>Ga0114922_10003202_pt1 | contig 15293 bp, 11 predicted proteins | sample AartaG_FD_100975 | JGI IMG/M metagenome (GOLD analysis project Ga0114922, IMG submission 100975) | Deep subsurface microbial communities from Aarhus Bay to uncover new lineages of life (NeLLi) - Aarhus_00045 metaG | ecosystem: Environmental > Aquatic > Marine > Oceanic > Sediment | place...
GCTCGTTGACGATCCCGATCACGTTCAGGCCAACCGCCGTCCCGGCATCCATGGTCGCCTTGCGGCGAATCTCGTCAAAGTGGGCCGGCACGGAGATCACAGCATCGCGGACCTCGCCCTGCGGGGCGGAGCAATCCTGCTTGAGCTTCTTCAGGATCAGGGCCGAAAGTTCCACCGGTGTCCAGTCCTTGTCGTCGATGTGCACCTTGTATTCGGCCTCGCCCATTTGCCGCTTGATCCATCGGACCGAGCGCGCGGGATTGAGGTGCCGTGAGTTGAGCGCCTCGATACCGACGCGGATGACCCCCGCATTGTCTTCATCAAAGAAGATGGCCGACGGCGTCAACCGTTCGCCGTCCGCGTTCGGAATGATTTCCGGCTTACCGATCGCGTTGAGCATCGCCAGAGACGAAAATGTCGTCCCGAGGTCTATGCCGACGATGTTACCCATGGTTCTCTCCTACGTGCAATTAGACTCTACAATCTATTCTGACAGAGGCGCCGACAAGGTCCGTCGCGCTCAGCCGAAGAGCTTGACCTGCGCCGTTCTGACAATCTTGTAACTGTCGTCATCAACCATATATCGATAACCAGGCCGGATGACTTTGGCGATCTTGCCGACCATCTCCGGCTTTTTGGTCGGCTGTCGCTTCTTGATCGTCTCCGTAGACCGCTCCAGCCCTTTGTATTCACTGTTGACCTCCGGCCGAAACTGCTCCACTCCGCTGGATTCCAGGGCAAAGAGCAGCTCATCGCGGACCTCCTCGAGATGGTCCAGCGCACCGTCGCCTTCGGGCAGCTCGGCGATCCGGTTCTCAAGGTTGTCAAGGCACCGAATCACCCGCAGGCAGAACGTCCGAATGATGCCCCAGTCGTAGCCGTCCTGGAGCTTTTCGACGCGGCCCTGCTGGTTGGCGGCGTACTCGCGGATGGCGGATACCTGCTGCGCCAGCTCCTTGAGCGTGCTGCTCAGCGGCTCCGACTGCTCGCGCGCCGCCTGCTGGACGTCCTGTGCCGCCTGCTTGAATTCAGTGATTTGCTTCTGCAGGTCCTCCGCTTGCCCCTTCAATGGGTCTTCCGCCGCGCCGGCACGGTCCCCCTGATCCAGGGTAGACGCCGCTGGCTGCTCGACAGACTCGTACGGCGACGGCAGGTTCTCGGACGAAGTGGCGGCTACTCCCTGCAGCGACCACTGGGCCTCAGGCGACCACTCTGTCTCCTGCGACGGTTCATCGGCGAGCAGGACCGCCACCGAACTGTCCTCGTCTGCAGGCTCGGCGGCAAGCGACAGACGACCGGTCGTGGTGGACCGGCCCGGCGAGGGAATCCGAAACCCGTCCATGATCGTCGATTCCTCCGGGATGGGCCCGGAAGCATAAGGGCCGCTCGGCGTCTCTGAGACGGCCAGGACTTTCCTTCTCTGCTTCGGTCGCTCCAGGGGCGGCTCCGAGTCCTTGGGCTCCTCCGGATCATCCTCACCGTGCGGCTCAATGTCGGTCAGTTCCGGGACATCGGGCTCAGGCTCGCTCGGCCCACGTCTCGAACGCTCCTTCACGGCCCTGATGAGCCGCACGAACAGCCCCAACAGCCAAGCCGCGATACAGCCGCTGAAAAGAACCCCGCCGATCGACAGGCATACAATGGAGGTCGTCTGCGCGATCTCCATCTGCTCCTTGCGTTTCTTGTACTGCTCGACCTCGCCTTCCCAGCCCGATCCGTACAGAAAATCTGCAATGTCACCGGGGTCCATCTCGCCGGCCGCCAGCTTATCCAAATCGGCTTGGAGCCTGGCCTGCTGCTCCCGAGCGAGTTGCTCCTGCGTCTTGCTCTGGCGATCCTTGTCCAACTCGAGCGCAAGCTGGTTCTGCTGCTCCGGGCTGAGTTCGTACCATCGGCCGTACTTCTCAAGGTATGCCTCAGCCCCGAGCGAGTCAGCCCCGAGGGAGCCTTGGAGCCCGATGCCACGCTCCCGCTCGGCCTGCGTCTCGCTGTACGTCCAGCCGAATGCAAGACCGCCGATGACCAGCAGTGCCAAGCCAAGGATTACACACGTTCGCAGCATGATTCAGATCTATTCCAAAGTCCTGTTATGGCGAATCTGCTCGTTCAATCGGCTTTCCCGGCCCAGCAGTTAAGAAGTCTTTGGGCGATTGCCGGTCGCAGGAACTCGACGCCGCGCGACAAATCCGCATTCATTGCGCCTCGAACCTATAATTGTCTGGCTGAATAGGTTTGCAAACGGCTTGGCGACACAACAGCCCCTGCGAACCGCCAACTAAACTATAAGAAAGCGTCGGTAGGGCACCAAACCGTTAGGCTGCATCCCGAACCGGCAGCGAAATGCGGACGCGGACCGCCGTCCGATAACGACATTCCGGCAGCGCGCTGCCATCTCAAGAGTCTGTCCATTCGTGGGGAAAAAACCTCTTGCAACGGCTTCTGGCAGACTGTAAACTGCCGTTTTTGTGGGCATTCGATGCTTGGAACCTTCCGGCGTTGCCCGCAGGAATATATTGGGTGATTAGCTCAGCCGGTAGAGCAGCTGACTCTTAATCAGCCGGTCGTAGGTTCGAATCCTACATCACCCACTGAAGCACTTTGTACGGCTTCGCACTCGGTCGTAATGTGCTGCAAATTCGCCTTTTCGGGGCCTTCCTTTGGGGTGACGTTCTGCTCGGCACGACCCTGTGCGGCAGGGTACTGTGCCGGATTCTGTGCGCACTGTGCCGCGCGCTCGAAATGCTCGTCAGTGGTTTGCAGACAGTGACGCCGAACCACCGGCTGAGTGTTGCCCATCCAGCTTGTGACCACATGCAGCGGAAAGCTCTCGCTCAATTCCGTCTCTCGGCTGGCCCGAAGATTCTGAAACGCGCGGGGCCTCACAGGCCGTCGCATGCGGGGGGGGCGACGGTGGCTCATCGCCAATTCGCTCACGCAACGACAAGCTCCACAGCCGAAACAGAAGCAGGAGGAAACGTCCAATTGCTGTCATTCAGTCGTTTGACCTTGGGGACGAGGGGGTCTGGATTGGCCGCGATGACTTCAAACTCCGGATCAGTGGCCATCTCGTAGATCTTGCCGGATTTGATATCGTGGCCCTCCACATCAATATCAACCGTGACAGATCTTTGCCTCTTGGTGTTGATCACATGAAGAATGATCGTGCTATCTCGCCGACTGGCGGCCACATCCAAGCCATCCGGCACATGCCTGATCTGGAGGAAGTTGCTGCCCATGTGCTCGCGGTAAAACTTCATGACCTTGGCAACGGGCATCAGGAATGCCTTGCCCCCCGGGACTGGGATCATCACTGCGTTCACTTGCCATCGAGTGCCACAGAAATCTGCGAGAGTACCGATCTTGAGGAATTGACCGTAGCGGAGGTGTACATTCATGAACCTGGCATAGGACACGCCTGCCGCCCACGAAGAAAGGACTTCACACCGATTCCTGCCGGGTAGGGCGAAATGACACTCGGTCAGGGCGAGGGGGATACCCGAACCTTTGACTTGCTCACACGCATTCGCGATTTTCTGCTCGTGTGCCTTGTATGCCTTCATAAGGTGTGCCCAAGTGCGGGCCGGGTCCTTGCGGTATTCTGTACCCTGAAGTGGCGAGCCCTTTTGTTCCCTGTCCGGGCGGAACATGTGGTGTATGGCGATGTATTGTAGGTGCTCTCCCGCCACCTCTATCATGCGTCTGGCCCACCCGCGATCACCCCATCCAATGATCTTGATGGACGGATCCGCCTTTCTCATGGATTCGGCAAACTCGACAGTCTTGGCCGCAGCAGTTTCGCAATCGAAGCCCTTCGTACTATAGGAAGTCTCGTTTCCTATCTGCCAGAAGGGAATCCGCAATGGGTCTTTGTGGCCATGTGACAACCGCAGTTGGTTCGTGGGGTTGTTACAGTAATCCACCCATTCGCGCGCTTCTTGGGCATCCCCGCATCGTACGCTGCCAAATGGATCTTTTGTCCAGTGCTTACGTCCATCGGATTCGAAGTTTACGCACATCAGCGGATCCGCCTCGACCTGGCGGCAGAAATCCACGAACTCCGCAGTCCCTATCTGATTGGTTTCGATTCCGCCCCAGAGGAGATTGATCATCGGCTTTCGTTTATCGCGCGGCCCCACCGCTTCTTTCCACTTATAGTAGGAACTGAAACATCCTCCCCAGCGAATCATTGTGGGAGCCAGTTCTTGAGTGACCTCAATAACGTCTGGACGCCAGCGATTCGTCTTGAAATCCCAGGCTGCGGCCACAGAACCGTCCGTTGTGCCAAGAGGTTCCATGAACTGCATGAACAGGTATGGCGACAAATCAAATCGAGGGGTTGGATCGACGCTGAGAACAGACTCAGGTGTGCCACTGTGCAGCGGTTTTGCACCAGTCAAAGCGGCCGCAATCCCTGCTCCGGCGGCCTTCACGAATTGACGACGATTAAGGGTGGATGTCATAGGTTCTATTCCTTAGTGTTGGCAAATGTAGTCGATCTGACATTTCTAATTTGAGTTCATACTCCATAATAACCAGTTCATTGCTAATAATTCTATCTCGAATTATGTCCCTTGGCAGCATAACTGTATCCGCCACCAAATCAAAAGGCAATGAAATTGCTGCCATAGAATCGAAGGCTGGATACTCTAATCTAATGACCTCACAGTCACCCCTGACACCAGGGCATAATCCATAGTCACTAGCATGTCTAGAGGCATTCATTTGCCCGCACCCCATGAGACACACAAGGAACATAATGACTACGACCTGACATTGCCCATTTGACTTCATGAACGGTGCCTCTGCTCGCCACAGGTTCAATAGTATCGAGATGGGGACTCGATTTCAGCGCTCAAAGCCGTTAAGCCGGCCAATACGAAATCTGGGATGGACCAGAAAACAGCAACGTTTGGCGAGGGCAAGAACCAGTACTGTGGGTCCCATCCGCGGTGGGGGGAGGGGGGCCAAGGGTCCCCCCTGGCTCATCCCGCACCGTGCAGCCCGGCTCATTCGCTCTTGTCATCGGCAGCGGCCCTCACAAGCGTCAGGATGGCCGAACGCACGGCTTCGGGCAGTTCGCATCACCTTCGCCAAGTCGGCGTCAGTGGCAGCCTTTTCGCCGTCAACTGTGCCGGATTCTGTGCGCCGATTCTCGGAAATCGGGGTTCTTGACTTCATTTGCGCAGAGCGTTCTAATGCCACATTACCCATTATGAATCCCTGGTGGAATGGCAATGAGAAAGGAGACTGCCGATGGCGTTGAGGACAGGGGCACTCATGCTTGGCCTGATGATTCTCGCCGGCTGCACAACGGCCGAGTCACGGATGGAGAAGGGGACTTTCGGCGATGATGTGGCCTTCCTTCAGAAACATACCGATGTCGCTCTCCTGAGGGACAGTTCGGGACAGGGACAGATTGCCGTTCTGCCGAAGATGCAGGGTCGTGTGATGACCAGCACGGCCGCCGGGCCTGAAGGCCTCAGTTTCGGCTGGATCAACCGCGATCACGTGGCCTCGGGAAAACCGGTCGAGCACATCAACGTCTATGGCGGCGAAGACCGCTTCTGGCTCGGTCCGGAGGGCGGGCAATTCTCCATCTTCTTCGAGAAGGGCGTCCCGTTCGACCTCGAGCATTGGTTTACGCCGGCGCCGATTGACACCGAGTCGTGGGAACTGGCCCTCCACTCGCGACGCTCGGCAATCCTTCGAAAGACGATGCAGGTGAAGAATTATTCCGGCACGGTCTTTGATGTGCGCGTGGACCGGGAAGTCCGGGTCCTCGACCGGAAGGATGCGCTCAGATCGCTCGGAGCGACCGCCAGTGCGGATGTCAAGCTGGTCGCCTTTGAATCCAACAACAAGGTGACGAATGTCGGGGACGAACCATGGAAGAAAGAAACCGGATTGCTCTCGATCTGGATTCTTGGCATGTTCAATCCGTCTCCTGAAACGACGATTGTGATTCCGTTCGAGACCGGGGCGGAGGGCAAGCTCGGCCCGATCGTCAACGATGCCTACTTTGGCAAAGTCCCCTCCGACCGTCTCCTCATCCGCGATGGCGTCCTGTTCTTCAGCGGCGACGGGCAGTACCGCAGCAAGATCGGACTGTCACCGCACCGCGCCACGAGGGTGGCCGGCAGCTACGACGCGACCAACAAGGTCCTCACCATCGTGCAGTACAACAAGCCTCAGGATGTCGTCGATTACGTGAACTCCATGTGGGCGCTTCAGGAAGAACCGTACAGCGGGGACGTCGTCAATTCGTACAACGACGGTCCGCCGGAGCCCGGCGCCGAGCCGATGGGCCCGTTCTATGAGTTGGAGACATCCTCTCCCGCAGCCGCTCTGGGGCCGGGCGAGGGCATTCTCCACACGCACCGCACGTTCCATTTTACGGGTGCGGAGTCACAACTCGATCCGATCGCCCAAAAAACGCTCGGCGTCTCAATCGAACAGATCAAGCTGGCCTCGCGATAGACCAAAGATATTTCTCCATCGCATCACAATGCTATGTGGCATACCAGGATCGACGGTCGACGGGACCGGAAGGTCGAGGATGCGCGCGGGCCCCGTCTTTCCGCCACCGTCATCGCATACGGCATGGAGCAATCTCCCAAATAGAGCCTTAACAAAGTCACGCGATATGATATTCTATGGCCATACGAAAACCGTCATGATGTTCAGATGTGTCACAGGGTGCTGAGAGATGCTTCGATACATGAGCCTGTCAACAAAGAGAGTGGCCGCCGTTGTTCTGCTGACCGCGTGGTTTTGCGGCGTGGCTGCCGCCGGGCTGTCAGAACGGATCCACCAGATTGTGGATCGTCAGAAGGCCACCGAGTATTCGATCCGCGTGATTAAGGCGGATTCCGGGGCCGCGATCTACAGCCATAACGCGCAAAAGCCTTTTATCCCGGCCTCGAACATGAAGCTTGTGACCACTGCGGCCGCGCTGAAATACCTTGGCCCGGAGTTTGTGTATAGAACGAGAGTAGGACTGCGCGGGGATACGCTCGTCGTGATCGGCAGTGGAGACCCGCTGCTCGGCGATCGCGAGACGGATGACAAACACGGGCGCCAAACCGCCTGGATATTCGAGAGGATCTCGCAGGCGCTTCAGAGGCAGAGGGTCGCAGAGATCAACGATATCGTGGTGGATACGACGATCTTCGACGATGAGCGGGTGCATTCGAGCTGGCCGGCCAAGGACCACAACAAGTGGTACGCCTGCGAGGTTTGCGGCCTCAACTACAACGGCAATTGCATCGAGGTGACGACCAGCAACCTCGGCGGCAATGTAGCGGTGCAGGTGGAGCCGACAACGACGTTTGTAGAAATCATCAACCAGGCGGAGGCGATCTCCACAGGGAACAGTGCCGTCGGCACCTACCGGACGCAGCAGCCGAATAAGATCATTGTTTTCGGGAAGTGCCGGAGCACGCAGGGGCCATTTCGCGTGGCCATCGAGCAGCCGGCCGCCTTCTTCGGGTTCCTTATGGCCGAGCACCTTGTCAGGGCCGGCATCCCCGCGAGAGGCCGATTCATCGAAAAGGCCTTTGACGAGGCCGGCGAATTCCGGCCGCTCGTCGAGTTCAATACGCCCATCGCCGACGTCCTCGGCCGATGCAATACGGACAGCCTCGGTCTGGCCGCCGAAGCACTGGTCAAGACCATCGACGCACATGAACGCCCCGATGGAAAGAACGGCGGGTGGGCCGGGGGACGCGAATTGATCGCGCGGTATCTGTCCAGTCTTGGAATCCCGTCCGGGGAGTTCAACATCGATGACGGCAGCGGTCTGAGCCGCAAGAACCGGCTCACGACGAACGCCATCACGAAGCTGCTTCTCAGCATGTACCGAAGTGGCAATTGGGCGCTCTTCCGAACCTCGCTGGCGGTAGGGGGGGAGGATGGCACAATTGGGAGGTACTTCAGCGGGGCCAAGTATCGGGGCAAAATTCACGGCAAGACGGGGTACATCAGCGGCGTCCGATCCTTCTCCGGGGTCTGCCTCACGGACAACGGCCCCTACATCTTCTCGATCCTGTCGAACGGACCGAAGGGCTTGAGTCGCGACGCCATCAACGACGTCGCCAAGGCGATTGTCGATGAGTACGCACGCAGTCAATAAGCCGGCACGCTCTCATCGGCCTGCCGGCGGGGGGCGATACACTTGGAGCGTGCCCTGGTAGGTTCCTCTCTGCCAATCGGGACCGGTCAACTGTCGCAGAGGGTCTTCCAGGAAGGAGAAGTGCGAGGATTCAACACCCACGAATATCGCGGCAGGGGGCCGATCCCGCACCATCTCATCGAGTGTCTCGGGCCCGACCGTACGCGTGATCTGCCGTTCCTCCGGCAACATCCGGTCGGCCACCCGATAAACGATGGAGCCGCAGGCCAACTGTGGATAGATGTCGCGACCGCCTTCAAGCGCATAAAGCGGCCCCAGGGTAAGGACAAGCTCCGGTTCTTCGCCATCATCGGCAATATCCGCGGATACCCTGTGCAGTTCAACAGGCGTCCATCTCTCGGGCAGGAAAACGAACGGGCTGCGGGATAGCACTGCCGGCTGCGCGAGGACGGACACGATCGCTGCGCCGGCAGCCAGGTAAGACGCCGTCCGGTATCGGCGGCGACCATTCGGCTCCCCGGCGCGCCGGCGCAGTCCGACCAGCGGATACGCGAAAGCGATCACGATGAACGGCACGGGGACCGCCAGATACTGCTGCCACATCGTCGGTGGAACGTAAGCAATCACGAAGAACAGCAGCGGCAGCAGGGCGGCCAGGATGGCCTTCGGTCTTTCCTGCGCTTCCAGCCTCAATGAGCCTCGCGCCGTGGTCCATACGAAGTAGCCGGCGAGAGCCACAAGCACCAGATATCCCGGGGTCAGCAAGGCGGCCACCGTCAGGTCGACCTTGCCGAAGGTCATGCCGATTTCATGGAGCCATCGGCCGTAGAGTGCCGGGATCCGCACGAGATTGAGCCAGAACGCGCGGGGCGCCCGGAACATCACCCAAACGGGCCAGATCGCAACGATGAAGCCCGCGAGTGAGAAGGGCAGGGCGGTCCGGCTCCTTCTCCTGAGCGAGCCCCCCGCGGCAAAGAGTAGGATCCCCAGGAACAGCAGCTCGACGAGGGCCGTGGTCACGCGCATGAAGGTCGCGACGGTCAACAGGACCCCCACGAGACCGACGCGCCAGAAGCGGGACCGATGTTGGAAATCGGTGGTCACGAATATGTAGAAGGATAGAACGACGCATAGAATCACGACATCGTGATTCCACGCGTAGCCGGCGGCGTAGTCCACAAAGGGATTGAACGCGTACAACGTGACCGCCGCAAGAGCGAACCACAGCCCCTCACGGCGAAAGGCGCCGAATATGGATCGATAGATCAGCAGTATAAGAACCACGACGAGAATGTCGGAGATGCAGGAAACGAGTCTGCCGACGAGCAGGTAGTGGGTGGTGCCAAGGCCTCTATAGACAGCGGCCAGCAACAAGGGATGGTAGGGCAATTGAGAGGGGTAGGAGAAGTCCTTATAGATCGCCAGGCCTCGCGCGAGCAGAACGCCGGCCGTGCAGTACATCTGCTCGTCCCGGCCTACTTCCTTGGTCATGCTGTTGGCCAGCAACGACGCGGCGAGCACGATGACCGCAATCACCGCCAAAGGTCGCACGACCCTCTGCGCCACGGACCGGTCCTTCCCCGGCTCGACCACGCACCCCTTCGATCTACCATTCCGCCAACTCACCCATGAGCTCCTCAACAAGGTCCTTCATGGTGACAATGCCCACCGGCACGTCACGCTTGCCGCGACGCCGCGTCACCAGAACAATCTTCGACTGCGCGCGGCGCATGAAATCAATGGTGTCGATCACGGAGGTATCGGCGCCCAGGCTCCGAATCGGCTTGAGGAATTTCTCCAGACTCTCGAACTGGTCATCCGTGCCCAATACCTCGTAGAGGTTGATGAAGCCGGCAATATCCCTCGGTGTGTCCCGCCATACGAGCAGACGCGTGAGCGCGTGCCGTTTCAGTTCGTCCAGCAGCGCTGTCCGGTCCGATTGAATGCGGATCGACCGAGCCCGATCCAGAGGAACCATCACGTCACTGAGCCGAAGGCCGGGGATCGTCACAATGCGATCGATCATCTCGGTCTGGACCGTGCTCAGAAGCCCCTCCTCCTGTGTGTCGCGCAGAAGCGCCTTGACCTGATGACTCTGACTGGACGTGATCGCGGTCCGCGAGGAGGTGGGAGAGCCGGTGAGGCGCGCAAAAAGGTTGGAAACGACTCTGAGCAGAGGCACGATGCCGGACCACATCAGCGCACGATAGGTGACAAACAGCAGGGGACCCAAGTAACCCGTGAGGGTGTCAGCACGGTGCAGGAAGATGTTCTTTGGCAAAGACTCGCCAAAGACAAACAGCAGCGGGGCGGTCAGCAGGGTGGCAAGGAGTTCCGCCCTGCCCTCTGATGCAACGGCCAGGAACAGATATGTGATGCTGCTCGTGGCGAGGTAGTTGGCGAGATTGTTCGCAACCAACAAGGATAGCAACAGGCCGGTGCTGTCGCGCATCGCGCGGCTGAGCAGCGCGAATGGCGGTCGGCCTCGAACCGTGCCGAGCCGCAGTCGAAGGCGACTGAGTCGGTAGATTCCCGTCTCCGACCCGGAGTAGACGGCCGAGAACAGGATGGTAACCAATGCCAAGGCCAACGCGATGAGCATAGCGTATCATCCCTCCGAGGAGATTGGCTCGAGCGAGAGAATCACTGTTTCGATTCGGTGTTTGCGCACGCAGTCCACCGTGAACCTGAGGTTGCCAAGATGGGCAATGTCGCCTTTGCGGGGGATCTTCCCCAGCAGGGTCGTCACCAGCCCGCCGATTGTAGATAGGCGCGTCTCCTCCAAATCGATCCCGAAGACGTCGGCCCAGTCGTGAATGGCCAGGTCGCCGGCCAGGCGATACTCGAAAGGTCCGAGTTGCTTGATCGGCTCGATTTCCGCGGCTGGGCGCATCCGGCCGAACAACTCCTCGGCAATATCCTCCAGCCGGACGGAACCGGCGATCCCTCCGTACTCATCCACAACCGTAGCCATGTCCGTGCCGGTTGTACGAAAGAACTCGAGCAGCGACTCTACCGTCTTCTGCTCGGGGACGAAGTGGACGGGTAGAACGAGGCGATCCAGCGGGACGTCCGGCTTCAAAAACAAACGCCGCAACGAGACCATTCCGATGATGTTGTCAACATCTCCCTGATAGACGGGCATCTTCGTCAGGCCGTGTTCCCGCATTCGGGCGCGAGCGGCAGGAGGCGGATCGCCCACATCACACGCCGCCATACTCACCCGCGGTTGCATCACATGTCGGACCTTGAGCTTACCAAGCTCAACCACTTCGCCAAGCAACCGGTTCTCGTCGGCGCTGATCAGACCGCGACGCCGACTGAGGTCCACAAGAGAACGAAACTCAGCCAGCGTAATCGTCCTCGGGGAGCTGGCTTGCCCGAACAGAAGCCGCAAGACTGGTTCGATAAAGAGATAGCGAAACACCACAGCAATCGGTCCGAGCACCTGCACAATGAGAAACAGTGGCAGCGCCGCCGTTGTGGCCAGAGAGCGCGAGCTCCGATAGGCCAGCGATTTGGGGACAATCTCGCCGAAGAGGACCAGGGCCAGGAAGCTCATGGCGGCCGCCGCCGCAGCCGCTCCGAATCCCCACAAACGGCTGAGGCGCATGACTAAGACGCTCGAAATGGAGAAGAAGAGAACATTGACCACGATATTGCCCAAGAGCAGGCAATTGAGCAAATGTCCCGGCCGGCGCAGCAGGCGCGCCGCCAGTTTCTGCAGCCTGTGCGCAGAAGCGTTCAACTGCTTGAGTTGCCGGTGAGTCAGATTGAAGAAGGCGGTTTCCGAGCCGGAAAAGAATGCGGAACACGCGAGTAGAAGCAACATCACGAGGACGGAGCCGAGCGTTTGGTAGGCTTGCGCGATCATCGGCAGTCGGGCGGCTACCGGTTAGGCAGCCGGACCGTAAACGTGCTTCCTTTGCCGGGCTCCGACTGAACGTTGATCTCACCGCCGTGGGCTTGGATGATCCGCCGGCAGAATGTGAGGCCAACACCCGCGCCGGAGCCGGTGGGGCGGTTCTCCCCGTTCTTCGTCGTGAAGAACGGTCGGAAGATGTTCTTCAAATCTTCCGGCGTAATGCCCCTGCCCGTATCGTTGACGGTGATGTCGATATATTGGGTATCCGCCGCGGCCGTTACCTTCAGGATGCCGCCGCCGGGCAGCATCGCCTCGCGGGCGTTCAGAATCAGGTTCATCAGCACCTGCTGGATCTGCACGGGGACACAGCCCACCCGCAGCCCGTCGGCAATGTACGTCTCGACGGTAATGCCGTCCTTGCCAAAATCCCGGCAAAGACAGGTGAACACTTCCTGTACGAGCGCTTCAACGAGGGCATCTTCCCGCTCTTGTTTCTGGCCGTTTGCCATCGCGAGCATGCTCTGCATGATTCTCGACGCGCGTTCGCAATTGCGAGCCGTTTTCTTTAGCACCTTTCCAGCCAAATCCCTGTCTTCGGAGTTCTGGACCGCCAGTGCGGCATAGCTGGCCAGCGGCGTTAGCAGATTGTTGATCTCGTGGGCGATCATACAGGTGGCTGAGCCCAGATTGGCGAGGGCCTGAAGCTGGAGGTTCTGGGATCTCAGCGCGTCGTTCTCCCGCTCTGTCTGTGCGAGATTCTCGTGCAATGACAGGCGTTTTTCGATCATACTTGTCAATAGCCCACTCCTTTTATACAATCCGTGCCTGGGTATCCGTACACAAGCATTATCTACCCGAAGTGCTTGCCGGACAAGTATTTCTATCGACTCTATCGACACGCGTACGGTTTTTTCTTGAAGCGGCATGGACGAGCAACGGATTCTCGACGAGCTTCTGACCCTTCTGGAGGCCCATCGTGTCAAAATCCGGCGTGAGCCGCTCGGAGGCCGGGGAGGAGGGCTGGTAACCATGAAAGGCCAAAGCATTTTCTTCGTGGACACAGAGGCGGCTTCCGCCGAGGTGGCCTCGCTGTGCGCCGAAGCCGTCGCGAAGCTGCTCGATATCGAGACGATCTACCTGCGGCCGGAAGTGCGCCAGTTCATCGAGAATCACATGGACAACACTTCTTAGAAACACACGCAGACTCATGCGGACAGCAAACCTGGCAATCAGCAGCAGCGATTCCTACGCCTTCAATCCGGCCCGGCTCAAGCAGCCCGTACCACCTGGAAACGGTGGGAATTCCGTATGTTGCCCGGGAAAAGGGGCCCCGGGGAATACGGCCTCGCGGTGGAAAATGCTTGCAATCCGGGGAAAAACAGGCGAAAAGTGGATCGGCCGACCATGCAACGGGATAGCCGGCAATGCAGATTGAGTTGGTCCGGGAGCAAGATAAATGCCTCATGATAAAGCAAGGAACCGGGACAGAGTCCCCACGATTCTCGTGGTGGACGATAATCAGCAGAACCTCGAGCTGATCCAGGCCTACCTGGACGATGTCGATTGCAGGACGGCGGCGGCTCACGATGGCATCGAGGCCCTGGACATGGTGACGAGAGAAGAGCCCGACTTGATCCTTCTCGATGTGATGATGCCCAAGATGAGCGGCTTTGAAGTCTGCCGGAGGCTCAAGGGCAACCCGGCTACAGCCGATATCCCGGTGATTATGGTCACGGCCCTGAATGAGTTCGGCGATATCGAGCGCGGCATCGACTCGGAGACTGATGACTTCGTCAGCAAGCCGATCAACCGACTCGAGCTGCTGACCCGCGTTCGGACTATGCTCAAGCTCAAGCATCTCAGCGATCGCCTGCAACGCACCCTGGCGTACCTGAGCGAGGTCGAGAAACACGCCCAGACTGACATGGGACCTGCCGGGCGGCGCTGAGTGCCATCCACGAGTAGGGGGGATTGCCCCCTTCCACCACAGCCACCAAACAAAGTCTGCCTTTGGAGGCTTAGGTCCGCAGGACGCGGTGGTCCCGTCGATCCGTCTGCCCACGAATCCGATAACGTCGATCCTAAAACCGAGACAATCGCTACAGCAGACACAACCGCCACATCGACCCGCCCCAATGGCACCGCCCGCTGCCATCGCGAAAGGCAGGTTAATATCCCTCTGAAATTGGACGATACGTCAGCAGTACCTGGTTTGGATTCCGTGCAACAAGGCAGCAGGAGTGAGGGATGCGTGGCTTACTTGAGATTTTCGGCAGGGCGATCACGGTCGATACACCCGAACTGATATGGCACTGGTTGAATGAGCGAAGACGGGCCCAGGCCGACCGTGAGCTGTCGGAAAACGGGGATCTGGACCATATCATCGACCTCATGGGACACGGCAAGTTCGCGGAGGCCGCCGAGCAGGTGCGCCAGTATCTGTTCAAGGACCCTTCGTGCTGTTTCGGCCGGATGGCCGCCGCCGCCCTGTACCTGCACGAAAGCAACCTCAAGGACGCCATTGAAGAACTCAACTCGATCTACATGCGCCAGCCCAATAATACTCTGGCGCTCTATGTCCTCGGCCACTGCTTCGAGCGCCTGGGGCAGCAAGCCCAGGCCGTCGAGTTCTACCAGGACTGTATCAAATTCAACGGCCACCTGCAGTTGCCCGCTCAGCGGCTCGGCGCCATCTACTTCAAGGACGGGCGGCTGGAGGATGCCATCGCACAATACGAGCCGATGCGGGAGCACTATCCGGACGACATCTCGACCCTGGTGACTCTGGGACAGCTCTATACGCTCACCGGCCAGTACGCCACGGCCATCGAGACGTTCAACACAGCGATCCTGATCCACCCCGACAACTTCATCACGCGCGATGAGTCGATCGATGAGCTCGTGCGCACCGGGCAGCTTCAGGAGGCCCTGGATCAAATCGACGTGCTTCTCATGGACGAGCCGGAGCGAGCGGATCTGATCGCCAAGCAGGCCGACATCCTCGCCATGATGGGAAGCATCAGCGATGCCCTCGCACAGTATCAGCAGGCATTGCGAATCTGCCCGGATTTCCTGGAGGCGACGATAAAACTGGGCACGAATTTCCTGAAGATGCACGCCGAACAGCTCGCCGCACAACAATTCAACAGGGCGATTGAGATCAACGACGAGATCGTGGAGGCCTACCTCGGCCTGGCGGCCGCCCAGAGACTCGCCGGAAACCAGGCGGAGGCCCGGAACACCCTCTCGCTGGCCTCGGCCGTCCAGCCGAACAGCTCATTCCTGTTCGTTGAGACC
>Ga0114922_10003203_pt1 | contig 15282 bp, 11 predicted proteins | sample AartaG_FD_100975 | JGI IMG/M metagenome (GOLD analysis project Ga0114922, IMG submission 100975) | Deep subsurface microbial communities from Aarhus Bay to uncover new lineages of life (NeLLi) - Aarhus_00045 metaG | ecosystem: Environmental > Aquatic > Marine > Oceanic > Sediment | place...
ATGGACCGCTACGAGGCGGACTGGACTATCGTGGAGCGCGGCTGGAATGCACATGTGCGCGGCAAAGGGCGCTCCTTTGCAAGTGCCTCGGAGGCTGTGCGGACAATGTACGAGGAAGATCCGCAAATCACCGACCAGTACCTCGACTCGTTCGTGGTGGTGGACGCCGAAGGCAAGCCGGTCGGACCGGTTGTGGACGATGACGCGGTGATCTTTTTCAATTTCCGCGGCGACAGGGCAATCGAGATCAGCCGCGCGTTCACCGAGGAGAATTTCGACAAGTTCGACCGCCAGCCCAGGCCGGACGTACTTTATGCCGGGATAATGCAGTACGACAGCGATATCAATATACCGCCGCTGTATCTGGTGCTGCCGCCGAGGATCGACCGCTCGGTGAGTGAGTACCTGGTCACCGAGAAGACGACCATGTTCGCTATCTCAGAGACCCAGAAATTCGGCCACGTAACCTATTTCTGGAACGGCAACCGCTCGGGCTATATCGATCAAAGCCTCGAGACCTATGTCGAGATACCCTCGGACAGGATCGAATTCGACAAGGCCCCGAAAATGAAAGCAGTGGAGATTACCGACAGGACAATCGAAATGCTCGCAAGCGGCAAGTACCGTTTCGGCCGGGTGAACTTTGCCAACGGAGACATGGTGGGCCACACCGGGGTGATGGAAGCGGCGATCGTGGCCATGGAGACAGTGGATGCTTGCGTGGGGAGCCTGATCGAGACAGTGCGCGAGCTGGAGGGAATTACCGTGATCACCGCCGACCACGGCAACTCGGACGACATGTTCTCGATAAAGAACGGCAAGAAACAGGTCAAGACCGCGCACAGCCTGAACCCGGTGCCGTTCTGGATTGTTGACTCCGCCTACGGTGGGGAATACGTGATGGCTGAGCTGAAAAATCCCGGCCTTTCCAATGTTGCCGCAACACTGCTTAACCTTCTAGGGTACGAGAAGCCCGAGGATTATGAGCCTGCGTTGATAAGATTTGTTTAGTGAGCAAAAAATGGGCTCTTTTATGTTGCCTTGTGTTCATTTGGATCATAATATAAAATACGGTAGATGATTTGAATTAAGCAAAGATATTAGAAAAAACACTATTGCAAAGAAGCAGGTTAATTTATGATAATTTCTCATTTAAAATTAAAAAATTGGAGAAACTTTCGAGAAGCAGATGTTCCCCTTGGGAGACGTGTTTTTTTGATAGGTCCAAATGCATCAGGAAAATCAAATTTCTTAGATATATTTAGGTTCCTTAGAGATATTGCAAAGCCTGGAGGTGGTCTGCAGAAGGCGGTGGAAGATCGCGGCGGAATTTCAAAAATAAGATGTCTCGCTGCTAGAAAAGAACCACAAGTAGAAATCGGAGTTGAACTTGCGGAATCCTTTGAAAAAGAAATTTTATGGAAATATGAAATAGGGATAAAACAGCAGCCAAGCGGATACAGACGCCCATATATAGAGTATGAGAGAGTATGGAAATATGGGAAATTGATATTGGATAGACCGAAGGAAGAAGACAAAACTGATCTTTTAAGGAAATCCCAAACACATCTTGAACAAATAGTTGCTAATGATAAATTTAGAGAAATCGCCGATTATTTTGAAAATATTTTTTATATGCATTTGATTCCACAGCTTCTTCGTAATCCAGAAACTTTTGCTGGGTCAATAAGTATTAATGATCCTTTTGGGAGAGGTTTTCTTGAAAAAGTAGCTCGAACTCCAGGAAGAACAAGAAGATCTCGTTTGAGAAGAATTGAAAAAGCCTTACAATTAGCTGTTCCTCAATTGAAACAGCTTACAGACACTAAAGATGATAGAGGAGTTCCTCATTTAGAAGCTGTTTACGAACATTGGAGACCAAAAGCTGGCAAGCAAAGTGAAGAAGAGTTTTCAGATGGAACACTACGGCTTATAGGATTACTTTGGACTTTAATTGAAGGAGATTCTCTGTTATTGATTGAGGAGCCAGAGTTATCTTTGCATTCTGGAATAATAAGCAAATTACCAGGACTTTTCTGGAGAATACAAAATAAGAAAAAAAGGCAAATTATTATAAGTACACATAGTTCTGATTTACTTTCTGATAAACAAATTGGAGGAGAGGAAGTTTTAATGTTAATACCTGATGTTGAAGGTACTAAAGTTGAATTAGCATCAAACAATAAAGAAGTTCGTCTTTTAATTGAAAAAGGATTAAGTATTGGAGAAGCTTCTTTACCTAGAACTGAACCAAAAGAAATTAGACAACTGAGTTTGTTCGATGGATGATGTTATTCCAATAAATCTAGCGGTTGAGGATGAACTGAGTGAAAATGTTTTAAGGGAAATCTTGAAGCAGTCGGAGCGTAATTATTACATTGGTGCATGTTACGGTAGAAAGGGAAAAGATTATTTAAGGGTTCATTGCGATGCCTTTAATAACATGTCTAAAGGTTCACCAGTCTTATTATTTACAGATTTAAATAAAAAAGAATGTTCTCCTTTACTTATAAGAGAATGGTTTCCTTATGGTAAACATAATAATTTGATTTTTCGTATTGCTGTAAGAGAAGTTGAATCGTGGTTGTTAGCTCATAAAAATGAGTTTGCAAAATTTTTGAGTGTTAGTACGAGATTGATCCCAGATAATCCAGATGGATTGGATAAGCCAAAAAAAACTTTGCTTGAAATCGCGTCGAAATCTAGAAAGCGCGAATTGCGCGAAGCATTAATTCCTGCCAGAGGAAGCACCGCTACGATTGGTCCTGATTACAATGGTACATTATCTTGGTTTGTTCAAAAAAATTGGGATGTTAAAATAGCAATGGAAAATTCATCTAGTTTGAGAAGAACTTATAATACGATTTTAACTTTTCAACCCATTTATAAAAGATCAATTTAACCTAATTCTAAAAGCTATTTTTTTATACAATTATCAAAAAAAAGCCGGCAACCCGATCTTTCAGGTGGCCGCCCTTTTTATTCCTAAAAACTATCCACGATCTGTCCCAACCGTCTCCTTCTGTCTCACGTCAGTCTTGCCAGTTCGATATCTCGGAAATATAATAGATAAAATCTCTAAACCCGATACTCGCATGATAACCCGGAGGTGCTGGATGGTCAGACAAGGATTTTCTGTCCTGATGTTTTTGATCTCTGTCTTTGCAGGTTCAGTTTTGAATGAAATCAAGGCCGCTACCGGAACGATCAGTGTGGAGGATTTCCGCCAGAAGGGCTCTCCCACTGCGGGTATCCAGGAGGTGGTGGATGCCCTTGGGCCGGAAGGCGGGGTGGTCTTTATCCCGTCAGGGGTCTACGAAATCAGCCGCTCGATTATTCTACGCTCCGGGATCCAGTTGAAAGGGGAGGGTGAGCACACGGTAATCGCCCGGCGTGATCCCTGCATTCAGGTGAGCTTGAAAGCCGCGGCGATGACAGGCGAAGTTCAGGTCAAAGTGGCAAATAGCAAAGGATTCAGGGTCGGCGGCGAGGCCACCGTGCGCAGCGACAGCTCCTACGGCTGGTGGTGCACGCATGCGATTATAACCGCTATCCAGGGTGATGTGATCAGCCTCGACCGCAAGCTCACCCATGACTACCTGCCGGAAGAGGGCGGTATCCTGACCAATTTATTTCCTGCCTTTTACGCCAATGAGGCCGAGAGAATCAGAATCGAGAATTTCGTGATCCACGGGCGCATGGAATCAAGGGAGGGGTTGGCGAACGAGTTCACCGTTTCGGCGATCCATTTCCGGGACGTGCGCGACGCGATCATTTCAAGGGTCAAGATAAAAAGATACCCCGGAGATGGTTTCAGCATGCAGATCGGGGACAATATTACTGTTTCCGACTGCCTGGCCGAGCACAACCTGGGCCACGGTTACCATCCCGGCACAGGGATAACCAGCGGCTCGTGGACCAACAACATGGGCCGTTTCAACGGCTGGGACGGCCTTTATTTCTGCCACCGGGTGCGCCACACCACGGTGAGCGGCAATCGCTTTCACGACAACGGCTGGAACGGTATAGGCGGCCTTGGCCAGGGGGGCGAGGGCGGCGACCGCTACAACGTAGTCTCTGGTAATTTCTGCTACAGTAACGCCAGGAGCGGCATCCAGTGCACACGCGGCGGCAATAATGTTATAGTGAACAATGTCTGTGAAAACAACTCACAGGGTGAGCCCGGGCGCTGGCCGGGAATCCTGGTGAAGGACACCCACTCGAGCATCATCAACGGCAACCGCTGCCTTGATTTCCAGCACCCTGACTCCACTAAAACCCAGTTCTACGGGATCCTGGTAACGGGATCGAGCAGGGATAATATTATAACCGGCAACATCCTGAGCGGCCACACGAAAGCAGGTATTTCAGGCGATGCTCTGGACAGGAACACTGTGGCCGATAATATTACGCTAGAGAAACACGAGCCCGAAGGAATCTAGTCTCGCATTTCAATTGAGGGGGGAGAAATTTGAGAGCAGGAAAAGCCGCTCATTTGGTCGCTTCAATTCTCGCCGTGCTGCTGGTATCGTGCGGTCCGGACACCGGAAAGAGGTCTTTTACGCCTGGAGCTTTATCCCCCGCTCTTCTGGTCGATGCAACAGCGGCCGCCGGGTATGTGGCCAGGCAGGTGGAAGCCGACATTCCGCGGGCTATCCGGCCGAGGCTGCCTTTCAGGACTTTTTCCTATGAGGACAGCCTGGTTTCAGTTTTGAGGAAGCGTTATAATCTCGAAAGCGTCGTGGCAGGGGCTAAAGATGAATGGCAGACCCAGTTGATGCTGAAACACTGGGTGCACTCCCGGATAACCAACGGTACACCGACTGTAGAGGTGCGCCACGCTCTTGAGATTCTGGAGCATGCCGCCAGAGGTAAAAAATTCTGGTGCACCTACTATGCGATTACCTACATCGAATGCGCGCTGGCACTCGGCTGGCAGGCGCGCAAGCTGGGGCTGGACCGCTACCACGACGCCGAGGGTCTTGGCAGCAAACATCACGGGGCTGCCGAGGTCTGGTCCAACCAGTATTGCAAATGGGTTTATATCGACCCCCAGAGCGACCTTCATTTCGAAAAGAGACAAATACCGCTGTCGGCCTGGGAACTAAGAGCCGAATGGCTGAAAAACAAAGGCACAGAGGTGGATCATGTGGTCGGAGTGCCACCGGATACAGTGCTGAAAAACCCTGCTGTAGTGTGGTGGGATCTGCCGGATGAGGATGAGACAGCTCTCTTTTTCTGGATTTATTATGCAGATAATGCCCGGGAATGGAACGAGGAGGGCGCCTCGAGGTTTATCTTCCCCCAGGACAGCGCCAATACAGGGCTGACCTGGTACCAGAACGACTACAGTAATAACGAAAGCCGCCTTCACACAGGCTATCTCAAAAACCTTTTCCTGCCGACTGAGCGTATCGAGGATGTTTACTGGACAGTAGGCGTTGTCGAGGCAGAACTGGCTGAAGCCAACCGTGGGACAGTAGTATTGAGTCTTGACAGCTATTATCCGGAGCTTGAATCGTACGAGGCAAATTTCAATAACGGTGTAAGCTGGCAGGCGGTGGGTGATCCAGGTCGGCTCGTCTGGCCGCTATCTGAAGGAACGAACAGCCTGGCCCTGCGTACCAGGAACAGAGCCGGTGTAACAGGCCCGGAAACCAGGGTGCGCCTGCTGCTTGAGTGAAACACGGAATGAAAAAGGGGAAGTCCGACGCGTGAGATGCCGACTTCCCCCTTTTTAAATAATTCTGCCGTATCAGCATTTCAGTTCAGCCGGTTTCTTTTGCACCCCCCTTAACTGGAATATTGTAAAAGTTAAAGATTATTCGCCCTCAGTGCCACGGGATGCCATTTCGCGATCCAGCATGTAAATACCACCGGGGTGGGTGGCCACGAGCTTGAGCTTTTCCACCACGGCCAGTGCGCTGGCTTCCTCCTCCACCTGCTCCTCGACAAACCAGTGCAGGAACACGTTAGTCGAATGGTCTTTTTCCGCCACGGCAAGGTCGGCGAGATCATTGATCCGGCCGCTGATATATACCTCGTGCTTGTAGGCATCCTCGAAAGCGGCCAGGGGTGATTTCCAACTCTTTTGTGGCGCCTCTATCTGCTTTAACTCGACAGCGGCTCCCTTATCGTGCAGGTAGCCGTAAATCTTCATAGCATGCTCGACCTCTTCCTGGGCCTGAACCTGAAGCCAGCTTGCGAAACCCTCGAGATTCTGGGCCTTGAACCAACTGGACATCGAAAAGTAAAGGTACGCAGAGAAAAGTTCCGCATTGACCTGGTCATTAAGGGCACTCTGCAACTTCTTGGTCAACATAATTGAAAACCTCCGTTTTGAAAAATTGCAAAAGAACGTTCTTGAAAATTAAGATCACCACTGAATTAAAATAAACAACAAGGTTTTTACATGGCAAGTGTGAAAATATCTTGTCATGCAGTATCATCTTCCAGAAGTTTAAAATCGTTTAATGTTTCTTTCTCTATGGTAACCTCCTTCCCCAGGTTATCACATTCCGGGCAGATACCCACGAATTCAACTTTAAAACCGACAATTCTATAATCAGTTTTTTCGAGCATATTTTCGCTCAACCCTTTGACAGCACTTTCAGGCACGTCATCCACCCGGCCGCAGGACAGACAGCGAACGTGGTAGTGGTCGTGAAGGCTGCTGTCGAACCGCATGCGGCCGCTGTCCTTGAGTATTCTTATTTCCCCGTCCGCAGCAAGAGTCTGAAGGTTTCGGTATACGGTACCGAGGCTGATTTTAGGCAGTCGCTGCCGAACCGCAGCGTAAAGCTCGTCTGCAGTGGGATGAATCTTCATATTCAGCAGCTCTTCAAGAATTATCAGGCGCTGTTTTGTAATTCGTCTTCGAAGTCCGCGAATCATTAATAACTCCAAATAGTAATAATTCCTATTATCAATATAAATAGATTAAAACCTCCTGTCAAGACTTTTGAATATTTTTTTCTGTTGGCGGATATTTTTTTGAATAACGGTTTAGTTGACTGTCCAAACCTTTATCCGTATGATTTCTCTTGTTTGATTCCAATTGTAGCCAGTAATCTGAGAGAATTCATTCAGCCATTAATCAGCAGATTTTTTCCAGAAGCTTGATACACAACAGGAGAAAGCGCGGCACGTGGAAACAGCCTTTATAGGCGCCGCCTTTGAGGGTGTGAGTGGGTGTTCCCTCGCGGTCCAGGTAGCCGAACCATTCCCCGTGGACTGGATCGCGGAATCTGCTCATCGCGTAGTCGGCTACCTGTTCGAACCAGTTGGCAAATCGCTGGTCGCCGGTTGCGTGCCATGCCAGAAGAAGTGCGTAGAGAGCCTCGCAGTGCGGCCACCAGAGTTTCATGAACCATTCGAGCTGGAAAGGCGGAGCACCCTCTGAATCCATGAAATAAAAGATACCGCCGTGCTCGGGGTCCCATCCCTTTTCGAACGACCACTCGATCATCGAGATTGCTGCCTTGCCCAACTCGTGATTGCCGGTTTTTCTCGCTCTTTCGAGCAGGAACCAGCCAGCTTCGATTGCATGGCCCGGATTCATCAGCCGGCCCAGGCCGCCTTCCAGCAGTGAGCCGTCAGGTGCGACATTCTCGAGCACGATTTTTTTATCATGCCGGGGGTGAAGGAGCATTTCGGCAGTTGATTTTTCCATCAACTCTTTGAATGGCGCATCTTTCTCACCTTCGGCAAGCTGGTTCGCAACCCAGAGGATTATCATCGGCACGGCCAGGGAACTCACTTCAGGCTGGCCGCTGAGCACGGGTCTGCACAGGGCTGCAGGGTCGTCTTTCCAGGCGAGCACTTTCGCGAACATTTCAAGCGCTTCTTTTTTGAGCTCAAGATTCCCGACAGCCCGGGAGTATTCGTCCAGGGCCATGATATAGAAACACTCGGCGAATATTTTGCGTTGAATGAAAACAGGGCTGCCCTTGCGGCTCAGGCTGAAATAAACCCGGCCATCCCTGCTCCGGCCGTATTTCCTGATAAAATCCACTCCGCTCCGGGCTGCCGCCAGCCAGCTGTCTCTTTTCTCCAGAGCATTGTAGAGCCGGGAAAGCATCCAGACCTGGCGGCACTGAAGCCACATGTGCTTGGTGGTGTCATAAACCCTGCCGTCCCGGTCGAGGCAGTTGAAATAGCCCCCGTGTTCGCTGTCCAGAGAATGGTCGAGCCAGAAAGGGAGGACATTGTCGTAGAGTTCGGTGCGGAAAAGATCGAGGTATTTACCCGTGTCGAGTTTTGACATTTCTGCCTCTTTACAGAATAGGGTTTTATCTCTTGAACATGGAGAATATCTTCTCGGCGTTTTTATAGTAAATCTTCTCCAACAGCCCGACTCCTTCCAGAAAGCAACGCATCCAGATTGAATTATACAAATCCAAAGCAGAAACCAAAATAAAAAACGAAGAGACTGCAGCCAACAGTTTTTCAAAAGGGGGGAGGTGAATTGCTGGTGAGCTGCTTGAGGAGCTGTCTTTACAATAAGAGACCCTATCAGTTATCTTAGACTTAATTACAGGTTATTTATCGAAATTCTCTCCAGAACATTAAACCCGGATTATTCATAAATTAGTAAGGTGTTATGTTTCCCCGGGGCCTGGGGGGCGGCGGGCGCATGAAATGCGCTCCGTTGCGCAGGAGCGCAACGCTCTGTGCGACAACAGTCGCACAGCCGCCGCCCCCTCCCTCGGTGGCTGATAAAAATGTGAAAATAAGTGATTAGCCCTGTCAAGGTCTGTGTTTCATGAATAATCAGGGTTAAATAGTTCTAATTCCGTAACAGGGGCTGAATGAAATGATAAACATAGCAATTATCTATCACAGTGAGACAGGCAATACCGAAAGGATGGCTCACATGGTGGCCGAGGGCTGCCGGGGAGTGGAGGGCACGGAGGTTAAGTTGATGCCGCTGGATGAGGTGGACAGTAAATACCTTGCCAAAAGCCAAGCGGTGATTCTCGGCTGCCCGAACTACGAGGGTTCCTGCTCCTGGCAGATGAAAAAGTTCCTCGATGGCCCGGAAGCCAAACTCGCAGGGAAGCTCGGGGGAGTTTTTGTCACTCAGAATTGGCCCGGCGGAGGTGGGGGTTCCTTTGCAGAAATGACAATGATTGCCGGGATGCTAGTGCGTGGGATGCTGATTTATTCCGGGGGGATTACAGTGGGTTACCCGCCGGTGCATTTCGGGGCGGTGGCCTGTAAGACACCACAGGGGATAGACCGGGAGAGAGCGATAAAACTGGGGCAGAATATCGCGACCAAGGCAGCGGAACTGTGGGGAAACGAATGAGAGAAGAAGAAAAGGTAAACAAGCCGCTTTTTACGGCTGAATTTTTTCGGGTTCTGATAATGCATTTCCTGGCAATGGCCTCCTACGGGGTTTACTTTTTTCTGCCCCGTTTTATCCGGCTGACCGGGGGAGAAGAGTTCCTGATCGGCCTGATCATGGGCGCGCCGGCTGCGGCATCGATCCTATTTCGCCTGCCCACCGGCTCCTGGGTCGACCGCCTCGGCCGCAGACGCATGGTGGTTACCGGACTCCTTTTTTCCACTATCGCCTGCGCCCTGCCGATTTTCGCCTCAGGCGCCGGTTTGTACCTTCTTGTCGCCAGGGCCGCCGCAGGCATCGGGCTGGTTGTCTATTTCACCGCCATTGTCACTTACGTGGCGGAAAAAGCACCCGACGGACGAAGGGCCGAGGCAATCGCTCTGTACGGCGCCTGGGGTTTTATCGCCCTGGCGATCAGCCCTTATCTCTGCGAACGGCTGCTGGAGGTGCTGCCCCTGGAGCCGGTTAACCGGTACAGGCTTCTCTTTGCGATTTCCACGCTTTTTGCCCTGCTTGCCTTGCTGCAGAGCCTGACCCTGAGCGAGGATGAACACCACCCCGAGAAACACCTCAACCCGGATCCGTGGCATAAGGTGATTCGCTCGCCGACCATGATCTACCTGGTGATCCCCTCGCTCGTCTTTGGTGCTGCACATTCGTCGATTTTCAGTTTTGTCACCGATTTCACCGAGGTGCAGAAGCTGGGGTCGCCGAGCAGCTTTTTTGTCTCCTACTCGGTAACCATTATCTTCCTGCGGCTGACAACCGGCCGGCTGCTCGACCGTATCGACCGCCGCCTGGCAGTGACAGCCTCCCTGGCGATCATTTCCATCGGGCTTTTTTACGCCTCGATCAGCACAGGACGAACGGATCTCATCCTGGTCGGAATATTGACAGGCACAGGCCACGGCTATATCTTTCCCTCTTTGAGCACACTGACTTACGACAGTTCGCAGGCCCGCAACCGGGGCACTTCGATGGCCCTCTACATGCTTGGTTTCGACCTGAGCACCATGGGTATGAGTCCGGTTTTAGGGCGGATCGCCCAGAACTGGAACTACACTGCCATGTACCGCATTGCGAGTCTTTTACTGCTGCTCGGTATGCTTGTCTATATTTCAGGGTGGCGCTACCACACGCCGCGAGCCATTCGCCGCTCAGCCAGGAGAGTTCATCCTGAAGACGAATTTGTCAAAAACACCGGCCTGCTGCGCTGATTCAACCGGATCAGCCTTATCTTATTCATTGCCTGATAACTTTGCAAAAGGAGTGGAGTCTCATGCGGATCGGAAAGAAAGGCTCTGTTTTTCTTTTGCTGTTTCTCGGCGCCGGAGTGCTTTTCGGTGCCGGACGCCCGCTCGAGTTCGATGACCTTCTGCGCGCCCGCCGGATATCAGAGCCTGCGATCTCGCCGGACAGCCGCTGGGTAGCGTTTGTCGAAACCACCTACGATCTCGAAACCTGCCTGCCCCTCTCGGATATCTATCTCGTTCCCCTGGCCGGCGGGGAAATACGCAGTTTGACCTCGGGTGGTAAGGGCAATTCCCGGCCGATGTTCACACCGGACGGCAGTTCCCTGGTTTTCGCCTCAAGGCGCAGCGGCACCCGCCAGTTCTACATGCTCCCTCTGACAGGGGGCGGCGAGGCTCTTCAGCTTACCGCCTACAGGGCAGGCACCGGCGGCGGCGTACTGTCTCCGGACGGCCGCTACCTTCTGTTTCAAGCCGATGTCCTGGTGGACAGCGCCTCGGTCAAGTTCAAAGACGGTACCAGCGAGGTCAGAGCGCGGGTTATCGACTGCCTGCTGTTCCGCCACTGGAACAGCTGGAGAAACGGGCAATACAGCCACCTGTTTATCAAGCGCCTCAAGGGGGGTGACCCCGCGCTGGACCTCACCCCGGGCAGGGTGGACTGCCCGCCGATCAGCCTGGGCAGCTCGTTCGATTATGCGGCGAGTCCGGACGGCAGGCATGTATACTACGTGGCGAACCGCGACCCGGTAGTGGCGGTCAGCACCAATAACGATATCTGGCGGGTAAACCCTGACGGCAAAGACCTGAGAAAGATCACCGCCAACCCGGCCAATGACAACCTGGTCGCACTTGATCCCGGCGGGAAATACCTGGCCTGCCGGGCCATGGAAAGGCCGCGTTTCGAGTCGGACCGCTCATGCCTCTGGCTGAGAAACCTCGAGAACGGCGAGGCGATAAATCTCACCGAACAGCTTGACCGCAGCGTCGGGGATGTGGTCTGGGACCCGCGCGGCAAGTATATCTATTTTACCGCCGAGGATGAGGGCAAAACCGCAATCTTCCGGGTGAACGCCTCCTGGAATAAAAAAAGAGAGATAATCCGCCTGACAGATCAGAGAAGCTACTCTTCGCTCCGGATCGCCCCGGATGGAAAGACCCTGGTCGCCCTGCGGGAGTCTTTCCACGAGCCGGCTGAGCTAGTGGCGCTGTCTCCCGATGGCAAATCGGAGCGCAGCCTGACCAGGCTGAACGAGACTGTTTTCTCCTCTGTGGAAATGCACCCGGCCGAATCGTTTCGCTTTCCGGCTGAGGACGGTGTGATGGTGCAAGGCTTCCTGATCCGGCCCCCCGGGTTCGACCCAGGGGAAAAATACCCGCTGATTTACTTGATCCACGGCGGGCCTCAGGGAGCGTGGACCGAGAAGTTTCACTACCGCTGGAACGCCCAGATGTGGGCCAGCTGGGGTTACGTGGTGGTGCTTGTCAATCCCCGGGGAAGCACCGGGTACGGCCAGCGCTTTACGGATGAAATCACCGGGGACTGGGGCGGCAGGTGTTTCCGCGACCTGATGCAGGGGCTGGATTACGTGATAGAGACATACGGCTTTATCGAAGCTGAGCGCCTGGCCGCAGCGGGCGCTTCATTCGGCGGATACATGATCAACTGGATCAACGGCCACACGGACCGTTTCAAAGCCCTGGTCTGCCACGCCGGGGTGTTCAACAACGAAAGCATGTACGCCGCCACTGAGGAACTCTGGTTCCCGGAATGGGAATTCGGCGGCACACCCTGGGAAAACCCGACCCTGCACCGGCTCTGGTCGCCCCACCGCTATGCGGAAAATTTCAAGACCCCGACACTGGTGATCCATGGAGAACTCGATTTCCGCGTACCCGTGGAGCAGGGACTGAATGCATTCACCACCCTCCAGAGAAAAGGTATCGACTCGAAACTGCTCTGCTTCCCGAATGAAGGACACTGGGTGGGCAATGCCCGCAACAGCCGCCTCTGGCACGAAACCATCCGGGATTGGCTGGACAGCTATCTCAAACAGTGATTCGACAACGAGGGCGAGCTCTTCTGTTCGCCTGCATTCCGTATTCGGCAAGCACTTGGAAATCTTTTTGAGGGTGATCGAAACAGAAAAATCAAGGGAGATATGAGAATTGAGAGTCAAAATCGATATGGAAGAGATATTGTCCTCTCTCCCGCCCGTGGAGGGTGCAGAGGAGCTTGTGCAGAAAGCGCTCGAAAACGGCCAGGAGCACCTGTTCGAAGACTGGACTTCCAAAAGCCCACAGTTCCGCAAGACCCTCATCAATGAGCTATCTCGGATCGACTGGGAAATCCTGGCCGAGGCGATAAGTATGCTGAAAAATGTTAGTGGCCCGCCAAAAATAGACGAATCACAAATCCTCCCTGTACCAATGCGCACCATCCAGGAGCAGGAACCCTACCGCAGCGAGGAATGGGAAATCGGCAGGCAGTTCCTGATTGACGGCAAGGTGGCCTGGCTTATCCCGGCGGGCGGATCGGGTTCGCGGCTGGTCAAGGTGCTGGAGGAGATTTACGCCTCGCTTCCCTTTAAGCGGTGCTATAAGGTTGCAGACGAACAGATGCGTGCCTTTGATGAGGAGTGCGCCAAGGGACAGCTGCCGATCACCCCTGTGCTGGGCAAGACTTTCTACGGTCTTTTCATGGAGCAGGCCCTGGCAATCGGGGCAAGGGTCAACCGGATGCCGATGCTGATTTTCATGCTGAGCGATGAAACCCGCAAGGCCTCCCTTTATACGATTATCAACCATCCGCTCTACAAAGCGCTCGAATCTGCAATCGTGCTTTTTGATCACGGAATGAACCCTGTGCTCGATAAAAACGCTCGTATTATCCCCATGGATAAGCAAGGCTATCTGTTATTTTCCGGCAACGGTAACGGCGGGATGTTCAAGGCCATGTGGCGAACCCGGTTTCGCGGGAAAGACAATATTTTCGACTGGCTCGAAGATAAGGGAGTCCAGATCGTAGGATTCTCCAATGTGGATAACCCGGTCTCCGATATTATCCTTCCGCATATGGTAGGCAGCCACCTCCGGCTTGGGGGGAGCCTCTCTTTCGGGGTGGTCAAGAAAGTGGACACCCTGGAGCGGGTGGGAATGATAGTTAGAATCGCCGGGCAGAAAAACCTGGATAAAATCGAGTACAACGTGTTCCCGGAGAAGCTGGCAAAGAAACTGGACCCGAAAGATCCCGGCCGCCTGCTTTTCGAGCACGGGGATGTCAATGTTTTCCTGATGAACCTCGACCGGATGGCAAAAGTAACTCACCTGCCGCTCTGCATGTACCGCAACAAGCTGGTGAAAACCAGCGCGGGAAGGAAACAGGGCAACAAATTCGAATCTTTCGCTTTCCATATTATCGAGCAGGTGCCGGCGGAAAAAGTGGATGTGAAAGAAATCCTGCGCGCCGATCAGTTCATACCCACCAAGAACTCGATCGGGCGGGACAGCCCGGCCACGGTTATCCGCGCCCTTTGCACGCGAAACATGCGCTGGCTGGTAGAGCAGGACGCAACAGTGGCCACCCAGGATGAGACGGGCTGCCTGGAGGATTACGCCCGGCTGGTGGAAAAACGTCTTGTGCTTGCGGCCACCGGCGGACCGCTCGAGGCAGAGGTGGGAAAAATCGGTTCGCTCGTGAAAAAAATGAAAAAAGGCGAGATAGAGTTATCAGCAGAGAAACTTTTCCACGCCTGTTTCGCGCTGGGAGAAAAGGCGCAAGAATACGGCCTGGAGGAACTGAAATTGGCTGCCGATCACGCATACAGCATCCTCCAGCCAGGAGAGGCGAAAGCCTTTGTCGAGTTCAGCCCGGCCTTTGCCATGGAAAAAGAGGATCTGGCCGAGGCTGGTGTCGGGGAGGGTTGGGTGCTGGAGGCGGGCTGCCAGATCGCGCTCACCGGCCACCCAACCCAGGTGTTTCTGGGAGCCAATTTCACAGCCAGGAAAAACAGCGTCTTTATCCTCGATATCAAGAACGAGTATGGCAGTATAGCCCTGAGCGACGACCGCTGGCTCACTTTCGAGCTGGATGATGCAGGCAAGGCCGAAATCGGCGACAATCTCACCCTGGAAGAGGGCGCGGTGGTGGAGATACACGTGCATGGCAGTGGAAAGATAATCATACTGGATGGCACGGTGTTAAGGGGCGAGCATTTTGTGGAAGTCAAGGACGGGGAAGAGGTGGTGCTGGAGGGGTGAGTGAAGTATATATTTGCTTGAAGTGAAAACCCTCCGCCCGGTTTTTCCGGGCGGAGGGTTTATCACGTCACTACTTAATTGAATTCTTCAGAATCAATTCTAAGATACCTTCTGGTAGATGACACACCCCGCCCGCAAGAGACATCCCCCGTCCGCGAATCGCGGACACCCCCTTTGTTAAGGGGGATGCGGGCACCCTTCTCAAGAGGGGAGTTACACACCCCGTCCGCTTCGCGGCCACCCTTCTTTATAGAGGGGAATTTTTTACGTCTAAGTTTTGCATTTAAAGTCCCCTCTATCAAGAGGGGATACAGGGGTGTGTCAGGCTCTCAATATTGAATCCTCCCATGGAGATTCAATAAACGTCCCAGCGGAGAACAATCATTTCTAGATGAGGATTTTTCAAAGGTCTCTTTAACTGAC
>Ga0114922_10003204_pt1 | contig 15280 bp, 9 predicted proteins | sample AartaG_FD_100975 | JGI IMG/M metagenome (GOLD analysis project Ga0114922, IMG submission 100975) | Deep subsurface microbial communities from Aarhus Bay to uncover new lineages of life (NeLLi) - Aarhus_00045 metaG | ecosystem: Environmental > Aquatic > Marine > Oceanic > Sediment | place: Aarhus...
GGGCCGCCTGCGTGCCGAAGAGGCACGAGAAGCGCTCGAGGGGCTAAAGGAAACGGATCCGAGCCCTGATGTGCGCGGGGCGGCAGAGAGAGCCCTGAAGAGACTGGGCGAGGCCGAGTAAAGTGGCACTTGGAAGGCTAGCAAAAGCCCCGGCGCAGTGAATCCTGGAGAGGCAAAATGGCAACACACAAGACGCTCATTCTTATCGTCCTGATCGTCTGGGTCGCTTGCGTGGCCGCGTGCAGCGCCCAAGAGCAACAAACCGCAGGCATTTCGGTCAACGGAAACATAGTTACCGTCAAGCCGCCGGCCCGGCCCAAAGCGCTCGGGTGGCTGGTAACGATTGAGAAGAAGACAGAAGATGGTGTTGAGAGCGTCGTGCGCGATGTCTATCGCTATCCGGATCCATTTCAAGCCCATCTGCCTGAAGGGAGTTACGCCGTCAAGCTCACGGGTCTTTTGCCGCCCGGCAAGAGAGAAGGCAGATACGGCGTGTTCAGCGGCGTGCTCAGCTTGGACACAGTGGAAGTCACAGTCGAGGCGACCGAGGTGAAATCGGCCGCACTCAAGGAATCTCGGCTCAAACGGATCGACGTTGCGGACCTGCCGGAGCACACCGGCCTGCCGGTTCTCGTGCGCGGCTATTTCAACAACCGTCGTGGTAGGCCGCGCGCAGCTCCGGTACGGGCGTGGGTGAACCGCTCGGCTCCAGCGATGACAAGAACGGCCACGGCGCTGCAATACTTTGCGGACCATACCGCCGCGGTGCATGACCCGCCCAACTTCTCCGGCGAAAGGCTCCCTCCGATGTTTGTCCAATTCGAGGCGCTCGCACTCTTCGGCCCAATCACGAGCAGGATTGGTGAAGCAGGCCCGGTCTGGTCGGGAAACGCGCTGTACATCTTCAGGATCAAGCCCCTCGGATTAGTGCGGATTCGCCCGAAGGTGGCGGAAATGATCCAGAAAGACTGGGACGGCAAGTCTCCCCTCCCGGAGAACAAGGACCGTTCACTCAGCAGGTCCTACATGGACTCAGTCAGGTATCTTGAATCGAAGGGCATACCGGTCAAGCGCTGACCGGGCCTTACACCCGTTTCATACTAGGAGGTGCGAAAATGAGAAACTGGGTATGTTGTATAAGCTTGGTTGTTCTTCTTGCCTTGCCCGGTACGGCCCTCGCAGTGGCCATCCCTGGAATCATCGGCTACGCAGACGTGTCCATGCACGATTGTCTCGGCCCCAACGACGCCGCCGAGACCGAGACCTACGATTACGAGTACATCGCCGGTGGCGAACGCATCAGGATCAAGATAACAGTCGACGACGACGATGACGAGGTCCAAACATGCGACCTTTTGGTAACTGCCGACGGCGGCGGCGGAAACGTGTTTACGATTTATGACTCAACGACGGATTCGGTCTACGACGAAGCCCAGAGCCAATACGTAGCGGCCGGGAATGGCGTGTGGGGGCAGGGAGAGCACAAGTTCCAGGTCCGCCTTTCATCGAACTTGGGTGGAAAGCCTGCCGGGGGCTACTATGTTAAGATCAAGGCTACGGTAGTAACGCCTGTCGGTGAGGCTGGAGAAAACGAGACCGAGTCGGATTACGTCGTCCTGTACAAGAAGAAAAGATGGAACCTGCTGGTGTATGTAGCTGGTGACAACTCCCTTTCGGCGGAGGCGGTGGACGACCTCGAGGAGATGGACGATGACGGTACAACTGAGTTCGTCAATATCTTGGCCTTGACCGATGTAGAGGACGACGGGGACGGGCAAGAGTCATCCGGGGGAGCCACCCATCTGCAGGGGCTCGTGCGGATACACTACAACTGGGACGCTGACGAGCAGGGCTACTGGATGCGCGATAAGTACGGCCTGCAGCAGAACAATGGAACCTATCCTTCCGCCATCGGCGCTGCTGGCTCCGCCGAGCGTGACAGCGGCAACTCGGCGGATGTGGAGAAGTTCTTCGACTGGGCCCATGATGTGCACCCCGCCGACGATCCTGCACTGATCCTGTGGGACCACGGCGCGGGCTGGTTCAGGGAATTCTGCGAGGACGACACCTCAGGTAGCGGGATGCTCCCAAAGGAGTTCGAAGAGGGCGTTCTTGGTGACATCGAAACAGAGAATGGTGGGGACCTCGAAATCCTGGGTTTCGATGCCTGCTTGATGGGCTCAGCCGAGATCGCGTATCAGTTCAGAAACCACGTCCAGTATTTCATAGGGTCCGAAGAATTGGAGGGCGGAGGCGGCTGGGACTGGGAAGATGTCTGTGAGGAAATCACGGATCACTCGACTCGTACCCCCGCCCAATATGCGGACGCTATTGTCGACCAGGGAGCGGCCTCGGCCTCTGTCAAGACCCTGTCAGCCACACGCTTGTCCGTCGGCACAAAGAAGATCGCGGATCTCCGTACCGAAGTCGAGGCTCTTGCGACGCTGTTGATGGCCGACTCATATGAGTTTCCGTGTCACGTCATACGTGCAAGAGAGGATACGGAATATGCGTATAAGCAGCATTGGGAGTACGCGGATTACTCGTACATAGATCTTTACGATTACTGCAAGACTTTGCGAGAGAAACTCGATGGGGTAGACGGGAGCGCGGCGATCCGCGCGAAGGCTCAGGATGTGATGGACCTCATCTCCCCGTGCGGGGCGGGGACGGCCGTGTTGGAGAATTACAACATCGGAGGAGATTACGCCGACTTCAAAGGACTCACAGTCTCCTACTCGATGCTGACTTTCCGCGCTGATAACGTTCGGGCCGGTAACAGCACCACCCTCCACCTGACCTACTACCCGTGTCCGACTGACGCCACGAGTGACGCTAATAACAAGCATACCCACGCTCTTGAGAACGTCCAGATCCAGGTGTATTTGGATTACTACTACTCTGATGCAAATAGGAAAACCGATTGGGCCGCCGATGGCGCCAACAAGAGCGAGTGGATGAACTGGATAGAGTACGACATCGTACCGCCCAGAATCAAAAAGCTGAAGATCGCCGATTTCGAAAGTCCGTTCACGGAGAGATACCTTTACGAGCGTACAAGTTACAAGAAAGCCGAAGATGATGCCACTAGGAACGACGACGATAAGTCGAAAGCCAGCGGGTGGGTAACTGTTGAGATCACCTTTGACGAGAAAATGGACGACACCGTCGACCCAAAGGTCGAGGGCCTTACCAGAGCGGTGGTGGCTGCCCCCGGCTGGGACGTTGCCGACACGAAGTGGACCGGAAAGGTTTGCGTTGATTGCAACGATTACGGACTCAATGATATCACGGTGTCGGAAGCCGAAGACGAGGCCGACAACGTCATGGATAAAGATCTCACCAACCTCGTCGAGGCGGAGGCGGACGACACGCACAAGCTGGACGTGGAGAACGATTGCATGGCTTGCGACCCCAGCTTCGTGCAGGTCGACAGAAGAAATCTGGCGGCCCTCATGCTCATGAGACTACGTCAAGACGCGCACTAAATCAGGCCGAATAGACGGTTGTTCGTAGTTGTGGCATACGCCCGACGGTGCATGGTGTCATGATGCCTTGTTGAAAAGCTCACGCGACCAGGGTATCGGTGACGCTCATGACGGCTCTGGGCAAGATCGCCCTCGCAGGAGGGCAAGGCAAGGCGGCTGTGCTTTTTTTGGTGCCAGACACTTTTAGGGTCTGCAAGTCTCGCAGTATCAAGCAGTTACGGAGGCCGTTCGGATCGGAAGGGGATGAATGGCGGTTGACATCCAATGTGGTCTATGATTTGGCAGGGTACCCCTCGATCGAACAAGAAGCCTAACATAAGACCTCGTTGTTCCGCTTCAAGTTTCCACCTCCCGGGACGCAATGCGCAGAAGTCTCCTGCGGATTCCGGGAGAAACCTGCAGCCCCAGCATTGGTAACTCATTGCCTGCTAACAGATAACATGTACTCTTGCAGCACGCGCCCACGGAATGGAAAGCGCCGGCAAGTGATTTGCCGATTCTGGGATTGCTCATAACGCGACGACGCTGATCGACAAGGGCGAGGGCACCTATATGCTGCAGTCGAATGAGAAAGGGCTCCGGCCGTCGTTCGGTTTCTCGATGCGCGTTACCAACGCTGATGAGTTTGATCGGGTCTCAGAACTCCTGTCCGAGATCATTTCGCAGCGCAAGGGATCTCAAAAGGAAAGGAGAGAACAAATGCGACGTGGACATCTCGGTTCCCATATACTGGCGATTGTTGTGTGTGCCATGGTGCTGGCGACCTGCGCCGCCCAGGCCCAACACAGCTTTCTCAAGGCGAACAACGAGATCATCACTCTTGGCGATTCGATCACGGAGGCGGGTATCTACCAGGAGCACATGCAACAAGTGATCGACACGCTGTACCCCGATGCCGGGATCAAGCTGTCGAATCCCGGTGGAAGCGCGCAGGGAGTCGCCAACGGCGCGCGTGCTTTGGAAATATACTCAAAGAGGGGAACAAGGGGGCCGAAGGCATTTGTAATGGGGACGTTCGGCAATGGTGTCGCACATGCGAAGAATCCACCCAACACATTCGTGACGATAATGTACGGCGTTAACGATATCGGCTGGTCGGCCAACGATATCGAGGCGAAAACAGAAAAGTATCTCACGCACTTGAACAGCACTTTCAATGCCGCCAAGGCACAGAGCGCTCAGGTGGTTTTCGTACGCGGGACACCTCTGCGCCACAATGCGTTCCCAGACCCCTGGATGGAGGCGATAGACTTGGCGCTCGACTATCTTCTCGATGCTGCGGCCGAATTCGCCGCCGAGAAAGACGTGCACGTCATTGACGTGCGGGGTGCATATCGCGATGCCTTGGCGGAAGCCTGGGCCAAAGACCCGTTGTATGAATTCACGCCCGATGTCCTTAACCCGACACACCCCGGTCACGCGGCAATAGCTGCGGAGATGCTCAGGGCGATGGGCGCGGGCTTGCCGCTTGCGACCGGCGCGCGCGGGCCGATGCGGATGTCCCGGGAGTCGGTCATCAAGATCGAGGCGATGGACAAACACGTAATGATCGCGCAAGATGGTGAGCTGGCCGTGCAGGTCCGCTGCCGCAACACGTCCGCAAAGGAAGTGAAGGGAGAGGTAACAATCGTCGCGGGGTCTTACAAGGAAACGAAGGACGCGTCGGTTGCCGGCCGCGGGATGCAGACGCTCGAGTTCAGCGTGCCTGCAAGTGCAATGAAGCGCCGATGGGAGTGCTTGCCGCTGTACATGGTGTTCAAAGGCGAGGATGTGTTCACGGCCCACCACGCGTTGCTGTTCTATTCGAGAGTGTCCAACGCTTCTGAGGCCCCCTTCAAGATTTCGTCCAAAGACTTCAAGCGATTCTCCGATGAGAAGGGCGGGGTCTGTCCTGTCTCAGAGGCGAAAGTGTGGTATGACAAGGAGGAAGGCGCGACCGTCCAGTTCAAATGGGATGAGAAGAATGCGGTGCCGGCGCAGGCCGGGTTCAAGAATCGATTCGGCGAGACGATACACACGCCACTGGATCTGAACAATCGCGACGGACAGCCGTGCGACGCCGTTGAGCTGATCTTCGATCTGCGGCCCGACGACGCGATCGGGCGATTCACCTCGAATGCGGACGCCACCCCCGAAGGGGTAACCCGGCTCGGCGTGTACTATGCCCGGGCTGAAGGCAAAGTTGTCGCGAAGGTGGAACCGGCCTATTGGGACGACCCCGAGTCGTTCGAGCAGAAGGACGACGGCTCATATATTCTCCGTTTGCGCACACAGGCGCACGGGTCGGTGCTCGGGTTCTCGATGCGCGTGACCGACGCGAACACGTTCGGCTTCGAAAAAGGTCCTGTATTCTATCTGACCGGTCGGCAGCAGGTTTCTCACGAGCCTATGAGCTACATCATGCTCACCGGCGGGGAAGAAGGCATCTTCTGCCGAATCGGATACTGATGACGGCCGCCCGCAGGCCAGGACGCTGGGTAGGTTGCTGACTGGGCCGGGATCCCCCGCGCCGCGATGCCGGCCGCCGGTTGAATTCACTGTTGTGCCGCGGTCCATTTCGGCTCGCCCACGGAATAGGTGCTGCCGGCATGATTGCCGCCAAACCCGGCGAGCAGGTAGCTGGCGTTGCTGCTGTTTCCGACGGTCAGCGTGATCTGCTTAACTCCCGTAATGTCGACACCCTTCTGCCTGAGCATGCCTCCGAGGTCCACCCGCAGGATCCCGCCCTCCGGCGTGGCGTCGCCCAACAGGGTGGCGTTCAGACGGGCGCCCCGAATCACCGGCCTGCCAAACTGAAATTCCCTGTCCGCCGTCGGCGTGAGCAGGTACTCCATGTCCTGCACCGGCGCCGCAATCCGCACCAGCCACGGGCGGCCGTTGATTTCCAAGTGCAGGTTCACCTTGGCGTCGGGGTCCAGCCGCATCGGCATCTCCATGATTGGGGTCTTCGACAGATCGGCCTGCGTATGCGTTCTCACTGCGAAGGTGCCCCCGCCGCCCGGGTTGGAGACCTCCACGCCGTTCGCCGTTTGCCGGGTGATTACCGCGTCGGGATAAAGCGGCTCCCAGATCAGCTTCTCCTCCGGCCACTCGAAGAGAGCCACTTCGGGCCGTTCGACGCGCCTCTGGGCGGCGGCGTTGATCCGCGACACCACGAAAGCATTGCCGACCGTCCAGAAGGCCACATGGCCGCCATCAATGGGCTCGGGGTCTGCTATGTCGAAGATCGTATCGCCATTGAGCTTCACCACGAAGCGGCCGTCCGCCTTTTTCAGGTCGAGATTCCACCACACCCAGTGCACGTTCTGGTGCTGCGGGTCCTTCGGAAACAGGAAACGGGGGTCGGTTGTTGAGGCGATCTCCTCGCCGCGTTTCAGCAGCACCGTCCGCCTATTGCGCTCGGCACCGAAAATGAGCGCGTAGCCGGAATCCAGATTGCGGCCGTCGGTGCACAACGACACGCACAGGTCGCGCCGGATGTAATACTGCCGCTCGGCCGGCAGCACCGAGCGCAGCGACATGAAACACTCGATCTCCTGGTCGCCGTAGTACGCCGCCTTGCTGAAGCACGCCGCCGCCGCCGGGGACTGGCCTACCATGAAATTCCAGTTTGCCTGGCACACCCAGCGGGCGTTCATCCCGAACATGCCGTCGTGCCAGTACCAATCCGTCGGGGATCGTTCGAAGAGTTCGGTCCACGTGCACTTCGAATACACCTCGTGCTCATTGGGAACGAAGTGCGTGGGCGGCATGATCGCCAAGTGCACCGGGCCGTCCCAGGACGCCCCCAGCGATTCCCATTCGTCTCCGTTCTTGACCACGAAGCGGCCGTCGCGTCGGCCGAACTGCAGCGCGAAGTGCGGCTTGCCGCGGCCGCGCCGCCATCCCGCTCGTGACTTATTGAACGTGAAATCCCCTACCTTGTCTTCAGCGGTCTGGGGCGAGAGCTTCTTGAGCATCACGAACCGGTAGTCTCCGGGCGGCAGCGCCGGCGTTGAGACATAGGTGAAATCGCCGAACAGCGGCAGGCGCAACGTGGCGCGGTTGGCGCCCAAGCCCAGCACGGGATCCCTGCGATGCGCCTGGATGAAGGTGTTCGCGGCCTTGGCCCAGTGGTCGAATTGCACCGAATCGCGGCTGCTGGCGAAGAGCTCCTTATCGGCGAAGTTGCGGCTTCGCACGTACACCGGCTGGCCGTAGTCCTCCTCCCGGGTCACAGACGGCCTAGCGGCGACGTCGTCCAGTTCGATCTTCCGTCCCTCGGGGCCGGTGTGGATGTGGAGGCCGCCGCTGACCATCTGGCCCAGCTTGCAACGGCCCAGCTCCCGGCCGTCGAGCATGGCAACTGCGACGTGCCCGTTGGCGATGGCAACGCCAACCCGCACCCACGTGCAGCGCGGCGGCCGCTGGCCCCACGACCGCAGCACCCGCCAAGGCCCGCCGCCCTTTCTGACGCACAAAGACCATCGGGCGGGGCCGTCAGCATCTTCGGCCCACCAGCCGAAACCGGCTTGGTAGCCATTCAGCTCACCTTGGGCGATCAGGAACGACGGGATCGGCTGCTTGCGGGCCACGGTATCCGAGGGGTCCCCCGGACTGCCGAAATAGAAGCCCGCTTCCGCCAGGTAGCTGTCCCCGCGCGAAGCAGGCGTGTCGTAGAGGAGCGTCCCGCTCCTGCCGGCCGAGCCCGAGCCGATCAAGGAAAACGGGTTGACCGCCCGCTGGAAATCCCGGCTACGTCGTTGCACCTCGCCGGTGGGCAGGCCGCCTCCGTGCTTGTTCAGCCGCCAGCGGCCCGAGACTATCCGCCAGCCGTCGTCCAGCCCGAAATCTTCGCGCATGAAGCCGTCGGCCACCTCGAACTCGTGCACGACCGTCTTCTGTGCGGATGCTGCACCACTGCCGGCCGGAGAGATGACCTCGAACAACTCCCATCCTTCACTCGCAGCGATAATTGACGGGCCCGACCCGTCGTCGGGGGCGCGGACGATCCCCGACGGATATACGCACAGCCTTCCAGGAGATTGAGCCGGATCGTCGAGCTGCTGAAACACCATGGCGCGCAGCCGGCCGGTATTCCTCAGGTAAAAACCGGCAAGCCGCTTCGGTTGCTCGAGTGCATATCGGATGGTGGCCACGCCGCCGGGCAGATTCGTTTCCAAGGGGGCGAGCTTGCATCCCAAGCGGGCCAATTGGCGCTCAACAGGCTCGATCTCGTTGGGCTTCAGAGGCACGGGGACGTCCCCATCCGGCTTCCCTTCGTACCGCAGGACCCAAAAAGCAAGCGCCGCGACGGCGACCGTCACGCACACTATTACAAGTCCGTGTTTCATTGCCGTCCCCAGGCGTTTCCTCGCTCAGCCGGGCTCAGCAGGCCCGCGGTACCGAAGACAATACTTTTCTTTCCTATTTTGGTCATTGCCTTTCCTCCCGGGAGATGATCTTTGCGGCGATGTCCTTCTTGAACTCCGGTAAGCCGAGGCGCAGCCCGTCCGCATCAGCGGACACGTTCTGCCGGCTGACAACGGCCCCTTTGGCCGTGTCCCAATATTCGATTCTGTATTGCCCTTCTGCAAGGCCGGGGATTGTGAGGGACGCACCGGATTGCAGACGAATGAAACGTTCTTCCGGCATGATCTCAGCGGCGAGGGTGTCGTAGATCCAGACCATTCCCTGTGTCTCGCCAAGCAGGGCCACGCTGCCAAGCTGGTTCGTTCTACGCCCCTTCTTCAGCACCGGCAGTTGGTGAGTCGTGAGCGTCAGGCCGCGTCTGTCCTCGCCTTTCATGAAACTGGCAAGCGCCCGATACTCACCATAAAGGTCGTACCGATCGACGTAATCGAACCACCAGAAGAAAGGCGCGCCTGCGGTATTGGTCATACAGTTGGACCACAGCCCGGCGTGAAGATCAGCATGTAAACGCGCAGGAGTGGACCCGTTCCAGTTGCCGCCGAACTCGGCCGAAAACGTAGGCTTGCCGAAGCGGCCGTTCATTTCCGCGGTCTTGATCATGTAGGGCACGATGCATCCGCCGCTCTTGTAGACATCCCCCACCAGATAGTCGACTTCGGCAAGCGACGCCACCTTCTCGTCCACGCTCTGCCAGTTGTTCGAATACTGAATGGTGATCGGGCGGCGGTAAGGATCGATTTCGTCAAGGTACTGCGCGACACGCTTGCACCACGAGGCGTGGCTTGGATGACCCTTGAAGGCGTGGTTGGAGCCGACCAGGTTGAGTTCGCTCACAACCTCGAATCCCAGTACGTTCGGATGACTTCCCCAGCGGGCGATAATATAACGCAGGCGTTTCTTGTAGGCCTCAAGGGCCCAACGATCGTTGAAGAAGTCTTCCGGCTTACGGCACGGGCCCGCAAGGGCAGCGTTGTAGGGATTTGTGCCCCATTCCGAATCGACAAAGGCCGAGAGCTTGCCGTGGTTGTCCAGCACGAGGTTAACGTAGATTCCATGGCGGGCGGCGGCATCCAGCATATGGTCCAGCCGCCACGCGTTGAGAAGATTGTAGTCGACCAAGCCGTGAAAGCCCTTCCACTTCCGGGTCCACTCGATGGAGACCCACCAGTTGCTCATCCAGATGATAACCGCGTTTTGGCCGCTTCCTGCCATCTTTTCGAAATAGTAGTCATAGGCAAAAGTGCCGCGGTTCGGCAGAACAGGCAGCCGCAGCATTATGGCACACCGCTTGTCGAAGGGCGCGTGGATGTTCTCCCCGATCGGGTAGAAGAACGCGCCGTCGGCCGTTTCAAAGTAGCGAGGATCGGTCTTGGACACGCGAACAAATCCACGGGCCTGGCCGGGTTCCACTTCGAAGGCGTGGGCCTTTGTTTCCACTCTCTTGCTCCTCGCCTGGACAATCAACTTCCACGTGTGCCGGCCGGCTTCCTGCGGCGTGAATCGCGCTTTCCAACATGCGCGTCCTGAAGGCGTAACGACCTCCACCTGGTCCGCGCCGAGCTCACGGCGGCACGGCTGATCGTAGAAACAGGGCATGCGTATCGTCTTGCCCGAAGGCGCGGCGAAGACGGCGTCCACTTGCATTTCATCGGGGTCGAAAGGATTGGCGGGCTCGGGAGACACACTGAAAGCCAGCTCGAAGGGCTCGTAAGCTCTGGGACGTGTCGTAGAGCAACGCAGATGAAGAATCCGTGTCGGCTGCCCGGAGCCGGATGCTCCGGCGTGAAAGACCACGTCATCGATACGTGTGATTCCGCTCCATCGTTCAGCCGAAAAAACGCCCAGCCCGACAACAACGACGTGCTCAGCGTAGTAGCGGTTCCACACGGCTTCGTGGCCGTACGGTTCGACCTGAGGCGAAGCGGGCGAGATGTCCAGCGCGACAGTCTGCCATTTGCCCCGCGTGAGGTGTTGATCGCTGGTTGCTTGGAACCATAGCCCGTCCTTATCCTTCATGAACAGGCTCGGCCGCAGGTCGAACGGTGCGTCATCGGGAATCCGGATCCTGAAGGAGGCTTGTGTGAAGTCCCTTCCGCGAAAAGAAGTGCTGCGCACAATGCTCGCCACACCGGGAAAGTCGCCGCGCAGGGCGAGGCAGCGGGAATCTTCAGGGCCGTCTACGTCATGGGTGAGTGTTCCCCTCGTGGCGGAGAACCCTTCCAGAGAGGCATCAAATGAGAATACCTCGGCGCCGGTTGTGCCGTCCCCCTGCGCTGCGTGGCCGTAGCCGGCCGCCAACGGAAGCAGCAAGACCGAAACAAATGCCGGCAGGGCATCCATGCAAAGACGGATCATTTCAGTCCCTCCGCAATCCATGCGCGAATCTTCGACCGGCCGGCCTCTGAGGGATACAGTCCGAACACCGTCATATCGCCGTCCAGAGCGTAAAGCGCCTGCCAGTTGTTTTCGGCGAGCATCTTAGCGTGAATGTCGATAACCGGCGTGTGGTGCTCGCGAGCAACGGTGCGGATGGCATCGGCGTGCGCCCCGCTCACATCCTCCTCGCCCACAAGCGGCGGCGGGGTCAGCAGCACAATCCGGCACGATGAATTCCAACCCCGTGCCCGGTCGATCGTCACATCCAGCGCTCGGATCAGATCCCGTATCGGGACGCGCTCAAATGCCTCGTGAAAACCCCAACCGATGGCAAGCAACACCGTGTCTTCCCTGGGAATGTGCTTCTCCAACGACAGCAGGGCCTCGAGTGGGCGTCCTTCGTAGGGGATCAACGAGACTCCGGCGAGCGGCGAGGCAAGCGCCTGGGAATCGTCCAACTCTTCGCCTCCCGACGATCCAATGAGCTCTTCGGGCGCCCAGAGCAGACGCTTCGCGCCCGAGCGTCCACGTGCTCGCAGGGCCCACTTAACCAGCGCCCAGCGGCGGTAATCCGTCTGATCCTCGTATGAGTTGACAAGAATAACAGGAACTCCCGCTGAGTCGCAATAGCCGCGCTCGTCGGCCGTCAGGCCCTCAAGGTTGCCGTGCGCATTGCGGAATATCAGGTCGCTCTTCCAGAGCGGAACCTTCCGTCGCTCAGCAACGCGAACCGAAATTTCGCCTGCTATGTCCTTCGTCGCGTCCTTCACGATCAGCGGGAATACAGCCAGGCTTTCCGACTTGTCGGCGACGGTGACTTTGCGCTCCACGCGTCTCGCTCCCTGTTTGTACGCCACCGAGACAACGGCTGTTTCATCTCCGGTATTTGCGATGCGGACCGAGAAACTCAGTCGTTCACCTTGGTAGACGAAGCCGGGCAGGCCCACAATCTCAATCTCGAATGGTGATTCCGTGACTGGTAGCCGCGCGGGGAAGACAGTACCGCCTTCGGCCGCCGCCTTCGCATCCTGCCATAGAAGAAAGGCGATGCATGCAGTGCACAGAAACAGCAATGAAGTCCTGACACGTTCTGATGTCATCTCGCTATCCCAAGCTGCGGACCTCTCCGCGCTGCGCAAACACCTCGTCGCGCAGAAACAACAGCTTTTAGGCGACCTGACCGAGGCAAAATGCTCACAGCAACCCCGCAAGTGTTCACGCGGATTCTCAGAACGGGAACAACCCTGTTATTGGATCGCGGGCCACTTTTACGTTCAGACGCGCCACCCCAAAGGAACCAGCGTCAATACGCGGAAGCCCTGTCTGCGGACGCAATAGTGACGATGACCGATGAACCGACTGCGCTCGTAGGAGAATGTGTCCCCTACAGCGATAGCCACCCCCTGGCGACTTGCCTCTTTGGCCCACGAAGTGAGTCACAAGGCAGGTACGGCAAATCGCTTTCTCGAGCTCGTCCTATATAATTTGTATCGATCTATATTATAGCACAAGCTCTTGATCTGTCAAGTTGCTTTTCAGCCCACAATGCCCCCACGCAGGTACATGGTAACCCACCCGGTGCAGGCCTGCGGTGTGAAGGCGATGCCTCGGCCAAACGGCTGTGTTAGCCCCCGGTGGCGGCCCGTTGGGCAGCGGAACCGGTTGAAAACCGGACCCTCATTCACCGCCCGAGCATAAACGATTTGCCGAACACAGCAAAATGGAGCGTCAAACAACCATCCACTCGCCGTCTGCTGAGAAGTCCGGCTGCCAGGAATTTGGCCTCCCCGCTTGACCTTGCCTCCGAAAACTGGCCCAGATTCTAGGTTAGGATTTGCGTGGAACCATGGTCGAAAGGAGCAAGGTCAGATGGCGAAGAAGAAACGCGCTCTGGAGAAGATCATCGGCAGGCTTCACGAGCCATTCGCAACTGAAAACCTGTGAAAAGCCTCTGTCCTAGGTAGGTTCAGATGGGCTTGACTGTGGATAGCATGGCCAAGATTTGGCTTGAAATCTAACATTGCAAGTGGTATAAAAGGGGCAGTGCAATGGGGGTTACCAAGCGCGCCTCGAGTCCCTGACCGATGATCTGTTTGAGGGGCAGCCCGCCAGCGCAACATTGCCGGCCCTGAGGAGCCGCCTTCCCTGCATTCCATCGCAAAGCTGCACCGGCAGCCCGGGGAACAGGTAGAACGAAATACTGGTACCGAGCCGGGGTCCGGGCTACGAAGGTCCGACCACCGGTGATGATGGAGGCTAGCGAGGAAGAAAATGAAAATCTACGAGCGGCGGTTCGAGACGCACATTAGCCTTGGCGTTCACACATGTCTTGCACAGGACGTCATTGAGGAGATCGAAAACGACACCATGATGGTCTTTCGACCGGATGATGAAGACGCGCTGGAGGAAGTGGCGGACGAGAGCGGGGCCTTGCTCATCAATGAGCGGGCCACATCACCCGCCAGTATCAGAGAATGGCTGCCTGTCGTTTGCCAGTTCATACGATGGGAGTCCCAGTACGATGAGGCGATCGGGGAATGTGACAAGAAGACCGATGCGGCAGCCTACTACCGCAGCAATGCCAAGGAGGTCCTTTGGCCTGAAGGAGAGATTCATCCCGCTGGCCCGGGAGCCTTGGTCGCGGGGATCGTGTTGATGCAAGAAAAGTGCGTGGGCTATGCCATTGATCTCACTGAGCAACAATGCAGCCGCCTCAAGTGGGTGTTGGCCCACGAACTCGTGCATGCCTTCCATGCGATGCGTTTTGTGGTTCCGGCCTTCTTGAACTGGCAGACATTTTGGGAGAAGGTCCTGGCCGAAGGTGCACGTTGCCAGGCTCTTCGCATCAACGCTGATTATCCCAGACTGTTCTTGGATGATTACGGCAACGAGAATGAATTGGGCGAAGTCACGGACTTCTGGCCATCGCAGGCCAAGAAATGGTTTGATGCGTGGCATTGATCTCGCCGACCAGAGGCTAACGGGGAATAGAGGATGACCAAGGTTTAGGTCGGACTCTCAGAGACACACGACATCCCCGCGGATTTCTTCTACCCAGGCCCGAACCTTACGAAGCAATGGCGGTCATGCTGGCCTGCTGGGCATCAGTTGGTCAAGATCTGCCCTCCGCAGAGGGTGTTGCCGATTGTCGAACTGGAGGGTTTCAGTTCGCTTTTTTCCTTGACAACACCCATTCCACTATATATAATTCTGATAAGACCGTTTATGCGAACTATAGCCCCAAAATCGAAGAAAATGGAGCAAGAATGCCGCGAAAGGGGAAAAAGCTTCCGTTGGTGCTGGAACGCCACGAAGTCGAAGCGCTGAAGAAAGCGCCGAATACACGATGTCCCACCGGGCTGCGGAACCGGGCCGTCATCGAACTGCTGCACGGCGCGGGTCTGCGAATATCCGAAGTTGTGAGCCTGAAGCCCGCCCACATAAACTGGCAAGCCTCCGTTATCGAGGTCCACCAGGGGAAAGGCAGCAGAGACCGCAACGTTCCCGTAGGAGGGGATACCTTGGGCTGGCTGCGTGCGTGGACATTGCCGATCTTGAGCCGTTCTTACTGGGGCAGAAAACGCTCACGGAGCTTCGCGACGAGGGAGTGGATACGCGTCTCGTGAAGAAGGCACACAGGACGGTCGAGAGGGATGGGAGCGAGCACTTTACCCTGGAGATCGTCGATCCGATGCCGGCCCTGAAGGAGCTCGTGCGGATTCTTGGGCTCATTACAGAGAAACACGAGCACACCGTGAAGGGCGGTCTGGATTTGACAAACATGAGCGACGAGGAACTGGAGCGCCTGCAGCACGCGCTGACGCCCTGAAGGATACTTCGGCGACCTCTCCGATGCGATCCTCCCACGTCAGGAGGCAATAGGGAATCAATGCCATTCTTAGTTGAAATTCGGGCGACTCCCACACTGGCATCACGCTACCTCCTCCTGTGCAAGCAGGCCCAAGTCACGCTGCAGCGCCTCGCGTAACTGCCCAAGGTGTTTA
>Ga0114922_10003205_pt1 | contig 15280 bp, 12 predicted proteins | sample AartaG_FD_100975 | JGI IMG/M metagenome (GOLD analysis project Ga0114922, IMG submission 100975) | Deep subsurface microbial communities from Aarhus Bay to uncover new lineages of life (NeLLi) - Aarhus_00045 metaG | ecosystem: Environmental > Aquatic > Marine > Oceanic > Sediment | place...
TAACGCAGCCTGCTGCCAGCAAGGCGGTGCAACGGGGCGAAAAGCTAGCCTTGGATAACAATTTTAGGCTTGTCAAGGAAGGAATCTTATAATTTCATGACCGTCCCCCATTCCTTCCTATCCACGCTTTTTGCCCATGATCTATATCATAGCAACCCTGAAATGTCAAATGTTGAGACCTGACCCCTTTGTTTTTCCTTTGTTTTTCTCGCTCAGGTGTTGAAATATATCGCCTTTTGTAACATTTTTTTGAAAATATTGTCGCATACAGGCAATCCGATTCTAAACCGGCTAAAACTCGCGCATAAGTATGAGCGTAAAGAAAGAACAAGGATATCCTGCCGGTATGGAGCGACACCGAAATACCGGTCAGGTTGATCTTGTTAGCTTCCGGTTGCTTTTAAGAGTCGTTTTGGAGGTAAAGAAACAACCGGATGGCCACAATCCTTACCGGGTGCGTAAGTCCGCGAAGCGAACCGCATGTTAAGACTCACTTTGACGTTACCGTGCCTGTGCCCCTTTTGGCCCTTGCGGTTGCGTGCCCATTGTGTATATAATTGTTAAATTATTGTTGCGACTGCGAGGAAGGATCGCGTCATGATCCGCCGCAGAGGATCAACTCGAAAAAGTGGGTATTATAAATCTAGAGCTTTGCTACCTCTTGGTGATATGTTTTCTGTATGCGACAGTCTTTGCCAGCGACCTTTTTAGAACGCACGCCCACAGAGGACGTCGAGGATGACGTCTCGCGGTTTCGCGGAACGACGATAGCAGAGCGAGCGCGAGTCCTGGAATCTCTGTGCCGAATGGCCGCTGAGCTCATTGCCCAACATGAAGACCCTCAGCGTGCCCTCGACTGGCAGGATCCGTGTTCACCGGAAACCGAAGCGCTCCTCGCACGCTTGCGCAAGAGGTATCAACACGGTGATTAAAATCCCAAGCGCTCCGGAAGTAGCCAGGCGACTAGCGGATGCCCTGGAAGAGGCACAAATCCCGTATGCCATTGGCGGTGCAATTGCCTACGGCCTTCACGCCCCGCCACGGGCCACCAACGATGTGGACCTGAACGTTTTTGTTGCCCCACAAGTGCTCGATCCTTGCTTCGACGCGCTAGAGAAGGCCGGGGCGGCATTAGACCGACCGGGGGCGCGATCCTCCGCAGCAGAGCGTGGCGATTTTAGTATCCGCGTCAACGGGATGCGGGTAGATGTCTTTGTTCCATCTATCCCATTATCCGCATCCGCAGGCCGTCGTGTCAAACGGGCGGTATTACTAGGTCGGCCGGTTATGGTGCTATCCGCTGAAGACTTAGTGCTTTTCAAGCTGCTATTTTATCGCCCTAAGGACATAAACGACGTTGAGCGTCTCGTGCGCTTCCAAGGTAACAACCTGGATCGAGAATATGTACATCGGTGGCTTGAGGATCTCGTCGGCAAAGAGGACCCTCGAATGGCCACGTGGGAGCGTATGGTCGCTGATGAGTAAACGGGCATAATTAAAACGTCTCGTTTATCTTTTCCAATTCAAATGTGCTCCAATTCCTTACCCAGCAAGTGCGGATCCCGACAAACATGAAAACACCACCGGCCAAGGTCCCCCCAGTTATTTACCGCAGAGATCCATCGTTTGGCTGCCGCGTGTTTGGCCTTTTCCTCATCCGTCTCGTAGCCCTTTATTTCAAGGATGAGAGTCCGCCCATCCTTCATCCGTAGTAAAAAGTCCGGCTCGTATCCGTGGCTGATACCGAAATATTCGTATGGTATCACCACTCCCAGGTGATCATTACGGGCATAAAATGCTACATGCTTTGATTGTTCAAGATGAAAAGTTGCCGATGCCTCCCATCTGGCCTTGTCAAGCACGACCTGGTTGATGTGGCTTTTCTGAGTACCATGACAGCGACGGGTGGTTTTGAAGTCAACTTCCCCGGTTGTGCCAATGGGCTTATAGCGATTCAGAATCGGCATCAATGGCTGCTCACCTGCTACATCATCCGGTTCAATAGCAACAATGAGTCTTTCCACGGTACGCTGTACATATTTCTCATGCCCAAGTTCACACTGATTGCAACCTCTCATTACCTTCAAAACGTGTGCTCCAGCGTCTCATTAATCTTGGGATGAGAACTGTTGTATTTGACGGCTATGGTCATACCCAGGGGCTCAGGTGGAGGTTGAAGACTGGCGATTGCTTCTTTCTTCTTCCGTAATCCTTTATTCACCCGTTTTTCCATTAACTTTGTCCAGGAATGATGATACAAATGGTAACCAACGTCAATCCGAAGATCCTTGTCCTTTCTCTCAAAGCTACAAAGCCAGTATTTGGGCCACTCACCCACAGCTACGGAACTCCGCGACCAATCCTGAATATTATCCACTAAATACAGTAAGTAAGCGTAAAAATTAGACTCCAAGTTTATTATCTTACGATCCCTTTTGTACTGGAAGTTGTGGATGGCAATTGCAGCAATCGCTGCCTGGAGCGCCCGGTATAGTTTGCTGCTTTGGACTTGATCCCAGTTCCCCTTGCAGTAAGATAGATGAGACTTCAATACTGTACTAGAGAGAATTATGGCTCCTATGTATCCATGGTCGAGTCTCTCCTTGAGTCGGTGTAGCAACTTGTCTGCCCTATCTTTCCTTATCCTCAGAGTCGAACAAAGTTGATTTCTAAGGACATGATTAATATCCAGCTCATACTTACTCCTTACCGGAGACATGCTGCTTGCTTTCCCAATTTCTATTTTGTCAAAATCATTTTCTTCTGCAACCTCAGGTTTGTGCCTTAGAAGACCAAATGATTTGCTGAAATTCCGCATGCCGAATACTTTGTAGAGTGTTGAAAGTTTATAGGAGATGTCCGAAGCAACCTCGATGGGATAGCCAAAATCATGGGCCGTCGCAGTCATAAGCCAAGTGTAAAAGATGTAACGTTCATCTTTAAATTTGAAAACCCTTTCCCTATCAGACTTGTCCCGATACTTTTGCAAAAGCGCTTGAATCACGTTGAGTCCCAGAAGGAAGACTAAGAATTGATGCAAAAAGTGATCACGCTTGCCCACTGCAATAAGAAAATTTTCGAATTCTTTGAACTGGTTGAAGAGTCTGCTACGAATGCTCTTAGGCCATAATAGGCGCATGATCTGACATATTGTATCTGGTTTATCCCGAGTCTCTTGAAGAGTATAATTAGTCAACAAGATCTGCAGTTTTGGTTTCCGAAAAAACCTATAGGCCAATAAAGGCATTATTACATCTAGCTCCGCGTGCTGAGTCGGTCTCGCATAGAGACTCTCATATTTTGCTACTCTTCGCAAACTTTCCCGAAACATATTGTCTCTCCTTCAACCGTTCTAAACTTAGGTTCCAGAATGTCAACACTGCGGCAATTCGAGTCGAAAAATTAGCTTTCTTGCGAGACTGAACAATCAGGTAAAGTAAAGACTCCGGATAGTCAATGCCGTGGAACCATACTTCGCCGTTGGAAATGCAATTGAAGGCGTCTTGGATAGTAGGGGTTTTCCTACCATCTAGGGGCAAATAGCTGAATCCTCCTGCTTTTTCATTATCGCGAATCTTTTGATTAAGAAAATTGGCGACAGGAAAAAGCGCTTTCAGCGTCTGGCAGTGATTGGCAGCGAAAAGTAGTTTTTCCTCGATCGTCCAGGTCTTGCGCTTCTTGACAATGGACTCAACTCTGTCAACGTGTTCCAGTAATTGGCTGTACAACCAAGTCTCATCCTGAAAATTTCTCGGAGATATTAGTCCTTGTTGGAAACAACTTTCAAAGAGTTGTACGAAACATGTTCGAAGCAAATATGGCCACAAAGGTGTAAAACCTTTTTGCATAGGCTCAATTTCGATTAAGTGATCCCAGAGCACTTCCAAAAACAGGTCAAAGTCGGAAAAGAATCCCAGCTGAAACCCCAATACTTCTGCTGCTAATTCAACAAGGAAATGGTGCCAAGGTTGAGGCGAACTCATGTCTTGTAGGAATTCCTTCACCACCGGACTATCTTCGTCAAGCCATGGGGTGCGATCAATAAGCACATGTCCAATCTCATGATACATAGCCCACCATTCCTCAGGCTTCCAGAGAGTGTCAGTGGGCACGATTATGACTTCGTTAAAATGGGAAAATTTTGGCTCTTCGATGTTGACGAATCCGTACCACTTCGATTTAATTCTTTTGAAAACGTGATCCGGTATTAGTTCCATGGCCAACAGCGCACGTTGGGCTCCCCCGCTGACCTTGGAATAGCTGCCACTGACTCTTTCTTGATTCCCGTATATTCCGTAAGACCTCAGCGAAGCACCTTGGCCAATGACTCGACTCGCCCCTAAGAATAAGTTTTCGACCGTACGCTGACGACTTCCGGCCCGGTGAATCTCACCGATTCTTAATAGCATTTCTGGATATTCTTTCATGTCCGTAAATGCTTGCCCGGTTATGGGGTTCTGGAGGGCAGAGTTAAGGGCATAAAAATGGTTAGCCAAGGAAGGGGACATTGTATCGAAAGACTTTTCAAGAGCTTCGTAAGAAAAACGAATGTGCATGTTGAAATCTTCTTCCTTGACATCCCCAGGCTCAATACAAGCTCGGTCATGGTTCCTTTTCGGACAGTCCTCCCTTCCAAGTGAGACCCGTGGATTGCTTTTCGTTTTGATGGTCGTATAGGTGGAGTTGACCTTAGATCCGAAACCATTTCGGAAACAAAGTAGGCAAGCCAGAAAATACGCCCAAGTTACGGTCTCTTTTGGTTCTAACACTATATCATGGGTGCCTAAGGAATCGAGCACGGTAAACTTTTTCTCGCTCCAAAAGTCTTTGATGGGCTCACAGTAAATCGGTTGCGACGAGATGCTTATGGTCGGGGCCATATCATCTGCAATTACACCCCGAAGAGCGGGATCTGCTTCGAGGTGTTTTTGCATACTGGCAATATTGTTGGGTGTGTTGTCGAATATGGAAAGCCTTGAGTGGTTAATGGTAACGGTGGAAAAAGTTTTGAGGAAAAAGTCCGAAGGTCCCGTGTTGGTATCGCCGTCATAAGCTACGTCGAGGAGTGTTTCAGAAATATCTTGAATATTATCGCAACTTACAAGCAAAAAGAGTTCATGCCACCCCAATGTTCCCAGAACATGCCAATGGTTGATCTCCTTCCTGTTTACCTTCCTGTTTAGGTAACTTCGTATTGTGTTTTCAATGTCATGGACGCTCTTCTCAGAATATGGGTTAAGTTTAATCAGACTTACACCACCTACAGTGGCAGTTTCCCACCTGTCAAAGAATTCGCGTGCATTGCAGCCGAGGTAGGGAAAACATAAGTACTGATTTGAATTCGTGATGTGCTGAATAGGGCCCGCCATCGTAAGGTTGAAGCTGAAGTCCCGCGTTTCATAGATCAAAAATATGTCATAAAAACCGAAACCTTTCAGGATGATGTGTGGCTTGACCTTTCTTAGTATGCAGGCCTGTTTGAGTTCTCGTACGACCTGGAATTCTGTACCTGGCTTGACCTGAAGGCAGGCCACCCTGATAGCCTTGTCTCCAACTTTGTACATGCAACACCCCCCCCCAAAAAAAAAGCCGCCCCAGGCGACTCTTCTCTGCCAATATAATAACTTCAACTGTGCTTCAAACAGCGTTATATTCTATGAGCCCCAAGTATACCTATCGACGCCGTTGACCGGCCCTACGCGCTATATTGGGATTAGTTAGCATAATGTTTTGCGCAGAACCAGCAAGGCATTCATCGCCCACGAGGTCATTATCATGGTCAGACATCTGCTCGCAATGCTTCTCGTGGATATTCATCTCAGTTGTAGCTCGGTTGATATAGCTATGTGAATCTTCTTCCCATCTCGGACCTGTATTCACGCTAAGTCCCATATCTCTCCTCCCTCTGTCTTGAGCCACAATTAAGCAAAGTCCTTCCCATTCTAAAACGAACTTCCCCTTACCTATATTCTCGACGTTTGTCAAGAAAAAAGTCAAGTATCAACTATTTGCCGGTGTGGAAAGCAATTTGTATGCCAGTTCTCCAGTCTGACATATTTTACGAAAACCTGTTTGCGTCGCAGTTCTACTAATACATCGGCCATGAGATCTGTTAACTTTAACAAAACACACGGTATCTTCCTGCCAAATTCATGCCATGTTTCCTTTGCATACCTGATTCATTAAATTTCAAATAGTTAGCTCTACACCACGGAAAGTGAAGCACAAAAGTGTGGCTTGAAATACCAAATAATATGGAAATTAATACCGCTTTGTTGCAAACTATTACATTCTCTGCAGACCACCAGCACCTAGGCATAACACCCCAAATTCATAAGAACTCGTGCGCAAGGAGAATGGGAGAATATGGGAGAATGCGGAGAATGGGGACGCTGCGGGTAATGGGGACGCTGGTAAAAAAGTAACAAAATCTTATTCGATTAATTGCAACCCATTTTCGCGGGCAATAGTTTCTCCCCTTTCGACCGAGAACCCCACGCCAGGGGAACTCATTTCCAACCGCCTGGCCAGGTCTCTAAGCGACATCCCCAACTCACTGACTGCCCAAAAGCAGAAAAGACTCCTTGCCTTCACTTTTCGTTGCTGCTTACCCTTATGAATATCTTTCGACGCTCGATTCCACGGATCATGATGTGATGCAGGACACCGGGTGCGTCAAGGCGGGCTTGTCTTGGCATGGGATCTATTTCGTATTTACGCTTTCCTTTGTCAACTTAATTTTTTACCAGCGTTCCCCATTGCCCTCACCAGAGTGCTAATTTGTTAGCCTGATTTCCAGGCAGTTCGATCAACGGAATTTAAAAATGCCCTCTATGAGGTAAGGATCCCTCTATTCGTTTCGTTCATGCTTCAGTCCTATTTTACTGTACACTTTGCACCGGATGCTGTAAAAAAAGGAATAAGCTCCGTAAAATTACTACAGAATCCAAGCCATGAAAAAACTATATCTCTCGGGGGAGCACCATGTCGGTGGGGGCAAGATGTTTCGCTGGCACCATCCCAAAATCCACACATCGACCCTTGTATCCATATTGCGGCGATCTGCGATAGGGAGAAGACCATGACAAATAAAAAGCTTAAAAAAATTCTTACTGTACCATTGGCGTCCGCTTTTTATTTCGAGGACGGGAACGTGGACCGCGAGTTGGTCAAAGACGTGATGACCATGGCGGCCAAAAGAGAAAGCGTGTCTCCGGGAAAATACATGGGGTCTCTCTCTAAGCTGTTGATGTACAAAGGGGAAAAGAAACTTAAAAACTTAGAAGAACGGATAGATTGGCTTGCCGCAAAGTTATCAGACCAGAATTTCAGGTGGAGGTGGTACAAGAAAACCGTATCCAAAGGAAAAGACAATTTTTTCAACCTTCTGCACTACTACCTACTGTCCGAACATCCCGAATTTTCAGACAATGAGAAAAAAAACAACCATTTTTTCCGGGAAAAACACAGAGGCTCGAGTTTCAGGTTCTTTGTCCATCCAAAGCGACTTGGTGAGCTCCTACGCTACCTATTGGATGAAAACATGGACCGTCGCGCCCTCGCACTCTATCTCTGGGCATTTCACGAAGCCCAAACCTGGTATGGGGAAAACAAGGAAGTATTCGGCTCAGATTCGGATTGGGAAGCATCTCTACGGGGGGGCCTTGTCCGGAACGGGAGAGGAAGAGCTTCTTAGGCTCTGTCTTCCTCCTCCCTATGTTGCGAAGGCGGAAAATGGTGCTTCAGAACTAGAATCCGGAGCGCTGGACCTGATTTCGCCTGAGCTGGAAAAAAAAGGCGGAAGCAAACCACCCTCCCCGGCATCGATCCAGGAGGAGGCCGGCACGTTGGAAGGAGTTGCCAAAGCGCCATATTCCTCGCGAGAGGACGATAGTGAAAACAACGACCAAGCTTTCGATAGAGTGTTGGCAGGCGAAGGCCTGCGCTCCGATCCTCGCTATGAATCGGCCATTGAGGCTATTGACACACTTTATGCCATTCTGGATGGGAACCAGGAACTGGAGCGCTTGATGGTCGCCGCGGACTACGCCGGAATCTCCCGAGTGGCCCAGCAAACGGATGGGAATAAAGCTCATTTTCAAACACTTTTAGAGCAAATCCGCTCCAAGTTCACAGAGTACGACGAAAGCTTCGCGCTGGATGAACCAGTAAGCGATGTTTTCCGGTCCGAACCAAACGCCCGCAACTTTATTAAAACCTTCCTGTCATCCATAGATGAGTCCCTCAAAAAGTCTGTGGTCAAGCTGAAAGAGAGGAAAGACAGGATGCGAGCAAAGTTTCAGGAGCTTGGCGTTCCCGTGCCAGACGATCTGGAACAGGTCAGGAATCTGGAGGAATTGAATCGCCTGGATGAGGAATGGAAGCCCAGACTGAGGATAGAAGATGTTTATGTTGGGTGCGTCACACGGGGTGTCGAAGGGGCTGGCCTAGAAACGCTGTTCCCTTCGCAAAGGAACGATTTGCTAAAAAGGCTGGTGAGAAAAAACACAGGAAATGCCGTTATGATGAGTTTCCTGATAGACTGGACCGTCAAAAACAGGGATATCATTAACGAGGAAGATATTGCTTTCAAGTCTATTTACATGGAAATTCTCCGGGCTTGCTTAGAAAACGACCACGATATCACTGTTGGTGCGTGGCGGCCATTTCAAGGCGGGGACATGGTCCAGATCTTTGATATGTTAAAAGATTCTGGGCTGTTTTCCTTGCTGGAAAATTCCCGGACCATGGATGAAGAAGGCTTTCTGGAGAACTTTGGGGACCATGACAATGAGCTTCCCAGTGGACTGAAAATCAGGCTATCGCTGGCCTCAATTAAAAAGTTAAATCCTAAAGACAGAGTACGGCGAATAGCGGCCTTAGTGGCTCAACATACTGAGAGGGAAGACCTACACCTTGCTCTTTTGCGGGAGCTTTTCAGTGCATCCAGGGTCAAAGAGGGGTTTTTCTTGGCTAAACTCCTTAGCCTGTCCGATTTAGCATATTCCATGGAAGGATATATCAAGAGCCCTTTCATGGACCTTTGCCTTGATTCCGTAGATGGGGATGATTTCTCAAATAGTGTTTTTTACGAGATTCTCGAAAATCTTGAGTGGGTGGACCATGAGGACGGCACCATGAATGAAAAGGATATACTGATCCTTTTCTATATTTTTTGGCGCGGACATCTGGATAGCCAGTTCATGAATTTCAGGTATCATTTTGCCGACGACATTAACAAATGCCAGGCCAGGCACCCTGTCCTTGTTGATTATTTGATTACCGCCTGCGACCGGCTGGAGGCCAACAACGTTGAAGATCCAGAGGACACTGAAATCGTAGAGGCGGGGCGTAAGGCCCTGATTGATTTCAAGCGCAACCTCAAAAGGATATCCTGTTACTCCAACTGGCTGCCTGGCAGTAAGTATCAGTCCTACATCAATCAAGCTCTGTCCGGAGCCTTGGCACAGACAAGGCGAGAGGGAACCGTTCCTGAAATTGATATTGATGAAGTAATTAGAAATGCTCAACAGGAGTTTGATCTGAATGTTGCCAAAGGTGACGCGGCCCGGAATCTCAAAAGGTACTTTTGGCAACAGATGGATCGGATTCGGCTCATCAATGACGCCCTTGGCCAGGTTTCTTATAAGGATCTTGAGGAAAAACCCACAGCCATCTCAGAGAGGATGGAAAAGGAGGCCGGTGGCGTTTCTGACAGTTCCTTGATGAAAAAAGTTTATACACAAATGATAAGGGTGGTTTAGCATGTTCAGCGAATTGTTCACCCAGCTTTCCCCGAAACAGGTCACTGCCCTCACGGACATGCCGCCTGTGCTCCTTACCCCGCCTGAATCCACTGGAAATATGGAGGCCCGGCTCAAGGCCTTTGCCGAATACCTTGTGGGGGACCTTACCCATGACAGGGCGGTGAAAGCAGCCCTTGGGGAGGGGCGTCTGACACAGGCCATGGGACTCATGATCGAGGCCAGTGAGTTTGAACGGCCCCTGGAGCAAAAAATGGAGGAGGAGATACGGCGCGTTTGGGGTGAGGATATTGAGACCAAAAAGCGGAAAATCGCCGAAATCAAGGGCATCCTTGCTCACGTGCCAGAAAAGGCCATCCAGTGGGCACAGATGGCCTCAGAAACCCTTGCCCAGGTCGAAAGCATGAAGCTCCCCGAGGTGGTTCCCAAATCCCATGGAGAAATTGAAGCTGCGAAAATTCTGGATGGTGAGCTAAGCAGGCTCGAGGATGATAGCCTGGAAATTGCCGAGGGGGCCGAGAAGGAAATCGAACACCAGCAAAGCGAGTTCCGCAAGGTGGTGAAAAAGGCTTTTAACCGGCTTTTCGAGTCCGGAGACTATCTTTCCGATTCCCACGTGGAGAATCTATTCCTCTGCTTACCATCCCTTGTGCAGGAGGGGAAAATAGACCTCCTGAAATTGATTGCCGATACGAAACAAAAGCTGGACTCCATTTCCGTGCCGCCTGACTTAATGAGCAGAAGGCCCACCAAACGGTCCAGGCCCCAGGTCATGTTGTCGCCCTTCCTCTCCAAGCCAAAGCGGGCCCAGGGAACCAGCAGGGTTTCTTTAAGCAATATGTCTGAAACCGTTTTCAACGGGGCCCCGGCCTCCAAGTACAGGTTGAACACCCACGAGGATTTGGAAAAGATCAGGCAAAAGGCTGACAGCCTAGCCGAATACCACGAGCAGGCCAATGTTTGGTTAGGTGCGGCTAAGGTTTGCCAGGATCAAGGGCTCAGTCTCATTGCATTGGGCGAGGGACTCCTCGCGGAAGGCGCTCGTCAAGTAAAGGACGTCCAAGCTGTGCATGCCCGCAAGCTGCTTCTGGATGCCTTTTCCTGCTTGGCTAAATCCTTGGATATTGGAGAAACTTCCTTGGAGCGAGCCGTGCTCTTGCTAATTGGTGCCTATATATGGCCTAAGATTTCGCACAGGAAAAAAATGGCACACAGTATTAGAGAATGGATCGACAACCCTGAACTTGTCATAAGCTACCTCAAGGACGGGGAATACCTGGATACGGTTTCCATGATCTGGGCCTTCCATATCGAGGATGAGGCTGATAGTGAAAAGTACATACAGATCATCAGTGGTAACTTTGGCAATGATCGACTGCTTTTGCGCCACTGCGCCAGAAGTCTCCTGACTCATCCAAACTTGTCCCAGCGTACCCACCGAATGATAAGCGGGCTGAAGTGGCTGTTGCGGGGGGCCAAGCCGTCCAAGGAGGTATACAACACCCTGGAGAGGCTTTCAGAAATCACCCGGGCCGAAGGATCTTCTTCATCCAGTGCCCATGCACTCAAAGCCGAGCAAATAGCCTCGGAGCTAAGAAAATTTTTAAATGAACTACCTCAGGATTCTGTGGCGCCTGTCAGGGAAATCATAGAATTACTGCCCAGCCTTTTGGATGACATTGCTAAAAAGACCATCAAGAAACACCTGGATACTCCATCAATATCCCTAAGAAAGGAAGTCACGGTCCTCTATCTCGCGGAACGATGCGACGACGTGGAGTTGCCCGTCATGGTGAGAAATGCCGAGAACGCTGCCGCGGCCTCTAACGTAACAGTGATTCTGCGTGCGCTGAGTCCGAAAGGCCGCTATGCTCCCGAAATCGTGAAAAACACGGAGGATGTTGGCGACCTTATGCCAGGGCAGCAGCATGAGGCCATTTTTTTTGTGAATCTGATTAAAGAGATGGCCGAGGAATGCACGGAATTGAAATTCCGGGTAGAAACTCATGTGGGGCAAAAGGTCTCACCAACGGAAATTACCGTCGGGATACGCCCCGGGGGCAGACAGCGCAAGAAAAGCCCCTACACAACTGGACTCCCCGTTACCGGCGCGGATTTCGTGGGCCGGGAAAAAGAGGTGCGGATGCTCGTGAACCTGCTTACGGGCAATACCAAGAAGGCAGCCATGGTTTACGGAATACGCAGGATCGGGAAAACCAGCATTGTCAAGCACATTTTAGAGCACATCGAAATCAAGCCACGCTACTACGGCGTTTTTTTCGACGCCGAAGATGTGGATCGCTCCGCGACGTCATCGGGATTTCTGAAATTGCTGTGCGATAAAATACTTAGGGACCTGCCTGCAAAGCATACAGAGGGAATTTTCGTGGACAGAGCCGAGTTCAAGGAAAACCCTTATGTGGCTTTTTCCCATTTCATGGGCGGACTCAAAAAAGCCGATTTGCCAAAGAGGGTGCTTCTGGCTATCGATGAATACGACAAGCTTATGTTCATTGCCCAGGAAGCCTCCCTACGCAATAAGGCCCTTTCCAAGGTTCCTGGCCCGTCCGAGACGTTCCAGCCCGAGGTGTTGGGGGCTCTTCGCAAGGCTTTGCAAGATCATGATTTCCTTTGGGCCATAATCTCGGGCCTCCCAAATATTGCGCGCCAGAAGTATGACGACCGCATGTTCGGATTGCTGGATCCCATAGAAATCAAATCCTTTACAAACGAGGAAGCGGAAAAGATTATCAAGGAAAGCGAAAGGGTCATGACCATTCCAGCAAGCTCCCGTGAAATGATCCTGAACGCCTCTGGGCTCCAGCCCTATCTCCTTCAGGTCATCTGCGACAAGATCTTCAACCGGATGATTAACACAGGTCGGGACATTGTTACTTCCTATGACGTCAATGAGGTCATTGAAAATGATATCCTGCCCAACGAGAAATATTTCACCGATTATGAGTCTTTAATAGAGGATGACCGCGAGATCCTCTACGGCCTTGCCTTGGCTCATGTCTCCTCAGGAAGCAAGAACCGGACTTTCGCCTCCGTGGATGATATTAACCACCATCTGCATCTCAAGGGCATTGAGAGTGAGCCTGAGGAAATCCTCCATATCCTGGGCGCCATGGCCCCGAGTTCCTCCTCAGAACTCGGGGAAAGACCCCTCGTCGAGCGTTCAAAAGTCAATAAACGCTGCTTCCGGCTGATAATAGGCCTTTTGGGAGACCATTTAATCAGACAAGGGATGGATATGGACCATGGATTCTGATCATGTTTTTTCCCTTTTGTCCGTCAAGGACGGGATGACGGACCAGCGGTATTTCGTAGGCCGCCAGCAGGATGTATCCAGCTTAAGCGGATGCTATTGTTTGGACCAGCGCAGCTTCGCCTGGGTCCACGGACCTCGGAGGATCGGTAAGTCTTCACTGGCCCAGGTTATTATGGACAAGGCAGAAAAAAATAACACTCAGGTTCTATGGGTGGACGCTATTGATATTGAACCTCCCAACTTCACATGCCTTTTGGAAAGGGTTCTGGCATTCGCTGAGCCATGGATGAAACCTGCCGGGAGCACCCTTAAGAAACGGTTTGAGAACTTGGTTAAAACAAGCAATATCAAGCCAATTCTCATGGTTTTCGATGAGTTTGACCGAGTGGCCTTGAATCTATGCATGGAAGAGCAGGTGTTTTTCAGGAGGATGGCTCAACAATACCGAGGATGGTGCTGCCTTTTCATATCCCGACTGCCTCCCCAGGGCATCGTGGAGGAGGTCACAGACGCCAACTCCCGTCTTCTCGGTATTTGTAACCAACACTTGGTGAGACCTCTGGAGCGCCGCGACGTAAAGGATTTCTGCCGCAGGGTGGCGGAGGACCTGGGCCAAAAGGACCTGGAGGATCTGCACGTGGATATCCGAAAGGCCGTAGGAGGGTTCCCCGTTGCCGTTGCCGCAGCCCTTAAGTCCTTGGCCATCGCTATAACCATGAGGGAAAACCCCGAGGATGAGTTGGACGCTAATGAAATCATCGCCAAATCGGCAGTCGGTGTTTCCATGGAGCTTGAGGGATACTGGTCTTCATTGAGCCCTGTGACCCGTTCCGTGCTTTTAGGGGGGGCCAGAAAGCGGCAAGGAGCAGTATCTCAAGGATGATGGCTTTTATAACAAGGCTGAGGGTGTGCTACGTCCCGAGCTGATTACGCAAACGGGTCGGAAACTGGAGTCTCAGGGTGGGAGTGCCTCGACCTTGGCTAGGGGCAAAGATCACCTGGGAAGCGCCGTGCGTCTTGTAGAATATATTAACAACATCAATGAGAGTATGCTCCTAAACCACAAAAAGGCCACTTTTAAAATCGTGAGCCAAACCCTTAAGTTTCATATCTTGGCTCGAACGCCCTGCGATCAGGACACTTTTAAGAATGCTATCGACTACCTGTATAAGGTATTCCATGAGTTAGCACAGAAAGAAAATCAATACAATTTTCCTGAGACTGTGGCTAAAGCCTACAATGATCTCGAGGCCATCAAGGCCATCAAGAACCTTAGGAATTTTTATTTCCACGTCCAATCAAAGGAAACGGAAACGGACAAGGTGAACGAAAAGTTTAAAAATGCATCGAGGATTTTTTCGAGATTGTGTGGCAAAAAAGAGCCATCTACTGAAGCCGACTATGAAAAAGTAAGGACGAGCCTTATAACGGAACTGGCTGAATCCTTGAAAAAAATTCATGACATGCTGAAAGCCCAATAGCCTTTTAAGTGTAGTAGCTAGCATGTAAGCTGTATGACGTACGTGGCGATCTGCCCGCGCACAGATGGGGACGGCGCACAGATGGGGACGCGCACAGATAACGGTCATGAAATTATAACTTTTTAATATCGATTATTTCAATGACGGAGAAACTTATAATTTCATGACCGTCCCCTATTTCCTCGTCCCCTATTTCCTATTTCACTACAGGAGCTGGCAAGCTCCACCTTGAACAAGTCACCAGAGAAGACCTCTACGCCTTTATTGAAGGGGAGCAGGACCGTGGTCTAAAACCACTTACAGTGCACACTAGACTGCGGGCGGTGAAGGCTTTTTTGCGGTTTCTGATTGATGAGGAGATTGTTGATCACCGTGTAGTGTCGAGGAGTGATTGTGATTGGGGACTGGTATTGATATATTGATAAAGGACAGGATATCAATATATCAATAGCCGTCCCCTAGTCCCCCTTTTTCATTAAGACCGTCTATGCGCACCTGGGCCCATCCCCTTCTCTGATATACGCATTTCTATTGAACCAAATATTCATTGACAGTCAACTGCAATTCAGGCATACTTTTTGAAACAAAAACGTAACCATTTTACTATTTTACAGCATAGCCTGAGTGCCTAACACAAGAATCCATAATGGAGAAATAGAAAAATGCCATCAACCATTCTTGATAACGTTAAAGGAAGCGACCTTCCTAAAATCTGGGCGGACAAAATAGATATTATCCCTGACGAAACCTATACTGTCATA
>Ga0114922_10003206_pt1 | contig 15279 bp, 14 predicted proteins | sample AartaG_FD_100975 | JGI IMG/M metagenome (GOLD analysis project Ga0114922, IMG submission 100975) | Deep subsurface microbial communities from Aarhus Bay to uncover new lineages of life (NeLLi) - Aarhus_00045 metaG | ecosystem: Environmental > Aquatic > Marine > Oceanic > Sediment | place...
ACCAGATCCCCGAACAGGGTGAGCCGATCGGTGAGGGGACGCAGGCCCAGGCCGAAGAGGTAGCGGCGATCGGCCGGCTCGAGCAGATGCTCCTGGGTCGCGGCCACGGCCAGGTAGCGATGCGGATACCAGAGAAGCCCGGTGGCCAGATCCACCTCGCTCCATTGAAAATCCAGCAGACCCGTGGCCGCTCTCACCCCTACACGGAAGGCCGATTCCCGGGGAAGGGCCAATCCGTAGAGCAGATTCAACTGCTCATCCGATCCGTCCCGCTGGTAGTCAAGGCGCAGGCTGTCGGAGAGGAGGGCACTCAAGCTATAGCGCTCGGTTCCGCTGTAGATACTTGAGAAGCCTGTACCCAGAGAGCGTCCCGCCGCTACCGCAGCCGGATTGTACTGCAAGCCCTCGAATCCTTCGGCCGTGGCGGTCGAAGCGGCGATCTCCTGACCCAGCAGCGGACCCACCGGCAGCAAAGAAACGACCAGGATGCCGATCCACATAAGGAGCTGTGCAGCTCCGCGATACCCCTTGTTCATCCTCACACCCCCTGAACTTCAGTATAGAGTGCCCTCCGGCAGCGGTCAAATCAGATGACCCGCATGGTCTTCCATTTACCCTGGAGAAAACGAAGGAGAAAAGCGAACCCGAGAACGATTACATAGGCGGAGACGAAGATCCAGGCCGTGTAGATCCCTGCCTGAAAGATCAGCAGTGCCAGGAAGATAGGCACAACCAGGATCCCGGTTGATACGATCAGGATCATGATCATCACGAAGCGGGTGTCCCCGGCGCCCTTGATCCCCGCGGCAAAGACGATATTCATCGTGTCGAAGATCGAATACACGGCCACGAAGCGCAACAGGACAATGGCAATCCGCCGGATCTCCTCGAAAGATCCGGGGGGTGATTTGGCCGTGAAGAAGCCGATGTAGAAATCGGGAACCAACAGGTAGCTCAGGGCGATGAGTCCCATGTAGAGAAAACAGATAACCGCTCCGGAGTAGGTACTGCGGACGGCCAGCTCCACCCGCCCCTCCCCCACGTACTGCCCGACCAGGATCGAGATGGCCATGCCCAGTCCGATCATGGGCATGAAGGCCAGGGAGTTGATGTTGAAGGCGATATTGGTCGCGGCCAGCTCGACCAGGCCAAGCCGCCCGATCAGCAGAATGAAAACCGTGAAACCGAAGATGTCGATGAAAAACTGTACGCCGTTGGGGAAACCGAAGCGCAGAATCCGCCGGAGCAGTTCCAGATTCGGCCTCCAACCTGAGACGGTGGCGTACAGCTCGTTGTTCCTGCGCCTCAGGATCAATACGGAGAAGACTAAAAAGGAGACAATCCCCGAGGCAACCGTGGAAATGGCTGCGCCGGTGATACCCAGTTCTGGAAATCCGAAATTGCCGAATATCAACAGATAGTTCAGCACAATGTTCAGACCCGTGGCCAACAGATGCACCCACATCACCGGCCAGGGCTTTCCCCGGCCGCTGAAAAACGAGGAGACCGCGGAGTTGGCAATCGGGAAGATCGACCCGTAACAGAGAACTCGGAAGTAGCGGATCTCCAGCAGGCGTACGTCGGCGGGATGCCCGATCCATTCGAACAGAAGAGGGGATAGAGGTGCAAGCAGGAGGAGGAGCACGCCCCCGGCCAGGGACACGTAGAAGCCCTGCCAGAGGGAGGGGCCGATCTGTCTGTACCGGGCGGCTCCGTGGTATTGAGCCACGAAGGTGTTTACATAACTTGCCGTACCCAGGAACACGCTGAGAATCGTGAAGTAGAGAATCCCGGCGGGCATGGAGGCGGCAATGGCTTGAGGGGAGTACCAGCTGAGAAACATGCGGTCCACGAACTCCTGGACCGCCAGCGAGCTGGTGCTGAGGATAAGGGGAGAAGCCAGGCGTAGGACCTCGGCAAAGCCCCCCCGGTCGCTCCAGCGACGCGCCAGGGAGGAACCTTGAGGTTTTTCGAAAGATGTTGCGCTCATCGGAGATCGATTCCTATCCTACACCTAAGAAAAAACTCGAGGAAGTAGCAACAGGCGGGATTTTCGAGTTATGCTGGGGAGTATGAAAACCGTAATCGAACCGTTTCGAATCAAGGTAGTCGAGCCGATCCGCATGACCAGCCGGGAGGAGCGGAAAAAGCTTCTCGTCGCCGCGGGATACAACCTGTTTCTCGTGGATGCGGAAAACGTGATTATCGATCTGCTGACAGACAGCGGCACCGCCGCGATGAGCGACTCCCAATGGTCGGGAATCATGAGGGGAGACGAGTCCTACGCCGGAGCCAGAAGCTACTACCGGTTCCGGGACAAGGTGCAGGAAATAACCGGGTTCCGTCACGTGATTCCCACTCACCAGGGACGGGCCGCCGAACGCATCCTCTTCGGCCTGCTGGCCGGAGGAGGTAAAGTAATTCCCTCCAACACCCACTTCGATACCACCCGTGCCAATATCGAGGTCCAGGGCGGAAAAGCTGTGGACTGCCTGGTGCCTGAGGGCAGAGATCCCCAGGCCATGCATCCCTTCAAGGGCAACATCGACCTGGAGCAACTGGAGCGAGTCATCCGAGAAGCCGGGCCGGAAAACGTGCCTCTGTGCATGCTCACCATAACCAACAACTCCTGCGGCGGACAGCCGGTGTCGATGGACAACATCCGCAGGACCAAGCGGCTGCTGAAACGCTTCGCCGTTCCCCTGTTCCTGGATGCCTGCCGCTTCGCCGAGAACGCCTTCTTCATCAAAAAGCGGGAACCGGGCTTTGAAAAAAAGAGTTGTCAGCAGATCGCCCGGCAGATGTTCTCCTACGCCGACGGCTGCACCATGAGCGCCAAGAAGGACGCCCTGGTGAACATTGGAGGATTTCTGGCCATGAACGACGATGAGCTGGCCGTGCAGGCCAGAAACGTCCTGATCGTGACCGAAGGATTTCCCACCTACGGCGGGCTGGCCGGGCGGGATCTGGAGGCGATAGCCTGCGGGCTGGAGGAGGTCCTGCACGAAGACTACCTGGCCTACCGCATCCGCACCGCCGAGTACATGGGGGACAAGCTGGATACCGCTGGCGTGCCTTTCGTAAAACCTCCCGGGGGCCACGCCATCTATCTGGACGCCGGCAGCTTCGCCCCTCACATCCCGGCCGAACAGTTTCCGGGACAGGCTCTGGCCTGTGCCCTGTACCTGGAGGGAGGGATCCGCTCCTGCGAGATCGGCAGTGTGATGTTCGGGAAACAGGCCCCGCCTCCCATGGAGCTGGTGCGTCTGGCCTTCCCCCGCAGGGTTTACACCCAGAGTCACTTCGACTACGTGATCGAGGTGATCCTGGAGATGTTCAAGAACGCCAAAAAGCTCCGGGGAATGAAGTTTGCATACGAAGCCCCGACCCTGCGTCACTTTACCGCGCGCTTCGCCTATCTGTGAGTCGAAGCGTATTCCGCGCTCCAGGGATCAGAGGACCAGCCCGTTCAATCCCGCCGTGCGCTGAGGATCAGGGGAAGAGACTCCGGGTCGAAGGGCCTGCCGTCGAAATCCCCGAACAACTCGAGATTTTGAAATCCGGCTGTCCGTACCAACCGCCTCAACCGCTCCTTGCCTACGATGCGAAGGGGAACCTGATTGCGAATCACCCGCTGGTCACGATCCCCGCCCACCCGAAGTTCGGTTCGGAAGATGACCACCCCGCCGGCGGGATCCACTTCGTAGAAGCGCAGAAACTCCAGGTCGTCCTCCCGTAGCGTGGGCAGACCGGTCAAACCTTGGGCCAGAATGCGATCGTAGTTGATGATCTGCAGGACCAGCGCTCCCTCGGGCCGCAGGAGCGTACGGCAGTCTGCCAGCAGCTGTCCGACCTGCTCGTCCGTCTCCAGGTGTACGAGAGAATTGCCGATGCAGAAGATCAGGTCAAAGCCCGGATCCAGGGCCTCTGTCATGGAGAGCATATCCATGACCCGGAAATCCGGTGCCAGATTCGAATCCCGGACTTTACTGCCGGCAGAGCGGATCATGGCGCGGTCCAGATCGACCCCAGTCACTCGGTGTCCCTTCTGGGCCAGAGCCAGGGAGTATCCGCCGGTGCCGCAGGCGATGTCCAGGATTCGGGATCCCGGCTCCACCCTGGAGTCCAGGAAAAGAAGGGCTTTCGCATCGGTGGGAAAGAGGCGATCGTAGTAAGCGCTGATACTCGTATAAAAATCCATCTCAAGGCATGCGTAGATGAACCGCTACCGCTACGGCGGCCAGGGAAACGACCTCTGAGATCTCACAAACCGCGCCGTAGCTGTCCCCGGTACAGCCCCCGAGCTTGCCCCAAAAAAGCAATCCCACCGCAGCGCCGGTCAACCCGACCACGGCGAGCACCATCAGACCCCACGGACCAAGGAGGAGCCATGCGCAGACGGCCGCAACGAGGGTACCGCAGACGAACTGCGGCAGCCGGCAGTGCTGCTTGACGCGGTAGCCGAGCCCGCCGCCGGTGGCGGCGGGAAAGCTGAAGATGAGCAGGAGCATGGACCAGCGCCCCAAAACGGGGACCAGGATCAGCTCCCGAATCCGGTACACCCCGGTCAGCTCGGTCAGGAGGGCAAACTTGCCGATCAGAACGATCGCCACCGCCGTCACTCCGAACACGCCGATCCGGCTGTCCTTCATGATTTCCAGCCGCCGCTTCCGATCTGCGCCCCCCCCGATCCCGTCGAAACTGTCGGCCAGTCCGTCCAGGTGAAGACCCCTGGTGAATACCGTCCATACGGCCAGGCAGAGAAAAGCGGCAGGCAGGGCGGACCAAAACCGGGTGAACAGGTAGGCCGAGCCGAACAACAGAGCGCCCAGCAGGGCCCCGACCACCGGGTACCAGGCCGTGGATCGACCCAGCTGTTTGTCCGTTGCCTGCGCCTTACCCGGGATCGGCAGGATGGAAAGAAAACGCAAGGCCAGGAAAAATCCCATCTACTTCCTCACTTCAACCGCTGGGCCAATCCGGCCACAAGCAGGTATACCTGCTCGGCCTCCCCCGCTACCCGCTGGTTGACCCTGCCGGCAATATCCCGGAAGGTCCGTCCAAGGGGGGTGGGCGGAACTACGGACATGCCCACCTCATTGGAGATCAGCAGAACCTGAGCTTCGATTAGGCGGCACTGACGCAGAAGTTCCTCGATCTCCCGCATCACAGCTTCTTCCAACTCTTCGAGTCCGGGCGAGCCGCCGGGCCGATCCGCACCCTGCGACAGGATAATGTTGGTGATCAGCAGAGTCAGGCAATCGACGATCACCACCCCCGAGCTTTCGCCTGAGAGGGCCCGGGCCACCCGCAGCGGCTCCTCCACTGTTCTCCAATGCGGGGGGCGGGAGCAACGGTGACGGGTAACCCGCAGGCGCATCTCCTCGTCCTCCGCCGTAGCGGTTGCCAGATAGGTCACCCCGGCAGCGGATTTGTCCGAATCGGCTTCAGCCGAGGAAGAAGACAACCGGGAGGCTAACCCTTGAGCGAATCCGCTCTTGCCGCTGCGGGCTCCCCCGAGGATGAAGGTGATCGTCCCCATACCTACCCCCTTGCCGGGGCTCTGCTCCTGCCCGGTCTGTTTACCAGAAAAACTCCGAAGATGATCACCGCTCCGCCGATCATCTGAGCCACGAGCAGCCTCTCTCCCAGGATTACCATGCCTCCCACAACGCTGACCACGGGCAGGAGATTGATGAAGGAGGTGACCCGTACCGCTCCCAACCTGGCCAGGGCGTAGAGGTAGAGGAAAAAGCTCAGAGCCGTGCAGATCACGCCCAGGTAGAGGAGGTTCAGCCATACACTGAGACTCCCGAAGCCCCAGCTCCGTACCTCGCTGAGGGCAATCGGCAACAGGAGCACGGTACCGATCATGGACTGGAAGGTAATCAGATTGATCCCCTGCAAACCCCTGTGCAGATTCCTGCTGAACATATTGTACGCCACCCAGGACACACAGGCACCGAACATCAGCAGATTTCCCGCCAGCGCCCTGTCGTACTGACCCGGGGTTCTCTGGACCACGAAGTATACCCCCACGATCGAGAGGACGATGCCCGCACCCTGAAACCAGCGGACCGTATTCTTAAACAGGAGATACTCCGCCCCTACGGTCAGCGCGGGAATGATGGCGGTGATCAACGCGGCATTGGATGCGGAGGTGTACTTGATACCCCGGGATTCACAGAGAAAGTAGAAAAAAATACCAAACAGCGCGCTGAGAAGCAGGAACAAGCGGTCCTGTTTCTGCAACCTGAAACCCGGATCCAGGCGTCGCTGCAGGGGAATCAGGACGATAGAGGCGATCAGGAATCTCAAGGTAACCATGGTCATGGGAGGGAATCCCGTGTTGAGGATCGCCTTGGAGCTGACGAAGGAAAGGCCCCAAAACAGCATGGCCCCTAGAACGGCAAGGGTGGGAAGGAGCGGATGCTGTGTTTTCTGCTTGGAATCCATGCTGCGTAGCTCCAAGCGATATCACAACCGCGGCGGACCTGTCAAGCAGAAGCCCGTGGCGCCCGCCCAGTCCGAAGGGGCCCGCCGACAGGTGCCGGTACCCCTCTGCCCCTTTTTCAGTTATATTGACTCCAGGAGTACAATCAAGGTGAGCAAAATACTGGAGGAGATCGAAATTCGTAGAGTGCGAAGAGCACTGAGTGAAAAACCGGTACCCGGGGACGCGCTTGCCCGGAACATGACAGCCGCCACCTACGCGCCCTCCTGCTTCAACAATCAGCCCTGGCGCTTCCTGGTAATAAACCGGGACAGGGAGCTGGAACACAGCCTCCGGGACCGAAAACCGGAAGACCAGGCGATCATGTACAACCGCTGGGCGGAGGAACGTGTTGAAGAGTAGTAACGAGAAGCTGAATCGGCTACGAGGCAAACGAGGCTTCATCTGCGACATGGATGGAGTGATCTATCACGGCAATCGCCTGCTTCCCGGGGCCAAAGAGTTCGTGGCCTGGCTAACGGAAAACGACAAGCGCTTCCTCTTCCTCACCAACTCCAGCGAACGCTCTCCCCGGGAGTTGCAGCAAAAACTGGCCCGCATGCGGATAGAGGTACCCGTAGAGAACTTCTACACCAGCGCCCTGGCCACCGCCGGCTTCCTGGCCAGCCAGCATCCCCACGGAAGCGCCTACGTGATCGGAGAGGCGGGACTGACCAACGCCCTCTATCAGGCGGGCTTTTCCATGAACGACGTGAATCCGGATTACGTGGTGGTAGGGGATACCCGAACCTACAGTTACGAGAGAGTGGAGCGAGCCGTCCAACTGGTTCTGGGTGGGGCCCGCCTGATCGGAACAAATCCCGACCTGACCGGACCATCGGAAGGGGGGATCGTTCCTTCCACCGGTTCTTTAATCGCACCGATCGAGCTGGCGACGAACCGTAGGGCTTACTTCGTGGGCAAACCGAATCCTCTGATGATGCGCCACGCCCTGAAACGGATAACCTGCCGGAGGGAGGAAACCGTGATCATCGGGGACAGGATGGATACGGACATACTGTCCGGAATCGAAGCGGAGATCGAGTCGGTTCTGGTCTTGAGCGGCGTGACCGAGGCGGAGGATCTCCGGCGGTTTCCCTACTCGCCCTACTACGTTCTGGAGGGAGTTGGAGATATTCCGAAAGGAGCTTGACCTGCTGTTCTCCGTTGTAATAGCATGGTTTCGGTGCCAGGGAGGTAACCATGTCTTCAGTGCGCAACGAAGAGATCTTCAAGATTGTCGAGAAGATCTGCGATCACTATCATAAGAATCTCAACAACCGCTACGTCCGCAAAGCCCTGTTGCTGATGAAAGTACCCCGGGGCACATGGGACGCCATCGCCCGGCTGACTGAAAAAACCGACTTCTACAAGATCCAGGGATATCCGTACAAAGAGCTGTACGAGCAGATCTACGCGGCGGCCACCTTCGTGCACCACGCCAAGGTGGAAGTAACCCCGCGACTGCGGGCATTGCTCTCCGAGGGAACCGACACGGTGTTCAGCCGGGGAAAGCCGGAGGAGGACAGAATACTGTTGGATATGGCGATCAACAATTTCCCGGCCAATCTAGGGGTGTTTTCCGATCTGGTCAACGAGCTGTACGTGAGCGCTGTGGAGCAGGATAAGGCGGATCATCCCGATGTACGACCCGTATTCGAAAGGATGCCCGAGCTCAAAGAGCTCGGCCGTTTGTTGATCTGAGCTCGATCCGCCAGAAACCCTAACCCTCTATCTGTTTGACAATCTCCGGCACAACGTCGAAGAGGCTGCCCACGATACCGTAGTGGGCGACGTTGAAGATCGGCGCTTCGGGATCGTTGTTGATGGCCACGATAATGTCCGAGCTCTTCATCCCCGCCAGATGCTGGATCGCCCCGCTGATACCGCAGGCCACGTAGATCGTCGGATTCACGGTCTTACCGGTCTGTCCCACCTGATGGGAATAGGGAATCCAGCCCGCATCCACCGCGGCTCGAGAGGCGCCGACTGCTCCTCCGATTGCCTTGGCCAGTTGCTCGATCAGGGCGAAGTTCTTGGGATCCTTCAAACCCCGGCCTCCGGACACTATGAAATCCGCATCCGTCAGGTTCACCGTATCCGTCTCTTCGGGAACGAACTCCAGCACCTCCATTCTCGGCTTGAGAACGGGGTAGCTCAGTTCCTCAATCTGCCCCTCATGGCCCTGCAGCACCTCGGCCGCCTTCATCACCTTGTGCCGCACCGTGGCCATCTGCGGCCTGTGGCTGTTGCAGAGAATCGTGGCCATGATGTTTCCGCCGAAGGCAGGGCGGGTCTGCTTGAGCAGCTCGTTCTCCCCGTCGATCGTGAGCTCCGTGCAGTCGGCAGTGAGTCCGGTCAGAATCTTGGCCGCCACTCGGGGCAACAGGGAACGGCCGATAATCGTGCCGCCGCCCAGAAAAATTTCGGGTTTCTTATCCAGCAGGATCTTGGCCACCAGGTCTGCCTGGATCTCCTCGTTGAAATCCCCGATGGCCGGATCTTCCATCATCCAGACCTCATCGACCCCGTAGGAGACCAGCTCCTCCGCCATCTCCCGAACCTTGGTCCCCAACAGGATGGCGCTGATTTTCCTGTCCAGGCTGGCCTTCAGCTCCCGCGCAGCCCCGATGATCTCATAAACCACGGAAGACAGAGTACCGCCCCGGTGCTCGGCAAACAGACAGATGCCTGAGTAGTTCTCGACATCCTGACCCTTGAAAGGTCGCCTCTCTATTACGATCGCGTCATACTTGCAGGCGCTGACACAGGCTCCGCAAACCGTACAGCGCTCATTGAGCACGGCCTTCTTGTCTACCAGTGATATGGCATCGTAGGCACAAACCTTGATACACAGTCCGCAGCCCACGCACTTATCAACGATGATCTGAATCGGTTCCGCCATGGCTCTAGCCTTTCTCTTTCTGCTGCCCGATCGGAATGCCGGCTGAACGCAGCTCCGCCAGCAGATCGACAACGGCCTGCTGGGTATCACCTTCGAAGATCTTGCCTCCGGAAGGTTTGGGGGGAGTAAATATCTTCATGACCTGGGTCGGGGATCCGGTCAAGCCGATACGCTGAGCATCCAAATCGATGTCTTCATTTTTCCAGCTCTGGATCTCCGCCTTCTTGGCGGCCATTTTTCCCTTCAGAGAAGGCAAACGGGGTTCGTTGATTTCCTTGACCACGGTCAGGAGGATGGGAAGCTTCGATTTCAGACGCACATAGCCGTCCTCCAGCAGGCGCTCCACCATGATGGTTCCATCCTCGTCGATCTGTTCGATTTTCCGAATCTCCGTGACGTGAGGCAGTCCCAGATTCTCCGCAACCCCGGGGCCGACCTGGCCGGTATCGCCATCTATGGCCTGCCGGCCCATGAGGATCACATCGACTTTGCCGATCTTCTTGATACCCCGGGCCAGGGTGTAGGCGGTAGCCAGGGTATCCGCGCCGGCGAAAGCCCGGTCGGACATCAGAATCGCCTCATCCACCCCCAGACTGATGGCCTCCCGCAGAGCGCTCTCCACCTGGGGAGGACCCATGGAAAGAGCAATTACGGTTCCGCCGTGCTTCTCCTTCAGCCGAATGCCCTCCTCCAGGGCATACATGTCGAAGGGATTGATTATAGACTCCACACCCTCGCGCATGAGAGTATTTGTCTCCGGATTGATGCGCACATTGGTGGTATCCGGTACCTGTTTTATACAGACGACGATCTTCAAAACGGGTTACTACTCCTTCTTCTGCAGACTTTCTTTGATCAGCTGAAGCCCGATAATCTCTCGCTGAATCTGATTCGTGCCTTCGTAGATCTGGGTGATCTTGGCATCCCGCATCATCTTCTCCACCGGATACTCCTTCATATAGCCGTAACCGCCGTAGATCTGAACGGCGTCGGTGGTGACCCGCATGGCCGTGTCGGAGGCGAACACCTTGGCCATGGCGGAGACCCGGGATACATTCCTGGCTCCGGCATCGATGGTTCTGGCCGCGGCGTAGGTCAGGGCCCGGGCTGCTTCCACCTGGGTAGCCATATCGGCCAGCATGAACTGGATCCCCTGGAAGGCTGACACGGGCTTGCCGAACTGCTTGCGCTCCCGGGAATAGGCCACCGCCTTGTCCAGGGCTCCCTGAGCGATGCCCAAAGCCTGAGCGGCCACCCCGGGTCGAGTCCTGTCGAAGGTCTTCATGGCCACCAGAAATCCGGCGCCTTCCCGGCCGAGCAGATTCGTCTTAGGAACCTTGCATTCACTGAAAATGAGCTCCCGGGTAACCGAGGCCCGGATCCCCATCTTGTCCTCTTTCTTGCCGAACTCGAATCCCGGCGTGTCCTTCTCCACCAAAACAGCCGAGGCGCCCCGGGGTCCCCGGGTCGGATCGGTCAGGGCGATCACCGTATAAATGAACGCCTCCCCTCCGTTGGTGATCCACTGCTTGGTGCCGTTGAGCACGTAGTTGTCCCCCTCCGGCGTAGCCTTGGTCTTCACAGCGGCCGCATCGCTGCCCGCCTCCGGCTCTGTCAGGGCGAAGGCGGCCAGAATCTCTCCGGCGGCCAAGCGGGGCAGGTATTTTTTCTTCTGCTCTTCGTTTCCGTAGAGTATGATCGGAATCGTACCCAAACCGGAGGCCGCATAAGCCAGGGCAATCCCCCCGCAGGCTTTGGACAGTTCCTCCACCACGAGGGACATCTCCATGATTCCGCCGCCCAACCCGTCGTACTCCTCGGGAATGAAGACCCTGAATAGATCCGCTTTGGCCAGAATCTCCACGATATCGTGTGGGAAGATGCCCTTTTCGTCATACTCCAATGCGAGAGGCTCCACCTTTTCTTTTGCGATCTTGGCGGCCAGGTCTCTGATCATCTCTTGTTCTTCGGTCAGAAAATAATTCACTTGTACTCCTCCGCTTATCCTTTGGTGGCCCCGTGGAAGCATCCAATGCACGTGTGCCTAGGGGGCAGCGAGATTCACCTATATTAGAGAAAGGGTTTGTTTATTTCAAGACCCGGTCTAAAAGCGCAGGTCCCCGTGGATTTTGTACACCGGACCGTCCCGCTCGACCTGAAGCTCCCGGTCGGGAAACTCCTTGGGCAACTCCTCCCGCAGCCGTTGGACAGCCTCCTCCTCGATCTGTTCGCGGATGTACCGGGGCACCCGGCTCAGCGTGACCATGCGGACCTCCACGACGTAGCCGGGTCCGCGCCTGGACCCGTATCCGGCTGAAAAACTCGCTCCGATGTTGAAAAGACCGTCCTGGGCCTTGCTGGAGGTTTCTCCCCGGGCCGGACGCGCGGGGTGGAGGGGGTATTTATGGCCGTAGCTCTCCTCCAGGTAGTCGTCGACGCGATCAAACACCCGCTTGAGCCTGCTCTCCCATTCTTCGACTTTGTGATAGCGCATAGCGTTCATCAAACATTGCCAATTTACGCAACCTTTTACCGATTGTCTACATCCCCTTAGTATCACCTGAGTTTTTTGCAGGTACTGTCAATTCTGATTGCCTGGGCAATCCGCGGATTGACCAGGCGATACTGTGGGGCTAGAATACCGATAGTAAGATGACAGATCCTGCGGTATTCGATCAGTTGGTACGCGAGCTCGACGACCAGGAGAGGAGAGCCCTTCTGGTTCGCATTCAGAGCTCCGTGCCGGTCTACGAGCAGACGCTTCAGCCGGAGCAGGAAGGCGAATCGATCTTTGTTCCGGAAGAGGAACTGGCGAATCTGAACTTGCTGGAACGAATCGTTCTCTTTATCAAATCCCTGCTGTTGCGCAAAGACAGGGTTACCCTGCTCGTGGAACGATATCTGAAAACTCTGGCCTCCGCTATCGAACGGGACAACCCTTCCCTGATTTCTATTTCTTCCGGCCGATGTTTGAGTGGGCTGCAGGAAGAACTGCTCCTGCTAAGAGCCCACGCCCGCAGCCTGTACGCTCCGCTGCGGGAAGTGTTAGAGCAGCGCAGGGGCGAGTTCGTAGCCTTCCTGGCACGCAACGAGCTGAAAGGTTTCCGGGATCGATTGCAGGAGCAAACCGATCCGCAGGGCATTTGGGACAACGGTCATTTCACCGAGGAGAAGGCGGTACGTACTCAGATGCTCAGGCGGTTCCAGGAGCTGATCGAAACGATCCGGCAGGAGGACAGGCTCCGCATCGGCCGAGACGCCCGTACCTTCTTTGCCCTGTACAGCTTCGCCCGCCATCCCTTCGACGATCTTCTGTCCGCATTCAAGGCAGAGCAAAGCAAGGATGCCCAGTTCGCCGATATCAAGAAACCGTTGCAGGAGCTCGCCGAAAGCCTGGAACCGCTGCGCATCCCCCCTTCGGCCGGAGCCCTATACGATCTGTTCCTCTTCCTGCACCAGGAGCGGCTGGAGGAGCAGGAGTTCGATCTGGAACATCAGTTGATGGAGGATATGGCCGCGGCCCACACCGCTCTGGCCGGTATCCGCCGCTTCCGCAACCGGGTGCCGCTGCACAGCCTGCTGCGGTTGCTCACCCGGGATCCCGGCTACTACCCCGCAGCGCGCCCCGCCACCACCGATTGGTTCTCATCCTTCAAAGAGTTCTGGCGCCAATGGGTGCAACATCGATATCTGGAATTTTATCGCTCCCGAACGCGCGCCACCCTGATCTCGGAGGCTCTGGAGTTTCTGAACAGCAAATCCCTTCCCGGTATGGCCAATTACCGGGCGGACAAGTTCGGCCGGGGCACCCCGGTCCGGCATGAGCTGTCCATGTCGTTCATAAAAGGATTCCTAGAAAATATCTTTACTCCTCTATCCCGTTCCTTGAAGCTCATCCATCTGAACGGCGAGTTCTACAAGGAGGAAAACCGGCATGCCTATACCGACGCCTTTCTGTACCTGGGCGAGGCGGAGACAAAAATCGAGGCGCTTGAATCCCTGCTCGCTCCTCAGGGTACACTCCGTGCGGCGATCCAAGAGGTCAAGGGCCAGGCCCTTGGACAGCGGCTCAGAGGCAAGCGTATAGCGGACATCCTGGTTCGCTCCGACACTCAAGCCAGGACTTTGCTGGATACCTTTCTGGAACAGATCGAGAATCTCAAAGCCCTTCTCTACGGGATTCTGAAAGGTCAACCCGGAGATCGCTACGATACCCTTGTGAACCTCAATAAAATCGGGGGCCGGGAAAACCAGGATCTGCGCAGAGCCTGGACGCGGGCCCTGGAAACGTGCGACCAGGGGATGATGCTGCTGAAAAAGATCCGGGAGCTTGAAATCAACGGCTAGCCGGTGAAGGCGGTCGGGGAGACAACTCCCGAGCCGTGCTTCTTCCTGGCTTCGATCAAGCGGCTCTTTAAAGTGAGAAGACAGTCACTGAAGCTCCGGGGTACCTCCTGCTCCTCCGCATAGATCGTCTCCATACGATCGATCTTTTCGAGAAATTTGTCTATGCGGATGGAAAACTGCTCCTCGTACTCCTCAGGTGTATATTCGCGCTCGAAGACACTCCGGAACAGGGAGTGCAGGTCCTCGTACTTGGGAATATGTCCGATCGGCGTCTCGATGGCCTGGTACTCGCCGTGCACCCTGCCTTCCATCCAGAGGAGCCAGACCTTCTTGTCGACCTTCTGGTTGAGGAAGCGTCCCTCCCTCTTCAAAAAGTAGTTGGTGGAAAACACCAGAGGGGTGTTTTTCAATCTTCCGCCGAAGTCGATATGATTCTGGATGTAGCGGCCCAGGGGAACCACCAGGAAGTCGATATTCGCCATCGGCGAGAAGGCACGCACGCCCCCTTTTCCAAGAGTGGCGAAGGTGGTTTCCGATTCCAAGGTCGCCCCGATCGCTACGCCGTGGACCCAGTCCAGGCTCTGAAAAACGGGTACGGAGGTATCGGAATCTCTGCCGCCGTAGATGACCCCTTCAATCGGAACACCCTCGGGGTCGTGAAGCTTCGGGTCGGCGTTGGCCAGCTCAGAGATCCGTATCGTGTAGCGGGCGTTCTTGTGACAGTAATCCACCTCATTGCCCGCTTCGTCACTAGCGCCCAGCTCCCAATTGTCGCTGAAGTGGTTGCCTCCTTGTTTGGGAAGGTCCTTGCCCATGCCCAGCCAGTAAGCCTGGTTCTGATGGATGAGCACGTTGGAGAAGATCAACTCCCGGGGCGTGGTCAAAGCCTCGTAGATCACCGGATCGTCCACAGGATTGACATCCATAACGATGCCGAAGATGCCCTGCTCGATATTGACTCCGTAGGCTCGCCCGTCGGGACCGCTGCGGATGTAGGCGATGTCATCCCCGAGAATCAACTGGCCCGGGATCATGGCCGTGGAGGTCTTGCCGCAGGCACTGGGAAAGGCGCCGGCAAAATAGGTAAGCCGCTTGTTTCCCTGCGGTTTGACGGCCATGAGAAACATGTGCTCGGTCAACCAATCCTCATGGTTGGCTTTGTAGATAGCCAGGCGAAGGGCCAATTTCTTCAGGCCCAGGCTGTTGCCGGCGTACTGGTTGTTCACAGTCAAGACCTGATTTCCGATCACGTCGATGTAGATCCTGCGCTCATCGATATTTTTCGTGTTGTTGCGCCGGTCCAACTGTCCGGCCGAATGAATGAAGGTGAAGAAATCCTCCGAACCCTTCAGCTGTTTGAACTGCTCATAGCCGGTGCGGTAGAGAATATCCTCGCTGTGGGCTACGTAGGAGGAATCGGTGATCTGAAGAGCGGGAATGGAGAAGCGGGAGTTCAGAGGCCCGAGACAGAAGAAGCGCACCAAAGCCTCTTTGCCGGCCATGGCCCCGTCCATGAAGCGGAGCACCTCCTCCA
>Ga0114922_10003207_pt1 | contig 15278 bp, 12 predicted proteins | sample AartaG_FD_100975 | JGI IMG/M metagenome (GOLD analysis project Ga0114922, IMG submission 100975) | Deep subsurface microbial communities from Aarhus Bay to uncover new lineages of life (NeLLi) - Aarhus_00045 metaG | ecosystem: Environmental > Aquatic > Marine > Oceanic > Sediment | place...
GCTTGTGCTCGTTCAGATTTTTAACGCCATTCCTCTTCGTTTTTCTCGGCGCCTGCGGATCCTGGTTATTCATAATAATTGCCAATGATATACTCAAAAAACCAATATCTAATTTTAACATTGGCACTTTTTACCCTCCGGGCGAGCCGATCTTACCCCATATACTTCGTTGCAGCGGATTCGCGGTGAAATACCACAGCTTCATCCACTGCGCCTTGTATCTGTGGCAACCTCGACTCGTGAATTAACCAGGATCATATCTCAGAATCAGAAGGCTAAATCTTCAATGTCGCTTCAACCACAGCAGAATTTCATTAGCTGTAAATCTTTCGTATTCATAAAAATATCCAGGTTGATTTTTCCATATTTTGTTATAATAATAGTCTCAGGTCATATACATACGAGAGGAAATATGAGGCGAAGAGATTTTTTTAAAAGTATTTTCTGCTCTCTCAAAATATAAAAGGAGAAAATAAATGAAACAAAGAGCCATCATTGCTGTATTGATAATTTTAACCTGGTCAGCAGTGCTGTCCATTTCTTGTTCGACCAAACCTGAAGAGCAAGCTGAAGCAGAAAAAAATCAGATATCCGGGGACAGGCTCTCAGAGATCACTATCCGCAATGTAACTGATAAATCTATTGATTATGAAATAAAGACAATATATTCCCCGGGCGATGCTATAAAAAGGAGCCTTGGAGTTGGAGATATCGACCGCTTTCCGAGTGAGTCAGGTGTGGAGCTTACTTTTAAGCAGGGAGATATATGGCAAAAATACCTACTTGATTCAAAAATGCCCTACTCATTTAGATATGACGAAAACGGACAACTTGAGCTGTATGAAGGGTCGCATGGAAGAGAGGATGCGGAGGACCTAGCTCCATTTGTTGCTACTCCTATGCTTGTAGTCGAAAAAATGCTGGAAATGGCTGATCTGGATAGAGATGATATTCTATATGACCTTGGTTGTGGAGACGGACGTATTGTGATCACAGCTGCAAAAAAGTACGGGGCACGCGGAGTGGGAATTGACCTTTCTTTAGAGCGGATTGAGGAATCACGGATCAATGCAAAAGAAGCAGGGGTGGGAAATTTGGTTGAGTTCCGCAGAGAAGATGCCATAAAATCTGATATATCCCAGGCAACTGTTGTCACAATTTATCTATTAACAGAATCTAATGAACTGCTACGTCCGATCCTTGAAAAACAGCTGAAACCTGGAACATTAGTAATATCCCACAATTACGATATCCCCGGGTGGGAAAAAAAAGAGATCGATTATACTTCAATCAAAACTCAGGATGATGAGGAACATATGATATATCTCTACCAAAAGTAAGGCGGCTGTTATCTTACTATCTCTGCCATTCTGCTTATATAGACCGGGTCAGTGCCGCAGCAGCCTCCGATTATTCCTGCTCCGTTTTTGATTGCTTCAGGTATATATTTTACATAGTCATCCACTGGCTGTGAGTAAGTGATTTTTCCATCTGGAGAGGGCTGGGGTTGGCCCGCATTGGCCTGGGCAATAAGCGGGAGGGAGGTATGTTCCCGGGCTATTTTGATTAACCCTGTCATGTCTTTGCTGTCAAGCGTGCAGTTAGCACCAATAGCCGGAACTTCATATTCGGCCATTTTTTCAGCAAATTTTGAGAAATTTATGCCCATAATAGTAAAATATCCACGGGGAGTTTTATTAAAGGTCATAGTAACAAATACTGGTAGATCTGAGGTTTTTTTAGCAGCACGTAAGGCACAAAGGGTTTCAGAAAGGTCATATTGAGTTTCAATAAGAAGAAAATCAACTCCGCCATCTGAAAGACCTCTGGCTTGTTCAAAGTAAGCAGCCTCAAATTCTTCTTCGGAATATTCTCCCTGGGGTTTTAGAAATTTTCCTGTAGGACCCATGCTGCCGCCTACAAATTTTCCTTCAGGTTTAGCTTTTTGAGCCAGTTCTGCAGCTGCGCGGTTAAGTTTATAGCAGTGTTTTCCAAGCTTATAGGAAGAAAGCTTGATTTTATTTCCTCCGAAACTATTTGTCAGCACAGCATCTGAGCCGGCCTCAAAATAACTTTTATGAATCTCTTTAATGGCTTCCGGTTTTTCCGTATTCCAGGATTCCGGGCAGGAACCCATGGGGAAATCTCTTTTGAATAATTCAGTACCCATACCGCCGTCAAGCAGGACTGTTCTTTTTTTTGCCAAATCTAAAATCGAAGTTTTCATTTTTTTCTCCTCAATTAACCTGAAATATTCATAAAAAATGTCGATATGTATGATACATCTTTTAAATTAATATTTTACATTGATTCCTACAGTAACTCAATTAACAATTTACTAAATTTTAACAATGAAACAGTTTACAATTTGAATTTTACTTTATATTATATAAATTGACATTTTTAATGAATAAATCAGGTAAGAGGAAAGCCATATGGGAATTTATAAAGACCTTGTAGGAAAAAAGGTTATAATTACAGGTGGGGCCAGTGGAATTGGCTTAGCTACAGCTGAAAGGTTTGTTTCAGAAGGCGCTCGCACAGTGATTTTTGACTGGGATAAAAAATCCCTTGAACAGAAACTTTCTACAAATCATACTCTTGCCGGTGGAGTATATGTTGATGTGAGCAAACCGGAAGAGGTAGAGTCCGCTTTTCTAAAAGCCGATGAAATTCTAAATGGAATAGATGTTTTAATATCCAATGCCGGTATAAGCATCCGTAGTCCATTTTTAAAAATAGATTATAAGCAGTGGTCTAAAGTAATGCGGATTAATTTAGATGGTATGTTTCTGTGCGCTAAAGAAGCTGTAAACCGGATGAAAAAACAGAAATCCGGTGTGATTTTATTCACAGCTTCTACAAACGGTCTGGAAGGACATCCGCTTTATGCTGATTACAATGCCTCTAAAGCAGGTGTTATCTCCCTTGTAAAGACTTTAGCCCTGGAATATGCTCCCTGGCTCAGGGTCAATGCAGTCTGCCCCGGATATGTGCTTACTCCCATGCAAAAAGCAGAATATACTCCGGAAAAGCTGGAGGAACTAAACGAACATATCCCTTTAAAAAGGCAGGCAGAGCCAGAAGAAGTCGCCGGGGTTTTTGCTTTTTTAGCTTCAAAGGAAGCTTCCTTTATTACCGGGCAGGCTTTGCCAGTTGATGGAGGTGAAACAGCGGGGGAACCATTAAGATAGTTATCACGGGGAGAGGAGCTGTGTAATAATCTTAAACTTCCTCATAACACAGGAGGAGCATATAAAGAATGAATGTAAGTCAAAGTGTGCTGAAACTGATTTCTCTGGAAGGTAAAGTAGCTATAATATCCGGAGCAGCCTCTGGTATAGGGAAGGGAACAGCTGAATTACTGGCTGAAGCAGGCGCTCATATTGCAGTACTTGATATTGATAAAGAGAAGGGAAAAGATACTGCAGCAGAGCTTAAAAAGACCGGTAAAAAAGCCGAATTTTTCAAGTGTGATGTCACTTCAGATGCAGAATGTAAAAAAGCAGTCAAAGCAGTTTTTATGACTTTTGGGAAAATCGATATCCTCTTTAATAATGCTGGTATTTCCATTCGGAAAAACACCGTTGAATTAAAAGAGGAAGAATGGGATATTGTCCTTGGAGTTACCCTAAAAGGGGTTTATATGCTGTCTCATCATGTTATACCGTATATGATAGAAAATAAAGGCGGCAGCATAATTAATGCCGGCTCCGGATGGTCTCTTAAGGGAGGGCCAGATGCTGTCTCATACTGTGCAGCCAAAGGAGGAGTGCTTAATCTGACCAGAGCTATGGCTATAGATCACGGCAAGGATAATATCCGGGTAAATTGTGTCTGTCCAGGAGATGTGGATACTCCTCTTCTAAGGGGAGAGTGCAGGCAGTTAGAAGAAGATATAAAGGAATTCATGGAGGAAGCTGCAGACAGGCCTATACGCAGAGTAGGTACTCCAGAAGATGTCGCTCGAGCCGTGCTGTTTTTTGCAAGCGATCTATCCACCTGGGTAACAGGCGCTAATTTAGTCGTAGACGGAGGCGGAATTGCTTAAAAATAAAAAGGAGGTAAACATGAGTAATAAGAAAGATTTTGTCCATCCTTATATTCCAAACTCAGTACCGGAAGTTAAAAAAGAGATGCTCAAATCTATTGGAGTTAAAGATATTGAGGAACTTTATGCCGAGATTCCTGAGTTTTTACGGTTTAGAGGAAAAATGGATCTACCTGAACCTTATTTATCCGAGTTCAGGTTAAAACGACATGTAGAGCAGATTCTGGCAAAAAATCAGTCATGTGTTGAGAACATTAGCTTTTTGGGGGGGGGCTGCTGGCAGCATTATGTTCCTGCTATCTGTGATGAGGTAAACAGCCGTTCTGAATTCCTGACTGCATATGCCGGGGAACCCTACGAAGATCACGGCCGTTTCCAGACACTGTTCGAGTATGAAAGCCTCATGGGGGAGTTGCTGGATATGGATGTGGTTAATGTGCCTACCTATGACTGGAGTCAGGCTGCAGCGACTTCCATACGAATGGCAGGCAGGATAACAGAAAGGCCTGAGATTCTTATTTCAGATACAGTGGCACCGGACCGTTTAGCCATGATTAAAAACTATTGCCAGCCGGTTATGGAGATTACTATGGTAAAGCATATCCCGGAAACCGGCCTTCTTGACCTGAATGACCTCAAGGGTAAAATAAACAAAAATACAGCCGGTCTTTATTTTGAAAATCCTTCATATCTCGGCTTTATTGAAAATAAAGGGCAGGAGATATCTGATCTTATTCACAAGGAAGGGGGATTATTAATTACAGGGGTCGATCCATCATCCCTTGGAATCCTAATACCTCCCTCTAACTATGGAGCAGATATTGTCTGTGGTGATATTCAAGGCCTGGGTATGCACCTTAGCTATGGGGGAGGCTTGGCTGGTTTTATTGCTTCCTGTGATGATGAAAAATATGTTATGGAATATCCTTCCCGACTTTTCGGGATAACTAAAACATCGGTTAAAGGAGAATACGGTTTTGGAGATGTTACCTATGACCGGACATCATTCGGAGAAAGGGAAAAAGGAAAAGAATTCGTAGGTACTCATTCCGCACTTTGGGGGATCACTGCCGGAGTCTATCTGTCACTTATGGGGCCTGAGGGAATGTATGAGCTTGGAGAGACAATTATTCACAAGGCGCGCTATGCTCAGTTGAGATTAAATAAGATCCCTGGTGTTAAAGCACCTGCTTTTAATAGTTCTCATTTTAAAGAATTTGTAGTGGAATTTAATCAGACCGGGAAAAAAGTAGCTGATATAAATTCTGCCTTGCGGGAAAATAATATTTTTGGAGGAAAGGATATTTCTGGAGAATTTCCTGAACTCGGACAAAGCAGCCTTTATTGTGTGACAGAAATAATTACAAAAGAGGATATTGACTGCCTTGCTGAAAATTTGAAAAAAATTATCACAAGAGGAAGGAGTTGACCATGAGCGAAAAAAAGAAAGCTAAAGTAAGAAATTTTCACCAAGCAAAATGGGATGAGCCCATTATCTTTGAACTAAGCCGAAAAGGGGAGAGGGGAGTTCTGCCGCCTTCTCCAGAACCAGAGGTAAAAGAGATTACTGGTGATTGTATATCACAACTGCCGGAAAATATGTTACGCAAAAAGCCTCCTAAGCTGCCTGAGATATCACAGATGAGAGTTCTTAAGCATTACCTGCGCCTATCCCAGCAGTGCCTGGGAGCAGATTTTAATGTTGATGTAGGGCAGGGGACTTGCTGTGTAAAATATAATCCCAAAGTAAATGAAATAATAGCTTCCTCTCCAAAAGTGACAGAGCTTCATCCTCTCCAGGATGAAAGTACTGTCCAGGGCGCCTTGGAAATAATGTACAAAGTCGACCTTTTTTTACGTGAGATATCTGGGCTTGATAATTTTACCCTACAGCCAGGTGGAGGAGCTGCTGCAATATTGGCGATGGCCTCAATAATCCATGCCTATCACAAAACAAGGGGTGAAGCAGCCCAAAGGGACGAGATTATCACAACCATTTTTTCCCATCCTTCTGACGCAGCTGCAGCTGCAGTAAAAGGATTTAAAATTATTACTCTTTATCCGGGTGAGGATGGGCTGGTTGAAGTGGAAGCACTTGAAAAAGCGGTTTCAGAGCGTACTGCCGGCCTGCTTATTACAAACCCTGAGGATACGGGCATTTTTAATCCGAAGATCAAGGAATTTACCCGGATCGTGCATGATGCAGGCGGCCTCTGCGGTTATGACCAAGCTAATGCTAATGGGATTTTAGGAATAACCAGAGCCAAGGAAGCGGATTTTGACCTTTGTTTTTTTAACCTGCACAAAACCTTCGGCTCTCCTCATGGTTGCGGAGGCCCGGCAATCGGAGCTTTGGGGGTCACAAAAGAGTTAAAGGATTATTTGCCTGTCCCAATTGTTGGACATGACGGTAAAAAATACTCTCTCAAACACGATCTCCCTAAGACGATCGGAAAAGTCAGAGGTTTTCAGGGAGTTTTTCCTGTCATGCTCAGAGCCTATGCCTGGATTATGAGCCTGGGAGAGGACGGGCTTAAAGAAGTCGCTCGGATCGCGGTTTTAAACAACAACTACCTTCTGGAAAATATCAAAAAGATAAAAGGCGCTGCCGCTCCCTATGCGGAAGGCCGGCACCGTATAGAACAAGTCCGGTACAGTTGGGAAAAGTTACACCGCGATACAGGAGTCGGAACTGAAGATGTAACCAGTCGTATGGCTGATTTTAGCTTTCATCTTTGGTCGAGCCATCATCCTTTTGTTGTTCCCGAGCCTTTTACCATAGAACCTACGGAATCCTATTCCAAAGATGAACTGGACGAATATCTTGCCGGTTTGGAGAAAGTAGTGGAAGAAGCATACAAAGATCCGGAAAAAGTTAAAAATGCTCCCTATAGAAGCGTAATCCATAAGATCGACCCCAGCACCCTAGATGACCCGGAAAAATGGGCCATTACCTGGAGGACATATTTAAAGAAAAGTAAACAAAAGGATGGATAATTCAAAACCGCAAATACTACTGCATATATGCTGCGCCCCTGATTCAACTGCGATTTTTGAACGTTTAAAACAGGAGTATAAAGTTATTGGATTTTTCCATAATTCCAATATATTTCCAGAAGCAGAATATAAGAAGCGTTTGGAGGAAGCAGAATATGTCGCCCGGAAACTAAAATTTAAAATAGTTGTTCCCGGCTATGCTCCTCAAGAATGGGAAAATGCTGTAAAAGGCCTGGAAGCTGAACCTGAGAAGGGAAAGCGCTGTAATGTCTGTTTCCGTTTCAATCTTCAGGCAACAGCAAAAAAAGCAATAGGTATGGGGATTCCTTTTTTTACTACTACACTTACCATTTCTCCGCATAAAATAACTGAGATGATCTTTAAAGCCGGACGAGATGCAGCCATGAAATATGGGCTAAAATTCCTGGAGCTCGATTTTAAAAAAAAAGAAGGATTCAAGCGCAGTCTGGAATTGTCTCGGGAAATGAATCTTTACCGCCAGAACTATTGCGGCTGCCGCCACTCAATGTAGAGGGTCTAGCAGCTTAGTATTTTTTAATAAGTTTGTTGTACCAGGTAAATTTAAGGATAATTGCGGCCCCCAGTCCGACTCCCAGCCATAAAACAGACTTTCCATACCAGTGTCCGACAAGATACATGGGGAAAAGATAAAAACCTGTTATGGCCAGCATCCCAAGGACAACATTCAACCCCGACAGACTTGGCCGCTCTGACTTTTTTCTAAGCTCAGGTCCTGTAAGAGGAGATTCTTTTCGCACTGGTTTCCATAAACCAAATGGCCTTACAGAGCAGAAAAAATCCACTAAGATTTTCTTTTTAACGGGCTTTGTTGCTAATGATCCAGCAATGCTCATGATAGTGGAGGCAGAAACGATGAGGGGAAATAAATAATAATCAGGGATATCTTTGTAAAACAAGGCAACCAATGACAATAAAATACCTCCCACCGTTCCTAGAGCGTAGCCCCATCCATTCATTCGCCACCAGTACCACCTCAATACATTAGGAACGATTATTCCTGCTCCAAGAGCCATCATCATCCAGTTCCATATATCGGCAATAGATCGGCTTTGGAATCCGATCGCTATTCCTATCAGAACCAGTAAAACAGTGGCGACATAGCTGAAACGCACAGCTTCCTTATCTCCTGCTTTGGGACGGAAATAAGGCTGCCAGATATCCCGGACAATAAAAGCTGCACCGCTGTTTACAGTTGAGCTGAAAGTTGACATAAAGGCAGCTAAAAGACCTGCTATTACAAAACCCCTTATTCCGGCAGGCAGGAAATTCTGCAAGACTAAAGGCATTACTTTTTCAGCATCAGTGACTCCGCTGATCCCGGTTAGGGCTAAAAGTACGATTCCCATGACCATAGCCCAGCGTACTACCAGAAAACCGCTCCAGGCTGCTCCTATTTTTGCTGCATCCCGTTCATTTTTAGCAGCTAAAAACCGCTGAAAATCATACATCTGAGCTGGGCCGCCTGCATTTAAGAGAAGTCCTTTCATTATCCAGACGATTACCAGAGCACCAAAAAACTCAAAAGCAGCATTATCCGTGCCTGCAAATTCCTGAATTCTCCAGGGGATACGAAGAGAAGTAAATTGTTCAGGGAGCCGGGATAAAGCTTCCGGGGTCAATTTCACCCAAGCTAATCCTGCAATTAAAAGACTACTGAAGGTTAAAACTAAAGTCTGTATGACATCAGTCACCACCACACTAAAAAGGCCGCCCAAGATGACATAAAGTGTGGTGATTGAAATGATCATAACTGCCAATATATCAGGGTTGATAGGAATATATACGGAGGCGAATTTGCCGATACCCTGAAAAGCATATCCAAGGAAACTTGCTTGGGTGATGATCGCCAACAATGCATAAGCGGTACGGGCGGTCCTGCCAGCTTTTTCGTCTCCGAAACGAGTCTTCATCCACTCGGCTGCGGTCATGACTTTTGACCGGCGTACCCATTTCCCAATATACGCAAGAAAGAAAGCTCCCATTAAAAATCCCCACATCCAATGATGCCACATTGATTTCATTCCCAGGACAAAGAGGATGGAAACGATCCACATAGTGCCGGTGACATCAAAGTTTGAGACAGAACCTGACATGGCAAGGGCCAGCCAGGGGAGTCTTTTTCCCCCAAGAAAATAGGATTCAAGATTTTGAGAAGCTCTTTTGTGGTAATAAAAACCTACGCCAATAACAATCACAAAATAAATTATAATTACAATATAATCGAGAGCACTCACGTTATTTTGCTTTTATTGCCTCAAACATTGCTAAAATATTTTCAGGGGGAACATCGGCCAGAATATTATGTACTTGCTGAAAGACAAATCCACCGCCTGGGGCTAAAACTTTCAACTGGTCAAGTACATGCTTTTTTACATCATCAGGATTGGCATATGGGAGAATATCACGTGTATCACAGCCGCCTCCCCAAAAAGTAAGTTTAGCTCCGAATTGGGTTTTTAACTCAGATGTATCCATGCCTTTGCAGCTAATCTGGACTGGGTTGATGGCATCCAGGCCGGCATCAATAAGGTCGGGAATTAACTCCCGGATTCCACCGCAGCAGTGCAGCATTACTTTTACATCCGCTAGTTCGCGGGCCCGGGTCCATAAATTCTTGTGAAAGGGTTTGTAATAGCGGCGGTACATATCTGGAGAGATCAGAGAGCTGTTTTGCCCGCCTAGATCATCACCAAAAGCTATAATGTCAATATAAGGCCCTACAGCTTTAAGCCATTTCTCCAGATTGTGCATATGGATATAACAAAGTTTTTCAGATAAGCGGGCTACCGCCTCCGGATACATCCGCAAATAGAGGAGGTAGTTGTCCATGCGGTACAACCACTGCGGCAGTTCGAACATAGAGCCGCCGAATAGGCCGATTACAGCCCGGTCTGTGGATTCATAAAGAGCCTTTGCTTTTACTGCCATTTCCTTAAGCCCCTTATCATTTAGAGGCAGGTGGGCACCAGGGGACAATATACCAGCCCAGATGGTATGCTCTATTTTACTTTCGAGGTCAGAAAAATCATCATCTTTAATGCCGCGCTCCCTTAATGGATAAAAATTCTGCTCAAAATACAGCCAGCCTTTTTTTTTAATTCCAAGTTTTAGGCCCGTATCAGAAAGCAGGAGCCAGTCATCACCCTTTCGTTCCACACGGATATAGGAGGGAATTTGACAATCTGACCCATCTGATAAGATCCACTCCTTCCAATCTTTATCAGCTAATAAGAATCCCCGGCCCATCTCAATAGTATCCACCCCCAGAATATCGAGTACATCCTCGTCAATAATTGCCAGTTGCTGGATCACATCATAGACCCGAACCGTTTTTTCCGGCAGCCCCAACAGACGCCTCAGTTTGGGATAGACAACAGCTGCGATCCCAGAGGAACGATGCCCAGAAAAATCGATTGGAATGCGGTCAGGAGTTTTATGATTCAAAGCTGTCAGAATCCTTTCCCGTGATGTAGTCATAATTGCCGTAAATTATATCCTAATGAAAAATTAGATGCAAAAAAGGATTGTCCCCAATATCCGTTTTTCTTTTTTGCTTTTCTTTGCGATATTTATCTATAATAAGAATTAAGAGAAAATTATGAATAAAATATATTCAAGACGTGATTTTATTAAATTAATGGGTGCCGGTACTGCTATTATGGCAGTGCCTGCTTGTTTAGAGTTTAAAGCAAAACCGGGACATAACTTTGTATTTTTCTTAATAGACGATATGGGCTGGAAGGATGCGGGCTGTTATGGCAGTAAATTTTATGAAACTCCCTATATTGACCGCCTTGCATCAAAAGGAATGCGCTTTACAGACGCATATGCCGCCTGTCCGGTATGTTCTCCCACTCGAGCAAGTATCCTATCTGGCAAACATCCGGTCCGGGTTAATATTACAGACTGGATCCCCGGCCTTGACCCTAAAGACCGAAAACTTTTAGGGACTGAGGACCTTCACCAGCTTCCCTTATCAGAAGTTACAATTGCAGAAGCTTTTAAAGAAGCAGGTTATGCCACAGCATTTATGGGAAAATGGCATCTTGGGGATAAAGGATATTTTCCCGAGCAGCAGGGATTTGCTATAAACAAAGGCGGCCACTGGGCAGGCCAGCCTGCATCCTATTTTTACCCTTATAAAAACGAGCGCAAGCGGTGGGATGTACCCGGCCTTGAGGGAGGAGAAGAAGGAGAATACCTTACTGACAGGCTTACAACAGAGTCGGTGAAGTTTATTGAGCAAAACAAAGATAAACCCTTTCTCTTATATCTTTCACACTATGCAGTGCATACTCCGATCCAGTCTAAACCAGAGCTTGAGGAAAAATATCAGGGTAAATTGGAAGGCAGTCCTGAAACAAAAGGTCCGGATTACCTGCCTGAACGTAGCAGCAATACAAAACAGAAGCAGGATGACCCCGTTTATGCCGGCATGGTGCAGAGTGTTGATGAGAGTGTGGGCCGCATCATGCAGAAACTGGGTGAACTGAGGCTTACCGAAAACACTGTAATAATTTTTATGTCGGATAATGGAGGGCTCTCCACTCTTCCCGGAGATTGGAAGTCACCCACTTCAAATTTGCCGCTTAGAGCAGGGAAGGGGTGGCTCTATGAAGGAGGGATACGGGAGCCTATGATAATCAAATGGCCGGGAGTCACTGAACCTGGCTCTATCTGCCGGGAACCTGTGATAAGTATGGATTTTTTCCCTACAATGCTGGAGATGGCCGGTCTTTCTCTGCTTCCGGAACAGCATGTGGATGGCTGCAGCCTTGTACCTTTGCTCTGCCAAACCGGAGGTCTCAAGAGAAATGAATTGTTCTGGCATTTTCCCCACTACCATGGTTCAGGAAACATTCCATCCGGAGCTGTACGGTCTGAAGATTATAAGCTTATCGAATGGTTCGAGGATGGTTCAATTGAACTTTACAATTTAAAAGATGACATTAGTGAAAAGCATGATCTGGCAGCTTCCAAACCTGAGAAAGCAGATGAGCTCTTGAAAAAACTTAAACTGTGGCGTGACAAAATCGGGGCTAAAATGCCGGAACAGAATATTGAATGGAAAGATAGAAATAAAGAGCAAGAATGAGCAAACCTACCCTTGGATTAATTATAAATCCTATTGCAGGAATGGGAGGCCGAGTAGGCCTTAAAGGGACAGATGGAGCTGATATCCTGGCAAAGGCAATAAAATTGGGAGCAAAACCCCAGGCTGAGGAGCGTACTCAAACTGCCTTAAAAAAACTTTTTCCTCTTAGGAACAAGATAAAGATTTTTACTTGCCCAGAGCCAATGGGGGAGAAATCCGTAATTAAAGCCGGGCTATCACCCGAGATAATAAGTTTAAAATTCCCTTTATCCACAACTGCAGAAGATACTCTTAAAGCTGCAGAACTCATGTGCGATCTAAAGGTAAACCTTTTATTGTTTGCTGGAGGGGATGGAACCGCACGTGACATATGTGATGCTGTGGGAGAATCAATTCCAGTGCTAGGTATTCCAGCTGGAGTTAAAATTCATTCCAGTGTATTTGCCCGTAGCCCTGAAAGTGGAGGAGAGCTAGCGTCTAATTATCTTCAGGGAAAAGCCCGGGAGCTGAGAGAAGCTGAGGTTGTGGATATTGATGAAGAGAGTTATAGACAGGGGAGATTACGAGCTCGTTTGTTCGGTTATTTAAAGATCCCCTATCAGAAGAAATATGTCCAGAAGCTTAAATCCGGAAGTCCTGAAAGTGAACGGTACTGTCAGGAGGCTATTGCCTGTGAAATTGCAGAAAACATGCAGGAGGGATTTAGTTATATAATGGGCCCCGGGACTACTACTCGGGCTGTAATGCAAAGGATTGGGCTGCCTAATACATTATTAGGTGTGGATCTTGTCTATAAAAAAAAGCTTATTGCCAATGATTTAAATGAAAGACAGCTTTTAAAAAATATCAAGAAAAACAAGACAAAGATTATAATCACACCAATAGGCGGTCAAGGCTATATATTCGGCCGGGGAAACCAGCAGTTAAGCCCGGCTGTGCTCAGGCTGGCAGGAAAGGAAAACATCATAATAATCTCTACTCTCCCTAAAATTCACTCTTTGGAAGGAAGGCCCTTCCTGGTAGACACAGGCAATATTGCCATAGATAGATGGATAAGCGGTTATTACCGGGTTATTACCGGTTATAAAGAGTCTGTCATCTACAAAATCACAAGTTAAGATTTTTCAAGCAAACCCACTCCGCCTGATTTCCTTATTTTTCATTTTTTGGCCCGGCTGCTTTTCCCTCGCCGCGGGGATCCGTTCCTCCAAAAAACCTGAGAGGATTTCCGTCAGCATCGTGTTCAATGGCGAGCCCATGGGCATTGCCGATCCCTTCCCGCTTTTTTAAAACCCTCAGCTTATGACCAATAGATTTGAGTTTTTTTAGTATAGTTTTATTGATCCTTTCTTCTACCAGAAGCAAATCCGGTTCTATGAAACTTACTCTGGGCGCAGCAACTGCTGCCTGAATATTCATTTTAAAATCTATTAGATTCATAACTATCTGGGGTACAGTCTGGCCTATAGTATGTCCCCCTGGTGTTCCAATCGCCGCCCATGGCTTGCCATCCCGCATGATTATAGTGGGGCAGTCTCCGGAAAGTTTTCTTTGTCCTGCATGGGCATCCATCGGGTTTCCCGCAGGCTCAAAAGTACAATAGGCCAGCGAATTATTAAGCCAGATACCGGTACCCTTCGGCATGATACGGCTTCCAAAAACATTCCCGAGGGTTTGAGTCGCGCAGACAATATTTCCCCACCTATCTGCGACAACAAAATGGGTCGTATTTTTACCTTGCTGTATTTCATTTAAGGGAGGTTCAAATGGTTTTGCTTTTTCCATATTTATTTTTGCAACTTCCTCTTTCCAATAGTTTTCGGAAAGAAGTTTGTGAAGGGGAGGAGGATCTATTTCCGGATCACCGGCATATTTTAAACGGCACCAGAAAGCATGTTTTGTAACTTCCGCAAAACGGTGAAGATAAGCTGTTGTATTGTGCCCCAATTCAGTAGCGTCAAAACGGCTCATCATTCCCAGGCGTATTAAAGATGGAAATGCTGTAGCAGGGGGGGAGGCAGTATAAACCTCACAATCTCTATATGTGATATGAATAGGTTTCCACCATTCAGCCCGGTCTGCAATCAAGTCGTTTAAGGAGAGAAATCCGCCGGAATTTTTCATTTCTGTATCAATAGCCTGGCCGATCTTACCGCCGTATACTGCTTTTGCCCCTTTAGCTGCGATTTGCTGCAGGGAATTTGCCAGGTCTTTTTGCTTCAGCAAACTTCCAGCTTTTAAAGGATTGCCGGCCTGACCGTAAAATCCTTTGGCATATTCCGGGAATGAATTAAAAGTTGATTTGATCATGCGGGCAGTTCTTTTACTGATAACAAAGCCATCTTTTGCTAATTTTATGGCAGTTTCAAATAATTCATCCCATGCCAATTTTCCGTATTCCTTAGATATCGCTTCCCAGGCATTTACATTTCCAGGGGTAGAAACAGCTTTTGCGCCCCGCCGGTTTTTTAGGTAATTCGGATTGGGCTGGCGAAAGACATCAGAGTCCACGCTTTGAGGAATCAGGCCGGAAGAGTCGAGAAAACGGAGATCTTTCTTTTCGGCATTGTAAATAAGGATAGTGCCATAACCGCCGATGCCAGACATCATAGGTTCCACTACATTAAGGGCTGCCGCAGTGGCTACAGCTGCGTCAAACGCATTGCCGCCCTTTTTTAGGATTTTTGTGCCTGCTTCTGTGGCGAGAGGGTGAGCAGTGCTTACCATTCCCTGGCTGGCTAGAGAAGGAAGTTCTTCCGTTTTTTTTATGATGTTAGTTGTTTCTGTACGTCCGATAAAGCACATAAAAAGTAAGAAAAAAAATACTATAACATATTTTAACCACATGATTCCTCCAGATACTTGAACAATATTATATCTGATGATATAAGGTCAATAAGAATAATGACTGGAGTCCCCCCAATTTTTTTTAAGCATCTTGGCCTTAAGCAAGAATCAGGTCAGTTGATACGAAAACACGCAGATTTTCCCCAGCGTGGAAAATCTGCTCGGATACAGTCTTCGCTCTCTTCTCCTTAAAGGAGAAGAACCATGCCCGCTCATCCTTGCTCACGGTTTTCTTAATCAATTGAC
>Ga0114922_10003208_pt1 | contig 15277 bp, 6 predicted proteins | sample AartaG_FD_100975 | JGI IMG/M metagenome (GOLD analysis project Ga0114922, IMG submission 100975) | Deep subsurface microbial communities from Aarhus Bay to uncover new lineages of life (NeLLi) - Aarhus_00045 metaG | ecosystem: Environmental > Aquatic > Marine > Oceanic > Sediment | place: Aarhus...
ATCTGTCCCAAGAACCTGGTAGATATGTGGAAAGACTATCGTGACCAGTATCGCCTTCGTGCGAGGGTTCTTTCCATCAGTCAAGCCATCACCAAGTTGCCCGACTTAAGGCGATTTCGCCTTGTAATCATTGATGAAAGCCACAACCTGCGCAACCGTGAAGGGAAACGATACCGTTCTATTCAGGAATACATAGACGAAAACGAGAGTAAAGTCATACTTCTCTCAGCCACGCCTTACAACAAGACCTACCTTGACCTATCAAACCAACTGCGCCTTTTTGTGCCGGAAGATAAAGAATTAAGTGTCCGGCCTGAACGCCTCTTAAGGGATATGAGCGAGACTGAGTTCATGCGTCAGCATCAGTGCCCGCTACGTTCATTGGCTGCTTTTGAAAAGAGTGAATATGCCGATGACTGGCGCGAACTCATGCGCCTTTTTCTAGTCAGGCGCACCCGCAGTTTTATTCAGGAAAACTATGCAGAAACCGATCTGGAAAACGGCCGCAAATATCTTGTCTTTGAAGATGGAACCCGATCTTACTTCCCTGTGCGTCTTCCAAAAACAGTAAAGTTCAAGATCGATGACAGCGATCCTAATGATCAATATGCAAAGCTTTACGCGTCAGATGTGGTGGATGCAATCAACAGCCTAAGACTTCCTCGCTATGGCCTGGGTAACTATGTGCTCGAATCTCACCGAAAACCGCCCACTCAATCTGAGGCCAGGGCGTTGCAAGATCTATCTCGTGCCGGGAAAAGGCTTATGGGCTTTTGCCGCACAAATCTTTTCAAGCGGCTTGAGAGCAGCGGGCAATCTTTTATTCTATCCATTGAACGGCATATTCTGCGCAATTACGTTTTTGTCTATGCCATCGAAGAGGATAAGCTTCTCCCTATCGGTACACAGGATGCAGGAATACTTGATGCTCGCATGTACGACGGGGATGCGGATGCCACCAGCGTTTTTCCCAACCTGTTTAATGATGATGACAGCACAGACCGGGATGAGATCGCCGATGGAAAAATGCTTAAATCCGAGGAAGATTACAAAGGCCTTGCTGCTGAAATTTATGAGGGGTACGCTGCTAAATATAGGACCCGCTTCAGGTGGCTGCGACCCGATCTGAAGGACAATAAAGTTTATAGACTCTGTTGATTCTGTCAAAACCAGTAATTGATCTATGAGACCAAACCTTTATATTGTAGCCGGTCCTAATGGCGCCGGCAAAACAACGTTTGCGAGAGAATTTCTCCCCAATTATGTTGAATGCCTGGAGTTTGTGAATGCCGATCTTATTGCAGGCGGGCTTTCACCGTTTTATCCAGAGAGGGCCGCCATTCGTGCCGGGAGGCTCATGCTGGAACAGATCCGTTTATTGGCCAGTCAGGACCGCGATTTTGGCTTTGAAACCACTCTATCCGGAAAATCATATTTGCGTCTTTTGACTAATCTAAAAGCTCAAGGATACCGAATTCACCTTTATTTTCTATGGTTCAAGAATGTCGATATCGCCATTGAACGTATAGCTGATCGTGTACGAAGGGGCGGTCACAGTGTCCCGCAAGATGTTGTTCGCCGACGTTTTCATAGGGGGTTACCCAACCTCTTCAATCTTTATCGACCATTACTGGATTTTTGGATAATATTTGATAATTCAACCGAAACACCTTCTATCATCGCTTACGAAGAATTGGGGAGACAGGAAATCATTGCCCCTGATTTATTTGCCAAATTGTCTGAAAATATGGTGAGGCCATGAAAAAAGAAGAAATAAATAAGAATCTGCTTGAGATGTCAATGGCGTCTCGTGCTGAAGAGGCATTGAAAAAGGCTGTAGCCGAGACGATTGCTGATCACAAGCGCACCGGAGATCCAATCGTGGTCTGGCGAGATGGCAGGGTGGTTAAGATTCCTGCTGAGCAGATTGAAATCCGTGAGCCAGGGGCCCAATATAAGGCATTGGATACAAAGGGCAAATAGCTTATGCCTGGAGCGTGCTAAAGAGATGCCCGAAGGGCAGTGCTTTTTTGTCCGATCGTCTCAGTCCCGATCGGGCAAAAGGAAGTCTCGCTCTGCGCTCTTTGCGTCTGCGGTGAGCAATGTCTGTGGTTGTCTGCGTGGGTCTTTAGTGTATGAAGATTCATAAGGCTAAGAAGTGGCAATAAAATACAATAGTTGTAGAGTTATTTACTTATTTATGGACGTCCCATATGTTGTAGTTGTCCATTTATGGACGTCCCAGTTGTCCAGTTGTCCCCCGGTTAGCGCTTCATATTGGTTCCGCAGGTTAAGGATGTTATCATGCAGGTAAGCTGGAAGAAAGGAAAATCTGCGCAAGGGAGGCTGAAAGTCTAACTACACCGAGGTGACGCGATGAAACATCTAAAGAAACTCTGCAGGCCGCGTGATAGCGTCTTTGATCCCCAGCGACGGGACACCGTCCTTGATTTTGCGGATTTCATCGAAGACCGCATCAAACCTGATGATTTCTTTGAGGAAAACTACATCACCGAAGGAATGAGAACTCTACTGGAGCATGCCTTCAGGCGACTGGAGGGAAAAAGCGATCAGGGGGTTTTCAAGCTGAAACAGGCCATGGGCGGCGGTAAGACGCATAACCTTCTGGTACTCGGCTTGCTGGCTCGTCATCCTGAGTTCCGCGCCATAGTTATGGGAAGCTTTTACGAACCGGATCGGGACCTCGGCCCGGTAAAAGTGATTGGTTTTTCCGGCCGTGAATCGGATGCACCGCTTGGTGTTTGGGGATCGCTGGCCGAACAGCTCGGCAAGAAGGAACACTTTAAGGACAGCTATTCTCCCCTACAAGCGCCGGGACAGAAGGCCTGGGAAAATCTTTTCGCCGGTGAAACGGTTCTCATCCTGCTCGACGAGCTTCCGCCCTATTTTGAGAACGCTCGTTCCCGGGCCATCGGCAATTCGGATCTTGCACAGGTGACCGCCACGGCACTCTCCAACCTCCTGATAGCAATTGGCAAGGAGGCATGTTCTGGCGTCTGCCTGGTTATTACCGATCTGGCGGCCGCCTATGTGAGAGGTAGCGCTCAAATAGCTTCGGTCTTGGCGGACTTTGAAAAGGAAACGCACCGTCTCGCCATGACGTTAGAGCCTGTGCGGTTGAATTCCGACGAACTATATCACATACTCCGAAAGCGAATCTTCGAGCACGTGCCCATCGAAAACGAAATCGACGAAGTTGCCCAAGGGTACGCTAAGGCTGTCCGCTCGGCTAAACAGATGGCCATAACCAGCGAGTCGCCAGAAGAGTTCGCCCGGCGGATCAGTTCCTCCTACCCCTTCCATCCCGGTATCCGTGACCTTTATGCCCGGTTTCGCGAAAATCCGGGATTTCAGCAGACTCGCGGGCTCATACGGCTGATGCGGATCGTAACTGCGCGACTGTGGAGCACTGGCATGGCCGAGCGGCGTCACCTCATTTCCGCCCATGATCTGGATCTGAACGATCAAGAAACCCGGGCCGAAATTAGCCAGATCAATAGCACGTTGGAAAACGCTATCGCCCACGACCTTTCCTCAGAAGGCTCTGCAGTGGCTGAAGTAATGGACGCCAACCTGGGCTCTACCGACGCCAGTGACGCATGTAAACTGCTGTTGATGTCATCTCTGGCGAACGTTCCAAACGCCGTTCTCGGGTTATCGATCCCCGAACTGATTGCGTACCTTTGCGAACCCGACAGGGATCTATCTCGCCTTAAGGGAGACGTTTTGGAAAAACTCGCTACCGCCGCCTGGTACCTTCACAGCACCCGCGACGGCAAGCTCTATTTTAGAAACGTCCAGAACCTCAATGCAAAGCTCGAATCGCTGGTCAAGGCGTACTTGCCCGAGCAGGCCGTCAAAGAGCTACGCGAGCGTCTCAAGCAATTGTTTCAAATTACTAACGGCTGGTGCTATCAGAAAATCCAGGTTTTGCCTGCTGTCGATGAAATTGAGGTGGAGCATGACAAGGTAACCTTGGTAATCACCGAACCGATCTCAGGCTCGGGCTTGCGTCAGGAACTTAAGGGATTTTACGACCAGGCTACTTGGAAAAATCGGATTGCCTTTCTGACCGGCACGAAGAACACATACGACCAGCTTATCGACATCGGTAAACGTCTGAAGGCCATCCAGCACATTCTTGATGAGCTGCAAGCCGAGCAGTTGCAGGATTCCGACCCGCAGACGGTTCAAGCCAAAGACCTGGAGGACCGCATCCGGCAGAATTTCCATTCTGCTGTTCGAGAGACCTTTACCACTCTTTGGTACCCCACTGAATCGGGTTTGGTGAGTGCAGATTTTCTAATGAGGTTTGAAGAAAACAGGTACAGTGGAGAACAACAGATCCTCGACCTGCTCGATGAAAAGATGAAGTTCACCCAGGACGTTTCGGGCGAGACTTTCCGTAAGAAATGCGAGCAGCGGTTGTTTACTCAGCAGTCAATGCCCTGGAACGAGATCAGGCGACGGGCCGCTACTAATCCGAAATGGCAGTGGCACCGCCCAGATGGTCTGGATCGGCTTAAGGAAGAATGCCTTCATCGCGACGTTTGGCGCGAGGATGGCGGCTTTGTTGATAAAGGCCCATTTCCGCAGCCAGCAACCAGTGTATCGATCCAGGAACAAACACGCGATGACGATACCGGTGAAGTCTCCCTGCGCGTAACGCCGATTCACGGCGATACAATCTATTGGGAGGTGGGCGGTCCGGCCACTTCCGCATCAGCTAAACTGGACGGCTCTACGTTAAGGACCAAGGAATTGGAAGTTTCCTTTCTCGCTATCGATTCCGCCGGCGTTCACGATGCAGGCGATCCGGTTGCCTGGCGCAATCGCATTACGCTAAAGTACCGCATATACCAAAGCGGTTCAGACAAACAGATAGAATTGCGGGCTGCTCCCTCGGCCACCATTCATTACACGTCCGATGGTTCCGACCCGAAGGTCGCTGGCGCGGTCTATGAAGGGCCGTTCACTATACCCAAAGGTTCCCCTCTGGTGATGGCCTATGCTGAACGTGAAGGTGTCGAGTCCCAGGTCGAGAGTATACGTATAGACTGGGACACCGATGAAGAGGTCAAGGTCGATCCTAAGTTGCCAGCAATATGGCGCCGCAGTCAGCACACCGACAGCACCAAGGGCTCTTATGAATTCCTTGAACGCATGAAAAAGTACAATGCCAGGGCCGTGGGCTTGACCATCACCATTGGAGGCGAGGGCGGCGTTAAGGAGTGGATCGAACTGACTACATATGAGGAAAAACAGGTTGAGCCGGAACTCGTTGAGCAATGCCTGGAAGCCCTGCGGAAGATCCAAACCGAAGGCCAGGTAAAGGCAGAAGCCAAAGCCCTTTATTTTGAAACCGGCCAGGATCTGCTCGATTGGGTCGAGGCGGTACGGACTGAGCTGCAACCCGGTGAGATTAAGCAATAAAACAGATGGCGAAAAAAACGAATACTCCGATCTCCTTCCTTTCGCGTGCATTTGGGTTCGATCCGAGCGAAAGCCTACACCATTTCTTGGTGAACATACCCCGTGGCGCGACACAGGAGATTCAAATCAGCGAACACTTTACCTGGAGCGAGGCCACAGGCTCCAGCGCCATGACACTGGGTACACGGGCCGATGGCCAGGTCCGGGCCATTCTCGCAAGGCCCAAATGGGACGTCATTGCCGACGCCATTAGGGCGGAATTCAACCAGCGCCTTAAACAAATGGGCAAGAAAGCAGGGCAGTGGCGTGTGGGTCACAACCTGGTCCGCCGGGAGTTCGGAAAGGAACTGATACTTCTGGCCTGGGCAATTGAGGATGCCGACCCGTCAATAATCCCTGCTGCCATTGCCAACTGGAAGGGGCTTTATCCTGAAGAACGCTGGTGGCTGTATACCCAAACGGCTGCGGCAACAGGTCATGGGGTCACCGACCGCGGCCGTGGCTGGCGAAAAGCAGTCCGCTTTGCCCTTACTGAAAACCCGGTTACCACCCGAGCCCTTGACAAACCAGTCGTGCCGGAGTTCTTTCGAGTAGCCGCACAACGCACACTATTCGCAGACACAATGCCAGCCTCCCCGCCTGCCTCGCCTGAAGCGAAGCAATGGCGGGCAGGTAAAGCTAAAAGGAAGAAAAGGGCATGACAAAATCGGCGGAATCTGCAGCAACTTCTGCTAATAATACACCGCTGGCATGGGCGCCGTGTTTCATGGAGCATCAGTTCCCCGTAGCCAAGGTGTCCATGGAGAGCTACAAGGAACGATGTGCTAAACAGTCTCAAATACTAACGGGGTTGGGGAAGTGGTGGGGCCGAAAGCCCCTGGTAATGGTTCGGGCGGCACTTCTGGGGCTTTTGATGCCGGCATCCGATGATCCGATCAAGGATCGGAAAATTTTCTTGAAGTTGATGACCATGGACGATGAGGGCCTATCGCAGCGTAAAGACAAGTCCATCCCTCAGAAACGCTTGGTTAAAGCATTAAGGGGACTGCCGCCTATCATGCGGCAGCAGTTTCTTGATCGGGATGCTTCGCTCCAAGAGCCTCGCCTACGTCCCAAACTCTCGCGTGAAGAGAAAGCCGAACTTCAAGGACTTGTTTTTTGGCGGATGCCTTACTCGGAAAAGCTCAGATACTGCTGCCGCCCTGAGCAGATCGACGGACCATCGGACGAAGCATGGGGAGAAATTAACTCCCATCTCAGAACAAACGCTTCCAGCCTTCCGGAACTTACGGAGGAGTTGGGTAGGCTACGGTTTGGGCATCGCCCGCGAGTGGGGGATTCGTTTTGCGGCGCTGGTTCAGTGCCGTTTGAGGCGGCACGGCTCGGCTGTGACGCCTACGGATCGGATTTGAGTCCTGTAGCGGCATTGCTAACCTGGGCCGCGTTGAATATCGTGGGTGAAGGTGAAGAGGTGGCCGAAAAGGTGAAAAGAGGGCAGCGAAAGATCTTTGAGGCCGTTGACCAACAGGTAACCGAGTGGGGCATAGAGCATAACGAACAAGGCTGGCGGGCCGATGCCTTCCTGTATTGCGTAGAGGTACGAGATCCCGAATCCGGCTGGATGGTACCACTGGCGCCATCTTGGGTGATCAGTGAAAAGTTCAATGTGGTCGCGAAGCTGGTGCCAGACAGGAAGGAAAAATGCTACAAGATCGAAATCCGCGGGTGGCGTTCCGCCGAAGAGATGGAACACGCGCGGGAAAGCGGTACTGTAAAAAACTCACGCCTGGTGCCGCCAGATGGCGGACCTTCAACACCCATTGAAGTAATACGGCGTGCTCTGCGCATGTGGGAGAACGACGACCTGGTCCCGCGGCCCGACGACGTCTTTCAGGAACGACTCTATTGTATCCGCTGGGTGGAGACATATTATGAAATGAAGAAGGGCAGAAAGGTTGTGGAGCTTACCAAAGCCAAAGCCGAATTGCTGCCCGACTTTGACTTCCTGCTAGAAAGCGGGGAGCTGAAAGAGAAAACACGCCGCCTCTACCGAGCTCCAACAAAAGCGGACCTTGAACGTGAGCAGGATGTGCTGAAACTCCTCAAGGAACGATTCCACGACTGGCAGGCCAAGGGCTACATCCCTAACCGCCGGATCGAGCGGGGGGCCAAGACTGACGAACCTATTCGGACCCGCGGCTGGACCCACTGGCATCATTTGTTCAACCCGAGGCAGCTATTGACTACCGGTTTAGTATACGAAGCAGTCGAAAGAAGAACAGGTAAGCTGTTAGCAAAAGCGAGTTTCCTGCTTGGCATATCAAGGTGTGTAGACTATAACTCCCGACTCAGTCGTTGGCATCCGCGCAAAATTGGAGACAAAACCGAACAGGTTTTCAGCAACCAGGCCCTCAACACTCTTTTTAACTATGCCACACGTGCACTTAGCGGCATGGAACCAGCCTTCTTCATCAACTTTTACCCACAATCGATCAATTCCCAGTGTTTTGTTCAACCTTTAGATGCACGCTTAACCGAGTCTGTCAGTGATCTGTGGATTACCGACCCACCTTATGCAGATGCGATCAATTATCACGAGCTTTCTGAATTCTTCCTTGCCTGGCACCACAAACACCTTCCCAACCTCTTTCCCGAGTGGTACACCGACTCCAAGCGCGCCCTCGCGGTCAAAGGCAGTGACGAATCCTTCCGCCAGTCCATGGTCGATTGCTACAAGCGGATGGCAGACCACATGCCTGATAATGGCCTACAAGTAGTCATGTTTACCCACCAGGACGTAGCCGTTTGGGCAGATCTCACGCTGATCCTGTGGGCGGCGGGCCTGTGCGTGACGGCCGCCTGGTGCATTGCTACCGAAACAGATTCTGCATTGAAACAGGGCAACTACGTACAGGGCACGGTGCTGTTGATTCTTCGCAAACGCACCGAAGAGGAACCGGTGTTTCTCGACGAACTTGCCCACCGGGTCGAGGCTGAGGTGAAGCGACAACTGGACTCTATGCTGGCATTGGAAGATGAAAGCGATCCTAACTTTGGGGATGCCGACTATCAGTTAGCCGCCTACGCCGCGGCCCTGCGAATTCTGACCCAAAGACCTATCGAAGAAATCGACCCGGCCAAAGAAATCTTACGCCCCCGTAATTCTGGGGAAATCAGTCCGGTGGAACAACTCATACGCAATGCCGTAAAAATTGCCTGCGACCATCTGGTCCCACGCGGCATCGAGAACGCCATGTGGAAGGGCCTCTCGCCCATGGAACGCTTCTATCTCAAGGGCCTTGAGGTGCAAAGCCACGGGGAATACAGAAGTGGGGTTTACCAGGAGCTTGCTCGCGGTTTCGGCGCAGCCAACTACGCCGACCTTTTGGCCTCAACCCGTGCCAACCAGACGCGACTAAAGGCTGCCAGCGAGTTTGGCCGCAGGTATCTGTCTGGTGATGGTTTTGCCGGCTCATTGGTCCGCCAGATGCTCTTTGCCGTACACCAGGTAGTCAAAAACGAACAAACACGTGATGGCCTTAATTGGCTGAAGACTGAACTGCCCGATTACTGGCAGGTACGGGAAAAGATCATACACATCCTGGATTTCCTTGCTGCCTTGCGCCAGGTATCGGGCATGACCCACTGGGAGAAAGACGCCGAAGCTGCACAGCTCTTGGCAGGTGCCGTGCGCAACGATCACATATAGTCCGAAATGCCCATGAATGAACATGGAACGCTATCGAGCATCCGAAGGTTCTCTTCCCGCCGGCAGAGGCTTGACCGCTCATTTCTTTCCGAACGTCTAAACGGCGCCAAATCGTATGACCGCATTGCCGGCTACTTCTGTTCCTCGTTGCTGGAAGTGGCTGGTGAGAAACTCGAATCTGTCCAGGGAGCGATCCGCGTGGTCTGCAACTCCGACCTGAATCCGGCCGACGTGCAGACTGCCAAAGCCGCCCAAATGGCCGTGCGCCGTTCATGGTGCGCCTCACGTCCAGAGGAACTGCTCGAAGGGCCTGGCAAGCCTAAGGTTCGTGAACGGTTCAGAAGACTTTTTGAACTCTTGCGCACGGGCAAATTACAGGTTCGTGTGCTCCCGGACAATACGTTTGGCCTAATACACGGAAAAGCCGGCGTTATCACGCTTGCCGACAATTCAAGAACCTGTTTCCTGGGCAGCGCCAATGAATCCAAATCGGCCTGGCAGATGAACTACGAACTTTTGTGGGAAGACACATCGGCCGACGCGGTGTCCTGGGTGCAGGAAGAGTTCGACGCCCTGTGGGGTTCTCCGAATGCCATACCGTTGGCCGAATTCGTTATTCAAGATTTGGCACGGCTTTCGGAACGAACGTTGGTCCGAAGCGTGAAAGAGTGGGCTAAAGATCTTGAGGGCCAGCGTGCGCCCGACGCTGCACCGGTTGTGATCGAAAGCCCGGTATATCGAAAAGAAGTCGGCCTGTGGGAGCACCAGAAATACTTCGTGAAACTTGCCTTCGATGCGCATCAAGGCCCTTCGAGGAAGGCCCGTTTTGTTCTGGCCGACCAGGTCGGTCTGGGAAAAACCCTTCAGTTGGCTCTGTCCGCGCTTTTGATTGCTCTTACAGGCGAACGGCCAATCCTGGTAATCTGTCCCAAAACCCTGATCTGGCAATGGCAGGGGGAAATGCGTGATTTGCTGGACATGCCATCGGCAGTCTGGACTGGCCGGCAGTGGGTGGATGAACACAAGATTGAATATCCTATTGTTGGCCCAGAGAGCATCCGCAAGTGCCCGCGGAGGGTGGGGATAGTATCTGCCGGATTGATCACGCGGCGTTCAGAGGCGGCAGAGCATTTGCTAACGCTCCACTATGATTGCGTCATTCTGGATGAAGCCCATCGTGCCCGACGCCGCAACTTGGGCGAAAACCGTGATGCGGAGACACCAGACCCGAACAACCTCCTGCGCTTCATGTATCAGATTGCCGAACGCACCCGCAGCCTGCTTTTAGCTACGGCCACACCGGTCCAGCTCCGCCCGGTGGAAGCATGGGATCTTTCGGATATACTCAGCCGGGGGGATGAATCTGTGCTCGGTAATGTTTTTAGCCGCTGGCGACGCGCTGCTGAAGCGTTGGACTTGGTGATGGGACGAGCAGAATTGCCCGTTGACGAAAACCAGATATGGGAATGGGTCCGAAACCCGTTGCCGCCAAAATCTGACCACCGCCACTTCGAAATTCTGCGACGGCGTTTGGATCTGCCGGATGAAAAGGACTTGATTCCAGGAGACGCGCTCACACAGTTGCGGGCCCCGGATCGGGCGCGACTTTTAGAGCTTTTTCCCCGTTTTGTCAGCGACCACAATCCGTTCATCCGGCGTATTGTCCGCCGTACTCGGCAGCAACTTGAAAGCCAGATTGATCCTGAAACCAATGAACCTTTGCTGCAACCCATTCGTGTAGAACTCCTTGGCGAAGCCGAGCGTGATGCTATACTGCTACCGCCTTATCTACGGGAGGCATACGATTTGGCTGAAGAATTCTGCGACATGCTGGGACAGCGTGTAAAAGGTTTTGGTTTCCTGAAAACGCTTCTTCTGCGACGAATGGGCAGTTCAATTCATGCCGGAATGTGTACGGCACAAAGGATGTTAGAATCCTGGGAAAGCATTGATATTGACGAGGAAGATGAACACGAAGTGCTAGGCGAAGACGAGGCGGGGTTGACCGGTCTCTCCAAGACTTTGACTACACAAGAGAGGAAGTTGCTGGAACGCCTTGTTTCAGCTCTTGAGGCAAACCAAGAGCGCGATCCCAAATACGAAAGGGTCCGCGAAATGCTGCTCGATCACGGGTGGCTAAGACTAGGGTGCATCGTTTTCAGCCAATACCGGGACTCCATCCAATGGCTCGCGGAACAACTAACCGAGGATTTGCCCGATGAACGCATAGCCCTGTATTCCGGTCCGAATACATCGGGAATCATGCATGAGGGCCGATGGACGCCCAAGGAGCGTGAGGATCTGAAACAAATGGTCACGCACCGCGAGTTGCGCCTGATGCTGGGCACCGATGCGGCGTCCGAAGGCCTGAACCTGCAGCGACTGGCCCGCCTGATCAACCTTGACCTGCCATGGAATCCAACGCGTCTGGAGCAGCGCAAAGGCCGCATTCAGCGCATTGGCCAGATCCACGACACGGTTCAGATTTACAATATGCGGTACAAGGATTCGGTCGAGGACCGTGTGCATGATTTACTGTCTAGCCGCTTACAGGACATCCACGCCTTATTCGGCCAGATTCCAGATGTGCTGGAAGACGTTTGGATTGCCTTGGCCCTGGGTGAAAAAGAACAGGCCAAAAAGATCATTGATGCTTTGCCAAAATCTCACCCCTTTGAAATTCGCTATTCGAGGGTTGAAAAAATCGACTGGGAATCCTGCTGCAAAGTTCTGGATCAACGGGAAAAGGAACGCATTCTCAAGGAACAATGGTAATCTCTTTTGCTTGTACAATGACTAAACCTCGTCCAAATATGTATGATCCCGGATAACATCGTTGGCAAAGCTGAATAACGCTGACGCCAAGATTTCTTGGGCAGGTTCATGGGTGAAAGATTTGGAAAATATGGTGATGCCAAGCGCAAGGCGCAGATCCGCAAAAATCGTCTCAAGCCACCTGCCCTTCAGCAACGGAGAAAGAACAAGCCCTTAAAGGGATCTCGAAAGAGTAAAGTGCCACGCGGGGTTCAGAGAGGAGACTCTTGAAAAAAGCCCAATGTCAATATTTCATGGATCTCCCGGACTTTCACACGAAACACACGTTGGAGGATGCCCTTTTTGAGAACAGAATTTCCCACAAGGATACGAGATCGGAAAGGGAATAATGGAACGCCATGCTATCATCGGTTATTTAGCCGAAGAGGCCATTGAAGACCGTCTTGTAGTATTTCTGGGGGCCGGATGTTCTAAGTGGGCTGGACTTCCTTCCTGGGACGAATTGTTAGTCGAACTTAAGGACAAGATTGGCCTCAAGACTTCAGAGCAGGATCTCTTGCGCCTTGCGTCAAGGTTAGAGGACAGAATGCGGCCTCTTCCGTTCCGCGAGGCTATTGCCAAGCGCTTGCGTGTTACGCCAAATGTTTGCAGTGAGCTCCATGAGGCAGTTGCAGATTTGGAAGTTTACAGATATGTGACGACCAACTATGACCAACTGGTCGAGAATGCCTTGCGACTCAAGGGAATCTCCCCCAAGGTAATCATCAATCCTTCAAACCTTCCTACTATAGGAAGATTCGACAGATCGGTTATTAAGCTCCACGGTGACATCAATGATCTCAATTCGATACTGATAACTGATAAAGATTACAGCCAATACTATTATGAAAAGCCTCAATTCGTGGACTGGCTGAAACACATTTGTGCTCATGAAACAATCTTGTATCTGGGTGTGAGCTTTCGGGATACTCGTTTAGTGGAGGCAGATGAACATGTCATAAGCTATTTTGGAGATCTTCGACGTCCTCATGTGATTGTTTTGAAACGACCTTCAGCGTTGGTGCAGCAAGATAGGGGACAAGACGGAAGCCCCCACCTTGCTAGTCAGACTGAACCCACGGCGGCAGAAGAAGATTTCGCATTCTTGGTCAAGACTTTCGAAAAGAAATATTTCTATGTCTCGGTAATAGATGAGTACGCTGAGCTCCCCACTTTCGTCAGAAAACTTGGCGAAGAGATAGTAGCAAGAAAAAGGGGACGATTAGAAGAAGAGGTCCGGGCATCTGGCCTGGTTGGACGTTTCAAGAAGGAGGCACTCCTGGAGGCCGAGATTGACCGTAGAATAAAGGAGCTTGATAATCTCTTTTGGATACATGCCAAGGAGAAGGCTAGAGATTTAGAAGCGCTTGTCAAGTCTGAAGAGGAAGCTGTCTCACCGGCTGCCGGAAGTAAAGCGTACGTTGCTATGGGGCACTTTGTCTCACACAGCCGCCAAAAGACTGATATTGAAAAAGGATGGTTCTATCTTAAAAAGGCTAGCCAACTCGCAAACCAGTTGGTCGATGAAGGTGACTTGCCTGGTCGCTTGAATAGATTGAGGGCCAAACTATTATGCTACGAAGGCAGATTCGATGAGGCATTGGATACCATTTCTGATGACCTTGCCGACCCCAAGACAATATCAATATGGCTTATGATACTGGCAGAGAGTGATCAAGTTGAAAAGGTCGAAAACTTCACCGAAACTCACGATGTCCACTCTGTTTGGGTAGGAACAGCACTCACTGTTCTATGTCATTATGGAAATATTGCAAAAGCAAGGGACTTGTACAATAGAGCTATCGCGCATCATAAAGAAAGGCTCATCGCGGGGGATGAGGACGCTGTAAATGTCGGCGCCGAGAACTTTTGCGATATTTTAAAGGCAACTTTGGCGTTTGGTATTCTTGACGCGGTAATACAAGAAACAAGCAAAGATAAAGCGGGCGGCTTATTCCCTGAACAAATCGACGAAGCTGGTATTGCAAAGTTTCATGAGGCCCTTGAATTAGTGAAAGATGCATTGGATGTACATAGAACGAGCGACCTCAGCCAAAGCAGAAGCAAGTTTCTGGCAGCTTTCGTCGAACTCCAGGCATGTCATTTGTTGCGCCAGGATGAACGTGCTCATGAAGTGGCATCTCATCTGTTAAGAAGTGGCGTCGTGACCAAAGAAGTAGGAAGCTATATCGTTTCACGGAGTGAAGAGTTTTCTAAACAAGATTTACGCAAGCTAATGAATTGTTTGGAGGTCAACTACGGAGGGACAGTATGGGCTGTGAATCAGAGGGCGGGTATTCACGCATTCGAATTTGGCGAAGCTGATACAGCGTGGGATCTTTTACTTAAGACAAAAGAATTCTTGAAAGACGACTACGATAAGACTGTATGGTTGGACCTGATCATATCCGTTGGGCGGCAGCTAAATCGTTTAGACGATGTCGAACGTCTCGTCAAAGAAGTCTTGCCCGAAGAAGGTGTTCACCGTCGTCTGTTCAGCGGTAGGCTGGCTGAAATCCGGCGAGACGATGAAGGGGCAGAGAAATATTTCCTGAGTGTTTCGGACGACTTGGAAGCCCCAAAGGTGGAAGTTTTCCAAGCTTTGACTGCTCTTGCTGAAATTCAAGAGAGGAAAGGTGATTTAGAAAAGGCAAGAGAATATTTGAACAGGGCACTTGAGATGCATTTTGTTCCTTTGGTAGTTCGGCAGCAGCTTCTTCGCATATTGATAAAACTAGGCGACACAGGGGCTATTTTCGAGCGCTGTCAACAATTGGAACAACTTGGAAGAGCAGATGAGGCAACGTTAGAGTGGCAGGGGCAGGCTGCTTATGCCTTGGGAAGGTTGGAAGAATCGGAAAGGGTTTTCAAGGCTCTCGTGAGTAAACATGGCCCAACCGCTGAACGCGCTGCACACCTATCCCTCTCTATAGGAAGACAAGGAAAGCATCGCCTTCACGACGCACTGGATATACTTGATCCTTATATTGAAGACTACGAAGAATTTGATCCAGAATGTTTGGAGATAGCCGCAGACCTTTTATCCATGGCAGGCGATGACAATGTCGCATGGCGATTATTAGGTGAACGCTTTGATCATATCCAAAATAACATGAGGCTTCTCGCAAAGGCCATGGTCATTGGTTTCCGGACAAATAATGAACATCAGGCACACCTTGCAATGATGCGCCTTGTTCAGCTTCAAGAGGATAAGGGCGCAAAAGGCGAGAACGTGGAGCCCTTCCTTTGGAAGATTAGTATCCCAGAGGTTATCGAGATATCCAAGAGAAGACAAGAAGC
>Ga0114922_10003209_pt1 | contig 15276 bp, 11 predicted proteins | sample AartaG_FD_100975 | JGI IMG/M metagenome (GOLD analysis project Ga0114922, IMG submission 100975) | Deep subsurface microbial communities from Aarhus Bay to uncover new lineages of life (NeLLi) - Aarhus_00045 metaG | ecosystem: Environmental > Aquatic > Marine > Oceanic > Sediment | place...
GCTGCATCTTCGTCTGGGCCTCGATGTTGATCTCCGCCCGTCGGGAAGTCAGCACCTCATCCACAGACGAGTCCCCCACAACGCTTCGCATCACCGATTCGGAAACATCTCTGAGCACTTTTTCCGGATTCCGCATATTGAACAGATAGTCCCTGGAGTTGCCGATCTTGTACTGGACAATCCATTCAACCTCCCCCACGCTCAAATCACCACAGAGCATAAGGTATTCCTCCTGGGGTCGTTGCCCGTACTGCGTCTGCACGCCCGCCTTGATCGTTCGAAAACCGAATTCCTCCTTCATAATCCTTTCCACCTGCGGCGTGCTTACCCTCTCAATCACCAAAGGCAACTTCAGATGGAGTCCCGGCTTGGTAGTTCGCACATATTTGCCGAACCGCTGCACAACTCCCTCCTCATCGGTGTTCACCATGTAAAACGAAGTCGACCCGACAGCCAGAACAAGCACAATCAGAACTGCCCATTTGAGCCAGGGGATCCACTGTTTGGGAAGATTAAAATTCATCCTATATTCACCTGTTTCCCATTGACTTATCCGTTCCATACGAGGTCCTTTCCAAGACATAAGCTATGTACAGTTGCTGCCGCATATTACCAATTATAGGTCAGCCCGGCATCGTGTCAAATAAAATTTAGGGGCAGTGTGGGTCTTGCCCGGCCACGATAGTTTCGGTATTATATGGCATTATGGCCAATCACAAAGATTCTGAAAAAACGAAAAACATCAAAGGTAAAAGTCCCAAAGAAAGCGTGGTGGAAACAAGATACTTACTTATGCCTCATCAGGCCAATCCGCAGGGCACTGCGTTCGGTGGAGCGATTGTGGCCTGGATTGATATGGTGGCGGCAATGGTGGCGCAGAAACATAGCGGAAAAGAGGTTGTCACTGCGGGCATCGATTCGCTGGTATTCAAGGAGCCGATCCGTATCGGCGACCAGGTTGTATTAAAGGCCTCTATAAATTATGTCGGCCGTTCTTCAATGGAGGTGGGCGTTCAGGTCAGCAGAGAAGATCCATATGGCGGCGATAAGGTCATAAGCACGACGGCGTACCTTACCTTCGTAGCGCTGGATGAGAACAAAAGGCCGACCGCTGTTCCGCCGATACAACCCGAAACAGAACAGGAAAAGAAGCGCTACGAGAACGCCAAACTCCGCGTCAAAGCCCGAAAAGAGCTGCTTGAGAAAATGAGCTGAAATGAAGTAATTATCCCTCTCTCACGTCCGAAGCTCTGCTTAGGGATTCGGCGCTGCGCTTAGGAGTAGAAACAGTCTCAATTTCTATTCTATCAGGAGTTCCCGACGGCGGGGTCTTAGGGCCGTATTTTTCTCTAAGCATCTCTCGTTTCTGATAGCACTGCTCGGTGAAAACAGCAATTTCAGAGTCAAGATTTGCGCTCGGAGAATCGCCGAAGAAGGCATGGATAATCGGAAAGACCAGATCGGGTTTTCTTTTTCTTAACTCTTTTGCCATCGCCTCTATCTTTGCGGTTGCAACCCCCTCCTGCATGCAGGTAAAAGGACCTACGTGAAAAATTCCCGAAATATACGCATCGCCGGTCGGACTAATTAAATCGTTCATAAAATGATAAGCGATGCCCGTGCTCAGCGGCGATTCTCCTTCGATATTGCCATGACATTCATGGTTGCGTTCCAAAGTTTCTATCATGTCAATCGGCTTTGGAAGAACATGCCTGCCGTGAAGGACATCGTGAAACGGCTCGGCGATTTTTTCTTCAACAGAAGACATATACCTTCCCTTGATAAAAGACCTGGCAAATTTTCCCGTTACTTTTAACGTCCTACTTAAATTGAAACTTTTAAGTGCCAACCTCAGGTCTCTTCCGGCATTTCTTATATTCATTTTATTTACATAATCCAGCCAATCGGTTACGGGGTCCCTCACAATTTCCAGGCCTTTTTCTTCCAGCCGGCGGACTACAAAATCAGTACATGGGTCGTGCTGCCTCACATATATCTCCCCTATGTAAAGAACAAGAGGAAACCTATCGTGGTTCTGCAAATTAATTTCTTTAAACAATGATACCGTCTCTTCAGCCCACTCTATAATTTCCGATGTTTCAGCGCCATTTTCTACAACCTCTTCCAGCTTGCTTAATCTTTCCTTTTGAAGTTTTCCCACCAGCTCCCTATCCTCGGCGTACGGGCGAAATCTCAACGTTATATCTTCCAAGAGATCGGATGCTTTTATCCCCTTAAACAACATTTGCTGCATTTTGGTTTTGTCCGACGAGCTTAGCTTCCTCGGAAAAGGTATGTCCTGATAATCGGTTTCCGAAGAAGGTCCTGCCACCGGCACCTTTTCCAGGCCTTCCTGATCCAGAAATTCTCTGACCAGCTCTGTATATTTTCCAAATCTGCATGGGCCGCTTGTTGTTGGTAGCATGACAAGATAGTGATTATCGACATACTCTTTACCCTTTCTTTCAATTTCTTCCTGCAGAAAACCGATTGCGTCACCTACAACGTTTTTAAGCGGATGGCAGACTTCCGTATAGATGTGCTTTCTGGCTACCTGGTAGCCTCTGGGCGTGTCTGTCGGTAATACGCTGCTGTTTACTCCGAAATATCTCAGGCCGGCAGCCCCGACGAAACTGGCATTTCCCATATAAGGAAGAAGCCATATCCTTTCTTCGGAATCGTCGCGAGGGCGCCTTTTTAGTCGCTCAATATTTAATTTCATCGGCTTACACTGATTCACAACCCTTTCGTGAGCTTCCGTCCTTGTTACAAACGGCGCGTTGTTGGTTTGAGCATCCGTCAGCAGGACAAGGACGGGCTTGTTCGCAGCCTGCTGGATTTTTTCCTCCTGATAAATCTTTAAGCTGTCCGGGCCACAGGCGAAATTCATCATCCTTATGGCAAATAAATTTGGCTGATTCGCTACGTAAAGATTGGCCTTTAATATCTTGACGCTCTGTACCCAGAATTCGTTTTCCACTATATCATCGAGAACAATATCTGCAAACCTGTGTTCCAAAAAGAGTTGTGGTATGTAATGTAATCCCCTAATCTGGGAGAACATAACTCCGGAGTTTGAGCTTGCTTCCGGGTCGAGCAGTACATAATCTCTTCCTATACCCACGTAAGCTTTTTCATCATTCTGCTCAATTCTCCTTAAGAACTTGTCCCCCTCTTCATAAAGCTCTTCCTTGAACTTTCTTTCGACAATTTCAGCGTATTTGATGGCATCTCTGATTTGCTTGTTTGTGAATCCAATGCCTAATCTGCCGAATTCCTGTCTTATCTCTTTAACGAGAAGCTGTATGTCTCCGAAGTGCAGGATAGGATTTATTTGCTTTTCTTTATTGAGCGAAAGGACGTCGTTTAAGACATAACCCTCGGACTCGGTATAAATGCAATACTTCAGGTCCGGAGGCGTGCCGGTCCTTTGCTCGATAAAACTCGGATTAAACAGGTATTCTATATCCGGATTCTTATTTAATACCGATGCGTGTCCGGTCGCCAATTTTCTGGCTATACAGAACTCTGTTCTTGAGTTGTCAATTCCTATCTTAGCAATTTCTTTATCGGTTCTCGGCGATACCACAGGATAGAAGCCGAGCTTTTTGAACAACGCAGCACTCCAGATTCCCTTCTCTCCAAGCGTTGCAGTGCTTCTCTTAATCCCAACTGTCACTGTCCTCTGCTTATCTATTTGCATTGAGGACAGCTCCTGGAGCAGGCATCCCTGTTTTTTGAAGTGTTTCTCATATATCTTATGGTATTTTTCCACGTAGTTTGTTTTTGGCTTTTTGGCCGACTCGGAATTACCCCTTGGGCAAAAGCCCCCTGTAATTATTTCGTCGTCCTCAATTGAAAACACTTCAAGCTGACAATCCCTGACACCGCAGGACTTTTCTCCGAACAGCTCTTTGCAGGATACTCTGCGCTTTTCAAAGGGCATACCGACTATACCCCAGCCTCTGAATGCGGATTCGTAGCTCTTGCCCTGTTCTTCCAATTGTTTTATGTTCTTGATGATGTCCAGTGCCTGGCCCCAGGCGCCGAACATTTCTCGGTGGGGATAGGCCTCTATTTGTTTATCTGTTACCTGGGCAAGTGCAGCAAGAAAAGCTTTTCCCAAAGGAGGGCCACCCTGAGCGGAACATTTATCGCCAGCGTGCTGGGAACCACCGACAAACTTATAATAATAGCTGGCGGCTGTTCCCCGGATTATAGCGGCGGCAATTTCCTCTTTGCTGAAACCCTCGGCGATGAGCCTGTTTTCGTCCATCTCCATAAAAACGCCACACGTCGAGTCAATCACCGGAACCTTCGTAGCTTTTAGTGCCGCCTGTTGTAAGGAATTTTCCACGTTCAGATTGATTATGTCAGCCATATTCTCGAGTGTCTGGCCGGAACCCGCCTGGCAGCTATAATTCATTTTTGCTTCTTTGACAGTCCCGTCCTTGGCAAAACTGGTAAATTTCATATCCTGGCCGCCTACTTCGAAAATGGTGTCAACTTCAGGATTGCAGTGCTTAACGCCAAGGGCATGACAGGTAATCTCGTCGGTTACTCTGTCGGTTAGCTCTATCCCCTTTTTCGCCAATTCCTCTGATTTCTTTTTGCCGACCAGGATCTTCTCGTACAGTTTCCTCGCAGAGCCGGTAGCTCCGACTCCCTTTATAATCACTTTGTCTTTGTTCCTGCTTAGGTACTTTAGAACGAGCTTCAGCGATTCCTCGGGATTGCCGTGAGTCTTGATGTAAAGTTTGTCAAGAAGCTTTCCTGTTCTTAAATCAACCAGAGCTCCTTTTGTGGTCGTACTGCCTCCATCTATTCCCAGCACTACTTCGGTTTTTGGGCGAATCCGACCTTTTAAGCTATCGCTGTTTTCATTCACTTTTTCGAGGCATTCGAGAAGAGCTGGGGCGAACTGTCTTTTTTCCCTGCTGTAAGCTGCGATTTTATCGAGTTGCCCGATACTAAAAACAACCCTGTTATTCTCCTCGATTCCTTTGGCTGCCGCGCCTATGGACGCTATGTTTTGGTAATGCCGTGGTCTCGTTATGGAAATCCCTAGAAATTCTTCGAGGTTTTTTCTTATAAGATCATTGGTAAGAACACCCCCAGTTGCAATAGCATTAGCAGATTCCTTAGAGTTCCTGAATTCCCTTGCCCCAAGAACGTCGATTTTATAATTTCTCGCAACCGTCCTGAAAAGCCCTGCTAAATTATCTTCTCTTTTTGCGCCCTCATTTTGCTTATGAATCAAGTCAGACTGAATGACGACTCCACATCTCGCCAGGAACTCACTTGGCTGTTTTGACCGCTGGGCCTCCTTTTGGGCCCTGGAGAACATCTCTTCAAGTCTTTCCTGTTGCTTTTGCCTGTTCTTTATCCTAATATTTTCCTTTTGGTTTTTGCCCTTTGTCGCAGCGACATTCTCAAACTCAGGAGCGATGACCTGCCCTTCAAATAGCCTCCTACACTGTTTTTCTATCAATGTTCCGGACCCGCCGCCACATTTGGTCCCTGTTTTCCACTCCTGAATAATTTTTTTGCCGTTTACCTTTTTCAGATTAAAAAAGTACGAATCTTTTGCCCCGATATGAAAGATGTACTGTGCCTGCGGTTGTGCCGTCTCGACCCCCTTTGGAATCGCCACGCTATCAAACACATAAGTCACGCCCTTTATTACTTTCGGGAATGACTCCGCTCCGCTTCCCGTAAAGGCTGTATTTTTTATCCTGTCACTACCATATTTCTCTGTTATATCCCGCCATACCTCTCTAACCGCCCCTATAGGGTCCGCAAAGTGCATTATCGGTTTTGGAGAGTATATAATCTCCTTATTCCCCGTAAGGACGGTATAATGCACAAAGCTGCTTCCAATATCGAAACCTACAAACAAAGCTGCCGAGCTTGCATTTTTTCGCTTCACTTGTTTGTCCATTTTTTCCCCTACACTCTCACACCACTAAGGTCTTTTACTTGGGGCACAGCCTTTTCAGAAATGTTGCTGCGGTCTTTTCAAGCATCGTTGTATCATCTCTTGTTTATATATTGTTTCTCCGTGACGTGATTTGTCAAAGCAATTCTGTATAAAAACTTGAAAAATTAACTAACACGACAAAACACAGGACGGTAAATTAGCTGTTAGTAAGTATGTTAAAGCCAACACGAACCAACATTTTAATATCACCCAGCCAATACTGTTGTGAAGTTGGTCCCCGAATATATTATGTAAACTAATAGGTTTTCCACAATAATATATGTGGATATATCCCCCCTAACTATCGGTTCCGTCAAGATTTAGAGACCTGCTGTTGGGTGTTCGTAACAATTTAACCATCTATATGACTACTTATACTAAATTTATTTTAATAAAAATATTATTCTTAACAACAAAAGAATAAAAATATAAATATTCAGCTACGTATTTTTCATTAAAATTTTAGTAACAGCGATAACTTGCTATTTACGGGCACTTTTAGTATCTTGGGTCGCTATGAGATATAAGTATTCGTATTCCAATCATAAGATTAGACAAGCCTTGTCCATTTACCGTCTCTATTATTTTTTAGCACCTCGTTCTTACAGTGTTTTTATGGTTGGTGCGTTATTTTGTGCTCTTTTAGTGAAATTATTTCATTCATTGCGTTACGACCTAGTCGGTGAGTATATAGGCTGGATTCTTGCTGACGTCTCCTTTCTATTGATTATCGAGGTTGTCTTGGCGCTGATTTGTTATCGATGGCCCAGGAAATGGGTTCTGCGCACGGCTACTATTATTGCCGCCGTTGTGTGCACCTGGTCGGTTATGAACGCCGGCTGGCTAATCAGAACGGGAACACAAATACTACCCAGAGTTCTTTTGCCTTTAATCCGGGCGCCATTGCACACTTTGTGTATTATTGGTGTTAACCTTATAAAAATGCCGAAAGCAACGATTATTTTGCTTGGACCCTGTGCGGTTGCCCTTACCTTTTTCTTTGTAGTTTTAGCGAATCCATTACCGCCAAATTATAACCGAAAACGTTTTTTCCGAAGGGTTATTGTTTCTATCATTATCATAATTATCAGTATTATAGCTCATGGTGGATTGTCCAGAAAAGGCTCTCCGCAGGTAGCTTCCCTGGGGCTGCACTACAACTGCCACTTGCGAGCTATATTCAGCATTGTTATCTCCGATTATCGCTTGTCGGTTGAACCTGAGCGTAAAATTCCCACCCTTGACCAGCTAAAGGTTGCCAGAAAACCGCAGCAGCTAAATCACAACATAGTCATAGTTATCCTCGAAGGCATTCAATACCAGTACAGCTCACTTGCAGATAAACGAAGTAATCTAACGCCGTATCTTTTAAGTTTGGCCGAAGAAGGGGTTGAGTTTTCAAATGCTCGCTCTTCATTAACCCATACTACAAAGGCACTTTTTGCGCTTTTAACCGGCTGCTTTTCTTCCTCCTCACAGGATCTTGCCGAGGCAGTCCCTGTTCTAAAACCCTATGCCGGTATCGTAACGATTCTAAGAGACAAGCTTGATTATAGGACGGCGTTTTTTCAGTCGGCAATGGGCAATTTTGAATCTCGTCCAGGGCTGGTACATAATCTTGGCTTTAATAAATTCTGGGCCAGGGATGACCTGGGTGACCCCAACAGCTTTCTTGGTTACCTCGCGTGCGATGAGTTTTCAATGTTAAAGCCTATCACGGAATGGATACGGTCGGACGAAAGACCGTTTTTGTTAACTATTCTCTGCTCGGTTACTCATGACCCTTATGAGGTTCCTGCGTGGTTCGACACACCGGTTAAGGAGCCGGTAGAGGAGCGTTATCGACAGGCGATTCGTTATACCGATAAATTCTTAGCTGCCCTGAATGTGGAGCTGACCAAGCTGAATCTTACAGAGAAAACGATTTTTTGTGTTATTGGAGATCACGGTGAGGCATTCGGTGAGCACGGTCAATCAGGGCACGCGCTGATAGCTTTCGATGAAGTCCTGCGTATCCCGTTTTGCCTGCGAGCTCCATTTCTGGTAGAGCCGGGTGTTAAGGTTGACGAACCAGTCAGTTCTGTTGATTTGACGCCAACGCTGCTGGAGCTGTTGGGTTTCGAAACGGAAGCTGTTGGCTTCGATGGTGCTAATGCGCTTGGGTCTATACCTGACGACCGCAGGGTGTATTTTTCAGGATGGATGCAGGAAGGACCTGCTGGCTTTGTGCAAGGTGAGCGTAAGTTCATATATAATCCGGCGAACAGAACGGCCTGCTTCTATAATATTGGCACAGATCCGCTTGAATTGGTCAGGATGGAACTGCCTGAGCAGCAAGTTCAGAGGATTGTGGATGAGATTGTCGCGTGGCGGAAGAGCACAATTTTTCAGATAGACCAACAGAGAAGTGGTAAGAAAGTGCTTTTTAATCACTGGTTTTGTCGCTGGACAAATCGCGTTTGTTCTGCCAAATATCAACCGAAAGAACACAGCGGTGCTGGAGCACAAGGGTATGATTAATACCAATTCTGGTTTTAGTGAAATTGTTTATTTTACCCGCCCAGCGTTGCTTTACGTAAACATTAAATAAAACCCCTTGCTATTTAGCGTCTCATTATGCTGGTCGCGTGAATATAGGTTATTTGGGCATAATAAATGTTGATAAATAACAACACGCTGTTAAAATGCAACACTCCCTTACTTTTACGGTTAGAATAGTATTTGTAAGCGTAAACATCTTTACTGCAAGGTGTTAGTAGAGATTGTGTGTGAGTTCCACCTTAACTTTTTGCAGTTGGCATATTCTTTGCGGTTCCATTTAGTTTGTCATCTTTTGATAGCTATATTGGGCGGACGGCCTAAAAATATCAGAGATGAGGATGTGTCCGCCCGATTTTAGATAGATACAGAATCGGCACAGTCGGTTTTGTTAATAATTTTTCGTTTTGCGGGGTCGCTCCGGAGGAGGGTCGGCTCCGCGTTTTTTTGCGCAAAGGCCACCTTATATTACCGCAAACGTGGCTCCAGGCCATCAAATTAGATGAGGAAACACACGCATCCACCTGTTGGAAGGGGTCTTCGACTAACAGGCGTGTTACAGAATACTGTAACACCTGGCTGTTTCGTGTAATTTTTGGCTACTCAATATCCGTCTCAGGTCGTATAATCAGAGGCATTATGGAGCGTGTGGCTTATAGAGTTATCGATGCCAATTTTAATCGTGCCCGCGAAGCGATTCGTGTAATAGAGGATTTTTGCAGATTCGCTTTGAATTCGGGGCCGCTTACCGAACGAGCCAAGCAGATTCGGCATGAGCTATCATCAGCCATCGGCAAGCTTGATGTCGGTCGGCTTATCTCAAGCAGAGATACCTTGGGCGATGTCGGCGTTGGCAAGACAGTCGATGGGCAACTTATACGCGGCGAGCTAAGGGATTGTTTTACTGCTGGATGCAAACGTCTAACTGAGGCATTGCGAGTGCTTGCCGAGACGACTCAGACGCAAGACCGGTTCGTAGCCGAGACGATCGAAAAGCTGCGATACGCTGCTTATACTCTCGAGAAGGATATTGTTCTTTTCAGTGATGCTCTTGAGAAATTCAAACGTGTCAGGCTGTATGTGATAATTACCAGCAACCTGCCGGCGGATGTTATTTCTTTGGCTTGCAAGTGCGCAGCTAGTGGTGCCGATTGCATCCAACTGCGCGCGAAGGCCGTCGAGGATGACAAGCTTTATGCTATTGCTGTTGAATTCGTGCAGATATGTAGAGACGCCGACGTTCTTAGTGTAATAAACGACCGTGTTGATGTGGCGGTTGCCGCAGGTGCCGACGGCGTTCATCTTGGCCAGAATGATTTGCCTATTGAATGTGTCCGCAGGCTCCAGTTGGCTCCGCTAATTATCGGCAAAAGTACACACTCGCTCGAGCAATTGCGTGCCGCCTGCGAGGAGCGGCCTACGTACGCCGCCCTGGGGCCGGTCTTTGCCACCGAGACGAAACCGACTGCTGAGGCGGTTGGCCTGGATTATGTCGGACAGGCAACAGAGATACTTGCTGATACCGGTATTTGTAATGTTGCTATCGGCGGTATCACATTGGATAATGTCGAGGATGTTTTGAGAACTGGTGCCGAGGCAATTGCGGTTTGTGCTGCGGTGACAAAAGCCGGTGACCCAGCGAAGGCCTGCCGGAAGTTTAAAGAAAAAATCACCGCTTTCAAAAAAGAGTAATCTCGACTATAGAATTGGGCTTTTGAAGGGCGGAACCACCACGCAAATAGCTTAACTTGATATTCAACCGATTTAACCGCTGATTGCCCTGGATGAATGTTTCATAAAGAAACTCAACGTATCCGATGAATGGTAATTCGTGCTCGAAAAAATATAGCTGTTTTTCGGGAATCCACTGTACGGCAGCTTCCTCATCCACACTGATCGGACGATCCGTACCGGCAAACTTGCGCAGCAGCTTTGCAGGGCGTTGGTGCGTTAGGCACCGAGGCCTTGGGTAAGACGGTATCGCGGCGGGTTATGACGTTTTATTATCCGTGGTATGGTACGCCTGCATGAGAAGTTTTAGAGACTTCGGCTCGGAGTTTTTCCGGTTGCGGATTCGATGATGAGGGAGAAATTACAGTTTTTCAACGGAACACCCAGCTTTTTGGGGGCGGGGGTTTGCCCGCATTGTAAGAGATTATTCTATGAATTATCCACTAACAGGATAATTTTTCACGAATTCGTTGCAAATCCAGTGGAATTTGGGCATACTGTTGGTTCGCAGGTGTTCAAATGGAAGTTAGTTTAAGCGGCGACTTTTTGATTGATATAACGTGTTTGTTAAAAGGAGGTTACGGAGAAACAAGTGGATTTAGTGCAGGTCGCGGAGGTGTCGGTAAAAAATACTACCTTTTTTATCCGGTACTTTTCAGTATTACCGAGGAGCGGCTTGGGGAGTAGACTTTGGTTTATCAACAGGTTATCCACAATGCAAAAATACTCACATTGGCAATGGTACAGGTCGTCACAACACCAGCATACGATGCAAAAGAAGCGCTGGGATTGTATAAGTGTTTGTAAATACAAAATATAAATAAAATAGCAGGTGAGTGAGATATTTGGTATTAAGGGCAGTATGATGAAGAATACGCTGATTACAATTGGTGAATCGATCCATGCCTCTATTCCGAAGACCGGTAAGATGATGAAGCAGTTGGCGGAATTCGGCCCCGGGGCGTATTCGACACCAAGCGGGCCATTGAATTATGTAAAGGCCTTAATTGAATCGCAGGCTGCTGACGGGGCTGATTATATGGCGGTCAATCTCGATGCCTTTGGCGAGGACGACCCGCAGCTTTGCATTGATATGATGGTCGAGTACGTCCGAATGGTTCGTAAGTGGGGCAATGGCATTCCGGTTTGTATCGACAGTAGTAACAACGATGTTCTGATAGCGGGCCTTAAGGAGTGGTATAATGCTGGCGGTCAAGTTAAACAGCCACTTACAAACTCGGTCAAGGTTTATACGATGGAGGACATATTGCCGCTAAAGAAAGATTTCGATTTTGCGTTTATTGGTCTTTTGGTCGGTGAGAGAGTCTCAACGGGGCCGGGACGCTCGCACTCGGTTGATGAGCTATATTCCTTAGCCAGGCAGATTTTTGCCAATGCGGTTGGCAAATACGGCTTTGCTCCCGGTGAGATATTCTTCGACTCGACCGTGTTTCCGTTAGCAATAGATATGCCGATGGAGCCGAATGTGCCGGGTTATACGTACAGGGCGTTCGAGACGATAAAGAAAATAAAAGGCGATGCGCAGATGAAGGGCGTGCATTGCTCGCTTGGTGTGAGTAACTGCGTCCGCGACCTGCCGGGCCGAAGGGTTGGGATATGCAGGGCATACGTTGCAAAGGCGATGGAGTACGGCCTTGATGCTGCGATTGTCAACGTTGGGCACCACTATGGGCAGATTGAGCTGGATGGGGGACTGCTGGAATTAGTGGATGCCTACGCAAAGATGGATGGCTCGGCAGAAAGCTTGAACAGGGCTATGGAACTGATGGGTAAGTTCTGCCGGGAAAATAGAAAAGGAGTGTGAGAAAATGGGGAAGATTCGACAACCTGGGCCGGAAGACAAGGCGCAGTTGAAAAGTGTTGAGGTGGTTGCGATTGCTTATTACGCGTCAATTAGTGAATAGGGTCGGTATAAGGAAAGATTTTATTCTTGTTCCTTTAATCGGTATTTGTTAAAAAAGAGCCCCTGCCGCTTTGCGAAGCAGCAGGGGGTCAAATCAAAATAAACTAAATAGAAGGGAGCTGGATTATGGCAAAAAAAGAGGAAACCCCAGAGTCGGCGGAAAAGCCCGAAGGCGAAACTCCTGCTGAGCAAGAAACAAGCGCTGAACAGGCCGAGACTGTTCAAGAAGGTCCGGGAAGCAAGGAGGTCAACAAGGATGCCCGTATGTGGGCGATGATATGCCATCTGTCGGCGCTTGCCGGGCTTGTTGTGCCGGTTGTTGGCTGCATCATAGGGCCATTGATTGTCTGGCAGATAAAGAAGGAAGAATTTCCTTTCGTGGACGAACAGGGCAAAGAAGCAGTAAACTTCCAGATATCAATGCTGATATATGGGATTGTTGCGGGGCTTCTGTGTTTTGCGTGCATTGGCTTTGTTTTGCTGCCTGCGGTAGTCATTTTTGACTTGATCTTTTTGTTGATTGCAGCGGTTAAGGCCAACAATGGAGAACACTATCGCTATCCGTTGACTATCCGGTTCATTAAGTGAAAAGCTGGTCGGTAGCAGTGTAGGATACATAGTTTTTTGTGTTTTTGTTTAGTGGATTTCTGTTCCTTCGACTGTGCTTAGGACAGGTTTTGCAGGAATAACAAGTGTAGTGTTTGTATGCGATTTGCTATCAAGCTGTTGATTAGTGTGTGCGTTATTGCTTTCTGTGCGCAGATAGGGCGCAAGCTGCCGACGTTGGCCGGGCTGATTGCCGTGATGCCGTTGACCGGCCTTATTGTGCTTGTTTGGCTGTATCTGGATAATCCCGGCAATTTCAACCTGATGACCGAGTACACTAAAGGCGCGCTGTGGGGCATTGTGCCGAGTGTTTTGTTTTTCCTTGTGGCTTTTGTATGTTTTCGCAGGCATCTGCCTCTCTGGATAGTCTTATGTGCAAGTTTTGCCATCTGGCTCACAGGGGCATTTGTCCATCAATGGCTGCTGAGGTGATTTTCATCGTCGGTTAAGATTCATTGAATTATCCTGACCATTTTCGCTTATGTCTCATCCATAGAATCTGTGGCAATTACCCCATTGGTACAGGCACGTATTATCAGAATAATTCCGGTGAGCAAGAAAGGGATACTGAGTAGTTGCCCGACACTGAGGGGCAGACCGGCACTATAAGAAGCTTGTCGTGCCTTTACAAATTCCAAAAAGAAACGTGCTGTAAAAAGCAGAAATAGAAAGAGGCCGGTGAGAAAACCTTGTTTGACTTTATGTCTTTGCTTTTCGTAGATAGTCAGTAGTACGACAAAAATCAATCCATAAGTAACGGACTCATATAGTTGAACCGGATGTCTCGGTATGTTATCGACCTTTTCGAATATAAACGCCCATGGCAGCGTTGTTGGAGTTCCGATGATTTCTGAGTTAAACAGGTTGCCAATGCGAATAAGAAAGCCGACTAATCCTCCTGCAATTGCGATTCGGTCGAGTAGCCATAGATATGATTCCTGTGGCTTGTTGCGGGAATACAAAAATATTGCGATTAAGGCGCCGATTCCGCCTCCATGACTTGCCAGGCCGCCTTTCCAGACCTTCAGTATTTCTATGGGATTGCTCAAAAAATAAGAAGGGTTATAGAAAAAAGAATGCCCAAGACGTGCTCCCAAAATAGTACCAATGAGCGCATAAACAAGTAGTTTTTCTAAATTTTTGACAGGCCTGCCTTCAAGGCGGAATATTCTGCGCATAAGTAAAAAACCAAAGATGAAGGAGCTCGCAAATGCAAGGCCGTACCAACGGATACTAATCGGCCCCAGGCTAAAAAGTTCGGGGTCTATGTCCCAATGAAAGTACTCCGCGCTGGTTAGATAATGTTGTATGCTGGCCACGTCGTACATATATTATCCGGAGTTTACCATTTGTTCAGTCATCTGGTCATTTATAATCTCAAAATCCTTCATTTTGCCTTATCTTTTTCCGCTACGTATGATTTCTTTGAGAGCAGCGATGTGTTCGGTAAAGGCATCTCGGCCTTTTTCCGTGGCGCGAACAAAAGTCCGGGGTTTCTGAGCGACGAAAGTCTTCTTACTCTTGATATAGCCTGCATCTTCAAGTTTAGTCAGGTGTGCACCGAGGTTGCCATCGGTAACCTTTAGGAGTTTGCGAAGGTAAGTGAAGTTGACCTGCTCGTTCTTATCAAGGCTAACGAGCGACGACATTATTTGCAGCCGAACCGGCTGATGGATTATATTATCAAGTTGAGCCATTCTTTTACCTCCATCGCAATCGGATGTACAATCCGGTTCCTAAAGTTGCTCCGCCACATGTCAACGCCATCCAAAGGCAGTAGTAGGGCGTTAAAAGGTAAAAACCCGCCAATGTCGCCACTGTTACTGCAAGTCCCAACAAAATCATAAAGCGGCAGTCGAACCAAAGCCCTATTACAATATAGGCAAACATAGCCGCTGTACAAAGAAACGCATTACATTGCAAACCACTAAAGGGAACTAATAAGAAAAGCCAAATAGTAACGTACACAGATAATAAAATCCAGAGTAGGGCAACTCGCCAGCTGACACTTGGGCAAGAAGAATCTTGTATCGGAGCCTTGGAGTGAAATACCCAATAGATTACAGCAGTTCCTATGCCACCGACCACATTCATAACCATAAATATGTAAAAAGCGTGAGCGAGATAAAAATGCGAGGCTGTAAATGCGATTATACAAAGTGCACCCCATAGTATCATAAAGGGATTCGCGTAAGTCGAAGCTATGGCCCTGTGGGTCCGGACGGTAACATCCTGAATTGTTGACAGTGATTCCTGAGCGTTTTCGTGGGATACGTTCATAATAGCAATCTCCTAAAAAAAATACGGCAACTTATGTCTGTTGTACAGAGTACTCTATATAGCAGAGTCTATTTTGTCAAGTCTTTTTTTATAATTTTTGTAACCATTCACAGTTTTTAATGAATTAGCAACGGATATTTTTGCTTGCTCCACTGAGCAACAACAGATTCATGGATAAAATCAAAGACATTTCGCTCTTGTTTTTTGCAGGTGGCCA
>Ga0114922_10003210_pt1 | contig 15269 bp, 15 predicted proteins | sample AartaG_FD_100975 | JGI IMG/M metagenome (GOLD analysis project Ga0114922, IMG submission 100975) | Deep subsurface microbial communities from Aarhus Bay to uncover new lineages of life (NeLLi) - Aarhus_00045 metaG | ecosystem: Environmental > Aquatic > Marine > Oceanic > Sediment | place...
TCCTGTTTTTATTTTCCTATATTTAGGAACTACAGCAGGTTTGGTTTTTAGTTTGACTCCCTCTTTTAGTTTTCTCGCACTCTGTGCAGAGTCTTTACTTTCTGACATCTTCTTTCCTCGTGATTATAAAGATCAAGAGTACCGATGGTTACCCTAATGACTCAATACTCCTACATTATTCAAAAACTTTTTGCGATATAAACACTTGCAAATTGGCCATCAGCCTCGAGAAAATTAGAAGTTCTAAAATCCCTACTTATAGACTTTGAAAGGGAAATCTGCCAACCAAATATAAAAAGATATCAATTTAAAATTAGATGTTTGAGTTAATATATGATTTTGTGGATAATATTATTGAAGTAAGATATTCCTAAAAGTTAGAAAAAACTCTGAAAACATAATACTTTGAGATTAATGAATAAACTACAAAATCATTCAATTAAATCCATACATCTTCAACAAAACAAATGCTGAAGGAATGTCATACATTCACTCAAATACTACTCGCATGAATCAACAAATGGTTAACATTTCTCATGCTGAGAGTATTGCTAGTCGGACGTGATATACATTCAAGTAAAACTGATTTCTTATCCTAAAGAAACGGATTTGATTGCGAAGATGGCAGCTGCAATATGCTATTCAGGTGGTCATGATTATGAAGAGATAAGAAAGGAAGCAGAAAGAAAACCTGCTGAATATCTTAGTAAAATTGTTAAGAATGGACATCTTTCAATTCTCGAACATAATATCTATGTTTTTTATGTTTCAGGTTTAAGTAGAGTTGCGAGTCATCAACTAGTTAGAAAAAGAATTGCTAGTTATTCTCAACAATCACAGAGATATGTTGACGCAAAGAATTTTAGAGCTGTTATTCCTGAAACAATTGAGAATTCACAATTCACTGAACAGTATAGCAAAAAGCTAGAAGAATGTAGTAATCTGTACCAAGAGATGGTAGATAGTGGAATTCCAAAGGAAGATGCAAGGTTTATTCTACCAGGGGCGACTACAACCCAATTAATAGTATCAATGAATGCACATTCTTTAGTTGATTTTTTTGTTCAGAGATTATGCGTTAAATCTCAGTGGGAGATCAGGCAACTAGCTGAAATAATGCTTGACGAAGCTCAAAAAGTATCTCCTCTAATTTTCAAAGATCTAGGTGCTTATTGTGATTTCTATGGATATTGCCCAGAAAATGATAAATCATGTGGAAGGATTAAAACTCTAAAAGAAATACTACATAATGATAATTAGTTTTCTTCTCCTACTTCTTTCTTTAATATGTTAACTATATATTATAACAAGAATAGGTTAAGAAATTTCTTCTTTAAGATCAACAATCTCTTCATCCTCTTCTTTCAGTATAGGGATTTCTTCTCTGATTTTGGGAAAAACTGCATTCATCCTAATAAGAAGGATTGTATATAAAATTGAAACTACAATTAATGAAGGACGAATGATAAATTCTGCAATAGAGTTCTGGGGAATAATATAGTATATCATTAATGAGTATATAATCGCAAACAAAACTAGAATTAGAATTGAAATCAATGGCCATAGCATTTTCTTGATTAATATCCACCATTTCTGAGACACATCTAGCTCTTTAATAGATCGTCTCTCAAAATCTGTTAATGTTAAATTATCTTCATAGTTCTTTACTTGCTCAACTGCATACTCGCCAACAGGTATAACATAAAACCTTTCTTGTGAGTAGAATTCCAAGAAGAACAGAGACAGAAGCAACCGCACAACTATGCAAATACCTGCAGAAATTTGAAATAATATTATATCTATCCTTCCGAGCGTATCTGGAAAGAACATTGAGTTTACATTTGCTAGTAATAGAGATATTCCAGTACCAAGAATTAAAAAAAATCCGAAACTTAATTCATTTTTAAGATTTAAATCTCCTCCTCTGAATAGATCTAGCAATAGGTTAATAACACCAATAATAAGCCAAGTAGTGAAAATATAAATATTTAAACTCAAAATAGATTGTAGGATTATTACAGCAATTGCTGCTATTCCAAAGAGATGATGGCAAAAAATCATGATTTGAGAACTAGGGGCAGTTTTTTTGGTTTTCTCCCAATCACTTTCGAAGACTTTATCTCTGATTCTCATACTATCGCCCCAATGCTTCTTGTACTAATCTGTGTGATGGAGAGTATTTTTTCATCAACTTATATAATGATAGAATAATATTATCCTCGTATCCATTAATCTCAATGTAATCTCCACCAATAGAGTAGAGAATTTTTCTGACTTCAGTTTCTCTCCTCAGGTATTCATCTTTCACTAAACTTGGAAAAATTTCATCTAGAATATCTTGATATTCTTTATTTTGTGCACCACCAACAATCCACTTTGAAGAAGCAAGAATGTTGAAATCCATTGTTGAAAAGTTAACAAATATTACTCTACTCCCCATTGAATGAAGTAAGTGTAAGCCTTGAAGCTTCTTCTTTAAATCACCCTCTAAATCTGAAAAGATTATTGTAATAGAATGGTTCAACCGATTCGTTTTAGTAAATTTTACAGCGTTGATGAAATTGCTCTCAACTCCAGTTGGTTCTATGTCATACAAATTCAACATCAACCTTAATTCATTCTTCCCCACTTGAGGAACAATGAATTTACTTACATTATCTCCATATGCTATTATCGCTAAGTCATGATTTGTCCCCCTGATTAGAGAGGATATTTCAACTGCTGACGACAAAGAATATTCAAACTTAGGTCCAAACATCGCACTCCCTAAGTCAAGATAAATAAGGAAATGGAGATTTCTTTCATCTTCATATTCTTTGGTAATCAATTTATCGTGCCTAGCAGTGGCAAACCAATCTATGTGCTTTACTTCATCTCCTGGGAGGTAATCACGTAAAGCAAAAAACTCATCACCACGTCCTTTGACTCTCTGTGCAAATTCATGAACCATTTTAAGTAGAAGTTCTTTTTTTGTTTTCCAGGGGATATTGATACGAGGTCTTTGTGGTAGTACCTTTATTGTTTCAACTTTTTTTAGAATTCTTATATTTTTGAATAATTGTTGATAAGGTCCTATAGCTATTTCTATGGGACCAATTTCAGCATTACCTCTTCTTGCTGCTAACAAAGTCCAAACGATATTTTGTTCTTGATCTGGTTCTAATTTCAGATATATATGGTCTGATTGGTTAATGCTTCGAAAATGGTATGAAAAATGCAATTGAGTTTTTATCCTTAACTTCTTGTTAGACCGATTAGTTAAGATTACTGCAACAGCTAATAATCCTCTACTCCTTAGATGCTCTTTAGATATCCTCATATCTACTTCAAAAGAAACATTCTGTGTTGTTAAGTAATGTACAAATGCTGAAGATATTATTAACCAGAAAAATAACCCTGGAATAATTAGAAGATAATTATCAATAGATAAACCTATAATGACTGATAAACTTCCCAATAGTATGAATATCCTTCCATTCTTTGTTAACTCAAAGAATTGTTCCACTTCCATGTTTATCTTCCTCAAACTAAATTTAAATTACAACTTCAACTTCTGACAAGACATTTTGGATAATTTCTGAAACTCTAATTTGTTCAATCTCTGCCTCGGGAGAGAGTATTAATCTGTGATTCATCACTGGAAAGAAAATTGCTTTGATATCGTCAGGTTCTACAAAATCTCTTCCTCTGATTGCAGCAATAGATCTGCTCAATGTTAACAAGGCTATAGAACCTCTAGGACTTGCTCCTAATGCTAAAGATGGTACTGATCGAGTAGCTACAACAAGTTTTGCTATGTATTCAAGTATTTGATTACTAAGAATTACACCATTTTCAATTTCACTAGCTAATTTCTTCAGAGTATCTTTCTTTGTAACGGCATTTACATCTGCAAACATTTCCTCTTTCTTCTTCACTAACATAGCTATTTCACCTTGAAGAGAAGGGGGATAAACTGGTATTTTAACAAGAAAACGATCTATTTGGGCTTCAGGGAGAGGATAGACTCCTGTACTTTCAATTGGATTTTGCGTTGCTATTACCATAAATGGTTCCGGTAGCTTGTATGTTTTCTTTCCCGAAGAAACCTGTTTTTCTTGCATAGCTTCTAGTAAAGCTGATTGTGTTTTCGGTGGTGCTCTGTTGATTTCATCTGTTAGAAGAACATTCGTGAATACAGGACCTTCAATAAAGTTGAAAGAACTAGTTTCTCTTTCATATATATTCCCACCTGTAATATCTGCTGGCATCAAATCGCTGGTAAACTGGATTCGCTTAAACCCTACCTTAATTACTTCTGCCAAAGTGCTAGCCATCAAAGTTTTAGCAACTCCTGGAACGCCTTCTAGAAGAACATGTCCTCCACTTAGAAGTGATGCAAACATTAATTCAATGACATTTTCATTTCCAACTATCCTTTTTTTCATTTCATCCATTATTTTGTTAAAAATTTCTTTAGTTTCTTGTACTTGTGTCATTAATATCGCCTTCTTTTTTGTATAATTTCCAATCTCTTAAACAGAAAAAGGAACGTATCGTGGTCTAATTTTTTTGTTAATGCGAGCTCAAAAAGCTCTCTCTCTTCCTCTTCATATAGGTGAGATGGTACAAATTTCATCTTCTCTAATATGAAATAATTGTAAGCTTTACTTGGATAAAGTTCATGCTGAAAATATAAATAAGAAAGAACTTTTTCCTCAACTGTTGGATTTATTGGAGTTCCAAAAGTATCAAATAACTCTCTTCTTCTGCTCCAGATCTTTTTTGATATAAATTTCTTATAGGATTCCTTCGTTCTAAATTCATCTCTAAATCTAGGAGTTATATAATACAAAACCAATAACAGAAGAATTGTTATGAAAATAAAAATCTTTGTTTTTGAATACAAAATAATGTTACCATATGTTTGGTTGATTATACCTTCTGTTGAAGCAAAAGGCCATCTTTTATGGCTTTCTTCAAAACAAACCAATAACTCTGATCCTCCAGTGTATGAACCTATAAGACTAATTGTAAGATTTATATTATCAAAACCAGCAAGATATAAATCATTAGTAAGAAAACTCATAGAGGAGATGACAACAATAGTTCCAAAACCTCTACTTACTGCTACTGCTACTTTGTAACTTCGAGTATCTTCTGCAATCTGATCCCACATCTTATCTCCATTTGTATCAATAAAAACAGTAGGCTCTGTTGAGATAGATTGAACTTCATTTTGTTGATCACTTGTAGCAACATAAAGTATTGCTTTTGAAAATGCAAAACATAAAGTTCTATTAACAGTTGTAGGAGAATGAGTGAAAATATATTCGGGTGTGGGGTAATAGTTTTCTGTTGCCAAAAGCATAGAAAAAGACATTGTTATTCCAAAATAATCTGCAAGATCATATGAGGAACCTGAGCCACCGAGAAGAAGAAGTGTTCCACCTCTTCCAACAAATGAATCAATAATTTCTTTTTCTGATGACCTATAATTCTTTACCCCTCCAGCAATAACAAGTATTGATGAATCTGGAAGTTTCAAAATTGGATCAGTTGATAATATTGTCCGAGTAGTATTAAACCCTCTCTCTTGTAGAATTGTATTAAAAGTTGATAATCCACTTGGAGAAGTATTATACATTGTATAAGGAGGAGGAGTATGTGTTACATTGATGCTTAAAGGAATTGTAAAAATAACAAATAGTAATAGAGTTTGGATTACCATTTTAAAAAATGGTGAATATTTCTTAGAAAAGAAAGCTCTCGATCTCTTCATTCTTCCTCACCTAATTCTTCAGTCTGTGTTATCTGAATATCAACTTCTTTGCCACTCATGTCCTTGATAGTTTTCAATTCTAGTATGAATCTCTCTAGATCATTATAGTTCATCTGAGATATCCTATAACGAGCTTCATAGAAAATATCTACAATACTTCTAAAATGAGGTAAAATTTCAGGTAAATTTAGAGACATAGAAAATTCTTTTGGAGTAAGATAAGTTTCTCTTTTAATTCCAAGAACTCTTTTCATATTTTTATCCAGCTGATGATAACCAAAAATAATTCCTTCTGCAAAATTACCATGTCTCAAAAATTTCTCTAATAAATCAACTAGTGTTACTATTTGTGTTCTAAACTTATGTCTTCTTGATTTTAATGTGGTTTGTCTTTGTGTTGTTTTTGTGCTTGAATGACTCACTTCTTTTCTTCTTCTAAAATATAATAAGAAAATCAAAATTATTACTGCTATACCTATACCTATGGGGAGAACTCTGGAAGGCACACTAGGTTTTTCTGTTTGTATGATTTCACCATTTGAAGTAGTAGAAGGAGTGTCAGTGGGGTAAGTTGGCCCAGTTGAGGAGGGGAAGGTTTCTGTTGTAGTGTTGAAAGACCCAACATTCGTAGTAATAAGTGTACTAACGGGGACATCATTGATTCCCTCATAACTCTCTTGAGAACTATTTATCAAAACAAAAACAACAAGACACGCTACGAGAACAAGAACTCTAAGATTGATATATTTTGTAATATTCCTAGCCATTCTTATCACCTTCGAGAGATTCATCAACAATTAATTTACTTTCACTTAGGAAAGCATAAATTCTGCACAATGGCCAATAGTCAGCCAAACAAATCTGATATTTGTGTTCAGATGTAACATAACCAAGAAATGCACATTTACTATCTGCAAAAAATCTACAATTTTTTTTCTCAGTTGATTTCAATAATGTTTCTACTTTCCGATTCATATAAACCATTGATAATGCATGGTACTGCCTGTTATCATATTTTGGAGGTTTGTCCAAATCAAAAATTGTTTGAACAGATAGGGGCATTTTAGGTTGTATCAAATTAGAAAATGAGATTTTAGCCCCTTTTTTAGGAAGGAACATATTAACAAACAGTTTCCCAAATCGAACACCTACAATTCCTCCTAAAGAGCATATTATTAAGAAAGAGAGAGAGAAAATGAAAATAAAGCCTAGATACCAGAATCCTGAAAGGACTCCTGAAATATTTGCGGCCATAGTACTGAATAGGATTACTTGTGAGAGATGCAAAGTGATGAACAGCAGAAAAGTAACCACAGCAGAACTAAGAACAAGATCTCTAGCTTCTTCTCCCCAGAGTATAGCACATATTATACCTGATATGAAGAAAGGCAAGAAAATGGTAACTATATAGTTAGCTACTAAAGAATCGAGATTTTGTGAAATGAAGGTTGATAGAAAGGGGATATAAAGAATTTCTTCAGGGCTCCAAATAAGACCATAGAATAATGATAAATCATTGATATAGTACATAATTATACTTAGAACTATAGTTATGGAATAAGCAATTGCTAGATAAGTTGAGCTTCTTCTTACAAGAATTCCAACATACTCTCGTTTACCTCTGTTCTTCAATGAAGGAAAGAATAATTTGTACAATAAATACTTGAAATCAAGCTTAAAAGGCGTATGTTCCGTTTTATCCTTCTTAGGTTGAGGTGGAACATAGGTGGTATCTTGTCTTGCCATAATATCACCTACAAAATGATGAGATTTGTCCCCCTTGATGCTTTTACTATGAAATATATGAATAGAGAATCAACTAATAGAATAAGGCTAATACCGATCAGACCAAAGAAAATTTGATAGACTGATATTATCAAAAAAACAGCAAATATCGATAAGTACAAGGTTGTTATTATTAGAGAAAAAACAACAATAGAAGTAATATTAATTGAAGCTAGAATTGATTTAACTCTGTTCTTTGAGGAGGCATACCAAGATACGCTTACCCCTAAAGCTATTATTACGTTTAATAGAAAAATAGTGTTCCCCAGAAATTGTAAAGTATTATCAATTGTAACGAAAACGACTACGAAGATGATGATTATTCCTATACTTATAATTCTAGCAAATCCAACTGAAAGATTCATGTATAATGGCTGCGATGATGACCCCATTTTTTCAAATAAGGTTGGTGTATCAGAACCACATGCCCAACAATTTCTACTAAAAGCTGGAATAACTTGGTTGCAGTTTTCACATTGAAGTTTAGGAAAAGACCAACAATTACCACAAAATTCTCCATTGTAAAAAGGGTATTGACATTCCGGACATCTAAGCATTTCTGTTGAATTTTCAAAAAGTCTATTAATTCGTTTCTTCTTTCGAATTTTTTGCTTATATTTATCAAAATTTTTCTCTGTTTTCCCGCAGTTCTTAGTTCTGTGTTCACTGTAACATGAAGGACATAATCTCGGGACCTTTAATAAAATCCACAAAGCAAAGAATCCAAAAGCAGCATAAGAGATATATCCCATTATTTGAAGCTGGGATAAAATGAACTTCTCACTAAAAACCTGGAAATTATAATTCCAGTATGCATGAAATCCTACAGATGCAAACAAAGTTAGAACAAGGAATATTCTGGGTACAATCTTCCTCTTATCTTTTCTAGATATAAAGACATAACCTATACCAAAAGCAAGTATCATTGAAGTTATCGTATGTAGAGGAAATATTGATCTCGAATTAATCAGCACATCTATTATTTCTTGATTAGTTAGAGCAGATGCAAGATATCCTTCAGGAGGATTGCTTAAAATTGAGAAAGATAAGAATTGTTCAAATAAATCAAAAGTAGCTCCATAAAACCCTCCTAGTAATATAAATGTTCGATGAGTAGGAATCAAATTGGTTATTATGTTCTTCTTCTTATTATTAATTCTTACAAAATTTCCGAGTAAAATAAGAAGTGGAAATATTTTAGCAATTTCCTCAATAATTGGAATTATTGAAACATATAGTACAGTATTAGCTGCTTGGTACGTAACTCCAGGTACACCTATTGACGTTAAAAGATCTTTAAATGTGAAAACAAGCAGAAATGCTTTGTTCTCAATTACTGTAGCGAAGTAAGCTGTTAATGAAGCTGTAACTAATAGTAAAGGAAAAATCTTCTTAATAACCGACTTTTCAATATCTGTACCTGTCATCGAGAATAAAAAATAAAGACTTGTGACCCATACTACAAAGAACATTACTATAACAAAAATTACTATAAATGGAAAGTAATAGGATTTCAAATAGTAACTGAGAAGAGAATAAGAGAGATATAATACGCCAATTAGAACACCGATTATGATTAATTTTCCTACACTTGAGAGACTAAAGATTCTGTTGTATAATAATCTACTTGGAACCATTAAAGCTGAACTAGACTCGCTAATGCTCTCTTCTGATGTTCGTATCATCTCAATTCTCCTAAAATAGTTTAGCAGATGATGGTACCTACCTGTTGAGAATGGTAGTATTAATACACTTAAATCTATTTTGGGATAAAAATCGAGAAAAAATACTAAGCTCGCTTTGAGAAAATTTAGTCAACAATAAAAGTGATTCTAAAAGGAAGGGAAAAGAAGTTAGTTTTTGTATGTTCCTTGAATTATTCAATTAAGGCAGATTCTGTTATATCTCCGATTGCTTTGAATAAACCAACGAAGAAAATCAGCAAACCAACAATTAAACCAATAAGCCATATATATGCTATGGCAGATCCGTCGATTGCAACAAATCCTAAATTAAGTATTCCATTATTTAACATAGCTGCAAATGAAAGAATAGCAACTAGTAAAGGAATTAAACCTAGAAACAAGAACAGAATTGAAACCTTCAATGATTGTAATATGCTTACCAAATGTAAAGCCTCCGGTTTTTATTTTGGGAATCTATACCTTAGGAATCTTTTAAATGTTTGTTTACTTCCCCCAGCAAATTAGATAGAGTATCTATTCAGATTGAGATAACTATATTTTCTTTGTGAGCTTTTCCATCTTAGCTTTTACTTCTTGGATTCTGCTCTGAGAGCCAGCTAATTGATAGTTTTGGAGAGCATCTGAATAATACTGTAATGCCAACTTTGGCTTTTCATCTTCTACAAAAAGAGCGTTATAAAATGCAAGATGAGCTTTTATTATTGGCTCATCAGATCCTCTTTCTTCAATCAATTCTACTGCTTTTTTGAGATACAATTTTCTTCCTGAGATATGTTTTTCAGCTGCAGCTCTTGATATATATGATTTGGCTTTACAATCCATTTCATCTGCTTTGTTATTCAACCTCTGATAAGCCATTGCAGCTTGTTCAAAATGTGATGCTGCATCTACAAACCTTCTTTCCTGCATTAGTTGCCTGGCTATAACTCTTAGAATTTTCGCTTGCTGTTCGAATACTCTTTGAAATTCAGTGATCATTCCTAATCTGTGGTAAAAACCACCTGACCGACCTAAATAATTAGCTGCTTCCAATGCCTTGTTGTATTTTATTGCATCCATTCCAAGATATTCATTTCGTAATGCTTTAGCCATATCTAATTGTTTTCTATTATCTTCTTCCTTTAAGATTTCAATTGCAGTTTCAACAAATTTGGCAGCATCTTTGTAATTCTTTTGTTGAGCAGCTAACCTAGCTTTTCCTAATTCTTCATTTGCTTTTTCAGTTGAAGATTTTTTCATTCCTTTAAACAACAAAGGCCACCTCTAACAGAAGGTATACAAGCTAGTTTAAATTTATAGTGTTTTTAAATTACTGTTATTGACAATCAGCAATAACTTATCTGAAAAGACGTCGATCATCCTCGAATTGAAGTTCTTCAACATTAGAAACTGGAGATCTAAACTGCATTCCCCTTACAATAACTACTGGGGTCATTTCACCTGCTTGTCCCATTACAAGTTCTGCAGCTGAACAAACTTCGTCAGCTAAAGCTATTATTGTTGAAGTAAGTTCATATCCAAAGATATCCGATCTTCCTCTAACATCATCAATTACTGGAAAATTATAAGACCCAATTGCCACATTAATTGCACCTCGTCTTAAGGCTCTTCCATGAGTATCCGAGACAATAACAGAGATGTTTTTTTTCAAATTATTAGATAGAGTCGAATAAATTTCCATTGCTGATTTGTTGGAATCATCAGGGAGAGTAACAGCACAATTTGATTGAGCATTGGATTGATCAACAGCAGAATTTGCACAAATCCACCCATGCTTAGTTTTAGTGATTATGATGTTATTTCTAACCTTAAGAATCTTTGAAGCATCATTAACAATTAATTGCACTAAAGCAGGATCCTTTCCTGTTTTTCTTGAGATTATTTCAGCTAAAGGAGAAGGAGCAATTTCTGGTAAAAAAAATTCTTTTCCCTCAGCTCTAGAGATTATTGTATGGGCTATTACAAATACATCTCCTTCATTTATCTCTAGTTTTTCTTCTTCAAGAGAGTCAATAATTAGAGAAGCAACATCATCTTTTAGAGCTATAATTGGTAGCTTTAAAGGAATTATCTCTACTCTTGTTATTGTTCTCACCTGTTGAAATAAAAGTAAAGAAGGATTAATTAGTTTCGATTGGTGGTAAAGATTTAGTGGTTCTCTTTTTGACTGAAGAGAGCTTAAGAGCTGCTGCTAGAGTTTCTTCCCATTTATCTTGTTCTACTTTTTCAACATCTAGAATATTCTCTTGAAGAGCTAAATCAAATAATTCTTTTCCAGCTTGAGTACGAATTATAATTAAATTACTATCATCATCAACACCAACATTACCAATAGATATATCGGCAAATTCAGCGGAGAAATCTTTGCAATATTTGCATCCTTCAGCTTTTGCTTCAGCACATTCTTTTATTTTTATATCTGTAGTTCCATCTGGAGCTACAAAGAAGAATTTTCCTCGAGCACAATCTGTCTTAGTTAGTTCTTCTGCATCCAAACCAAGATTTTGGGAAAGAATGTTTCTGAAATCTCTTGGATTATAACTACTCATACAAAAGAGACCAATTTTGTACTTTACTCGGTGGTCTGCTCCTAGGTTTTTCTTATCAATAACATTTGTCAAGGTATCAATATGACATGGTAATCCTACAACAGCTACTGAATCTTTATGACTTAATTTAATAGATGTGAGTTTGATAAGTAAAGGATTAAGTACATATTTTGAACGTGCAGATTTTCTTATATCAAGTTCATTTAGTGCTAAACGAGGAACAGGTCCTAAAAGATCATTAATGTGTCCTGTTACTAACGCACCATCAATATCTCCTTTTCTCATTGCATTTAAGAGTAAAGTTGTAACAATTCCTCCATTCTGTGCTCTTTCTCTAACGTCCCCATATATTGAATGACCTTTATAGATCTCCATAATTTCTCCTAAACTTGTTTCATCGTAAATAGGTTGTTCTTTTCGTTGTTTGTATCTCAAACAAATATCTACACAAGCACCACAAGAGATACAACCTCCAACCAGTTTAGGAATAAGTTGCTCTATTGAAATCACATAAACCGGACATACAGCTTCACATCCTCCGCAAGACACACAATACCCTGGTTTGATTACTTCTCTATTCAGCATAGCAAAATTTGCTCTTCTTTTCTTCGTTGGTTGTGCTTCACTCATTTTCAGTCAATACCAAAAAAGAACATACAAAAGCCTAACGGTAGGTGATTGTCAAAATAAATAAAATTGAGAATGAAGAAAAAAAACTACAATTCTTCAATCTCTTCTAGAATATATCTTTCGCTTCCAGTTTGCCCTCTCTGAATTTCTAGTTCTCTTTCAGAAACAATTTCTCTCTCGATTCTATCTAAAGCAACTGCAAGGGCACCAAAAACACCATAACCATCAGATCTGGAAACGTAAGTTTTTCCTTTGTTAGTAGAAATTCTTACCCTTACTTGATATAGAATCTCTCCACGAAACTTTCTCTTAGGTATTGCTTTTGCATGTATAAACAATTGACCAGATGTACCAATGATATCAGCATATTTCTTTACTACTTCAACACCCATGTCAATTACAGGTTCCATATCAGAATCATCAACATCTCCAAGAACTCTGAAGTAATAACCTTCAGTTTCTGGTGGCATAGAGACTGTTTCAAGTAAATCGGTTGTAGTGATTATTCCTACAGGATGATTTTCTTTATCTACAACAATTAATGCTTTATGATCCGCACTATCAAGTTTAACCAGAGTTTCTATTAAGAAATCATTTTCTGTACAAGTCACCACTTCTTGGGTCATTAGCTCCTTAACGGCTGTTGAAAGCATATCTAGTTTTTTTGGTGATTTTGAGAGAATTAGATCAGTTGTATCATGAGGACTCATTATACCTACTAACTCGTTTGATTCATTAACTACTGGAGTTCTAGAAATATTATTAGTTCTACATGTTGCAATAAATTTAGCAACAGAAGTATCAGAAGTAACAACAATAGGTTGTTTAGTCATGGCTTCTTTGACTTTTTTACTGCCAAAAATATCTTCTGAATCTCTTAGCAAGTCTATATCCCGGATAACCCCTATAACCTTACCATTCTCAACTACTGGAACAGAAAAAATCTTTTCCGATAAGATAGCTCGAGCAATCACATCCGGAGCTGAGTCTTTTTGCACAGTGGGTACACGTTTTATTAAGCTTGATACTTTTGCTTCTGGTTGAATCTTTGATTGATGTGTAACATATCTTTTTGTTAGATAACCAAGAAACACATCATTTTCCTCAAAAACTAGTATTTCTCTTGTTTTCTCTTTGAACATAGATACAACTTTAGATAATGGTTTATTGCCATCAACGGAAACATACTTTGTAATAATAGAAGAATCTTTGTCACTCATGAGAGCTAGTTTTGTCCAAAAATGATAAATCTTGTGTTTTAATACTGAGATTTAGTGCAAATTCAATGAAACTAGAGAGTAAATTCCTTTCTGAATTTTAGCATTTCGTCTCCAAATTGGTGAGATAATCTACTTGCATGATGAAATATCTTATCCACATTGAAACCAGAAAGAGCTGAAGTTTCTACATAATCAAATTTATGCAATCTGGTATATTCAAGAATTGTTTCTTTTTCTAAAGATCTGGCTTCATTTAAATCAAATTTATTCCCACAGATAATTATTGGGATATCAGGACATTTTGAAACAACTTCATTTACCCAAATTTCTAAATCATCAAACGAACTCTGATTAGTAATATCATAGACAATTACTGCGCAAGTTGCACCAGCATAGTATTTAGGGCGGAGATAGGTAAACATTTCTTGGCCGCCTGTGTCCCATAAAGAAAGTCTAATAGTTAAGGGATCACTATAGATTTCCTTTGTTAAATTTTCATTCAGTTCTTCTGGAGATAATGTAATTGTTTTTGTAAGCCAACTCACCCCTAAAGTAGGAATATAGCTGTGAATAAAAGTGTTCAATGTAAATCTTCTAGCTAGTGATGTTTTACCAACAAATGCCGAACCAACGCATATTATTTTTTGTAACTGATTCATTTTCTTACCTCCAAACTGTATTTAATACATCTTGTAGTATCCCTAGACCCATCATCCTTTCCCATTCCACTTTAATTGTAGATGGTGATTTTGATGCTACAATCTGTCGCAATTCCTTTACTCCAAGTTTATCTTCAATGATATCTACTATTTCCTTTAGCAACAGTAAAAATTCTCTTTTTATCTCAACAGTTGTTCCTCTCTGAATATCAATATCACAGAAACTGAAGCCATCATCCTCTTCTAGAGAAAATTTCTCCTTGATTAAATATGTGTTTTTCTCAAGATAATCATCTGTAGAGTTCTTGAGCTCTTGTAAATAATCATCTGATATCTTTGATTCATTTTCAACAAGATATAATCTAATCCCTAGCCAAATTGAATTTAAGACATTTTCAAAAACTTCAATTAAATTCCTTTTGTCAATATCTTCTACATGTAAATCTAGAACATTCCATAGCATGAATGAATGTGACAATGATTCAGAAATTTCCCTTCTTTTAATTCCTTCAAGTTCCTTTAAAAATTCAGTAGCGCTTTTTTCATCTTTTATTTCAAAAGCATTTAAGAACAGTTTCATGAAAAAGAACAATTGTGATGAGATCATTTCAGTTGAGTAGTTTTGAGGGCTAAGAAGAATAAACAAGAACGAATATTTACTCATGAAGATTACTTTTGATTTGGCAAATCGCAGTACTTGTAAATCCTTTAACAAAGGTTGTTCTTCAGATTGTTTATAGAAATCTAACAAAGTTTTAACAATAGAATCTACTTCTGTTTCATCTGCTTTAACAGAAAGTGGTCTACAGAATAAGATGTCCATTTTTTCTTTGTCGATAATATAAAACCCCTTCAAATTTCTAACAAACCTATGATAACAATTCTCCTACTTTATTCTTAAAAATTTGTTTAATATAATTGCTAGTCAAAGAAAAGAAAATATAATTAAAAAGAAATAA
>Ga0114922_10003211_pt1 | contig 15269 bp, 13 predicted proteins | sample AartaG_FD_100975 | JGI IMG/M metagenome (GOLD analysis project Ga0114922, IMG submission 100975) | Deep subsurface microbial communities from Aarhus Bay to uncover new lineages of life (NeLLi) - Aarhus_00045 metaG | ecosystem: Environmental > Aquatic > Marine > Oceanic > Sediment | place...
CCTGTCGACAAAATAGACTCTCCCCTTCTCGACAACGATCTGGCGGGGGCTTTCGAGTTCCGGCAGAGCGATGATTCTCTCGGTCCGGCCGGAATACTCCGAACCGGATGAGAAAATGTTGAGCAAACCTTCATCACTCAGGTCTTCTTTAATGGATAAATCCTTCTCTATCTCAATAATTTCATCTCCATACATTGGTTCAATAGGATTCTTTACAACTGTTACACCATTTAGTTCTTTAATGGTTACTTGCCATATGGTCTTCTGTTGGTTACATGAAAGAGAAATGATTGAAAGAATAATGCTTAGAACTAAAATCTTATACAATTTCATTTCCATCCCCTTGCATTATCTTAAACCTCCCCCCATTTTAGAATCCCAAGGCTCTGCTGTCAATTTAAAGGTTTTGTTTTGGAGTGGGGTGAGGTAGAATCTAGCTAGTATTTAGCAGAAGGAGTAAAAGGACTACTATAAAATTATATGTCCAATTTGTAATTCATTAAGGCTACTGGAAGACAGAACCACTGATGGTAAGTACAGTTGGTCATGCTGAAGCTCCTTCATAAATTTAGGGATATTATTATAATGCTGTGAGAGTATTTTGAAGTAGGAAAGTATGGTTCTTGGAAGGGGTAAACTGAAATGCAATACCAATGATAAACGGAAATCCTTTGACAATGGCATATTATTTGCTACCAATATATGTATATTTGATTTTTTTTAGAATAAACCGTATTATACGAAACACATACGGATTGAGAGATGGATTCATATGAGAGGATTTGTGATTCCCTCAGCGAGTATTGTTCAGCAACCAATTTCTTTTTACCACTTTAGCAATAACATAATGTTAAATTTATTAACATTTATTCAAATCCACATATTTACAATTTTAAATTTGAAATAACAAAACAGAAGGATTTTTGAATGCTAGAATTAAAAAATTTAACAAAGAAATTTCAAGTCATCCCGGTCGTAAATGATGTTAGTTTTTCAGTAAAACCAGGAGAAACTGTTGGATATTTAGGACCAAATGGAGCTGGAAAATCCACTACAATAAAGATGTTGGCTGGTTTACTTAATCCTACCGAGGGAGAAATCTTATATAATGGCAAAAACATTAAAAAGATCATTTATGAATATAAACAAAAAATTGGATATGTTCCTGAAAATTCTGAAATATATCCACACTTGAGTGCCTTTGACTATTTAATGATGGTAGGCCGTTTACGTAAAATCCCAAAGAAAAAACTTAAAACAAAAACAATTGAGTTGCTGAGACTTTTCAATCTTTCAATTGAAATGGATATGGAGATCGCATCATACTCTAAAGGAATGATACAAAAAGTATTAATATCCTCTGCAATAATGCATAATCCAGAAATTTTGCTTCTAGATGAGCCTCTTAATGGATTAGATGTTACTACAGCACTGGTTATTAGAGATTTGGTAAAGAAACTTTCAAAAAAAGGAAAAATTATCATATATTCTTCTCATATTCTTGAAATTGTTGAAAAGATTTGTCGTAGAGTAATTATTCTCCATAAAGGCTCAATAGTTGCAGATGATACAGTCAGTAAGTTAAGAAATCTCATGAAATTACCGTCGCTTGAACAGATATTTGATCAGCTTACGGTAGAGGAAGACACTGAGGCTATTGCTAATGAGATTAATGATATCATCAGATTATAGGAGAGCATGTAATTGGATTTTAACAAGATAGCTTCAAATAGGATTCCTAATCCGTTTCTACAGTTTAATATACTCACAATTCATTTTTTTAGACGCCTTTTTCAAAATGATATGGTTAGTTTTGAAGAACAGATGCAGGAAAGAGTGATCGGCATTTTATCGATAATAGCAATATTTTCAGGTATGGTCGCTTATCTAATTTTAGCGAAATATTTATTGATCCCGGATACAGGGAACTCTTGGATAGAAAGATGTGTTTTTATTACTTTTTGCATGTTGATTATGAGCTTTGTCGCTATCTTAGAATGGGATATAATGGTTCCCGATGAAAGAGATCATGCAAATTTGAGCCCGCTTCCAATTAAAACATCCACAATCTTTTTATCGAAATTTGCTAGCTTATGTCTTTTTGTCGGGCTTTTTGCAATCAGCATTAATGCCATATCAACTCTTAGCTTTATATCCATTCTTCCCCAAGCAAAATCATTAGGCCTCCTCTCTATTTTGAAGTATGGAATTGCTCATATAACAACTATGTTTTTGGTATGCCTCTTTTCTTTTTTAAGTAATGTCTTTTTTATTGGCATCCTAATCAATTTTGTCGGATACAAAATCTTTAGACGTATATCATTATATATTAGGACTTTCTTTATTATTGTGTATGTTTTGTTATTTTTATTCTTTCTTAGATTATTACTATATGGTTGGGAGAATCTCTCTTTCCTTGAAAAATTCATAACCAACCAAACAAGCATAAGGATTATTGGAAAATATTTCCCACCACTATGGTTTACCGATTTATATGAATCATTACTAGGAAATACAAAAATACCATTCCATGGAAGCTCAAAATATGTATTAATAAGTATGGGCATTCTTATAATTGGTTTTTTTATTTCAACAGGCATTCAATATAAAAACTTTTTAAAAAAGATTGATTCAAGTAAAGCTAAAAATAGATTTCTCAAGAAAGTCCAATCGATCTTAACCGGGGCCTTCGACACAATCTTCTTGAGAAATGCGGTTCAATGTTCAATTTATTACTTTTATAAAAAAACCCTAAAATCTAGTATGTTTCATAAGATGAGGATTGCTTCATTTGTAGCATTAGGGATCGGAATTATTCCTTTTCAACTTGCATTCAATGAAATACTTCCGAAAACTCTGACTGGAATAAACAAGACTATGTTATCAATCCCTTTAATAATTTATTCGTTTTTACTTCTTGGACTTAGAGGAGTTATTAATATACCAATCAAGCTCGAGGCAAATTGGATATTTCAATTGACTGAAGGGAAAAATACAAGACATTATTTTCTTGGGTTAAAAAAGGCAATTTTATTTAATAATATTATTCCTTTATTCATATTTTTTTATATATTTTATTCTATTCTTTGGGACCGTATTACAGCCTTCAACCATTGCATTTTCGGTTTAGTACTCGCGGTACTTATTATGGAAATTCTCCTTATAAATTATTCTAAAATTCCTTTTGCCTGTTCTTATTTACCAGGTAAGGAAAAGATGCAATTCTTATGGCTATTTTACTTAATAATATTCATTATTTATATAAATGTAATTACTCAAATCGAATTAATATTATTGAAAAATCCACACATTTTTGTCACATATTTCCTTGTCATTTTTATAATTATTTTGAGTATTCGATTTTACCAGGTTTTCCAAATTTATAATAAAAACAAAATCCAATATGAAGAAGTTGTTGATCCTGTGATGATCGGACTTGATTATAAAACTCCTACGCATATCAGGTAATTCAAATGAATAATAAAATTAAAAGGAGATTATAGTGATGAAATCTAAAATGATGAAAAACATCTATATATCAACATGTATAATAATTGTATTGCTTTTTCTTCATTCCTGCCAAAAAAATAGAGAGGAAAGTTCAAAAATAATTGAGGAAGCAATTGATATTGTGTTAATTGAAAATCAAGATAAACCACAATCTCCAATACTTGAAATGAAATTCATTCAGGACTTATCTATTACTGAAGAAGCATGGTGGCCTCATCAAGTTCTAGTTGATAACCAAAATAATATGTTAGTTTATAGTGGTTGGAAGCCAAAAAAAATTATTAAATTCAACAAAGAAGGAAAAGAAATTTTGAGAAAGGAATTTTCCAAAGGACAAGGTCCAGGAGAGTTTTCTGGCATTGATCCAAGTTTATCAAAGGATGGAAGACTTTTTATCGTGGATTCTTCACAGAGGCGTCTTACAATATTGGACAAAAATTTAGAAATAATGGAAATCAAAAAATTGCAATTCTGGGGAGGAATTTTTTCGCTTGATTCTCAGGATAATATGTATTTTTTGGAAATGGAGTTTCTACCAAAAACAAGAGATAGACAAAAACTTATATTAGCAAAATTTTCTCCTAAAGGAATTCCCCTCCAACGTTATCATGAATATGAATGGGGTCAACATAGGGATAACAATGGAATTTATCATACAGATGCTTTCCGCACGCAAATCAGATACAAAATAGACTCTAATGACAATGTTTATTATGCAACAACAAATAAATATGAAATAAATGTAGTATCTCCTGATGGAAAAGTAATCAAAAGAATCACAAAGAAAAGTAAATCAAGAAAACTCACTCAAACAGAGATTGATGAATTTAAACCAAAGAAGCCAAACCCAAGATCTGTGATTGATATACCAAAAAATGTTCCCTATGTTGCTGACTTGTTTATCTTAGATAATGATTATTTACTAGTAGTAACATTTGAGAGTAGAGATGAAGATGAATTTTTATTAGGAGATGTGTTTGATAAGAAGGGAATCTATAGAGCACGTGTGCAAATCCCAAAGTATTATAGATGGAATTTCCTTTTGGCACCAAGCAAAAGCAGAGCTATCTATAAAAACGGATATTTTTATACAATTAAATCTGACAAGCATGAAGAAAATTTCTGGGTAAAACGGTATATAATAAAAATGAACATCTGATTTCTAAGAAAAGGATTTCCTATCGTGAACCGTCCATGATGATCCGGATGTCTGAAGTGGTCCGATTGTCAAGACCAAATCTGAGTCTTTCTTAAGGTGTATGTCCGTTAATTATGCATACCAGACATAGCAAATTGAAGCTCTCAGATCCTTTGTAATGTATAAAAGCCATAGTGGCTTTAAGGCTCTAGGTGGAAATAGAACTCTCTATTTCTTGCGGACTTCTTGTTGACAGTATATGTTTTTTCTATGTAACATTGTTGATGCAGCAGCTCAAAGGGTGGAAATTTGATGAAATTGAGGGAATATCATCATCAACAGAAAAAAGAAATTCTTATAGTCACAACCTTATAGTAAATAAAGGAGAGACAGATAAAAAAAAGATGATTTCAAATACAAATAAAGGCCATTACATAACTGAAATTGAACAAATAAGATCGGATCTGAAATCAGGAAGAATGTTTATTAAAGCTTCAGGTAACTGGATAAATTTTGGTGAAATTTCGTATCCAGTCGAGAATATTTTCATTAGCAACGATAGTATTCGTGTTCTAAGGAATATAGTTGAAATTTCTGATGATTTACAGATTATGGGAAGAATAAATAGTCCGACTTTTAAAATATCTGAAATGGAAATCAAAAATCAATTGTAGTTATTTTAGTCACTTGCTCTAGTCTAAATTGTTGGATATTTAAAATATGATCTGATCACAAAATAAAAGGAGAAAAAATGAAAATAAAAAAAAATATACAAATTACACTAATCATCTTTATTTCTATCTTATGTTTTTGTAATGAACAGATCAATGATAATAAAGTTATATTAAATACAACTGCTCACATAGGAATTAATGAGGCAATTCAAGAAAAGGATGTACCATACCAATTTTCAAATATTCGATGTGTTGAGTGCGATAAACATGGGAATATTTATGTCCTCGACAGAAAAGATTGTAATATCAAAGTATTTGATATAGAGGGAAGATTTATACGTAAAATACTACAGGGTGGTCAAGGACCGAATGAGATTGAAAATCCATTACAAATAAAAATTAATAAATTTTCAGGTAATATTTTTGTTCTTCATAAACATGGTCTGATCCTCAAAGAATTTGATTTATATGGAAACTATATTTCACAATTTACTCTTCCTGAGCAAATCAATGGCAAATTTGATTTTATAGATGGATACAGATTTATCTATATTTCACGTAAGTTTCCTTATGAAGATATTTTCCATAATTTCAATATATTTAATTTTCAATTGAACAAAATTGAAAAAGAGTTAATTCCAATTAGTAGACCAGAAATCACAAATGTTTATCAACGTTTTGTTATCAAAGATGAACTTTTGTGGACATGTCATGGTGACGAAATGTTTTTAATTGGGTATGACTTAAAAACCGGCAAAGAATTACAAAAATTTATGATTTTAGAAGAATACAAAAAAACAAAAATTATCGAAAAAGAGGTTTATGGAGGCAAAATTTTATATGCATATTTTTTCAATTATGCTCAACCTCTCCTCATAAATGAAAAAATCTATGTCTTAGTCAAAAAACAAGAATTTAAAGATGAGAGTCGGGAATCTCTATTAGAGCCAATTGTGATTAAATACTCACTTTATAGAATAGTGAAGTCTAAGTTAGTTGAGGTCGCTGATCTTAAAGAATTTAACAAAATGGAATTAGGTACTTCTTTTAAAGATAAATTAATTCTTTATTCAAGAGAACCTTATCCTCATTTAAAAGTTATTAGTATATCTGAATAAAAGAAGTTTATGATGTTTATATTTACAATATTGATACCAATGAGGAAACCGGAAACATCCGGATTAAACGCTTTAAAATCAAAAATTGGGATGAAATAAAAACTTCTTGATTTTTTGCATCCTACTGGCCATCCCAAAGTCGGGCCTCGATTCATAGCTGAGGCAATAACATCCCTTTAAAATCAAGACATAATCTAAACTCTTTTCCAGTAAAGAGAAGTTACCGTTTTGCCCTCTGGAAGTAAACAGCCGTTTACAACTTTTCAGTTTAACATGAAATCAAGTTTAGCCGTTAACTGGGGAAAATAGGCAATCCTCCTTACTGGCCTGTTTCTTGAATCACTATCCCTGCCATGAGCAGGGTATGTCTTATACAGGCCCATTCTATGAGATTCTCTATTTCTTGCGGACTTCTTGTTGACAGTATATGTTTTTTCTATGTATTATTGTAGATGCAGCAGCATAAAGGGTGAAAGTTTGATGAAATTGAGGATCAATCATCATCAACAGAAAAAAGAAATTCTTATCAATAATTGTTGTGAACAAAAAAAAAGAAATTCCTATAGTTCCCCCAGTTATTTAAGCTTTTTAGCCTTAAGCAAGAATCAGATCAGGGGGGAAATAAAGTAAATGGAACTGATATAAGTGCTAGTCTTATTGGCACTCAGGCTGATAAAAATACATCCGAGGATTTAAGTCAATATTTAAAAAAAAGGAGGCGCCATGATTAAAGATGCTCATTATTACGCAGTATTAGCATTTGCCAGAGCTTGTGGTTTTAAGAAAGACTCAGCTTATTCCATAGCTTATGCGTCGCAGTTTGTGGATGATGCAAAAATCAATCACATCATATTAAAGGAAAAACCGGCAAATATTGAAGTTATATATCTTGATGAAAAACCTTCTCTCTTTAATATGGCAACCTGCCATAGTTATTTCAGGATAAAAACGTTTAATTTTTCCGCAATGATAAATAATACTAGTGCTTTTCATTTTGTGCCCGGGTGTGAAGGAAATAGTTTTGTAAAAAAAATGCGATGCAAAGAAAACAAACAAGTTATTAATTATATTCTTAGAGACGCAAAAGAAGATGATGATCTTGTTAAACTTGGAATGGTGTTGCATCCATTTGCAGATACTTTTGCACATCAGGGATTTTCGGGAATAGTAAGCAAAGTAAATGATATATGTGAATGCAAGACAGACACTAAGGTTGCAGGTTTGATCGTACACAAAATTTCGAAGTTTCTGAAATGGTTTTGGAAAAAGAAATTCGATAGACTTCTTGATTCAGCGATGCCAGCTTATGGGCATGGACAGGCAATGCAATACCCGGATCTACCTTATTTGAAATGGTCGTATAAATATGATTATAGTGATGAGTTTTCAGAAAAACTCGAACGATCTGATAACGATAATAAAGAGCGTTTTCGCAGGGCATTCGAAAACATAAAAGAGCATTTGGAGGAGTATTTGAAAAAACATCCTGAATACAAAGACGACAAAATCAATTTCATTGATTTCAATATTCTTTATGATGTTCTATTAAAACGGGGAAGTGATAAGAAAAGAATTAATAACTGGAAGAAAATTTTTCTAAGAATGAATCTATTTTTAGAATCCGATAAAGCTTATGAATATGATAAAAACTTTTGGTTAAAAAATGCATTTTCAAATTTTGATGAAACAAGTTTCAATAATAGAAAGGTAACCGATGTAGTATTAGTTGATGAATTTAATAACACCAATTGGTATAAATTCTATAAGGCAGTTAAATGGTATAAAGAGAAATTTTTTAAATATTGCAAAGAAGAGGGATTGGATATTCCGAATAATTATATCTGATTAACAATGAGTAAAACAATTAATATTTAAGGTCTAATGACCATAAAAGGGATTGCTGCGTATTCCGGAGCAAAGTCCCACCCCATTCCGTTTGAAAGTCCCACCTGATTCTGTTTGAAAGGTACCACTGATTCCGGCGGAAATTACCCATTTTTTCTGGTAGTCTCCGGAATGGGTGGGTACTTTGTCCGGAATACACACAGTGAGCACTAAATTGCTTCCTGTTATAGATGTTAAGTCGATAGGGATTTTCTTAACTTGGTAATAATTACCTAGATTACAAATATTTATTCTTGAAGCCTCATATATACCTTCTTGCGGATGGGCTGATATGATACGCAAAGTCTATGAGATCGACCCTCTCATCTGTCCAAAATGTGGCGGGCAGATGCGTATTATCTCATTTATCGAAGATTATAAAGTCATAGACAAGATTATCGATCACCTTAAACTTACCTTTAAGGCAGAACGTCCTCCGCCTCCACAAGCCCAACTCAGCATGGCAGCTGAGGAAAGGCTAGAATGTATATGAAAATTAAGAGTTCTTGATAATCAGTTCAGGGCAAAGTCTAGCCATAAAGGCTTTTTACAGGTGAATTCTAAAAGATTCTTACTTTCCTGCGGATTTCTTGTTGAAGTATATGTTTTTCCTAGGTATTATTGTTAAGGTAGTTGCTTAGAGGGTGAAAGTTTGATGAAATTGAGGGAATATCATCATCAATATAAAACCTGGAGATTACGAGACTATAAGCGGATTTATCATTAATCAATTAGATAGAATCCCTAAAGCAGGAGAGACAGTAAAAATCACCGGGTCAACCCTTATTGTCCACAGAGCAAGCAGTAAAATGGTTATAGAAGTTAAAATACTGACCACCCCTAAGAAAGAATAGGCAGAAGAATGCATTATTGGGACAAGTTAGGAGAAACATGATATGAAACGCCTAATCCTTGTGACCCTGTTTTTCACATTGATATCAGTTTTGCTGATAGTATGCAGCAATGATTTATCATATGATGCGGCATTATTTACGGCCGAAGAAATCGATGGCGTTCGGTATATCCATAATCACGCCTCCCAACTAGGATATACTTCCGGCGTGAACCTGGAACTCCTCGGAAAAATCGGAAAACTGGAAAGCGAAGATAAAAAGGATATTTTATTTGACCCAGTAGATGCAGCTCGGCTTTCAAACGGGGACCTTCTTATCCTTGAAGGGAGAGGCTGCACTGTGAAGCGGTACAACAAGGATTATAAATATATTTCATTCTTTGGACAAAATGGTCAGGGACCCGGCGACCTTCTATATCCGTTCTGTATTAGGCTGAATGACAATAAATTATATGTAGCAGATAGGGGTGTTTCCGTATTCTCCCTTGATGGGAGCTATGAAGACGGCTTCAAACCCGAAATTATGTTTCGCTTTGGCAACATTGGAGCACAATATAGAACATCAGGGATGGCAATCATCTCCGGCTCGCATGTGATCCTGCCGAGCCATCCTTCCAAGTGGATAGATTCAGGGGAACATAAATTATTATCAGTTTATAATAAAAAAGGAACGATTATCCGTTCTTTCGGTGCTGTTAAGAAGTATGAGAATCTGAAATTGACGTTGAATGCCAATATTGTATATTTTGCGACAGATAACAATGATAATTTGTATGTAGCCTACGCCCATCAAAATAAAGTTACAAAATATTCCCAAGACGGTGAAATGATTTTTTCTGCTGACAGAACTCTTCCTTATGAAATAAGAAATGTAATGAAAGTCGAATTATGGAAAAGCGGAAATATGGAAAAGGAATTTCCATGGCCTTCAGTTTCATCCGTAACAAAGGGAATCAATGTTGACTACAAAAACAGAATATGGGTATTAACATTTCTCAAACAGCCTAATAGGTTCCTTTCATTTGATAAAGAAGAGAATTTGACCGACTGCTATGAATTCGATGTGTTTGATTCTAATGGTATTCTCCTATTTAAGATTCCTTTTCCGAATGTCAGGTTTGACAATTTTTCCATTTACAATGACAGGATATATCTAATTGATTCTAAGAATGAATCATGTGTCTACGAATACATAATTGTGGAAAAGGATACCAAGTCATAAAACGTTACAAAGTTACTTGGAATTACTGACTCCCACCCCACCCGGGAGCCAAAGAGCCGGGAGGTTGGGTGAGATTTGGCAAGAATCACTTCTGATACAAAACCCTTTGAATTGACAGCAGAGCTTTGGGATTCTATACTGGGGAAAAGTTTAAGATGAAGCAGGAGGGATGAAAAATGAATTTTAGGAATATCTGTGTATCAGTTGTTATACTATCAATAATTATCTTATTCATTTCCTGTAGTCAGGAAAAAACTGAATGGAAAGGGACAATAGCGGAAGTGGATGGAGTGACTGTTGTTAAGAATCCCAAAGAGCCGATGTATGCTGAGAATGTTTTCGTTTTGGAGGAGGAGTTATCTATCGGAGAGGCAGAGGGAAACGAAGAGTATATGTTTTCTCAAATAAGAGATATAGCAGTTGATGAAGAAGAGAGAATTTATGTCTTGGAGATAAAGGAAAGCCATATAAAGGTATTTGATAAAAATGGAAGTTATTTAAGAACAATCGGAAAAAAGGGACAAGGGCCAGGCGAAATTGGGATGCCATCTTTTATGTCAATAACCAAGCAGAATGAAGTATTGGTTGAAGACCCAATGAATCGCCGATTGACATATTATTCATTGAATGGAGATTTTTTAAGAAGCACCTCGACAGCCAAAATGACAATTGCTCAAACAAAAATTGATTCCTTTGGAAACATCTTGGGCGTTGTTTTAAATATTGAAAAAAAAGCATTTGAAATCAGAAAGTTTGATCCAGATTTTAATAATTATATATGTTCATTTGGGGCGGAATCTATTTCTCGCGACAATCGGGCGTATAATCCATTTAAATCACCAATGAGATGGGCAGTTAGCTCAGATAATAGTGTAGTTTGTGGTTTTCCTGCAAAATATGAGCTACAGGTGTTTAATCCGGAAGGGAAAATTATAAGGAAAATAATAAAAGAATATGATCCCGTGGAAATAACACAGGAGGAGATTGAGGAAGCTAAGAAAGTAGTGCCACCCGGAAGAAGATTGGAAATTCCGAAATACCATAATTCATTTGTTCGGTTTTCTCTTACTGATGAAGAGAGAATTTTTGTCCAAACCAGAGAAAGAACTGGTGATCATGAACGATATTATTATGATATTTTTGATCACGACGGGAGATACATCGCTAAAGTTCCGCTTAAAATGAGGCCTCGAATCTGGAGGAAAAATAAACTATATACAATAGAAGAAGACGAAGACGGCTACCAATACGTAAAACGCTATCAAGTCTACTGGAAAATCTAACATGACCCACCCCGCCCGGAAGCCAAAGAACCGTAAGGAATATTAAGAAATGAAACTTATAAAATTCTGTTTTGGATTGCTAATATTTGCATTAGCAATATGGCTGCTTATTAATTGGCTTCATAACAAGAAAGAAACAAGAGAACTCTTATCTTGGATTCATGTTTCAGTTAGTGAAATTGACAAATCTGTCCCGCCAGGCCTTCTGCTTGAAGTTGAGAACAGTGGCCCAAGAATTGTAGGAAAGACACATTTCAGGTTAGTCTTCACTTTCGGCGATGACCCCATTTGCAGAGTAGATTCTGACTATGGCAACTTTAAACCAGGTGAGAAGCGTAGAATATTGTTAAAATGTAAAGAAGAGGATGTGCATCGCAGTAATATTCAAACGTCACAAAAGGTGAGCTATTATCTACAAGTATTCCCAGAATGGAAAAAAGGATTAGAACCTATTGAAGGGGAGTTTGTATTAAACCAATAGCCGAGATTTAATCTGATGCCATTAATGGGTCCATGACCCCTACCCCACCCGGAAGCCAAAGAGCCGGGTGGTGGGGTGAGGATGAAGATAAATGAAGCATAGCAATGAAGAATAAAAATTTAAATCAATAGTATTCTTCATAAAAGGGATATCTTTATGTAAAAGGAGCAACTATGAAAAAATTTGGCATCTTTCTCTTCATAGTTCTATTTTTGCTTCTATGCAGACCAAAGCAGGACAAAGTAGAAAGGATTGTTGAGGATGGAGTGGAAATTGTTATCAATCACCTTGAGCCTTATGAAATCAAGGGAGAGCCAAACAGCCTGCGTATCGAGGAAGAGTTTAATATCGACATGGAAGAGGATTTTTTTACTGATATCGGATTAACCGGCTCCCTGGCAGGAGTCGATGTCGACTCGATGGGAAATATATTCATATTTCAATTACCTCGCAAGGACACCGATATTGTGTTTAAGTTTGATAAAGAAGGAAATTTCCTCAAATCCTTCGGGTAGAGAGGCCAAGGCCCGGGCGAGGTCAATTTTTCTTGGTATATTCGTCTGGATTATCAGGATAAAGTAGTGATAAGCGGTCCGGCTGACAGAAAGATGTTCATTTATAGTAACAGCGGGCAATTTGAAAGCTATGTAGCGTTTGACTTTGAGGCAATGGAGATGCTGCCTCTTCCAAACGGGAATTATCTGATAAAAAAAAAGGTCATAACACCTGAAAGTAAATATATTGAGTGGCCAATATATATATATGAATCAGATCTGAAAGAAATCAAAGAAGTAGATAAATATTTTAGGCTTGATGAATTTAAAGTTGATACAACTAAGTTCCCTGTTCCTGTGCTGATTAGGAGTGTTTCAAATGGATTAATTTACTCAGGTTATGGAAAAAGAGGTTATGAGATCTGGGTTTATGATTTCAATGGGAACTTATTGAGAAAAATAAAAAAAGAATATCAGCCAGTGAAAATATCAGAAAAAATAAAAGAAGAAACAAGAGAGTGGACAAAGGATCCTAGATCTGTAACATATGGCAAAAAAATCCGGATCTCCAATCACTGGCCTCCCTTTCAATATCTTTTTACAGATGATGAGGGCAGACTGTTTGTAATGACATATGAAGAAAGCGATAAACCAAATCAATATATCTACGATGTTTTTAATCCCGATGGTGTTTTTATAACCAAAATTAGTTTAGGGAATATGGTTTTTTTCTCCCTCTGGGACATTCAATACGCCACAGCGCGAAAAGGCCGTATTTATTGCCTTCAAAAAAAGCCCAACGGCTATAAGGAATTAGTAGTATATAAGATGATTTGGGAATAAACAGTTCACTTTTCCCGGAAAGAAAAAGGAAGAAACATATACTAACCGGGACGATTTTGACCTTAAAATTAGCCGATTAAGGCATAAGAAAGGAGGGGAAATAAGAATTAATTTTAAAATAAATCAGTGATCTGCTTAGGGGTGACCCTATTCTCTAAAAAGGATTTTTCAATTGTCTTCTTGGTGATTTTTCATGTTTTGGTTTCTTTATATATCCTATTTCTTCCAGATAACCTTATAAGCAACTAATTTTTCAAATCCACTCTCTTTTTCATAAACACAATAAAGTCGATTATTTTTAAATTTGCCTTTAAGACCAGCTTCTTTAGAGAAATCTTTCAAGTTTTTCCGACAAATAAATACGCCTTCAGGATTAAAAATGTCAAACACATATTCGTCGGAATTCTCACCTTCCTCATAAGTCATTACAAATATTCTTCCTTCCTCATCTGTTAGAAAATAATGGAATGGAGGCATATACTTAGGAAAATAGAATCTATCTCTTATTGGATCAAAGAGAGGAGCTTCAAATTGTTTCATATATTTTTTCTTATACTCTTCAGAAGTAAGTATCCTTTTATATTCCTTTCTTATTTTTCTCAAAAGATTTCCTTCAAAATCATAGGCATTAATATCGTAACCTCTGTCTTGAGTACCAGTAAAAATCTTATCCTTTGAGAGACTCCAGACTAAATTATAGTATGTAGCTTCCAGCTTCCTACCTATAGCTGTATTTGGAAATTCTCTTTTATCCAATTGTTTTATCTTTTTAAATTTAGAATCAAAAAGAGACAAAATACTCTCAAATTTTTCTGCAGAGGCTTCAATTTTCCTCTGCATAAAGAGATAATTTCCATTTTCTAAGGGAACTCCATCTCCTATAACCAATAATTTTATCTTGATCTCTTTGATAAGAGTCCCATCTCTCTGAAAAAAAGAAATTTTATAATTTCGAATATCAGTTACCGCTATCTCTCCTTTAGAATTGACTCCTAAATTTACTGGGCGCTGAAATTCTCCTGGGCCTTGCCCTTCTTTCCCAAATGTTTTAACAAAATTTCCTTTCTTATCGAATTTAAATATTTGGGAGCTACTAATGAAATAAACATTTTCCTCTGAATCAATATCAAAAGCTCCAATTTCTGATATTCCCAAATCCGTCAAGTCTTCCCTTTCAGTATCAATCACAAATTCTTCTTCAAGAGTAAAAATGGTAGGTCCATCTTTAACTTGGTAAGGCTCTAAATGATTAACGATCACTTCCACTCCATTTTCCATTATCCTCTCTATCTTTTCTTGTTTTGGTCCGCAGTAGAAAAATAAGGAAAGAATTAAACCAAAATAAATTAGCTTTCTCATTTTTCCTCCTTTCTTCGAATAACTCAGATAATTTTTTTCATTAAAAAAATTTGCTACTTCTTTTATATAATATTCTAAACTACAACCTGAAACAAGGGTAGGACCTTGCTCCCCCTCGGTTTTTTATCTTCTCTTCCTTTCCCAAATTTTAGGATAAAAATCTGCCTTTTCAGCGGATGTGCAGTTCGTAGGTCTCCTTGTCGTCGTTGTAGTCAAACCAGACGAGTTTATTCCCCTCGATGTCGTACTTAAAACCGTTAAAGAAAGGCATCTCAAAATTGGGTTGTAGCGGGAATCGGAATTCTCTTCCCCGGATCTTGCCTTCAAGGTCCATGACGATGATTTCATATAAGTCGTCCTTCTTGGCCGCCGTAAGAGCGCAGATCCGCCCACGATCGATCTTAAAATCA
>Ga0114922_10003212_pt1 | contig 15269 bp, 15 predicted proteins | sample AartaG_FD_100975 | JGI IMG/M metagenome (GOLD analysis project Ga0114922, IMG submission 100975) | Deep subsurface microbial communities from Aarhus Bay to uncover new lineages of life (NeLLi) - Aarhus_00045 metaG | ecosystem: Environmental > Aquatic > Marine > Oceanic > Sediment | place...
AAGTACGTTCCAGGATGCCTGGGGAGTAGTCCGCCGAATCGGCAGCGACGGAAAGTTCGTCGAGTGGGTCAGCGGACCGCTGATCGATGCTTCAGACCCGGATGAGTACGATTTCCCGGGAGTGGACCGCATTATCATGGATCCGGACCTTGCGGACAGAATCCGCATGTGGAAAGAGCAGGGACTGTTCGTCCGTGCTGTGGTAAGCCAGCCCTACAAGACCGCCTGGATTCTCCGGGGAATGGAGAATTTACTGATGGATTACATTCTGAACCGGCCTTTCGTGGAGAAACTGTTCGACAAGATCTACGCCCTTCAGGGGGAGATCCTGCGAATTTCCACCGCTGCCGGGGCAGATCTGATCGGATTCGACGGTGATATTGCCACGCAGAACAGTGTTGTCATGGGCCCGGATCGCTGGCGGGAGGTCGACAAACCCCGGCTGGCGAAGGTCGTCCGTTCGTGCCTGGAGATCAATCCAGAAGTGCACGTGTTTATTCACAGTGACGGGGATATTCGGGAAATTCTGCCTGATCTGATCGAGATCGGCTTCGACGTGATCGATCCGATCCAGCCGGAGTGCATGGACCCCGAAGAGATAAAAAATGAGTTCGGGGATCGAATCACCCTGCATCGCTGCGGCAGTCTGCAGCGGACCCTTCCGTTCGGGACCCCGGAGGAATGCCGGCAGGAAGCACGCCGGCTCGTCGATGGCTGCGGAGCAGAAGGTGGGCTGGTTCTGGGCGCTTCGAATACGATCGGTTTCGACGTGCCGGTAGAGAATATTGCCGCCTGGTATGAGTCGGTCCGAGACTATAAGCTCGGACCGCTTCCCGCGTAGAATAACGGAGAAATTGGTATCACAGGGATTCCAGCAGAGTCGTGATGCGTTGTGCCACCTCCGCCGGAAGCTCGGACCGCATAATATTCCTGGTCTTCTCCAAGTCTATGAGTTTCTTGTTTTTGAGGACCCGGACATACTCGATATCCCTTTCCCTCCCAGCCGCCAATTTCGAAGCCGCTATGTCTATAGGGTGAAGGCAATATCCCTTAACCCCCCTGGTTTTCGCATTGCTGATCACCACGAGCCTGTCTTTCCAGTTTTGTGGCAGAACGGCGGTTTCAGGACCGACACCATGAGCATAGTAGCCGAATGTGTCGTGAAACGGCGATTCTTCACCGATCGAACCATCGATAAGATCGGCCTGTTCCACCTCCGGGATTGGGTACAGATCGACCTCCATAGAAGAGAGGAGTTCTTGGGGTGGGTCGAGAAGAGAGCCGAGAATGGCCTGGCTGCCGATAATGATCAATTCATCGGTTTCGGCGATTGCACCTGCAGCCCGGATTACATGCTCGAGCTCAGTTCGTGTCATGTTTTTGGAATTTGCGGTACAGCTGCCATCTCTCTCTATTCGAGAGTATACCCACAAAAGGACTGCTCTGCCGAAGGCGTTTTCCGCGCTCCCCCTCATCAAGGAGAATCGAGCGTATGTCGATCCAGGGTTGCTTCAGGATTTCGAGCCATTCTGAAACCGCCGGGGACGGTCGCCGAAGATTCCAATGTCTGCACGCTGACCTCGCACTTTCCAGCCCTTTGCGCTCCGGATCTTGGTCGATCTTCTTTACAATCGCCCGTGCCATGGCAAGACTTCGATTGTCGATCTCCTGATGGGTCTTCATGAGACAATAGTATAATATAGACGAGGAGATGCAAAGACCTTACGAGAATAGGTTGCCGGTCGGATATCACGGCGATAGCGATCGTCCAGCCGCGAGGGATCACCCCCACTTCATCGCCGGGTAACTACAACCACACCGCTTCACGGAATATTACCTCTGCAAACTTGGTTGCAGAGGCTGATAATGATTCCCACTCATCGAGTGTATACACAAGAAGGTCAGCCGGTACGGGCAATTGTTCCTTATCAAAGCGGATTGCACGCCGCTCCCTGGGATGGTGAGATTTCTCAACGACAACAACTATATCCAGATCACTTCCCACCCCCCAGTCTCCCCGAGCATAGGATCCGAAGAATCCCACCTTCACGACATCTGAATTTTTACGTTTTATCTCGATAGCCCACTTCTGCAGTGCTTGTCGAACGATTTCACCGTCCGGCCATTTGATCACGGACGAATTCAATGATCTCACCGGCATACCGGATAGCCTCCCTACTTTGGATAGACCCATAGTGATGATATGGAGCTCCTTCCGAATGTCCATTCGGAGACCTGGTAGGAATATAGAAATTATCGAGAACCTTTGCCTTTTCTACAAGATCCTCTGGAGCTTCAATCGGCAGTTCCGAAAACAGCTTCGCGACTACATGCCCCCAGGCTTCCTGGCCCAGAAACAAATGCAACGCTTTAACAGACAGTTCAGCCGCCTGCTGGGCTGCGAAACAGGCCCACTCATGGCGACCGTCCCGTTTAGACGCTTGAGCTTGTTCAAGGTTTCTCTGAGCCTGGTTCAGCCAATCATCCGCTCGGTTCGGCATAGAATGAGTATAGCAGGAATCCCGGGGATCATCCAGAAGGAGACCGGCTGCTAATTGACCGGCGACTTTTCGTACTTGACAACCTGGTCATCCTTTACTATATTGCCTACCAGCAAAAAACAAAAAGGTCAAAATAGAGTGTCAGCTCTTGGGTTCAACACAATCATCCCGATTCTCATAATCCTGCTTGGTGTAATCATTATTATTCGCGAACCCACGGGCTGGGCGCCGGCTGCCGGATAGGCAGCCTGAAACTGGCAACAAGCCGTGGGGTAACGAACAAGCCTCACGGCTTTTTTTGTTGTCGAGACTTTGATAGAGAGCCTGCGATAGAGGCGAAGAAGAGGGAGGAAAGGCATGGCCGACGTGAAAGACAAGGTGAAACGTTCAGCAGGGAAAGCTCAGCGATCCGACACGATCGAGGTGATGGACACCACCCTGCGGGACGGGGAACAGATGCAGGACGGCAGCTACACCCCGGAGGAAAAGCTCACCCTGGCTCAAGTGCTGCTCGAAGAGGTGCGGGTCGACAGGATCGAGATCGCCAGCGCCCGGGTGAGTCCGGGCGAGCAGAGGGCCGTCGCTGAAGTCATGAAATGGGCCCGCCGGCACGGTCACGGCCAGAAGGTCGAGGTCCTCGGATTTGTGGACCACACCCATTCGGTGGATTGGATCCTCGATTCCGGGGCCAAGGTGATGAACCTGCTGAGCAAAGGCTCCCTTCTTCACGTGGAAAAGCAGCTGCGCAAAAGCCCGGAAGAACATTTTTCAGACATCCAACGTACCGTGGAGTATGCCCATGGAAAAGGGATCCGCTGCAACATCTATCTCGAGGACTGGTCCAATGGGATGCTCAATTCGCGGGAATACGTGTATCACTTACTCGAAAGTCTGGGGGACAGTCCCATCCAGCGCTTCATGCTGGCCGACACCATAGGGGTGTTGCATCCGGGCCAGGTTACGGAGATGGTGGCCGATCTGATTGCCCGCTACCCGCGGGTTCACTTCGATTTTCACGCGCACAACGACTACGGGGTAGCCACGGCTAACACCCTGGCGGCGGTGCAGGCGGGTGCCAGGGGTGTGCACTGCACCGTAAACGGGCTGGGGGAGAGGGCCGGCAACGCCTCCCTCGACGAGGTGGTCGTGGCGATCCACGATTTTCTCAGGCTTCATACGAGCGTGGATGAGAAAAAGCTCATCAGTACCGCCGAAACCGTAGAGGTGTTCTCCGGCAGGCGGCAGGCGGTAATCAAGCCGATCACCGGTTTGAACGTCTTTACCCAGACCGCCGGCATCCATGCCGACGGGGACAGCAAGGCGAACCTGTACGAAAGCCGCCTGGTCCCGGCGCGCTTCAACCGCCGCCGCCAGTACGCTCTCGGAAAAATGAGCGGTAAATCGAATCTGGACTACAACCTCAAAGAGCTGGGGATCGAGCTGACAGCCGAGCAGAAAAAGCTCGTGTTGAAGAGAATCGTAGCGATCGGGGATCGGAAAGAAACGATCACCCGGGACGACCTGCCCTACATCGTCGCCGATGTCCTGGAAACCCCTCATGAACGGCGCTTTATACTCCGTTCCTGCGTCGTGGTGTCCAGCATGGGACTGAAGCCCATGGCTACGATCAAGCTGGCCTATCGCCCGGAAGGTGAGAAGGAGTACGAGGAGTACGAGGAGAGCGCCCAGGGGGACGGCGGATACGACGCCCTGATGCGGGCGATCCGTAAGATCACCTCCAAACTCGGATTGGAGTTCCCCGCCTTGGCGGACTACCGGATCACCATCCCCTCGGGGGGGCATTCCGACGCCCTGGTCCAGTGCACGATCACCTGGAAAAATCACACCACCTTTGTGACCAAAGGTGTGAACCCCGACCAGGTGCTGGCCGCAGCTGAGGCGACCGAGAAAATGCTCAACCTGGCGCCCCTGATGAAGACCGGTCGGGGAGGATGATTTTTATGTTGATTATTATGGTAAATATTAACAACCTCTACACACGAAGGAGGGTAGACCGTGGAAATGACACGTGAACGAAACCGGAAAGCAACAACCGAGGTTGCGACACGACCGATCGAGAAGAACGGGCATTTCCGCAAGGCTGCGGAAGTCCTGGTCGAGTTGATAGAGAAGCAGGGGGTGGAATACATCTTCGGTCTTCCCGGGGGAGCGGCCATCCCCATCTTCGATGCCCTGGTGGACTCAGGCGTGAAGCTGGTTCTGACCCGCCACGAACAGGGGGCGGCCCATATGGCCGACGGCTATGCCAGGGCAACGGGAAAGCCCGGGGTCGTCCTGGTGACATCCGGGCCGGGAGCCACCAATACGATCACCGGGATTCTAACGGCCCACATGGATTCGGTGCCCATGGTCGTGATCTGCGGACAGCAGAGCACGGATAATCTGGGTTTGGATGCCTTTCAGGAGGCCGATGTATCCGGAATATCCTATCCCCTGGTCAAACACTCCTATCTCGTGAAAAACGCCCAGGAGGTATCCCGGATCATTCCTGAAGCGTTCTTTCTGGCTCGTTCGGGAAGGCCCGGCCCGGTGCTGATCGACATGCCCAAGGATGTGTCCAACACCCTGATCGATTCGACCGAACACGACGATTTTCACCTTCCCGGCTACAATGTACCGGCCCAGGGAGATTCCCGCGACATTGAGCTTGCCGCCGGCCTTCTGCAGCAGGCCCGCAAGCCGGTACTCCTGATCGGCCATGGGGCGGTTCTTTCCGGGGCCGAAGAGGAGGTTCGCGGACTGGTGGAGAAGCTCGGAATACCGGTAACCAATACCCTCCTGGGAAAGGGCTGTTTTCCCGAGACCCACGAGCTGTCCCTCGGCATGCTGGGAATGCACGGCACAGCCTACGCCAATCTGGCGGTTCAGCACTGCGATCTGATCATGTCGGTGGGTTCTAGATGGGACGACCGGATCGTCGGAAAACTGGAGGAGTTCTGTCCCCACGCCCGCAAGATCCACGTGGATATCGACCCCTCCGAAATAAACAAGACCGTCCAGGTAGACTGCGCCGTAATCGGCGACGCCCGACTTGTTCTCCAATCCCTGCTTCCGGCGGCCCGGCCCGGAGATACCGCGGACTGGCTGCAGCAGGTCAAGGGATGGAAGCGGCGGCATCCCCTTAGCTACAGAAAGGAAGGCGGACTCAAGGCCCAACACGTGATCGACGAGCTGTATCGACTGAGTGAGGGCAAGGCGGTGGTGGTGACCGATGTCGGACAGCACCAGATGTGGGCCGCCCAATTCTACAAGACGGATCAGAGGCGGCACTGGCTTTCCTCCGGCGGTGCGGGCACTATGGGCTACGGTTTTCCCGCCGCCATCGGCGCACAGATGGGGCGACCGGATGCGCTGGTCGCGGCGATCGTCGGGGACGGAGGGTTTCAGATGACCATGTCCGAGCTGGCGACTGCGGTCAATGAGAAGCTGCCCCTTAAGGTGGTGATCATCAACAACCGCTACCTGGGCATGGTCAGGCAGTGGCAGAATCTATTCTATGCCAACCGCCTCTCCGGAGTCGATCTGCGGGGGAATCCTGATTTTGTCCAGCTGGCCCGCAGTTACGGCTGCAAGGCTTTTCGCATCCGCCGCAGCGGCGATGTACGGCGTGTGCTGAAGCAGGCTTTGGATTACTCCGACGGACCCTGCATCATCGACGCGGAAGTCGAGAAGGAAGACAATGTCTTTCCCATGATCCCCGCCGGTGCCGGGATGAAGGACATGATTCTCGCCCCCCCGGAGAGAAAGACTCAGGCTGCGCCGAAAAGGGCGGAAAAGGAGAAAAAAGCATGAACGGCAATGGCAAAACGGCAACCATCGAAGTACAGAGCCTGGAACTACCCCCCGGGGTCGGTACCAGCACCAGCTCTCAGCCCATCTCCGGGGCTGCCCTGACCAATGGCAAGAGAGCCTCGAACCTGGTAAAAAAGCATGTGATCAGTTTGTACGTAAACAACAAGCCGGGTGCCCTCATCCGTATCGCTTTGGTGTTTGCCCGCCGTGGCTACAATATCGACAGTCTGGTCGTCTCGGAAGGACACGACCCGGCTTTCTCTCACATGAATATCACGGCTACGGGGGACGAGAAGACCCTCCAACAGATTTTACAGCAGCTCAACAAACTGGTAGACGTTGTCCACGCGAAAGATCATACTGGGGATGACATTGTTCAGCGCGAGCTCGCGTTGATCAAACTGAGCTGCACCGCAGACACACGGAACGAGGTCCTTCAGATCGCCCATGTGTTCAAGTGTGCGGCGGTGAACTTGACGGATACGACCATCACCCTGGAGATCACCGGAGAGACAGAGAAAATCGATGCCCTGCACCGGATGCTCAACCAGTACGGGATCTTGGAAATGGTGCGAACCGGGAACGTGCTGATCGCCAGAGGTGAGGAAACAACCTACTAGCAAGAAGAGGTCACTACGATGGGGAAAAACCTGCTGAAAAAAGTTTGGGAGCTGCACAAGGTCAGGACCCTGCCCTCCGGACAGGACCAGCTGTACATCGGACTGCACCTGATCCATGAGGTCACCTCCCCCCAGGCATTCGCCATGCTTGCAGAGAGGGGCTTGAAAGTTCTGCATCCGGAGCGGACCTACGCCACGGTCGATCACATCGTACCGACAGACGATCAGAGCAGACCCTTCAAGGATGAGTTGGCCGAGCAGATGATCCAGGCCCTGGAGCGCAATACCGCCGAACACGGGATACCCTTCTTCGGTCTGGATTCAGGCCTGCAGGGGATCGTGCATATCATCGGCCCGGAACTGGGCTTAAGCCAGCCGGGGATGACCATCGCCTGCGGGGATTCCCACACCTCGACCCACGGAGCCCTTGGTGCCATCGCCCTCGGGATCGGCACATCCCAGGTGCGGGACGTTCTGGCCACCCAGACTCTGGCCTTCAATCCTCTGAAAGTCAGGCGAATCGAGGTAAAAGGAGCTCTTCGCAGCGGGGTGTATTCCAAGGACATTATTTTAAAGGTCATTGCCGAGCTGGGGGTCAAGGGTGGACTGGGCCATGCCTACGAGTACGGGGGACCGGCAATAGAAGCCCTGCCCATGGAGGCCAGGCTGACGATCTGCAATATGAGCATCGAAGGGGGAGCCCGGGTCGGTTACATCAATCCGGATCAGACCACCTTCGACTACCTGAAGGACCGAAGGTTCGTGCCGAAGGGCGAGGAGTTCGAACGGGCTGTGAAGTTCTGGAAGCGGATAGCTTCGGACCCGGATGCCGAGTATGACGACAGCTTCGAGCTGGATGCGGATAACCTGCAGCCGATGGTCGCCTGGGGAATCAATCCCGGCCAGGCCGTCGGGGTGCTCGAGAAGCTGCCCGTCCTGAACGCACTCAAGGCGGAGGATCGGGAGGTGGCGGAGATTGCCTACAGCCATACCCGCTTTCACCCGGGCCAGCCGATCAAAGGGCAGAAGATCGATGTGGCCTTTATCGGTTCATGTACGAACGGGCGGATCAGCGACCTGCGGGAAGCGGCCCGCCTGGTGCAGGGGCACAAGGCGGCGGCTCATGTGAAGGCCCTGGTTGTGCCCGGTTCTCAGGCCGTGGCGGAACAGGCTGAATCGGAAGGGCTGCATGAGATCTTCCGCCGGGCCGGTTTCCAATGGCGGCAGGCGGGCTGCTCGATGTGTCTCGGCATGAACCCGGACGTGCTTCAGGGTGATCAGATCTGTGCCAGCTCCTCGAACCGAAACTTCATCGGCCGTCAGGGCTCGCCTAAGGGCAGAACCCTGCTGATGAGCCCGGCCATGGTGAGCGCGGCGGCACTGGCCGGCGAGGTGGCGGATGTGCGGGAGATAGCCCAAGGAGGTCGTAAATGAGCGAGAGTGCACCCGTGATTCGAGAGATTTCCGGCGGGGCGATAGCGGTTCGAGGCAACGACATCGACACCGACCGCATCATTCCTGCCCGATACATGAAAGAACTGACCTTCGACCGGTTGGGTCAATACAGCTTCTACGATCAGCGCTTCGATTCTTCCGGCAACGCCCTCGATCATCCCCTGAACGACTCCCGCTTCGAGGGGGCCGGTATCCTGCTGGTAAACAAGAACTTCGGCTGCGGCTCCTCCCGGGAGCATGCACCGCAGGCTCTGATGCGCTGGGGCATCAGGGCGATCATCGGCGAAAGCTTCGCCGAGATCTTCGCCGGCAACTGCACCGCTCTGGGTGTTCCCACCCTGACGGTCGGCCACGGGGAGATCGAGGAGCTGATGAGATTGGTCGAAGCGGAACCGCAAACGGAGCTCCGCATCGACCTGGAGTCCCGGCAGGTTCAGGCCGGCGGTTCGAAGATTTCCGTTTCCCTCTCCGCCAGCCAGGCTCAGGTGTTCCTGAGCGGTACCTGGGATACCACCACCTCCCTTCTCGAAGGCCTGGAGGAGATTCAAGCTGCGGCGGCCCGCCTGCCGTACGTAAAGGATTTCCCCTACGATCGGCCTCGGGGTTGAGCTCCTGCGGAGCGAAGGAAGCGTGAAGGAAGAGGCTCTGAACCGGAAGAGCCGGGAAATGACCGGAGGTATCGCCCGGACGCCGAATCAGGCCATGCTACGGGCCATCGGCTTCGAGGATGCGGATTTCAACAAGCCGATCATCGGACTGGCCAGCGCCGGATCCGAGGTTTCTCCGTGCAATGTCCACCTCGACGATCTTGCCGTGGTGGCAAAGGACGTGCTTAAAAGTTCCGGCGGAGCCCCCCTGAAGTTCAACACCTTTGTGGTCACAGACGGGATGGCCATGGGACACGAGGGGATGAAGTGCTCCCTGGTCAGCCGGGATGTCATTGCCGACACGATCGAGCTGGTCGCCCGGAGGCTCAGGAGGGCGGCACCATCGCCCTGCTCCGGGACGGGGACGTGATTACTATCGACTCCAATAAGAAACTTCTCTCTGTAGATTTAAGCGAACAGGAGATCGACAGGCGCCGCGCCGCCTGGGAAGCACCTCCAAGCTCCTACACCACGGGAGCCCTGGCCAAATATACCCGGCTGGTTTCCACGGCCAGCAGAGGTGCGGTTACCCACTAAGCGGCTCCGGACCGGCGAGTCGGCTCAATATTTCCAGTTCTGATCTCAACTCCTTGCTGTTTTGGGGCTCCTGTTCCAGGGGACCGTAGACAGGGGGGAAGTGATAGAACACCGCAATGGTGAAACAGATGCCGACAAAATATATCAACGCTTCGACAACGGTCTTGCCGTTCAGCACGCCGGTAGACAGGATTCTTCGTTTCCCATGGGAAATACTGAAGTTCTTTCCATGCAGGATCATCGGGTCAAGGGGTCCGGTGGGACGGCCCCCGCTTTTCCGACGGGTATTCAAAATCGTCTCCACTTTCTTTGCCATCTCGAAGATGACCTCCAACCCCTCGTTGACCTGTTTTAGGATCTCAGCCTCGAGACTCTGGATCCCCTTTGTCGAGTGCTGCAGGTCGAGGAAGCGTGTCCGGGGCAGCTCATCTTCCCCGTAATCCCACACACGACCGGCGATCCGCCGTATCCTCAAAAATTCGAGCTGGAAGAAGTCGTGGGTGAACAGGGTGACGGCTCCGACCTTTTCGAGATCCGTTTGGCCGTTCAGGAGGGGAGCGAAAATACGGTCGAAGGTGTCAAAGAATCGAGGCGCAAAGCGCAGGATATCTTCGCTGTCCGCTGTAAAGGCAGACTCGCCGCCGACGCTGTTCGCCTGATCGTAAAAGATGCGAAGCGGATCGAAGCTTACCCCGCCGGACTCATCCAGGGTAAGGAAGGTCTTGAGCTTCTTCGTCTTCTCCTGGTGGCTGCGGAGCTCCGCCAGTCGGCTCCGACCGTCGGCAACAAGCGCTTTGATCTTTTCTTTTACCTCGGGGGGACAGGCGAAGTCTTTCGTATTGATCAGCTCTCCGAGATCCGTACAGAGCAGGTCCCGCAAGGTTAGGTATCGCCGATACTTGAGCATATTGAGGCCCAGAATGATGTTGTACAACGATGGAGTGCTGCCGTCGTTGTGAAGGAGTTTGTGGATCAGGTCGATGGAGGTTTCATACTTGTCGCCCACTCTCGGATCGTTCCTCACGATTTGCTGCAACGAGGAGTGCAGCAGCTCCTGATAGGACTCCCGGTAGTGAAACACAAGAAAGAGCGCTTCCAGGGATCGCAGCTTGTTGAGCAGATTCGGATCCTTGTAGTCGAACAGATTGAAATTGATGGATAGGATTTTCTCGCACACTTGTTTCATAGTCACGAGGAGGTTGTACTCGATTTTCCGAAGGTAGTGCCAGCTGTCTTCGAGGCCCAGGGAGACAATGTCGCAGAGCTCCGCAGCCCACCGGCGTAAATCCCGAGTGAGAAGCAGAGGCACGGCTTGGCTGAGCTTCACATCCGGTAGAAACCGTACCGGAGTGAATACCTGTGTGTACTTTCCGAAGCTGAGTATGCTCCTGTAGTCGCCGAACAGATAGGCGAAATAGGGGGTTCGGGCATAGGGTTTCTTGAGAATATCTATCAGTGCGGGAACCCGGTATCGCAGGGGTCTGGTTCTTCGAGTTCCCTCGTCTTCGCCTTCGATGCCCTGGCTGCCCCCAGCGTCAAGTTTATGGATCTCCCGGATTTTTTCGCGTACAGTCAGACCGCTGGCGACGATTTCATCGACCGCTTTTCGACGCTCTTCATTCCGCTGCTGCTTCAGCATTTGACCGAGTGTGATGATATCTTCGGCCTCTGGACTGAGTCGGCCCGAGGGCGCTGATTTTGCCATCTAACAACCTGTACTAGCATTATTATCGGCAGGCCGAACGAATTCAAGGCCCTGGAGTTTCACTGTACTCACATTTGCATCGCCACCGCGGATGAGTTAGCATTGGTGTCAGCGCAACGTAATAAAATCCAAAGTTACAGGAGGAGAGAAAAATGGCCACGTATATCCTGCTCAGCAACCTTACCGACGAGGGAAATCGAACCCTCAAGAAGAATCCCGACCGCATAAAAGAGGTCAACCAAGAGCTGGAAAAAATGGGGGGGAAGGTCACCGCCCAGTATGCGACCCTTGGATGCTACGATTTTGTCAATATCGTGGAGGCTCGCGACAATATGACGATCGCCCGCATATCGGCGGAGTTGGGCGCCCGTGGAAGTGTCAAGATCATGACCTTGCCCACAATTCCGATCGATGCCTTCATCAAGAGCCTGAAATAGCGTATCCTGTTCAAGTAGGCTGGACTGGTCGCCAAATTCGACTACTTGATGATAGAGCCCGCGGCGGAATAGAGATACATAAAATCCTCTTTTGAGAAGCCAAGATTATTCTTGATTACGCCGATCCTCTAATAGAGGGTAATTACGGCCGCCATTTGGCTGTAGGCATCGTTGGCTGAGGAGTTTGCTTTCCGAAGTACCTGTATTTATATTTTTGAGGACCTATGAAAGCGAGAGAAGAACTGCTGAAAAAGGTACCCAAAGGAGGGTTCCTTAAGATTTCCCAAAGTCAGGCTGCGGAGTTGTCAAAAGAACAGCGGGTTGCACTCATACGAAAAGGTAACGAGCTGTTCAACCGGAAAAAGTACGATCTGGCGAAGAAGATCTTCTTAACGACCGGCTACTCCGACGGTCTGATTCGGCTTGGGAATTTGTACCTGGATCAAAAGATGCCCCTGGATGCCTTTCGAATGTATTGGCTGGCCCCGGATCGGAAGAAAGTGGATGCTATGCTGGAAAAGACGGTTTTGATAATAAAAAAGTGGTTACAGGAAGGAGAACAAGACGTTGAATGAGGAGGAGAACGCTGCTGCTGCCGATCAGGATCAGCAGACGGAGCTTTCCAAGGCGGGGTATCGATATCTGAAAGAGGGCAGGATGGAGGAAGCCGATGCATCGTTCAACGGCATCCTCGAGATCAATCCAGAGAACAACTACGCCTTGGTAGGTCTCGGCGAGGTCGCCAGAAAACAGGGGAACTTTCAGAAGGCTATCGAGTACTATCAGGCCTGTCTGGAATTTCATCCCGGGAACAAGTATGCCCTGATCGGTTTGGCGGACTGCTATCGCGCCCAGAGCGCATACCAGAAGGCGATCGAGATATGGGAACAGTACCTGAATCAGGATGATCAGGATGTCACGGTTCTGACCCGCATCGCCGATGCCTACCGTAAGGTCAAGAACTTCGAGAAGTCCAAAGTCCTATATCTAAAAGCCCTCGAAATCGAAGCGGAGAATCCCTACGCATTGAACGGTCTGGGGCATCTGCACTTTGATTTCAAATACTACAACGAAGCCGTGTCCTACTGGGAGCGGATGCTCAAGAATGATCCGAAAAACATCAAGGTGATGACCTCTATGGGCAACTGCTACCGAAAGACAAAAGACTTCCACAGCGGGTTGCCCTACTTCGAGAGAGCACTGGAGATCGAGCCGTCGAATTTCTACGCTCTGTTCGGGATCGCCGATTGTTGCCGGGGTATGAATCGGCACAAGGACTCTTTGGAAGCGTGGGAGAAGATTCTCGATTCTGATCCGAATAACAAGGTCATTATTACCCGGGCAGGGGACGCCTATCGCAACCTGGGAGATCTTGAACAAGCCGAAATCTACTACAAACGTGCTTTGAACATAGAGTTCGATATGTACGCGGTGATCGGATTGGCCCTGATCAGCAAAATCAAGGGTGATCACCTGCAGGCGATTGAATCCCTGACCGGCCTGCTCGCCCAAAATCCGAAGAATCACCGACTGGTCATCGAGATTGCCGATTCCTACGTCAAGTTGGGGAACAGGGAAGCTGCAATCGACACCATAACCCGGTTTCTGCGTCTGGGCGGCAAGAACGCCCGAGTTGCGGAGATGTTGAAAAGTCTCCAGAAGCAATGATCCCGGTTTCCGCTCTTTTTCCCGCTGAGCTGGTGAACAGCCTGCGGATTGAGCCGGCATTCAGGGGTCGTCAGATCTTCGCTTGGATTCACAACAGGCTGGTTTTTGATTTCGCCGGCATGAGCGACCTTCCCGAAAGACTGCGCCGAGATCTGGCGGAGCGTGCCCTTCCCATTGGTCTGCGGTTGGTAGAGAGGCTCCAGGATTCGGACGGAGCGATCAAGTTCCGTTTCGCTCTGCTTGACGACAACGGCATCGAGTCGGTCATCCTTCGGGATGAGCGAGGGCGAAGTACGGCCTGCCTTTCGACCCAGGTCGGTTGCGGTATGGGTTGCCGCTTCTGCCGGACCGGTGCGCTGGGCTACACCCGGGACCTGAGAGCCGATGAGATCGTCGATCAGTTCCTGCTGCTGCGCTCATTTCTGCACGGTGAAAATCTCTCCTCTGTCGTATTCATGGGTATGGGGGAGCCCCTTGCCAACGTGGACAATCTGCACAGGGCGGTCGATGTGCTGTCCAATCCCGAGGGCAGCGGCTTCAGCCCGCGGCGGATGACCGTATCTACCTGCGGACTGGTCGAAGGGGTACACGCGCTGCGGGAGAGGAGAACACCGGTGAGATTGGCCGTATCGCTGGTCAGCGCCGACACCGATGTTCGGGCAAGGCTCATGCCGGTGGCCCGATCGAATCCGCTCCCCGAGCTGCGCCGGGCTTTGCTGGACTATCAAGAGGCCATGGGCAAGCGGATTACCCTGGAGATTGTACTCATGGACGGGATCAACGATCGTCCCGAGGATGTGGAGGCTCTGGTGCGCTTCGTTCGGGGTGAGCCTTCCCAGGGCCCGCTGAGGGTTCTGATAAACCTGATTCCTTGGAATCCGCTGCCGGATTTCCCATACAAAAAGCCTGAAGCCAAGCGGATCGAATGGTTTCAGCGCCGTATCAAACAGACAGGTATTCCGGTCACGACCCGGCTGTCCCGTGGAAGCGCTGTCTGCGGCGCCTGTGGTCAGCTAGGCCGGCGTCCCCCTTCTGCATTTTAGAACTCGTCACTCCACCACGGCTCGAATGCGCCGCACCCCCGCCGAGGAGCTCTGCTCCTTGAGGATACGGAAGGACCCGAGCTCGCCGGTGTGCTCCACGTGGGGGCCGCCGCAGACTTCCATGGAAAAATCGCCCACGAAGTAGACCTTGACCTTCTCTTCGTAGCGCTCGCCGAACAGGGCTATGGCTCCCCGTTTTTGGGCCTCCTCCAGGCTCAGTGTCTCGAAGTGAACCGGCAGGTCCCGCTTGATCTGCCGGTTGACGATCTCCTCGACCCGGCGGAGCTGCTCGTCGGTCATCGGTTCCGGATGGGAAAAGTCGAAGCGCAGCCGTTCGGCGGTGATATTCGAACCCTTCTGCTGCACGTGATCTCCCAAGACCTGACGCAGGGCCTGGTGCATCAGGTGAGTAGCCGTGTGTAGCTTGCGGGTCCGGTCGCTGTGGTCGGCCAGGCCCCCCTTGAAGGCCTTCTCCGCTCCGCTCTTGGACAGCTCCTGGTGCTTCTTGAAAGCCTCGTGGAAGCCTTCCACATCCACGCTCATCTCGTGTTCCCCGGCCAGTTCCTGGGTCAGCTCGATGGGAAAACCGTAGGTGTCGTACAGCCGGAAGGCGACCCGGCCGGGAAGGATCCGCTTGGGATTCTTCAGCAGATTGGGAAGCAACTTTTCGAACTCATGCTCCCCCTTCTGAAGGGTCTGGAGGAACTTGGCCTCCTCTCTCTCCAGCTCTTCCAATATGATATCCCTGTTTCCCTCCAGCTCGGGGTAGGCCGTTTTCTGGGCTTCGATGCAGGCCCGGGCGGGAGCGGACAGGAAGTCCCTTTCGATCCCGAGCTTGCGGGC
>Ga0114922_10003213_pt1 | contig 15268 bp, 15 predicted proteins | sample AartaG_FD_100975 | JGI IMG/M metagenome (GOLD analysis project Ga0114922, IMG submission 100975) | Deep subsurface microbial communities from Aarhus Bay to uncover new lineages of life (NeLLi) - Aarhus_00045 metaG | ecosystem: Environmental > Aquatic > Marine > Oceanic > Sediment | place...
GCGCACCCTATCGATGCGTCCCTCCATCAGGTGCTGGTAGCCGTCGTAAATCCCGACGACTTCCAGGCCGCTATTGACCGCCTCGATAGTCGCAGCGCTGATGGCGCTATTGATGCCGGGGGCCGGTCCCCCGCCGACCAGAATGCCCAGACGACCCTGCGTCGCTGCCATAGAGACCTCACTCCCCTATATGAAGACCATCAGCCATGAATTAATGATGAGCGCAAGAGCGCGTGGATTGGGCTCTTCAAGAATGTCATAGCCTTCTCTCATCGCACAGGCGAATCGTCTCTATAGACGCATCTATGAGAGGGATGTTACAGCCTGTTCTGAGGCCGCTACGAGCGGCCGCAGGAGAAGAGTGGACATCTGGGGTAGCGGCCGTAGTGATGGCTTTCGTGGGCGCTGCCCGCGAACGAATCCCCTGGTCGCCTTGCCCAATCGGCTGAGGAGGGGATTGTACCTCGTGTTCTGGCCGCGCTCCCTGGAAGGGAGCCGTCGCGCCCCCATGACGTGGGAGGCAGCCGGCGTCGTCGTGGTAGACAGGCCAAGCGGCGCGTCACTAGGCGCGAGGCCTACTCGAACTCGCCGGCGAAAGGAAGCTGCATGCGATCAATCGTCTGGGGATGCGTTCTGCTAGCCTAGTCGGGAGTGAAGGGTATGTGAATCCCCAGAGCCCCCCGACAACACCTCAGTATGCGAACTCGCGAGCCTGGCGAATGTACGTCACCGAACCGAGCTGACCACATCGTCCCATCCGAGCGAACGGCTCTTGCGGAATACTGCTGCTATTGGGCGCCACTTAGATAAAGGCAACTTCGTAGTTGTGCGAACTGATCTTGTTCCGCTTCTGGCATTTAGGACATTGTACTAGCGTCCAACTCTTGTAACGGAGCCCCTCTACCCACTGATGACCGCAGTTACCACACTTGACGCCAACCACGAAATTGTCATTAATGCCTCTAGCTGCCATCTGTATGGAGAAACTATCTGCGATGCCTAACGCATGGCCCTCTACTTCCGCTGACCGTGCGTCAGTCTGCCAGGACAGCAGGTGCTCCTTGAATAGCCCCTTGATGTCCATGCCCCAGTTGCCATTTGGTGTCTCGACTACGACATAGTACTGCTGCCTACCCACGCTTTTGGTCAACAAAAACTCAATGGCCAACTCTACGTCCTCGCATTTATATACTTCATAGACACTGTCACCCTTCGTGTACTTGCGAACGAACTCCAGCTTGTCCGCGAGTCTTTCTACTTTCTCGGTCTTCGGAACAGCGTGCTCGTCCGGCGGCTGGTCGTTCTTCCGCCGTCCCTCGTGTCTTTCGAAACTCTCCTTTGCTTTTCGCCACAACTCGTGCCTTAGATCCTGGCCAGCGATGATCGCCTCATACTCTCCGGCGTCGGTTCGGTAGTACCCGAAAACCAAAGGCTCTATACAGATAAGTTCACCGGTGTCCTTCGCTTCGTGTATGCAGTCTAATTCCAGTAGACTTTTACGCGCACCGCCTCCGTCCTTGAAAACATACAAAACGAAGGGGTCGAACTTCTGCCGCATATTTCTTGTGGTCCAGTAAGCGATCGCCTGATCGAAATTGCTTTGCCTTGTTCCCACGTTATCGTGTTCCGTGAAGTACCCTGGTTTCTCGCTGCCCTTAGCCGCGCTCTCTCCCAGTGCTGGCTCTATTCTCATCGGGATCTGTTTCTTTCTTCTCAACAACCTACCGAGTATCCCCATGTTCGCACCCCCGGTGGAAGCCATTGGCTTCGCGCTCTTCCCTCAGGCCGGCGCAGGCATGATGCCAGAAAGTCTCGAAGGCGTCAAGGGGCGCCCCTTCAGGGCTGCCTCCACTGACGGCGAACAGAACGACAGGCCAGTGCCAGAGCGATGGGGTTTGTGTTCGCGCTGTGGATAACTGGTGGCAGCGGAGGGATTCGAACCCCCGACCTAGGGCTTATGAGTCCCCTGGGGCAAGACCGGGCCCGACTTTGACTGCCCGATTCTGCCCAGGCAACCCTCGGACCCCCGACAGTGGACGAATCCCCTGGTCGCCTTGCCCAAATGGCTGACGAGGGGATTGTACAGGGTCTTGGGCTACCTGACAACGCGGCCTGCTGCTCTTCGACGGTGCGCAACACTGCACGTGTTCCTTGCGGAACGAAAGTTGACACATTAAAGGCGCTGCGCGTATAATCGTCGGCGAATATTTGCACCTCGCCGGCTGGTGCCCATTCCAATAGGAAGGTAAGAGTTGCGCATCCACATCGTCGCTGGGCACGGTCGGGGGCAGACTGCCCTATCAGCCTTCGACGCTGCGCTGGCCGAAGCAGGGATTCTAAACTACAACCTCAGCCATCTCAGCTCCATCATTCCTCCAGGTTCTACTGTGGAGGTCGTTAAACGGTACGACGCGCCCGAGGACGACTACGGCAAGATGCTGTATCTGGTGATTGCCGAAATACGTAGTGACGTTCTCGGCAAGACCATCGGCGCGGGCCTTGGGTGGTATCAGTGGGGCGACGGGCGCGGCGTCTTCGCTGAACACACAGAGATAACCGACAACCCCGACGCTGAGGTCCTGGAGGCAGACCTGAGGCGGAAGGTGGAGCGCACGATTCAGGACCTTTGCGACTTTCGCCATGTGCCCTTCGACGCGCGACAACTCAATGCCCGGTTCGCCACTAACCGAGTATCAGACGAGCCAGCGTGCGCTCTTGTTGCTGCCGTTTACAAGGCGCAAGGCTTCTGATGCCGTGGCTGAGGTGGCGTCATCTAGGCGGGGCAACGCGAGCAAACTCCTGCTGGCTGCGCTCGTTGCCGTCCCCGTAGCAGCCCTGACGGCCTGGGACGAGGTGCTTCTGGCTGGCCCCATCGTCTTCTTGGTGGAAGTGCTGGGGTTTGTCCTTGGCCTTGTTGCCTTCACACTGCTCTGGGCCTGCCTGGGGTTGGCTTTCTTGGGCCTGACTGACTTCGTGTGGTTGCGAATCGGACCCACAGTGCAGCGTGCCTTCGGCAGATTCAGAGAGGTCATCAGACCGTATTTCGAGCAGGCCGAACACCCGCGGCGGGCAGTGACCATTGCGCTAACAGGGCTCGGTGTGTTGGGTTGCGCTTCTGGAGTAGCTGCCTACATCGTCCTGCTCGGAGGACGCACTGTGGATTTCCTTAGCGACAGTCGCGATGAGGTACTCATTGGCTTCGTCGTGGCGCTAGCCATAGTCAGCTTGGTAGGTTTCCTGAATCTGGCTCGCCGCCAGGTGGAGGCGTGGGTACGCCGAGTAGGAGAACGGGCGAAGCCTGTACTTCGACCCCTGGCCGCGCTCGCCACTATGGTCGTCTTTGGGCCGACCCTAGGATGGCCGCTGTTTCGGCTCCTGGGCTACACACGGCGGTCGACTTATGCGATGACCCTTGTCGCTGCCCCGGTCTTCGCCGCAATCTGGGTTCCTTTCTATGGGCTCGGAGTCTGGGGCTTCGGCCTCAGCCGATTACTGTGAGAAGATGAAGGATGAAACCTATACCACTGGAAGACGTCGAATACCTTAGGGCAGAAGGATTTGACCTAACACAGAAGGCAAAGACTCTGGAGTTCGAAACGTTCCGGCAGTCGAATTACGCCGGTACGCGAGGGTGTCTAGAGGAGTATGAGGGCTATCCTTGTATCTTCTATGTTGCAGTTCATCGCGGGTCAGATGTAGTTGGGGTGGTGAGAAAGACACTCCCATCAGCTCTGGGATTCACAGTTACACACCTCAGACTAGCTCCCGAGTGGGAGGAGAGAGTCAGAACCATAGTAGCCAACGAGAGATGTGAGGAGATATGCACGACCGCTCTCAAGAAGGGCTTCCGTGGTCGTAACAACTTCTCTTGCGTTCTGAACCTCTTCAGGATGGCCTACCACGACGCCGGTGCAAGTGGAACTAAGTTCTGGCTAGCTCCAATTGAGCCGCCAGTACTGATGCACTATGTTGCAACGTTCCACTTCAACTTCAAAGCGATTGGCCCAGCGCAAGAGTACCTTGGAGCCCCGACAATCCCAGCGATTATCAACCTCCAGGAAGGGTTCGAAAAGATCTCTAAAGAAGACCCTGAGCTTGGCGAGTTCATGGCTAGCCGGAGACCAAGCTCGCGCAAACCATAGGACCCCTACCTTTTCTCGACAGGTTGCACGCTAGGCAGACATGGTCAGTGCTGGATACAGTCTCGGCGTTTGGAGCCTCGGTGTCCACCTGGCGGTCTAGTAGGACAGGAGATTCGCGATGGCTATTCAGCGCTACTCGTGGCATCTGGTCGACAAGATAAATGAAAGCGAGGCCGCGAAGCACTGAGCTTGCTATGACGCAGCCTTTCAGGCAATAAACACTAAAACGCCATGTCGACAGAGTTTTCGTGAGACGGGATACCTCGCGGCGCTTGGTGACCCAGACTTTACGAAGCTCGTTGTCTGGAAGACCGACACGGAAGACATCTGCGCTGGGGCCATGGGGATATATGACCTCAAGAAGATACCCTGGGTGAACCCGGAGTTCTTCGAGTGCAGGTTCCCTGACTTGATTGGCCGCCTGATGTACGTGCCAGCCATATGGGTCGTGCCGAAGCACAGGGGAGCGGGACTAATACGTGTCTTTGCTGAGGGGTGTCTGCGACTCCTAGACGCGAGGCACGGTCTGGCAATCGCGTTTGATCATTCGCTCACGCAAATTCCTTGGCTGCCCAAGCTCGTTCCAAGCATCACCGGCCTCAAACCCCTGGGCACACTTCCTGACGGAGAACTGGACCATCAGGTCTACTGGCTCATGAGACGATAGACATTCTTTGACACCCAGCGTACGCCCCATAGTAGAGCGCTGGACCTGCTATGGGTCGCGTGTGGTGGCCAAGGCCGAGACTCGAGGCCAATCAATCGAGGATAATCAGGGTTATACGCATACTCAGGTTCCGGGGCGGTATCTGAGCATGCGAACCAAGTGGAGGGCCTGACCGGAGGGCCGTGGTTGATGTGTCACCAATGCAACTACTGCTTCACCCCGACAGGTGATTGTTTGACCACAACCCCCCGGTCAGCGCAGGCTCGCTTGACGATGGCGACAAATAAGGCGCCTCTGGTCTTCCGTACCTTGCCCTCCCGTGCGGCTCGCTTCACTAGGCTCAGCGCCTCGAAGATGATTTCCTTGGGAACGGTCGCTGCGAGGTGTCGGTAGTACCCCTCGCTCTCAGCGTCCTGGAGGACTGAGAGCATCTCGTACACTAGGGCCTCCCGTTCGCCCTCAGAGGCAACGTGCGCTTCCCTTCTTAGAAGTGTTTCTTGTTTTCCAACAACGTCATTTAGTCTTTCTTCTGTTTGTATTTCTTCGGGTGACATTTTTGTCACCGGGGGGGTGACATTATTGTCACCCCTCACGTATGTCTTGGCGTAGCGCTCCTCCTCTTCCCTGCTTACGTCCTCGATGTAGAGGATGTTGGTGTCGCCGGTGCGCTCTTCCTTGGTCAAGAGACCGGCGTCAACTAGTTCATCGACATGTCGCTGAATCGTCCTGTCGGTGACGTTGCGGATGGCAGCAAGGCGGGCGACTGAGGGATAAGCGAAGCCCTTGCGCAGTCCCTGGCCGTCCTGCCAGTCGAAGCTGTCGATGACCTGATAGGTCACCTTGGCGGCGTCAGAGACGTGGGGATAGGCGAACAAGAGGACGTTCGACGTGATGACGAAATGCTTCTTGAGCCGGTTCCTCCGGCGGAACGTGACATTGTCCATAGGTGACACAAACCCGCCCCGACGGTCAACGGCCTCCAGGCGGGCGCAATTAATAGATAACCTGCATTATCAATATAGTGCGCGGTTCTGTATTTGTCAAGGCGCCGCGTGTCTCGTGCCTCGAAATAGGGATGCGGGCGGTTGGCAAAGCCGGACCTGAGGTACGCCGGTGAAGCATCCGTTCGCAGGCTGGTCTGCAGACTAAAGGCTGTAGACCTTTTGTCTCCGGGTACATAGGCTGGGGCTGTGGTTAGCAAGGCCTTTGGTGAGGTTCTTCGGGAGCTAAGACTTGAACGCGGTCTTAGCCAAGAACGACTCGCGCTAGAGATGGGACTCCATCGTACCTACGTGAGCCAACTTGAACGCGGAGTGAAGAGCCCAACCCTCAGGACGATATGGAGGCTCTCGCGTTTCCTGGGGATAGACCCGTCGCAGCTGGTGAGGCTCGTAGAAGCGAAGCACCAGACCTTGAGATTGGCTCAAGGTGAAGCTGGGCTGGCAGAGGAATAGTACACGCTACACGTGGAATGCTCATAGATGGCGAAATGGCTGAGCTAGGCGCTGCAGCACGCGCTGAACTAGCGCGGGAGCTCCTCCAGGAGCAGGTCATCGACCAACGGCGCCGTCTGCACCGCTGGAGAGAGCTGACCGGCCAACCGGCCCAGATTGATACCGGCTATGTCGCTCAACACCTTGTGTCGGTTGTGACCGGCATCCAGGGCGAGGGCATGCGGGGCAAGGGCCAAGACCTGAGCGACGGCTCAGAAGTCAAGTCCGCCAATTTCCTTGACGCCCTTGACCGCCGCGGCGCCATCGCCCCGCGGTGGAACTTCATGGCAAATGACATCGACACGATGGAAAGCCTTCTGGAGGTACCAGCCATCTACCTCGTGTCGATTGACCTCAACACGCACAGCAGAGTGCGGGCGAGGGTTTGGAGGTTGCACCCGAGCATGCACGAGGTGTTCCGGGACCGCTACATTGAGTGGATGGAGAGGCTGGGGAAGCCCAAACTTGTCGACCCCAGACGCCCATATGCCAATTTCCAACTGTTCCCGCCAAGGTCACAGACCAACGACGAATTTGCCCGCCACGGGAACGGACGAGTCGATGGTTTTAGTCGCCTAAGGGTCGAGCTTGAGTCTCCGCCATCTTCCAGCCTCCTCTTCCTGGCCGAGGAGGACCCTCCTGGCACGGTTGTGATTCGCCGATTCCCGCCCTAGTCTTACCCGCTGTGCTTGGGCGCGTCGGCTGCCTGCAGCGAGGCCGCGAGCTCATCATACAGCAGCCAAAGCGTTCCATCGATTTTGTATTTTTCCGCCACAGCTTGCCTAAGCCGCGTTGCTATCTGCGCCCATCGTCGTCTGGTGACGTCCTCCGCTGCTATTGGAAGAAGGATTTCGCCCAGTTCCGAGTCCTTGACTCGACTGTGTGATGAGGATGTCCCAGAGGTTAGTGACTCTACTTGCGCCCTAACAAGAGGATGCATGAGCAGTGCTGCAAGCACATGCGGGTCAATGCCCTTAGGTTTCAACACGGCGAACTCAGCGGAGCACTCAAGGGGGCTGGCGGTTTCTGGCACCACGCATACTCTTGGGATTCGAGGGTTAATCTTTGACAGCAGTACATCGCCTGCATGACAGACTTTTCCCGGAGTCTTCGGGCGGTAGCGGGACGCTTCTCGCAGGTCTATCGAGCCATCTTCAGCGACATGGAGCACACTGACGTAGTGCAGGGCGGCGGAGCGAACCCTTGGTCGTTGAGCTGGGCCAATACTCGCCAGGTCGGTCAGCCTCACGAGGGCAAATCCCCTTCCCTCCAACGCTCTAAGAGCATGCACCGCCGCCAGGCGGTCGGCGTGGTAGAACTTCGGTGTCCACTTGTCATTGATGAGGCAATCTTGCCGGACCCAAACGCAAGACGGTGAATGGCTGGCCGCTACGTAGTCGTGGTTGCCCACCAAGTGGCCACGAGATGAGCCATAGGCTGCGATGATGTTCGGTAGCTCATTGACGGCCGAGGGCAGTCTGACGGTGGCTCCCTGGCGCTCTATGACTCGGTACCCTATGTCCTCGCACACCGCGGTGAAAACCGAGGGGCCAGGTCCTTGGGGTGCTCGGTCCGAGTCATGGACCTTCTTCAGATAGACTACGACGGTCTTCGTCCGTGTTCCGCCCAGGGCAAAGGTAACCGAAGGGAGTTCTATTACCGCCTTGAGTTGCGACCGCGCCTTGACCCAGCGGCGAACTGACTCGTTGATCCCACCGGACGACACCACACTATCCGGAAGGATGATGGCGAGCCTGCCTCCTGGTCGAAGTAAGGAAAAACACCGGTCAAGAATCGCCACCTCGGAACTGACTGCGCTCGAAGTGATACGGCTCGCGAGGCGCCGGTCACGAAGAGTCTCTGACAGCATTGGGAAACGGGCTGACGAGCCCCGAGAACGGAGGAGTTCGACAGCGTCGTATCGGGCCCCAAAAGGTGGATTCGTGAGGATTAGGTCGACTCTGCCTGTCAAGGATTCAAGCTGTGAGCCATCGAGGACTGTATTTCCCTGCCATACCGTGGCCCGGCCTGCCCCGAACAGCATCAAATTCAAGCTTGCCAAACGCACCATCCGGTCAACTTTGTCCTGACCGTATACGCAGCGGTTGGTCAGTTTGGTAGCGATTTCCGCTCTGCGCTTCGGCGGGATGCCTAATTCATGCGCTCGCTGGAGTAGTCGACGTGTCATGGCCACGAGAAACGAGCCCGTGCCGCACGCAGGGTCCAATATTAGGTAGGGGGCTCTTGTATCTACATCGAATATCCGCTGCAGATCTCCCTCGGCTTCGATGTCCGTGCAAACCAAGTCGGCAATGGCCGACACCACCTCTGGCGGTGTCATGTATTGCGCGTCTTCCTTCGTGTTGCGAAATGTGTCTCGAACGAAATGGTTAAAGGCCTTGTTAAGGATGTCGGCGTCGGGTAGCTGGGAGGGCTCGATAGACGAAGCGTGTCCAGTAGGTATTGGCAATGAGTTGATGAAGCCGACAATCTTCGCCGCGAAGTCGTCCTCCGTAGGTTGAAGATTGAGCGTGGGGGTGCTTCCGAAAATGCTTGTGCCGTCGGGGTTTCTGAATTCGGGCTCAGACAGCACCTCCTCACACAGCTTCCTCAATGCCAGAGCCAGCCTACCGGGTTCTCCGAATTCAGTTGCCGCGACCTTTCGGAGATAATCAACTGAGAACCGGCTTGTCCGGGCGGGCCTCCGGTCCTCGAACAGCTTCACGGCGAGGAGTTTGACGATTTCGTCAAGCTTGGCGTTGGCGTCGTCGAAGCGACCGGTTCGGTGAAACTCTTCTCTGAGTTCGGCCAGAGCTTCGTACGATGCGGCGTCGGCACCGTCCTGCTCCGGAGTCTGTGCCGTCTCACTAGTCGCGGGGGTTCGGAAAGGCCCAGTCTTGGAGAGGGATGCCCTGCCGGAAATACCCGCCTCTAGACGAAGCTGCCCTGCGCTATTGTGCCGTCGCATCGTACCTGGGTCATTTTAGGTCAGTTTCCACCCGACCACAAGGTTCCTGCGATTGGCCTTCTGAGGCTCGGCCTCTAGGCGAGCGTCTCCGCGTCCCGTCCGTCCCCGGTACAGGCCGAGTGGCTTCACGCAGCGTCTGCGTATGCCTTTGAGATTGATGCGGCGGCCTACCTCTGGCCGCCGTTACTGGCACCATCGAAAACAGGGTGAATTGCGCACAGGGCGAGCGTAGCGAGTTCATCTCGACCCTTGCGCAAGAGGGGCGAAGCCCCTAGTCCTCTGACTCGAGCAAGACCTGTGGCTTTGGAAGGGGCTTGTCAGGAGTCCACGACATACCGATGGACCTGAGCATGAGTTCGTATCGCTTCTTGAACTCCTGGGCGACCTTCTTCCTGGGCCGCGTGAACTTGCGGCGCGTATTCTTCTGTATTGCCTCAAGGTTGCTGTTGTAGAGCTCTTCGCGTTTGGCACTGTCCTCGTGGTTCTCCGGCCACTCTATCGTAGTGAAAGTCTTCTCGACGACCGGGTCGGCAGAGCCAGCGAGCCGACAGGTCGCGTGAAAGTTTGGAAGGTGGGTCAGTTCATTCGCGATTTCGCTGGCCATGTCGTTGTAGGTACGCTGCAACCTCTTCCGACCGGTGCTTAACCGCTGGCGGTATCCCTGTTCCTCGTACTCTGCCTGAACGTAGAGGGGAGACTTCTCGGCGTAGTGCTGGAAGAGTTCTGACAGAATCGCCTCCGCATCTCGAAGCCGCGACTCAAGCTTAGATACCTCGCGTTTGATGCCCTCTTCATGCTGTGATGGGTCATCCGCCTCTCGGCCTCCCGCAGGCGCGGCGCTCAGCGACTGTTGGAGCTCCGCTATCTTCCTGCGGATCGCCAGGATGTCGTCAGCTACGGCCCGATAGACATGGTTGTCCTTAGGGTCCCAGCGGCCTACACGGAAGAAAACGTTTGCCGACTTGGGCGCTGCTGAGTAGAAGGGTTCAATCACGTCTTCCTCTGGAGGGGTTGCGTCGAATTCGTGGGCCAGCTCTTTTGCGTCATCGCCACCGACGCGGAAACAGACCACATTCCCGGCGTTGACCGTCGCCCCCTGAACCCAATCACGAAGTTGCTCGCGGTACTGGTGGGCTATCACTAGGTCGACGTTGTACTTGCGGCCCTCCGACAGAAGGCCGGGAAACGAGGAGATGGCGAAGTTCTGAAACTCATCCACGATGATGTGAAATGGCTTCCTGCTTGCTGGCTCGGTCTGGGCTCTTGCAAACACGGCGGCGACAAGCTTGGCCACGAGAACGGAGCCCAGAAAGGCACTGTTGGCCTCGCCCAGCTTGCCCTTGGAGAGGTTAGCGAGCAAGATTTTCCCCTCGCCCATAACTTCGGACAGGTCCAGCTTAGACTGGGTCTGGGCGACTATGTTTCGTACAGTGGGGTTGGCGAGAAAACGGCGAACTTGATTGAGCACGGCAAGGGTCAGTTCGCTTCGGGGGCGTGGCGTCAATGTATCGAAGTTGTAATTCCAGAACTCCCAGACGGGGATTTGGTCCTGGGCCTGAAGCAGCCGGTAGAACTGGCTACGATATGTCTGCACCTTCCGTTTCCAGGGTGGCTTCTCGCGGTCCTCCTCAGGCACCCTCTCCATGGCCAACAGCGCCGGGATTTCATCCATTGCTGCGACCCACTGTTTCCCCTCGTCCATCTCGAAGTCGGCAGGACGCGACAAGAGGGTGAGCGTCACGTTCTGAATCACGCCCTCTATTTCGGGAGTCCATGCACGCCCGAATATCTTTCGGAAGATGGAGACTATCTCCGATGCGACTCGGGGGAGTTCCTCCCGTGTCACTGGGGCAAAGAGGTTGAGGCAGAACGGGTTGGCTTCATCGGAGGGGTCAAACAGGATGATGTCATCGACACGCTCCTTTGGAACAAGGGCTATGATGTCGTCAATAAGGTCACCGTGAGGGTCGATGACACAAAGCCCGTGCTTGGGCTCCTGGCGCATGTCGGTGGACGCTATCTGCCGGAGAAGAGTACTCTTGCCGGTACCATTGACCCCGATAACATATGTGTGCTGCCGCCTCTGCTTGTACGAAAGGGGCACATCCTTGCCCTCTGCATCCTTGCCCAGGACAACACGTTCGTCCATCGCGCGAACCTCCCTATAGGAGCGTGTGCGGCTCCTCGCTGCCCGCTTTCAGCCAGACGGGCGCTACCAGTATAGTCTCCGGCGTCAGGTCGTCCAACATGGCGAACCAGAACAGCGACCGGCCACCCTCAGCCTCGGTCCAGCGCTTGATGCGCTCCAGGCGGGTGGAGTCACGGGATACGTCGGCTATTACCCACAGTACCCGCAGGCTCTTCGTTCGGTAGCGGCGCTCGTAGGTGCCCGTGACCTTCCACTCGCCGTACGCTCTGATTTTTTCCTTGAAGGGCTTCTCCTCGACGGTGGCGCGGTCAATCTCGAGCGCAAAGGCGCTCGTCCGCTCGCCGTCGTGTACGGTGAAGTAGCCGTCGGGAACCACCGCCAGGCGGCGGCCGCGGTGGTCGGGGTCGTGGACGTAGTCCTTCATCTCGCGGCGACGTAAGGCGCGCTCATCGGTCCATGAGAGCGATAGCCCGCGGGTCGCCGCCGCCAGCGCAAGGCCGATTCGGAAGTCGTTGACGGCGAGCGTGTGGCGCAAGAAATAGAGTTCTCTGTCGTTGTGGCCCGGACGCCATTCCAGCTCTCTGACCTCGACCTTGCGGTCACGGGCCACCACCGAAGCACCCTTCGGTGCCAAGACATATATCGCCTTCGTTGACCCGAAGGCGTTCATGGAGGGCACGTAGATGCGGTCAAGGAAGGCGTTGTGATACAGCAAGGCGAGCCGCCGCTTACAATAAGATGCAGTTGACGGCGAGAAAAGAAGCTGCTGAATCTGCTCACGCGTCAGAAACCGCATATCGCAGACTGCACTGACAATCCGCACATCGCGCGCCGTTAGCTGCATCCGCGGCGGCGAGCTGGCCCGTCTGTAGCGCGGGAGGCGCGGAGTGGGTGCTTGGACTTGCGGTGTCACGTCACGCCCACCTCCCATCGCTCTGAGACGGCCCAGGACGGCCGTTTCGCGCGTCCCGCGACTTGCTGGTCGCACAAAATAGACCGGCGGCGCAGCCGCCCTCCTTTCGGGCGCGAGGAAGGAGGTTCAAGGAGGAAAGCCGAGCGCCCGCAGTCGTCGGCGTGAGCCGACCACCCTCGCCTAGCGTGGGGTGGAGCAGGTGCCAAAGGCACCAGCGACACCCCCGCGTACGCAAGGGGCTCCGCCCCGCAGCGCCGAGGGTGTCCGCAAGGACAGCCGAGGGGCGGGGGTGGTCGGGTCCCAGAAGCCGCAGGCGAAGGGAGCCGACGACGTCGGAATGCGATTGGGGGGTGAATGGCTCCACCATCATTTCCTCTTCCTGCCAGATTCCCTCTATGAGCATTCCGACTCTTCCTCCTTGGTCAAGCCAACGGCTAGATGCCAGATGGCTTGACGATGAGCGCCGCCGCGCGGCGCGAACTGTGGGCTTGTGAAAGCCCACCGCTGCGGACCACCGCAGCGGCCAATAGTAGGATAATCCATTCATACGAGATTTGACCTTGACTCCAAGGCATGAAGGTTGACCTTCACGTATTTGACGGAGACGATTTCGTCCTCCGGCACCGGCACCCCTCGGTCCAGCAGACCGAGGATGTGCTGCTCGAGACGCGCCTTGAAGTCCTTGTGGGCCCCTTTCCGCCCACGGCCACGCCCAACGACGTCCGGCAGCTTGGGCGTGAAAGCGATGTGGCCGGACCTGCCTCTGATAATAAGGACGGTATATCTTCGGGTCGTATTCACATGGGCAGATACCGCAGGGTCGGCCGCTATAGCACGGTCCTTGGCTGCGCTACCGCGGCCTCGGCTAAGTGCCGTCCTGGCGGGTAGACGCCAGGACCATACCCTCTCCTATCGAGAGAGGTAGTACGGACCGACCCCACACTTTAATTGTAGTTTATCGGTCAAATGTTCTACTACTGGCACTTTCTGCAACAAAGCCCATCGCAGGGTTGCCTGGCAGTCATTGACGGACGGGCAAAGACGTGGAAAATGGGGGTTGAAGGGAGGTGGGGATGTAGTCTGCGGGGTCGAATCGGTCAGCCTTCAGCGAGTGAGAATGGAGACTGGCCATGAGAACACTCGACCCTAGAAGCTCTCGGCATACCGCAGGCGAAAGCCTGAGCGCCCTCCTTCGGGAGTATGCTGACCGGGTCTTGCGCAATGGGAAAACCCAGGCGCAGGTTGCTCGGGACGCGTGGCTCGATGAGAGCTACGTGTCGCGGCTGCTCTCCGGAGAGCGGGACAACCCGAGCCGCGATGCTCTGCTCCTTCTGGCAAGTTGGGGTCTGGGGCTGGCGGTAGAGGAGACGGACGAATTGCTGGTGGCGGCGGACTACAAGCCGCTCATCCTTCCGAGTAGTCGTTAGCACCACTCGGTGGGCTGGCCGGTCCCGCGCCTCCCTTCTCTCATCTCAGGAGTCTCAGCTTCCGGGGCCTCTTGGGCTGCAGTCGTCTAGCGTTCCGGACGCCTCGCTGAGGCGCAAGAATTAGGTCCATGGGCGAATTCCGGGTCTCAATGAGGCTGCGCTGCACGTTGGCCATGGAGACGTAGCGCCTCACCATCTCCAGGGAGGTATGGCCCAGAATCTGCTGTAGACGCAGTGGGTCGCCAACCTGCCGGACTAGGTAGTTCGTAGCGAAGGTGTGCCGCAACAGGTGGCAGGTGAGTCGCCGAATGCCAGCGGCAATCCCAGCGCGCTTCACGACCTGCTCAAGCGCGCTGACGGTCAGCCCTGCGCCGGTGGCATCAAGGAAGAGATGCGGAGCGTCAGACACTAGAAATTGCGGCCGAAAGTAGCTCCTCCACCGCAGGAGAGCGCCCTGAGCACCTAGGCCAATTGGGACCAGACGTTCTTTGTTGCCCTTGCCGAGGACCTTCAGGTAGCCCTGCTCCAAGTGGGCGTCCTCGGTCGTAAGGCCGCAAAGCTCAGAGGCACGGAGGCCGCAGTCAAGTAGCGTCCACACAATGGTGAAGTTGCGGGCGCCGAAGGGGTCGTCCCGGTCGAAGCGGGCCAGAAGCCGACGGATTTCCTCGTCCGTCAGAACCTGGATGACCTTACTTTGCACTTTGGGCGGTTTGACCGCCTGCAGACGGTTGGTCTCGGTGTAGCCCTCCGCGTGGAGCCAGGAGGCAAAGGCGCGCAGCGCCCGCACGCAGCCCTGGATATAGGCGCTGCTGAGCTTGCCCTCCTTCGGTCGCACGTACGGGTTGTTCTGGTGCCTCTCGGTCTGCTCCTGCAAGTGGACGATGAACTCACGGACGCGCGTGGGGGTAACGTCCGTGAGGGAACAGCCGTCCCCGACGAATCGCCCGAAGAGGGCGAGTCGCCTGTTGTACCAGTCGACAGTCTGGGGCGACTTGCCCACGGCCTTGTTGTAGACCTCGAACGAAGCCGCTAGCTGTTCGAGGGCAATGCGTTGTCTGTCCACCTGTCCCCATCGCCTCCTGATTCCCATGATGACCTCCTTGCCCTTCCTAAGTCTTTGATTGGTGGGCAAGGTGACGAGGGGACTCCTGTTGTCGTCGCGGCAAGGGGTCGAAAGTCCCCTCGTCGCGAAACGCGAGAAGGCCGCCCAAAGGCGACCTTCTACTGCCAAATAGATACGATTTTAGGCGCTGGTGGCAGCGGAGGGATTTGAACCCCCGACAAAGGGCTTATGAGTCCCCTGCTCTACCACTGAGCTACGCTGCCAGTCTCCTCCCGCCGCTGGCGGGTACGCTGCCGAGCAGGGCGATTATATCAGGGGCGGCAGAAGCACTTCAAGGCTTGTTGGGGTTCTCGCTGGCGGGCCCCATGTACAGGCTGTCGTAGTAGACGTCGGCCTCCGCCGGAGCAGAGCCTGCCTGCTTGTCATCGTAGCGAACCTCGAAGAGA
>Ga0114922_10003214_pt1 | contig 15267 bp, 13 predicted proteins | sample AartaG_FD_100975 | JGI IMG/M metagenome (GOLD analysis project Ga0114922, IMG submission 100975) | Deep subsurface microbial communities from Aarhus Bay to uncover new lineages of life (NeLLi) - Aarhus_00045 metaG | ecosystem: Environmental > Aquatic > Marine > Oceanic > Sediment | place...
AGCAATTAAATCTTCTAGATCTATTTTTGTTCCCACAAGTAAAATAGGTAAATTTATATCATGTAATCGAGCAATATTAACCCATTCTAATATATCTTTTATAAGTGGCATTCGAGTTAAATCAATTAAGAGAAGTGCTGCCCTTGATCCCATTACAAAATTCTCAAGAAGATATCTAAAGCGTTCTTGACCTCCTAAATCCCATAATTGTATAAGACAACGAGCATTATCAAACATAAGCTCTTTCGTGTAGAAGTCTGCGCCAACGGTCATTACGCTCAGCTCATCAAACATACCATCGACATACCTTCTTAAAAGTGAAGTCTTACCAACACTTGCATTTCCAGTAATCAAAATCTTAAAGATGTAATTTTTCATGCTTGAATGAGATAGTAATATATAATAATAATTAAAACATTCAAAAAAATTTATTGAAAAAAAGTTCATTTATAATTCGTCTTTCTAAAAACACAATAATCAATAGGTTGACGATCAATTGAAATAAATCCATCTTTATCTCTTGTCTGGTTTTCAAACATTTCTCGCTGAGTTTTACGAGGTATATTGATAGGAACACCTTCCTTGTAATATTTAACTTTTTCCCTGAAGTCCAAAAGAAAATATTTTCTCTCTAAACGATCTTTCTCATCTTTAAGTTGATCTTCTTCATCCTCCCACTCTGAATATAATAAAATAAGTTCTCTTATCTCCTCTGGCATTTTTGCTCCATTATACATTATTTCTTCTCCTAATATTTGGAAAGCAAGCCGAGATCCCTGTTCGAAGACCCATTCTATAATTTCATCAAACCCTATCTCTAAAAATTTTCTCCATAATTTATTTGGATATCGGGCAGTATATTGCTTCTTCTCTTCAGGAGTGGCGTAATTCATCATAATACCTGTTAATTCATAAGATAATCTCCGAGCTTCTTTATTTCCAGTTATAGTATATGCCCATGTGTCAACATCCCATTCAACCTCACTTATCTCATGTTCTGTATATTTTATATCTCCTTCAATAAGCCTAAGTAGTTTAGAACTAGAACAGTGAACACAATTATCTTTATGATCGCATTTTTCGCAAATATTTTCTAATTTTCTTTTTTCCTCTATATATCCTTGAAGCTCATGACGTAATAGAAACACATTTTTATTTTTGCCCCTAATTTCTATTACTTTTCACCTCTATATTATATTAAAAAGAAGATATTTAAATATAATTGAAGCTGTAGAAGTAAAGTGACCATTTTTGTTGTAATATTCAAATATTATACTGTTTTGTAAAAAAATTCAATATAACTAGAGATAAATCTTTCAAAATCTCATATTTTTATGTTAAACCAGGAATACTTTCAAATTCCAATAAAAGCATTAGATGATTATGCTAAGCGAATTGAAAGAAATTATAAAAGTAAAACTGCTTCCGAAATTACATATTATGATGATTTGAGACAATTTTTAGAAGAAATTTTTCCTCCAAACAAGGGATACTTAGTTCAATCAGGTTATAAAATAAAGGGTTCATCTAATCGTCCAGATCTTACAGTTGCATTTAACAATATTGTACTTTTTCATATCGAGGCTAAACCTCCAAATACCCCCATTGAGAATATTGTAAAATTTGAAGAGGGTCATAGATTAAATGAACAGATTGTAAGATACCGAAGTGAAGGTGTACAATTATTAATAACTGACTTTAAGAATATTTTCTTAATTGATCCAACTGTTCTAAATGAACCTCAAGTTAGACAGAAAATAAAATTCGAATGTGTGCTGTTAGAAGAGATAAATAATAGATTTAAACCTGCAAAAAATGCTGTACCAGATTTTAAAAGATTATTGGTTCACACATGTGAAGATCATCTTCAGACTATTTCTAATATAAAGAATTTAATTAATCCATTAGCCGATATTGCTAAAATTATTAGAGATAAAGCTCTTAATATTCTAAATAAATCTCAATTAAATAATATGAATAAAATTGAGAAAATTGCGGCTAAATATTTAAAAGAAATTAGAGACGATTTTAAAAAATCAATCTTTAAAGAAGAAAATGAAAATGAAAATATATTATTTTCTGACCTTTTTGCACAAACAATAGTGTATGGTGCTTTTTCAGCATGGATGAAATATTGTCAAAATTTAGAAGATCAACCAAAATTTACAATTCAGTTAGTTGGTGAATTTTTACCTTATGGTAGTTTTATTCGTGATTTATTTTTAACCTTAAAAGGCAAAATTCCAATAGAATTTAAAAGTATTTTAAGAGAATTGGAGATGCGCTTCCAAAAAACTGAATATAAGGGATTAGTAAATACTGAGTCAATTATTACTACTTTTTACAGTGATTTTCTTAATTTATATGATCCTATTACTGCTAAAAATAGAGGTGTAGTTTATACACCTCAAGAAATCGTTGATTTTATGATACAGGGTATTGATTTTATGCTAAAAAGATGGTTAGATATGCCTAATGGCTTAATTTCTAAAGATAACCCCCAAATAGTAGAACAACCCATTTCTTTAAAGACTAAACAAACAAAAATCACAGAAATTATTAACGAAAATAGAGAAAAAGTAATAGAAAGGTTAAGGGTTCTGGATCCTGCTGCCGGTACTATGGCTTTTGCTTGTGGACTCTTACATTTTGCTAAAGAAGTGTTTCAAAATAAAATTCAACAACCAACTTTAGCTCAAGGTGCATTTAAAAAATGGGTAGAAGATACTTTTTTTAATAACGTATACGCATTTGAAATTCTTATGGCTCCTTATGTTCTTGGACATATTAGAACCTTTTTGACACTAGAAAATTTAGGATTAAACCTAAATTCAGAAGATTACCATTTAAAATCTTTTTTAATGAATACATTGATGACCCCTCCCAAAGACCGTAAGATTGAAGAATGGATCTTTAATAATTTAGAGATTGGGCGTGAAATTAAAGAAGCTCTTCAAATTAGGGATAAAACGGATATATTTGTAATTATGGGTAATCCTCCGTATAACATAAGCAGTCAAAATAATTGTGAATGGATAAATGAAAAAATTAATGATTATAAAATCGGATTAAAAGAAAAAAATCTAAAGATTCTTTCCGACGATTATGTAAAGTTTATTCGGTTTGGCCAATGGAAAATAGAGCAGGTTGGCAAAGGAATTTTAGCATTCATAACAAATAGTAGATATTTGGATGGTCAAATGTTCTCAATTATGCGAAAATCTCTAAAAAAATCCTTTGATTATATTTATATTGTGAATTTACATGGAGATATGCGAAAAAAAGAATCCGGAAATCCTTTTGATATACGTGTAGGTGTTGCTATAGCATTTATGGTAAGAATCAATAATTCACCTAATAAAAATGCAGCAGTTTTTTATATGGATGTACCAGAAAATACTCGAGAAGAAAAATTCGCAATTTTGACTCAAGGATTTCAAGAACCTGGATTTAAATTACTTCCAGAAACAAGTAAGAATTTTTTCGTTAATATTGATACTACTTACCTTGATCGTTTTGAACAATTTACACCAATAGATACCTTGTTTAAATCTAATCCTACTAGTGGTATAATGATTGGCAGAGATAGGCTTTTAGTAGATGTAGATGAAAAGGTTTTAAAACAAAACATGACCCGATTTTTTAATAAAAAATTTGAGGAATTAAATAACCTTAAAATAAAAGTTAATGATACAAAAACTTGGAAAAAATCAAAAGTGTTCAAAGAGACCAACTTAGCTAAAGCACTGAAAACCATTCGATTTATTAATTACCGCGGTTGGGATTTTAGATATATCACTTATGATAGAGCACTAGTAGAAGGTCATAGGATGGGATATATAGATCAGATTTCACAATCGAATCCTGCAATTACAGTAACAAAATCTTCACGAAAAAAAAAATTTGAAACTGCTTTTATTGTACAAAACTTATTAGAGAAATGTTTTATGGCAGTTACAGATACATCTTATGCATTTCCCTTATCTTTAAATGGTAAATCAAATATAATTAAACCAAAGTTGCATTTTCAGACAACACCAGAACAAATTTTCTACTATTGTTATGGAATACTATATGCTCAAACATATCGAAATAGATATGATGAATATCTAAGAAAATATTTTCCAAGAATTCCCTTTACTGAGAAATCTAACCTTTTTTTTAATATGGCAAATTTAGGTAAAACATTAGCTGATATCCATTTAATGAAAAATGATATCAGTTTACATTTAGAATTAGCAGAAATAAATCCCAATGAATGGATTATAAATAATCTTTTTTATAAAGAAGATGAAGAAACTTTATATTTTGATGACATTTCTGATAAGGATAAAAATAAATCAATTAAAACACCTTGGATAAAAGGAATTACACAAGAGATTTGGGATTATTCAATTGGTGGAATACATCAAATTAAGCAGTTCTTAAATTCACGAAAATACAATCCTTTTCAAAAATATAATACTCTTCAACGTAGCCTAAATCATGAAGAATTGATTTATCTTTTAAAGATGATTACAGCTATTGAAAAGACCATTGATATACTACCAGAAATTGATAGATTGTATAAAAAAATTGATGTCTTAAGATAAAAATTCAAACTCCTTTTTCTTAATTGCCTATTATAATCAATGAATTAATATTTAAATATTAATTATATATTTGTATATTAATTATTAAACTAAAGAGAAATTGAAATTTTTTCCCCTTGACTTCTACAGAAATAAAAATATCCAGAAATCTGGAGAATGGGATTGAATTTTCTTGTCAAATGTGTGGCAAATGCTGCACAGGATTCAAAGAAGGCGAGGTTTATTTATATAAAGAAGATATTCTCAGATTAGCGAAGTTCTTGAATATTCAAGTGAAGAAAGGCTTAAGAGATTTCGCTGAAAAATACTTAAAAGTAGTTAATGACTCTTTTTTCTGGAAAGAGCCTGGAGCACAAAGAGGAAAGACTTATAGGTTTAAATCTCTTGGATTTAGATTTACAGGGGAAGATGAGCATTGTCATTTTTTAAAACATAACAAGTGTACTGTTCATGTAGCTCGCCCCTTCCAATGTAGATCATTTCCCTTTTGGCAAATGATGGTTTCTAGTAAAAAGAATTTTGATAATTACACTAAAAAATGTAAGGGACTGCAAATATTAGAAGGAAAATTTTATACAAGAGAAGAAATATTAAAATGGGCAGAAAATGAATATGAAATTGAGAAGAACTACTTTCTTGAGATGAAGAAACACAATTTTAATATTCTTAAAGTATATCCTTTTCTATCTAAAAAAATGCTTGAAGAGTAGGGTAAACCATGCCAGACGGATTAATTGTCATGAAATATGATGATCGGAGTGGTATCGATATTAAAGCAAAATATCCTGAAGAAAAATTAGATACCTCAGATAAAACTTTAATGCATATTTTTAATTTACATGAATTCAGTAAAGAGCCGGGTATTGCTAGTCTAACAATTGGAAATATAAATTTCGTAACTTATTACTCTGGTTCTAAAACGGACTATTTTTTTATTCTAATATTAAATATCCTTGAAAATCCAGAAGATTACGAAGAAATTTTAGAGGAAGTCTCAAAAATCATTTTAAATGATCTGAAAAAAAACAAGTATATTGAAGGGTTACCTTCACTTTTTAAACAAATCATAGAATTTCATAAAAACAATCCAAGAGAGTGAAAATCTCTTCATTAGATAATTCGTTATTTGAATCTACTATTATTTACAAACTGATAAAATTTCTAAAATAATCCTAGTTAGAGAAATTTATCAAAAATAAAAAAAAAAATAAATTAATTTAATTAATTATTTAAAATTCATTTAAAACCCAAATGCAAGCAAAACAAATGCAATTAATAAAATGATACCTGCCCAACCAGCAATAGGAACCCCAGCTATTAAAGCATAAATGGCTGCATAACCTGAAAACCAAGTAAAGAACATAAATCCAATGATTAAGAGTACCCACCATTCGTAAGGTATTTTGATATCGACAAAATCAAAGATTAAGATTATCAAAATAATTACGAAGATTAAACCAAAGATAGCTCCTACTAAATGTTCTGGGAACATTGGAAGCACTGAAAAACCATAAAAAATGATAATGCAATCATATATGCCAAAAGCAGCACCAAGAATCGCCATCATATTTGATGCTTTCCAACCTTTTTTATCACCAAGAAATTCTATTAAACCTGCCATTATGATTAGTGTGCCTGCAAAATATGATATAGCTAAGCCGAGATACCCGAAAATTAAAGTGACTGCACCAAAAACTAGTAGTAACCACCAGAAGTATGGTAGGTTAAGTGGTATTAAATCCCAGTATTTTAAAGCCATAAACAAATAAAGCGCAAATACAAGCTCTATTATGCCATAAAGTATAAATAATTCATTCCCTGGAGCGAAAGATACAAAATAGGCAATGGCATCATAAAACCAGTATAGAATTCCTATCATAGCAAGTATTTTAACAGCAGAAAGTTCTCTCTTTTCTTCTCCCATATAAAATCACTTCTTTTTATTATTGTTTAATTTTTTTTTTTTCCATATTGGAATTAGAATTAAATTGTTTTGCCCAATTTAAAAGGTTTTACATATTTATTATTATATGCTTAATAGCATTTTACATTATAGAATGAAAAATAGAACCATACGTATAAATATATCTAAAAGTTATAACTCTCTTTTTTGATACGGACTGGAGGGTTTCCCGGAACTATAATTTAGATATCTATTTAATTAGATATTTATTTATTTTTACAAATTTATAATATTAATATCCTTATTTAATTAATCTCAATAGTTATTAAAAAATCGACTTTATAATAATTAAAGATTAACAAAGATATCTTATTACAGAGTAGGATAAAATTGAAAATTGGTTTATTTATCTGTGATTGTGGCAAAAATATTAGCGGTGTAATCGACAATGAGTTATTAATTAAACATTTTGAGAAATACCCTGATTTACATGTACTTAGAGACCAGTATTTATGTTCTGAATTAGGCTTAAACAAAATTATTGATGAAATAAAAGAAAATAAAGTAGATCGAGTTGTAATAGCTGCTTGTTCCTTTAAATTACATGGCTTGTTATTTCGCAAAACGATTGAAAAAGCAGGAATTAATCGATTTTTAATATCATTTGCTAATATACGAGAACAAAATTCATGGGTACATTATAATGAGCCAGAAAAGGCAACAAAGAAAGCAATTGATCAAATAAATATGGCAATAGAGCAAGTTAAACTCCTTGAACCATTAGAAATTCAATATTCAGATATCTCACCTTCAGTTTTAATAATTGGTGGAGGTATCGCAGGAATCAAGGCAGCTCTCGTAATTGCGGATACAGGAAATAAAGTATTTTTAGTTGAAAAAGAACCAACTATAGGAGGTCATATGGCGTTATTTGATAAAACCTTTCCAACACTAGATTGTAGTATATGTATTTTAGGGCCAATGATGACAGAAGTTAAGGATCATCCCAATATCGAATTACTTACTTATTCAACGGTGGAAAATGTTGATGGGTATATTGGGAACTTTGATATAACGATAAAAAAGAATCCTCGATTTATTGTAGAAGATGATTGCGTTGGATGTTTTGATATTTGCCGTGAAGTTTGTCCAATTGATATAGAGGATACTTATTTCCCAAGAAAAGCTATAGATGTTCCCTACCCTCAAGCTATACCTTTATTTCCAAACATTTTAGAAGAGTATTGTATCGGTTGTAAAGCTTGTGCACAAGCTTGCGATAGAGACGCAATTGATTTTGACCAGAAGCCTGAAATGATTAATATAAAAGTGGGCTCAATTATAGTTGCAACTGGTTTTAAGACATTTGATCCGTCAATATTAGGGGAATATGGATATAAAAAATATTCTGATGTCATAACTACAATGCAAATGGAGAGATTATTTAATAGCGATGGCCCAACTCACGGAAAAGTTGTAAGACCTTCTAATGGACAACCTCCTAAAAAGGTTTCATTTGTTTTATGTGTTGGCTCTCGGAATAAAAAAATACATCATGAATATTGCAGTCAAGTATGTTGTAATGTATCAATTAAACAAGCAATTTTATTAAAAAAGGAGAATCCTGATGTGAATATTAATGTGTTTTATACTGATATTAGAGCAGTTGGCAAAAATTGTGAGGAATTTTATAATAGAGCCTTAGAGGCTTTTGGAATACGCTTCATAAAGAGTAGTATTTCAGCAATATTAAAAAGCGATTCCTCAGATGAGTTGATAGTTCGTGGTGAAGATGTGATTGAAGATGCTCTTTTTGAAAATAAAACGGATTTAGTAATTTTGGCGGTAGGTATTGAACCTCCTGAAGGTACAGATGAGTTGAGCCAAATTCTGAATGTATCCCAAGATCCAAATGGATTTTTGTTAGAAAAACATTTAAAAGTAAAACCATCTGAAACCTCTATAAATGGAATATTTCTAGCAGGGGTAATTCAAGGTCCAAAAGATATTCCTAACAGTATTGCTCAAGCAGAAAGTGCAGCGGCAAAAGCTATTTCATTGATTTCTAAAGGAAAAGTCGAGTTGGATCCACATGTCGTTTATTTTGATAAGGATAAATGCACTCTTTGTAGGCTATGCGAAAATATTTGCTTATTTAATGCGTTAAAAGTTGAGGAGAAAGAGTTAAAGGTCACACCTGCTAATTGTACAGGGTGCGGTGCATGTGCAGCGATGTGTCCAGAAGATGCATTATATATACCAGGTTTTACAAAAAATCAAATCTCTACTCAAATCAAATCTATATTAGCCAAGAAAAGTGAGTCTCCCCTCATTATTGCATTTCTATGTAACTGGTGCTCCTATATGGGTGCAGACCTAGCTGGTGTTAGTAAATTATTATATCCAACAAACGTAAGAACCATTCATGTAATGTGTACAGCTATGCTTAACCCTTCCATAGTCTTCGAAAGCTTGTTTTATGGAGCTGATGGTATTTTAATTGCTGGTTGTCATGAACAAGACTGTCATTATCAAGAGGGATTTATTAAAGCTAAAACTAGATATGAAAGTATAAGAGAAATGTTAGTAGAAGCAAGTATTAATGAAAAAAGAGTAAAAATTGTCTCTATCTCCGCTGGAGAAGGAGAGAAGTATGCAAAGATAATAAAAGAATTTAAAGAGGAAATCAATAATTTAGGTCCAATTCGACCAGGTGAATATTTACAACCTCCTTCAATTAAAGAACCATTAAAAGATAAAGCAAAATTAGATGAAATATAAAAGACTATTCAATATAGCATACTTTATCTTTTTTCTAAAGAAAAAATTCAATTTTTTAAAGGTTTTCTCTTATAAACCTTATAAATAGATATTTTCTATTATATTATTGTACGCGAATTTTAATTATAAATTTATAATTTAACAAGTTAAATATGAGAATCCGTGCTATTACCATAGGTCAGATGATTCCTTTCTTATTAAAAAATGAAACGATATTATCATTTTTGCAAGATAAATTAAGAAATTTTTCTGCTTTCTGTAATGAATTTAGTGACATGTTAAAAGAATTTGATATTGAAGTAGATACGAGAAGATTTTGCTCACAGCCAATTTTTGATTATACCAATAAATTATTTTACGAAAAAAATTTAAAAGAAACTCTGGTAGATATAAATGATCAAGTAGTGTTTTTACATGATGTATTCAAAGATTATGGAATTAATTACTTTGCCTGTGCTATGATGAGAGCTGACCAAATTCAAGAATTAGGAATTTTTGAAAAACTCTTATTGAATGAAGTCCCAAAATTTATTCAAAATAAACGTAATTTTTTCACATCTCTGCCTGTAGCTTCTACAGAAAAGGGAATTAACTTGGCTGCGTTAAAATCAGGAGCAAAAATAATAAAAAATTTATCTGACCCAGATCCCTTTAATAACCTACAATTTTGTGTATCTGCTAACGTAGGTCCAAATAATCCTTTTTTTCCAGCTGCTTATCATTTATCAGAAAAACCTGCTTTTTCTTTGGCCCTAGAAATGGCAGATGAGGTAATTAATGTCATTGAAGAATCATCTTCATTAAAAGATGCTCAGCTTAATTTATTAGCAAAATTTAATGAAATATATGATAATTTAACAAAAATTGCAGAAAAAGTAGCAAGGAATTTTGATATAGAGTTCAAAGGAATTGATTTTTCCCCTGCTCCCTTTCCTAAGATTGAGAAGAGCATTGGAACTGCTATAGAAAAATTAGGGATTGATTATTTTGGAGCTAATGGAACACTGACGGCTGTAGCTTTGATAAAGAATTCTATTCCGATTGATAAGGAAAAAGTAATAGGTTTTTCAGGTTTTATGCAGCCTGTTTTAGAAGATTCTATATTATCAAAAAGATTGTCTGAAAATAAATTTAATTTGGATTCACTCATATTATATTCTACTATGTGTGGAGCCGGCCTAGATGTAGTTCCACTTCCTGGAGATATAACAGAACGTGAATTATTTTACATATTACTCGACATATGCACGATATCTGTAATCTTAAATAAACCTTTAACTTGTAGACTTATGCCAATTCCCGGCAAGAATTCGGGGGATGATGTCGAGTTTGATTTTGAGTACTTTGCTCCAACAAAAATAATTGACTTTAGAAGATTAGTAGGCGAAAATGAGAATGATTTATTTAAGGGAAATGAGAAAAATTTGAAATTTCTTTAATAAAATTTTTTAGAAAGAGTAACTAAATATTCTTCTGAGGAGTTCCAAAAATTATTATTAAATTTTTTATATGAACGAGAAAAAGAAAAAAACACCCTTGAAATTCTTTAATGAAGCAGTCGAATACATTGATAAATTCGATAATCAAGACTTGGTGATCCAAGAAAATACAAGTCCTTTTAGCCCCGTAAATAATAATTCTACATTTTTAAGAGATGAAATGATAAATGAGTTGAATAATTTAAGAGAAATAATAAGAAACAATCCAGATTTAAAAATTAAGGCATTATCGGACAAAGAAAGAGAAATATTTTACAATTTCGTTAAATTTTACAGGGTTTGTCCGATATGTGGAAATCAAAATCACTTTTTTAATTTAAAACAAATATTTTTTGATGAAGAAAAAAAAATTGTTATAGAAGAATTGATAAGACTAATGACATTTAATAGAGGAAAATTAAAAAATCTTCAATTTGGAGTTCCTTGTTGTAATTGTTATCAGCAATTTCTAATCGAATGATAAAAATAAGTAATTTTTATTTTAAATATTCAATTACTTTTCCACTTTGAGTTATTTCATAAATCATTTCATTAGTATCTTCATCTATTATAGATTTAATACAAAAAGCTTTGATTAAAAAATCCATATTATAATTAAACATATTCTCATCATCGAGAATTGTCTCTTCAATAAGTTTTTTTAGCAATTTGTTTTTTGAAATTCGTTTTGCATCGTTTATTATATTCAGAATTTCCCGTCTAATGGGATGATTAACAGCTTTAAGATAGAGCTCATGCAAATACCGTGTTCCCTCAACAGTTTTACTAAATTCTTCCATCGTCTTATAATTCTTGAAATCGAACTCATCGGGCATATTTGAGAAAAATAATACAGAAAGAAAAATCTTGGGTTTTCATGCATTAGTTCGATGTTAAAATATAAAAGGACTTTAAATAATTGGCTTTAGAGTAAATTATTGAATTTATAACTATTAGACAAAGTGTTTAAATTGGACAAATTAAAAATATCTCAAAGCCCCAAAATTGAACCTCTCAATAATAAAGAGGAGGTTGGGAATAAAATCGATAGTTTATGGAGTGAAAGTTCATCCTCCTCGAAGCATTCAAAATATGAAAATAAAAAGCTTATAATAAAACTAGTAACTAGTGGAATAGAGAAAAGAAAAATCTCTTTAAAAATGGAAAGTGAGAGCCCTAAAGCTTCTTCTAGTAATTACATACTCATTTCAGAATTAATAAAAGAATTTTTTAACGGATCTAATAGCTTTGAATAAATTTATATAAGTCATTCTTTTAGTACTTCTCTATAAATGATTTCTATTAGAATAAATTAAAAGAAAAATATTTTATTTTAGCACTCTTATTTCTTCATTAATTTTAATTTAAATGCAAAATTGATGAGAAAAAATGAATTTTGAAGAAATAAAAAGTTTATTGGGAACAGACGCTGATAATTTATTAAAACATGTATGTACTGGAATACCTAAGGAAATGATTCATCTTCCTGGCCCTGATTTTATTGAACGCGTTGTAGAACATTCAGATAGGAATAATCTAGTATTGAATAATATGGGTCGATTATTTAATCAAACGGGAAGATTAGCGGGGTCTGGATATTTGTCAGTATTGCCTGTTGATCAAGGAATTGAACATACTGCTTCAGCTAGTTTTGCTGTTAATCCTTTATATTTTGATCCAGAAAATATAATTAAACTCGCGATTAAGGGAGGATGTAATGCTGTAGCATCTACTTTGGGTGTTTTAGGTTCTATTTCAAGACGATATGCCTATAAAATTCCTTTCATCGTTAAAATAAATCATAATGAATTGCTTACTAAACCAGCTCTGTCTGATCAAACGCTTTTTGCTAATGTTGACCAAGCATACATGATGGGTGCCGCGGCAGTAGGAGCAACAATTTATTTTGGCTCAAAAGAATCAAGGCGCCAAATTCAGGAAATTAGTGAATCATTTAGATATGCTCATGAATTAGGTTTAGTATGTGTACTATGGTGCTATTTAAGAAATACAGATGAATTCATTAAAGAGGGTAAAGATTATCATACTGCAAATGATTTAGAAAGCCAAGCAAATTATTTAGGTGTTACTATTGAAGCAGATATCATAAAGCAAAAATTGTCTACGCTTAACAGAGGTTTCCTTGATCTAAATTTTGGTAAAACTGATAAACTTGTTTATGAAAAACTAGCAACTGATCACCCAATTGAATGGAATCGTTACCAAGTAGCAAATTGTTTTATGGGGAGAGCAGGTCTAATTAACTCTGGAGGAGAAGCAGGTGGAAATGATCTTCAAGATGCTGTTAAAGCCGCTGTTATAAATAAGCGATCTGGTGGAATGGGGCTTATACTTGGAAGAAAAGCATTCAAGAAACCTACTCCAGAAGGTATAAAAATTCTAAATGCAGTACAAGATGTCTATTTATGTGATGATATAATTATCGCATGAGAAATTTCTTTTTTTTCCTTTTTTTAACAATATAATTTTCATTGAATTAAAATTAAAAATAAAACTAACATTATTCATCCTAAAGAATTAATTTTTTCTTAAGATCATAATGGGAAAGGATAAAAAGTTTAGACCGGATCCTGATGTTAATCCTTATAGGGTTAGAAAGACACCTACTCCTCCTAAAAGAGATTTCATTGATTTCAATACTCGTAGAATTTGTCCCGCATGTGGTCGGGATATTAAAATAACACATAACTTTTGTAAATATTGCGGAGTTGACTTAAGTGAGATAGAACCAATAGGTAAAGATGAAATTTCAAAACAATTAGCTATGACAGCTGTATCTGATCCAGATCCTGAGGTTAGAAAAGAAGCTGTTGATACATTAGGGGATTTTGGAGATAAGAGAGTTTTAGGGGTTCTCACATACGTCTTATTAAATGATCCAGATGAAAATGTAAGAAAGGAGGCAGCTGATGAGCTAGGAGATCTACATCATCCATTTAGTTTAGAAGCATTAGCAAAAGCACTTAAAGATGAAAGTGCAATCGTTCGAAAAGCAGCTATTGAAGGATTAAAAAAGCTTAAAAAGATGTCCAAACCAAAAGAAATGGACTAGGGAAAACCAGAAAGCAGGGGAATTGAAGAAGATAATTCTTAACCAGAAGACACTACTGAAGAAAGTAATATAGATTTGTTATAAAACTAATTTTTTTATTTCCATTATTTATAATATTCTTCAATTATTACTTATTAAAAGAAAATAAATAATCAGACTCTATAAACACGATTTAATTTGTGATAAATACAGAATTGATATCGTTGAATAAGTTCAATCAGATTTCGGAATCTCTGGTAATTTTCTTCTTGGTTTTTTCTCTTTAGATTTTTCTAAAATCTCTATTATTTCTGCTTTTCTCACATTAGATGGCAACTCTATTTTTTTCTCTTCAGCATAAGCTTTTAGATCTTTTACAGTCATTGAATTAAAATCTTTTATTTCTTTAGTAGTATCCACACTTTTTACAGGACTAGTTGATGTTTCCTGCATAGATGCTGGTTTACTTGGTGTTGTTTGTTTTTCTAATACTTCTACCGCTTCAACAATTCCTTTTTTTTCATCAAAATAAACTCTCAGTAAATGATTTTCTAATTCTATCATTTCTTTTGGAACCTTTTTTACAGGTTCCCATTCAGTCTCTTCAACATCTTTTCCAAAAACTTTAGCAGTTTTGAAAACTGCGGCATAAAGAGTATGGCCTAAAATAAGGTTTAATCTTTTATAATCATTAGAAATATCAGTTTTTAAAATTTTATCTTTAATTTGCTGGGTTTGCTCCTTTGAAAATCCTATTGCTTTGCTAACTGTGGATGGTTTTACCATTGTTCTGCTAGCTTTCGGTGTAGGCATGCTTTGAGCATAAGATGAAATTACTACTTTATTACTGGTATCTTGTAATGCTGGTGAGAAATATTCCTCTTCTGCTTGCGTTTCTTTTGTTTTTGGAGCGGCATCAATAATAGTTGCCTGAACTCCTCTTTCTCTTTCAATATTTCTAACATAACGCATATCCTCCAAGTGTTCAGTAACTTCCATTGATTCCATTCTAAAAGTCTCTAAGAATTCTGTTGGTTCATCGCCTGCATCTACAGAAACAATTTTACAGCGATGGTATCTAGCATCTTTCATCAATTCTTCTTGAAGAGTTGAAGCTACTCTTGAACTTATAAATCGTTTTCTAACGGGTGATTTTGGTCCTTTCCAGATGAAGATCCTACGTAAATCTTCTTTGATTATTACTAAAACTTGTTCTGGATACAGATTTTCTTGAAGTTGCTCTTCACTTATATCTAATTTAATCCTTTCTCCAGAATCATCTAATTCATAAACCATAAAAGTTTCAAATTCAGTCATTTTCATTCAGCAGTGTATATTCAGTGATATTTCAATATCTTAGAGTTTAATAATTAATTCTTAATAAAAATTTGAAATTTCTTTTCAAACTTTCTTATTTTAAAAAAAATATAAATTAAATCATTTTAAATTTTGTTTTTTAAA
>Ga0114922_10003215_pt1 | contig 15267 bp, 7 predicted proteins | sample AartaG_FD_100975 | JGI IMG/M metagenome (GOLD analysis project Ga0114922, IMG submission 100975) | Deep subsurface microbial communities from Aarhus Bay to uncover new lineages of life (NeLLi) - Aarhus_00045 metaG | ecosystem: Environmental > Aquatic > Marine > Oceanic > Sediment | place: Aarhus...
CTTCGCTCGCCTGTTGGCGCGAGCGTGGTCCTACCGGGACAAGAGCGCAGAAGAGATGAGACAGCTGCTCATGGATAGGCATGGGGGGCCGACACCCTCGGATGGGGGCGGTGGGATCCGATTCACGGTCGAATCTCCGGAGGCGGCTCCTTACCTATCGCTTGCGCACTTGATGATCGCTGCGTCGGAGGAGGGCGTGCCTCTGGAATTCGCGGGGCGTGAACTGGGCGAGCTTCAGCTCTACGGTATGCAAGTACAGTCAAGGATGCATGAGCGAGATGCGGCGAGTCGGCTGAGAATCGAGTTCCGTGGGAGGAGCCCTGAGCTACCCAGGTGGCGGCCCGCTGTAGGACTCGAATGGGACGAGGACAACAACACGTGCACGATCACCGTCGACACGGAACGGTCGTACGATCCGGTCCGCTATCCGTTTCGGATCCAGTTCACCGAGTTTGACCCGGTTGCGGAGAAGGCGACCTTCACATTTGTGAAGCATGTGGGCCGACTCACGCCATCGCAAGCTCTCAGTCACATAGCTGTGCAGCAGGCACTGGGCATGCCCAGGCGCGCCGTCCATTTCGTGATGGTGGATAGTCAGACGGGGCAGACCCTGGTAGAACTGGACGCCGACGCGCGGCAAAGTGACGAGGCGTTTAGGGCGCGATCCGCCGAACTCATCGCACATCTGTACGCGCTGAGGGAGGCCGAGCGGCGGCTAGGCAGCGAGATCGAACTGCCGCTGCTCCCCTCCGCCGAACAACGCGAGAAGTTGAGCTGGCTTTCAGAGCATATCGAAGGAATGAGCGATCGCGATCTCCAAGGGGTTCTGGATCAGGCCCTGGGCGCGGAGAAGCCGGAAGTCACGCTGATCCGAATCATGGTAACCGACCAGGAAGGACGCACGATCGTGGACGAATGCCCACGAGTCTTCCCGGGACTTCCCGATATGAACTTGGTCATAGATCAGGCTGAGTACCAGTCGAAGGTCGATGAGGCGGTCGCGACGCGGTCGCAAGAAATGGCTCTTCACTACTTCGCCGGGGAGAGCCCCAAGGAACTCGTGGAGCGGTACGTCAGCGCCGTGGAAGAGGGCAGGCTCGATCCCCCTTGTATGCCGGCCGAGCCCCGCCTGCCGCTGCCGACGCAAGTGGACTATAGACTGACGGCAGTCCAAGAGACCGGATGGGAACGCGTGCAGAGGTTCATTCTAGAAGTGCGACCGGAGAGTGAGGCCTGGCGCATGTTTGGCGAGGCCTTGGTTGAGAGGGATAAAGGAGACTTCGAGAGTGAGTGCGAGTTGCTAGTGCAGTGCATTGTTGACCATCCTCAGTTCGGGCCTGCACACTTCGAGCTGGGGATTGCGCGGTACAATCTCAGCCAGATTGAGCCGGCAGAGAAGGCCCTGCGGAACGCACTGGAGGTTGGACTAGACGAAAGAGGGGAGGGGGTGGCTTGGAGCTACATAGGAACCATTCCGCTGCACAGGGGAGATTCGGCGGCCGCCATCGAGGGGTTCAAGCAGATCCCCCGTGTGGCTCTGGTTTATGTGGTTGACGATACCATCGAGCGGATTCAGCAGAGGCTTATTGCGAAGGGCATCTATGTTGATGAGTGCGAGGAAGCTATTGCCTACCTACGTGGTCTGGCCGAGAAGTGCGATCAGGGCGCAGAGTCTTGAACCCGTGGGACGCGGAGCTGAAGGAGTCCTGACGTGGCTAGGTCCAGAAGTGGTACTGGGGTTTGTGGGTGAGCATCGCGAGGAGGCACCAAACGGCGGCTAACGACGGCTGACGACGGCCAACGACGGCCAACAGCGGCCAACGGCGGGAATGACCCCCCTTCGCCAAGGCTTCCGCCGTCGGCAAGGCTATGGCGGACAAGTCGGCGGACAGGCTTGGAAGCTCGCCCTGCGGTAGGTCTTCAAACGGGCTCTAGTCAGCGTTGGCCCCGCCCGCCCAGACCGCCGAACTCAGGAGCAGTTGCCCCTCCGCGCCTTCAGGCTCAGTCTCCTCGCTGTCCGCCGCGAGGCCGACGGCCAGCCCGATGGCCACGTAGCGCCCCTTGCCGAACTCCCCGGCCACCACTATCGGCTCGCCATCCCCGGCGCTCACGGCGATCACAGTCCCGTCCGGGCCGGCCTGGAGCTGTATCTGATCGTAGTACGACTGCCCGTGAGCTACGCCCGCCTCGATAGCTGCAGTGATGGGGTGCTCACCAGCGGTTCGCCATTGCGTCTGCCGCGCCTTGTCCGTGCCTCCCGCGCATATCTCCGGTATGATCGGCGGCTGGTCGCGGAAGCCGACCGCGTCGTGCGTCACCACGAGCCCGCCGCCCTGCGGAGCTTGCGCTCCGCTGCGCGGGTCGCTCCGCTGCGCCCGCAAGCGGGCGCTTCCCTCCTCCACAGCCCCGCCCGCAGCCACGAAGCTGCGCAGGGCCTTGACCTCGGCCTCTCCGAGCAGGTTCGCAGTCCTCGGCTGCGGGATCACCACCACCTGGCACGGCCCGATCATCTTCGCCGTGACCCGCGCAACATACAGCGCCTCAACCCCCTCCTGCCGGGCGAGCCACGCGCGAATTGATGACGCCCCGTACCCGGCGCCCAGCACCCCCACGTGCAGCTTGTCGGTCTCGAAGGCCGGCGGGCCGAACGCGGACGCCTGCTCAGCGGTCATCGGCTCCAGCTTCGGCGGTGGACCGTCGGGATCCAGCGACCCGACCTTCCGCATCCAGATGTTACCCTCACAGCCCTTGCGCCCCGCCGGCTGACTACTGTTCGGCGTCCCTCGCAGGTCGGCCCGGATGAAGTACCCCAGTGACGGGTCGGTGGCATCGAGCTTCACCGTGTAGACGTTATCGAAGGGGCGATGCGAGGCGCCCCCCGGGTGCTCATCAACAACGATCTCGGTGAGCTGCTGTGGGTCGTCTTTCGGAGCGGCGCACAGCGCGATACGCAGCGAGCGGATCCCGTGATAGCCGCCGGTGTACCGGAAGCCGACCTCATACGTGCCCGGAGCCGTCAGCAGGTCAGTGACCTCGAACTCCTTACGGGCCTGGCGGCTCTCCTCGAAGTCGTCGGCGGTCCAGGTCCCGATCACGTTCGACCGGTACGGCTTGCCCGGGTCCGGTATGCCGAACTGCGCCAGGTGGGCACCGATGTCGGAGGCCGTCTTCTGGATGATCTCGAGCGTATCATCGAAGCGGGCCGCTCCAGGCCAGCCCTCCAGCGCATATCGCCAGTCCAGCAGCGCGTGGGTGGCCTGCTGGGATGACAGCGCCATCTCGTGCATAGACAGGTTCAGCCGCTCTCGCGCCGCCTCGGGCTGGTCCTCCACCGTGCTCAGGATCACGGTCATATCATAGATCGCGCGCAGCATCCGCAGCATCCCGCCGATAGCCTGCGCCTCGCCCACCAACGCGGGCGCCTCGAAGCCCCGGGCCGCCTCCGCGGCATCTCGACAGGTCGCGATGTCCGCGTCCAGGCTCTCGATGGTCGGGAAGTACCGGTACATCCCTGTGCCCAGCGCGGGGATCTTCCGCTGCTTGACGGTCGCCGCTGCCTGCCCGAAGAAGGCGCTGTACGGCACCCGCGACCCGTACAGATTCCAGCCCACGGGCCCCATCCTGACGGCCCACTCGGCCACCGCGTCCGGGTCCTTGAAGCCCTTGCGCGTCGCCCACGCCGTGGCGAACTCCCGCTCGTCGCGGCCCTTGGCGTTCCACGACCACTCGGCGGCGGCCAGGACATTGAACTCATAGCAGAGGTTGTCCGGCGTCGCATACCCGCACAGGCACTGGAGCCGCTTGCCCACGAACTCGTTCATCCGGGAGCGTATGAACTGCGGGCCCGTCCACGGGCAGACGATCCGCCACGAGGCCGTGAGCTGCGGGTAGCAGCCCAGCCATCGGCCTTTCGCCGCGTAGTCTGCCAGCAGTGGGTAGATCATCGGCTCCCGGGAGCTGTCGTAGGTCCTGCCGCCGTGGTAGTAGGTCACGCCCACTTCCGGCGGCACCTCGGCCAGTACCTGCTCGTTGGTGTCGTAGCTGCCCTGGGTGAGCAGGATCCTCATGCCCAGGTCGGGATACTTCTCGCGGGCGATGCGCCACGCCCTCACCAGCGTCCGCGCCTCCAGGGGGAACTGCCCCACCTTCTGGCACTGCTCGCACTCGCACTGCACGTGCGATTCGCTCAGCCACGCGGAGATGTCGCTGACGCCCTCGATCGCGGCCAACGCCTCCATCCACCCTGCGAAAACCTCCACGAACTTGGGCTGCGAGCAGCAGGGGGCGATGGCGCCGCGCGGCGGGTCCGCGGGATCGTAGCCTGTACCCGCCAGCTCCGGATAGACGTCGTAGACGCCGGTGCGCTGGAGGCCCTCCATGTGCGTCAGGATGGGCACCAGCTTCAGGGCATTCAGCCGCCCGTCGCGGATCCGCTCCTCATTGACCTCCACCGTCGCCGTGCCATCCTCGTTCACCTTCTGCCGGATGTGCGCCTCGACGAGGTTCATCTTGTGCGCCGCCAGCCACTCGATGTCCCGCCCGCTGCTCCCGCCCCACTCGCCGCGCTCGGCCAGGTCCGGCCAGTCCAGGACTTCAACGAGCGGAATGACGGCCACCTCTTCGGTCAGCTTCGCCTCCAGCAGTTGGCACAGCGTCTGGGCGGCGTAGTAGACGCCCTTCTCATCCAGCGCGGTGAGAACCAGGTCTTTGTCGTCCACCACCGTGATCGCATAGGCCTGGTCGGCGTTGGGCAGCGATCGCAGTCTCCGTGGGTCAACCCCCGGCCTGCCCCGGACCCGGCCCTGCTCATCGCAGACTCCGAGCACAATCCTGAACTCATTTCCTTTGGGTTCCACCCCGGCTTGCTCGGTGAAAAGCGCCTCGAGTTGCGCGGCCGCCTTGGCCTCAACGTCACCTGCGTCCCGCCGCAGGTGGACGCCCACCTGGTCGGGCGCCAGTGTTACCTGGCCATTGATCTCGATCCGCTTGGGCAGCGGGATGGTCCACCGCACCCAGGCCCGGGCGTCGCTCGGAGATACCGGAGTCACATCGCACAGAACCGCCGTGGCACTCACCATCGCAGCCAGTACCGTCGCCGCGAGCACGAGAGGTCCGCTTCTCACCATCACCTGGCCTCCTAGGACTGCCTCAATGTGGGCGCGAGCACAAGCGCCAGCCAACCCACACCCGCTACTCGCCGGGCGGGGCTGTGGCCGCGGGGAGCGACCGCTTGCGGGCGCAGGGCGGGACCTTCCCCGACCACCGCCTCGATTCCTCGTCAAGCCCAGCGCCCCATAAGTGGCCGCACGCCGGTAGTGGGAGGAATCGACGCGCCGAGGGGCCAAGTATTCCGCCGCGCGCAAGCGCGCGGTCCCCACCGCGACAGCTTCGCCCGCCGCACGGTCCATCTCTGATCTCTCGGTCGGCCCGGGAAGGGGTCCCACCTATGTCCGCGGAGAGAGCGCGTGAGTTCAAGCCCGACGTCTATCACTGTACCCTGGGGCCACACGAGCCCGTGTTCAGCCTGCGGCCAGGCGACACGGTGATCACATCGTGCGTGGACGCCCACGGCATCGATGCGCAGGGCGAGGAGATAGGTCTCAGCCAACTTGCCGGGCCTGTCGGTGCCCGCCAGGAGAGGTCGAATCCGTTGACCGGGCCCTTTCATGTCGAGGGAGCCGAGCCCGGTGATACGCTGGCAGTGCGCATAGAGGAGGTGCATCCCACTCGGTCCTGGGCGTGGTCGGGGAACTGGGCCTCCTTCGGGTTCTTTAGCACGGAGGATATCTACGGCCCGACGACCTTCGCGCCGCCCCAATGGGCGCCGGACGATGAGTGCTACTTCCGCTGGGAACTCGACCTCGAAAAGGGAGTGGGGCGCCTGCAGTTACCCCGAAGCCGTCTGAAGCAGGCGGAGATTCCGCTCCACCCCTTCCTGGGTTGCCTGGGGGTCGCACCAGAGCGGGGCGAGACCAGGATGACCATGACGCCCGGCCGACACGGCGGGAACATGGACTGCCCTGTTGTACGTGCGGGGGTCACGGTGTACCTGCCCGTGTTCGTCAGCGGCGGTCTGCTGGCAATGGGTGACTGCCACGCGGCACAAGGAGACGGCGAGCTGTGCGGTGTTGGCCTGGAGGTCAGTTGCCGGGTCCGGTTCGCCGTGGATCTGGCGAAAGGCTGGAGTATCCGTTGGCCGCGCGCGGAGGACGAAGAGCACATAATGGCGATCGGTAGCGTCCGCCCCTTGGACGCAGCCTACGCCGTCGCCCAGGTCGAGCTGCTGGACTGGCTCGTCACCGACTATGGCTTCGACAGTAACGAGGCGTTGCAGCTTCTCTCGCAGGTCGGGACCAGCCAGATCGGCAACATCGTGGATCCCAACTACTCAGTCATCGCCAGCTTCCCGAAGGCCTGTCTGCCCTAGTGCGCACTGCCCACCAACTGGCGACCGGCATGGGTATCGCAACCGCCGACGGCAAAGCGCGGCGGGTGGGCCGGGTTTCTGGACGGGGATGTAGTGGACCTGCGCAAGCGGTCACGCCGAATCGCCCGCGTGAACACGGGTGCGCTGACAAACTCCAGGCCAGGCACTTGCCGGAGGAGGCCGAGTGATGGGCGCGGTGGTCGCCCCCCTGCTGATCGTAGTCCTTCTCATCCTGTCGGTGTCGGCTCATGCCCTCCAGGCTCGAGTAGAGATCCGCGATAGGGTCCCGACCTTGCTGGTCAACGACGAGGCCATGCCGCCTTTCGTCCTCTTCCACACAGCCGGGGGCGGCGCGAGGCCGCTAGTGTGCGATGTCACCCCAGAGTGGCAGCAGTTCAGCTTCAGCTTCCGCGCGCGCCGCGATGATGACAGTGTGGGCCTTCACATTCGCAACGTCGCGCCTGTCGGAGACTGGTTCGTTGATGATGCCCGCTTCCTTGAGGGAACGCTCGATGAGCCGCTTTCGGAGAGCTTCCTCGAGCGCGGCGACTTCGAGGGTGAGGGCCTTCCGGAGTCCTGGACGTACTTCCTCAATGACTCCACTGGAGCGGCGGCGGACTACTCCCTTCACGAGACTGATCCCCACGGCGGCCGCAGTTGCTTGCGTGTGCACATCACCAGTCCGGGTAGCATCATCTACCAGATCCACGTTTACCGGTGCGTGGCAATCGAGCGCGATAAGACGTACACGTTCTCGGTGTGGCTCCGGTCCGCGCAGGAGCGCAAGATCGAGATCCAGGCGGTCCACCAGGGGCCGCCCTGGACGGTGTACGGCGGAGACACCGCTCCGTCGGACAAGATCCTCGCTCTGGGCGCGGAGCGGGGCCTACACATCGGCACGGTACCCATCCACATGCCCTGGCCGCGGAATGACGAGGCGCCCGACTACGCGGCAGCCGACGCCCAGGTTCAGCACATCCTGTCCATTGACCCGGAGGCGCTCATCATTCCGCGAATCAACATGGACGCTCCCGAGTGGTGGAAGCAGGAGCACCCGGGACACAAGATGGTCTATGATGACGGCGAGCGCCGAATGGCCTCACCCGCCTCGAACCCCTGGCGGCGGGACGCCTCGGCGGCTGTCATGCTGCTGCTGCGGCACCTCGAGCACGAGTTCGGTGACCACATGCTCGGCTACCATGTCGGCGCACAGAACGCTAACGAGTGGTTCTACGATCACACGTGGGAGCTGATAATGCCCTGCTTTGAGGAGCCCTTCCGCGAGGCCTTCGCGGAGTGGGCACGGGCGAAGTACCAGACGGTCGAGGCCCTGCGAGAGGCCTGGGGGAAGCCGGGCCTCACCTTCGATGCCATTCAGGTCCCGACCCTGGAGGAGCGGACCGCGGGCGAGCTAGGGGCTTTTCGCGATCCGAAGCTCCAGCGCTTCGAGATTGACTTCGCCGAGTACATGCAGGTCTGCCTGGCGGAGTACCAGGAGGAGTGTGCGCGGATCGTCAAGGAAGAGACCGGCGGCAGGAAGCTCGGCGTGTTCTTCTACGGCTACCTCTACGACGTGGCGGGCTTCGCGTACGGCGGGGCCGTCAGTGGCCATCTCCGCCTGAGGCGCATGCTGAACTGCCCTGATGTGGATGTCTTCTGCTCGCCGATCTCATACTTCGACAGGGGGTCGGGCGGCGTCGGACCCTTCATGGCGCCAGTCGATTCGGTCCAGGCGCATGGCAAGCTCTGGCTCAACGAGGATGACCACCGCACCCATCTGGCCCCAGAGTCCGCTGGCTTTGGGCGAACGTCCTCCATGTTCGAGACGCTCGGTGTCTACCGTCGGAACTTCGGGCACCAGTTCGAGCGCCGATGCGCCACATGGTGGATGGACTTCGGCACCGGGTGGATGGCCGACCCGGAGATCTTCGATAACTTCGCGCACACGCGCGACATCTGGCGCAAGGCGCCCAAGGTCGGCCCATTCCGCCCACAGGTTGCGATGATCACCGATGAGGACAGCTTCCTCTATCTGCGCAACTCCAACGAGATCACGCGACCCTCGGTCACGCTCATGCGCCGCATGTTCAATACCATGGGCTGTCCGGTGGGGCTCTACCTCATGGACGATCTGTGCGAGGGCAAGGTCCCTGATACCGTGCGCCTGTATGTGTTCCTCAACGCCTATCGGGTTACCACGCAGCAGCGGGGCCAGCTTCGGGATAGGATCGCCCACGAGAACAAGGCGGCCCTCTGGCTCTACGCGCCCGGCTTCATAGACGAAGATGCTTCAGCAGAGAACATCGCCGAGCTGATCGGCTTCGAGGTCGCACAGCTTGCCGAGCCGACAAGCTCCCGCGTGAGGCTCCTCGACTCCCCACCCCAGCCGCTGGACGGCTTGCCCGGAGGCCATGCCTTCGGCGTCGACTCCCAGCCGACGCCGCTGTTCGCAGTTCAGGCCGGGCAGCCGGATGTCATTGCGCTGGGGAACTACGAAGGCACCAACCATATCGCGATGGCGATGAGGCGCTTGCCCCACTGGAGCTCAGTCTTCTGTGGCGGGCTACAGGTGAGCGCCGAGGTCCTCCGAGAGCTTGCCCGCTACGCCGGGGCGCATATCTATTGTGATACCAACGACGTCATCAGCGCCTGTCCGGGCTTCATTTCGATCCATGCGACCGCACCGGGAGAGAAGGCCCTGGCGTTTCCGGAGGCTGTTTGTCTCCGAGACCTGATCAGCGCGGAGGTGCTGGAGCCGGCAGCAAGGCGCCATACATTCTCGCTCGAGGCGGGCGAGACGCGGCTGTTTGCCTGGGAACCCGAGTAGGGCGCGGCCGAGTCGTATGGAGGGGCCGAATGGGGAGACGGCGCGAAGCGCCGAGGGGCCCCATCCGGCCCATGATGGGAGGTGGGAAGCGACCGCTTGCGGTCGCCGGGCGTGCTGTCTTCCAGATGGCGTTCGGACGGAGGGTTACAATGAAGCAGTTCCGCGCCGCTGTTGTTGGATGTGGCCGCATCGGCAGCACCATTGACGACGAGATTGACCGCTGGTCGTCCACCATGCTCCCGTATTCCCACGCGGCGAGATACGCCGAGGCCCTCGAGACGGAGCTGGCGGCAGGATGCGATGCGGATCCGGCCAAGGCGGAAGCCTTCGGGGAACGATGGGGCCTGGACCGTGCTTTCACGGACATAGATGAGATGATGGAAGCCACCCACCCCGACATTGTCAGCATTGCCACGGAGACGGCAGCACGTACCGACGCGGGCCTCAAGGTGGCAGCACACGATCTCAAAGCCCTGTTCATAGACAAGCCTGTGGCCGAGACACTGCGGGATGCAGACCGGCTGCTGGATGCGTGCCGCGACCGGGGGATCGTCGTTGCGGTGAACTGCTCGCGGGTGTGGGACCCGCGGGCAATCCGCGCCAGAGAGATGCTCGACGAGGGCATGATCGGCGAGCTGCGGTGCGTGGTGGGCTTCTGTCGGGGCGGGCTGTCGCACATGGGCAGCCACTTGCTGACCTTCATGCAGTTCTACGCTGGGAGCGCGCAGTGGGTGGTGGGGCAAACCGGGCCACCGCCGGAGGGTGAGCCGCACAGAGACGTCAGCGGGCTGGGGCTGATCCAGTACGAGGACGGTGTGCACGGATACCTGAACATGGTGGATGCAGGTCCGATCGGCGTCGAGCTGGATCTGATCGGAACCGAGGGCCGGATTCGCGCCACCAACAACCAAGCCGACTGGGAGCTATGGCTGCCCGGAAGGGTCCCCACCAGAGACTCGTGTCTGGCACGGCAGCAGTTCCCGATGCCGCCGCGGATGACCAGTTGGGGCGTCAAGGCCGTGCAAGACATCTGTCGATGCATCGAGACGGGTGGCAAGCCGCTTTGTGACGGCGAAGATGGACGGCACGCGCTGGAGATCGCACTGGCGCTGCGGCATTCTCAGCGCGAGGGCAATGTGCGGGTGGACTTGCCCTTCGAGGATCTGGACGCGGCGCTGCTATCGGCGTAGCCCAGCTTGTCGTTCGTAGGTCGCGATGGCTATTCGGGCGGGGCTGTGGCCGCGGGGAGCGACCGCTCGCGGGCGCTGGGCGGCGTCGTGCGTGTCTCCGCCTTGCCGTCCAGCGTTGCGCCCGCAAAGAGCCCGAATACGCCACATCCCCAGGCCACCTGCTCGAGTCGGGCCGCCTTTGCGACCTCGGCGGCCAGCCCTGCGTCTCCCGTGGCTAGCCGCTTCCCTCCGCCAGCACCCCGCCCTGCGTCCATCTTCGCCGATGCCAGCTCCTCGCCGTCCTGCATGATGCGCATCTCAGTCTCGTTCAAGATGAATTGGAGCTCCGTCGCCGCTTGGGTCCGCCGGACGGAGGCACACAGGTTCCCAGGAGTTCTCAGGCGCATCACTGAACCGTACTCCTGCCACTTGCCGTCCGGCAGGAAGTCGAACTGCGGCTTCCACTCACATGGCCACTTGGCGGAGGTCGAGACCATCAGCGAGTCGCCCGACGGCACGAGGCTGGTCACCCGCTGGCCCCACTGGTTCGCCACGAGCTCGTGTGCCACGCACTCCTTCTCGTACGGATGCGTGGTCTCGTCCGTGACCGGCGGGTGGGTGAACATCCGGCCCACTGAGTACCATTGGCCCGTGTCCGGGCCCTGCCGCCACAGCTCCCCCCAGGGCCAGACGCCGACGAAGAGGTCGCCGGCGTAGATCGCCGTCGTCTGGGCCTCCCGCGCATTTGGCGCGACTCCCGCCAGTCTGGGAGGCCAGCCCTCCAGCAGCGTCACCTTCTCGCCGTCGAACTCGTACAGCAATCCCGTCGGGTAATGGCCCATCAGGAGCCTGTCGTAGAAGTTGAGCATGGAGTAGATCTGATAGCTTCTCCCCACTTGGGGCTCGACGAGCGTCTTCCACGCCTGCCCATCGAACAGGTAGAGCCCGCCGATGTTCGAACAGGTCAACACGTTCCCGCCGAGCTGGCCGTACGCGAAGGTCGTCTCTCCCACAACCGGCAGCGTCTCTACGATGGCCCGGGACAGGTCTATGCCCTCGCCGCTCCCCTGCGCCCGTGAGCGGGCGCTTCCCTCCTCCACAGCCCCGCCCGGCGTCCAGGGGCAGGCATAGAGCCTGGAGAAGCCCTCGCTGTCCGCTTCGTAGGTGCGGTACCCGCTCTTCTCAGCCCAGTATGTATGGTAGAAGAACAGGTGCCCAAGGGCGTAGTAGAACCTGTTGTACGCCCCCTGCTCGGGCGAGGTCAGGATCGGGTTCCCGTTGTAGTGAACCTGACCGTCTCCCAATAGCAGCATGCCATCGCCCAGTCGCATCCTGCCGTACACAGGGCTCGGGTCTGCCTCCCATCTCCTGACGCCCTCGTTCCACCATCGTACGGTCTTGTCATGCACATGGCTGTGCGAATGGAGCTTTCCATCCAGGTCGAACAGGTACGTCCCTGCGTCGTCGCACGGCCGGGGAAGATGGTCGGTCGCGAACTCCCTCTCCCCGTGGGTCGGGCGGATGAAGAACTGCACCGTGTACCGGTCACTGCGGAAATGGGTGTTGTAGAGACCTATGAAGCCGGCGCCGACGACGAGACGCCCGTCCCTGGTCGGCACCTCGAACAGCGACCCGAAGTTCTGTCCAACGTCCTCCCCGAACTCGATGCGCGTGGTGAACTTCATCACCGTCGCCTCCGCCGCACTCCGTGCGGTCCCCACCGCCACAGCCCCGCCCGCTGCGCCATCGGCGTGCGCTTTTCCCACGACATTCGTGCACGCCACGATGACCGTGATGCCTACGACCAGGATGATCACGTGCGGCTGCCTGCCTGGTCGTTCACCCATCTGTCTCTCCTCCATCGGCCTGCTCGCTCCGGCTGATATGATACCCTCACGTCGCATTCACGCCCCGGCCTCAGTGTTTGACATCCTGGCTCCCTTCTCCTGCTCATGATCTCCTCCGCACGGCCCTCGCAGGCATTCTCTGACCACGGGAGAAGAGCCGTCCCATCTGCGGAAGCACTACTGGGCGGGAAGGACGTCGAAGGTGAGGTGCGCGCGCGCGGCCTCAGGCGTGGGGAACTCCTCGAGGATCTGCTCGGCGGCCCGCTTCTGGTTGCCCTGCGCCTCGGCGGCGTATCGCCTGATCGTGGCCAGTGCCTCGGGCGAGCCATGCAACATGAGCGTAAACATCAACTCTCGCAGGATCCAGATGTTCGGGTAGTCGAAGTCCTCGATCTGAACCCGGACGCGTTCGGCAATCAGCTCTGGGGCGTTTTCGGCTCCCGCGGCGACGAGGATGGCCGCGGCCCAGGCGGCCTCGTCGAAGTCGTTGCGGCTGAGTCGCTCACGTGCGAGGCTGATGGCCGGCCCCCCAATCTGCGAGAGGAGATCGAAGGCAAGCGAGCTGCGCCACCGCTCGCCGTGGCTGCGTAACGGACGCTGGTCCAGCTTCTCCCAGAGCCCGGCCACGTCGCCAGCAACGCGCATGTCCAGCATGCCCAGGTACTCCCGCGCCATCGCTACTCCTGAAGGCGGGTATGCTTTGTCTGCGCCCCGGAGGATATCCCGAACGCCATCGATTCCCACTCGCTCCTGCTTCAGTCGCACCCAGGCGGCTACCGTGCGGATGTCGCAGTACATATTCTCTCGGAATACCGCCTCGTCGAAGGCCTGCAGCGCCTCGTCCTCGCGCCCTAGCCGCAGGAGGCAGAGGGCGACATGCCAGTCGCGACCAGCGATCAGCCCGGCGATGCCATTTCCACACCAACCGTAGGTCTCGGCCTTGCGCCACCACCCTAGGGCCTGCTCCCACTCCCCGTGTCTTTCGTGGAACGCCGCTATCCTCCAGCGCGCCTCTTTGACACCCATCCTGGCCCACGCCGCGGCTTGGCCGCGGCCAGCCTCGTACGGGGCAAGAGTTTCCAGCTCACGCCAGAGGCGCGTTGCCTCGTCCTCGCGCCCTGTCCGCTGCGCCCTCCCGGCGAGGAACCACATCGCAGCCACGGCCTCCGGCGAATCCGGGTGGTCCCGCCTGAGCCGCTCCGTCAGCGCTCTCGTCTGCTCGTACGGCTCGTCGTGGCCGAGCCGGACCTGCTCCAGCAGCTCCTTGGCGCTGTCTTCGGCGATGCACGGAGAGGCAACGACCAGCACAAGTACCGGGAGCAAGGCTGCGATGACGGCAACGCGAGAACGAAGATGACGAGGCATGGACCTCCACCACCTCTCGTTAGGTTAGACACGGCGCGGGGCGAGCAGTTCCGGCTCCGGCGCTTTCGCCTCCCCCACACTCACCTCGACCGCAGGTGTCCCCGGGCTTGGGGTCGCTACGAAGATCGCCTCCTTGCCCTCCGACGCCAGACCGATGGCGAGCATCAGGTGTGCTTTCATCACTCGCTCTCCTTGAGCACGGAAGCCGCCCTGCCGCAGGACGTGCAGCGGCAGCCCTGGATCCCAAGGAGGCTTCCCGTGCGCGCGGGAATCTCCTTCCCGAGCCCGCTTCGGAGCCTCACGGATATCGCGTGCCAATCAGCTCCCGACCGGAATCTCCGAGAGGCCTGGGCCGACTGCAACGCGAAATGCAGCACGCCACGGCAACGCGCCCAGGCGGGCGAAGTTGTGAGCCGGTATCGGTGAAGCTCAACCATCAGCCAGTTCCCACCGTAGGAGGCGACCAGTCATGTCCAAGCGTGTCTTCTTTTACGATGACCAGGATGTGGCGGCGAGGCAGAACCTGCACCTGGTACCCGGGCCGGTGCGGAAGCTGGGCCCGGCGAACATCGAAAGCCGCTCCTGCGATCTCCAGCGGGAGTCGTGCTTTGCGGCCAGCGTGGTGCCGATGCCGGGTGGCGGCTACCGGCTCTACTACTCGGGCGGGCATCCTGATGAAGCGCGCCTGTATCGAATCGCCATCGCCGAATCGGCCGATGGAATGGCATGGACGAAGCCCGACCTGGGCCAAATGGAGTTCGAGGGCGCGGACACTAACTGGCTCTGGCCCGAGGGGATGCCGGATGGCGCCAGCATCACACAGCCGCAGGTGGTGCTGCTGCCGGATGGCCAATGGCGCATGTGGTTCTGGTGGCATGGCCATGAGATAGGGCGGGTTCGTTACATCGTGGCGGAGAGCGACGACGGGATCAAGTGGCAGGTGATTGATCTGGACATGCCGCACATCATGCACCCCTCGGACCTGGAACTGGGGCAGGCCGGGTGGGCCGCAGGACTGACCGAGGGCACCGTTGACGATAGGTGGAGCGACCAGCGCACGATGGACTGGATGGCGGCCAAGCGGCTGCGCAGCAATGACGCGACCTACGTCTACTACAACGAAGAGGCGGGCAAGTTCGAGATGTACTCAGTGTGGCTGATGCCGGTGGACGAGGCAAGCGGGCGGTGGACGCCACATGACAACGCGCCGCAGGTGCTGCGCACCATTCACCGTCGCGAGAGCGAGGACGCCATCACGTGGTCGGACCCGGAGATGCTGATCCTCGCCGATGAGCACGACCCCATGCACCAGGAGTTCTACTACCTCGCCGTGCAGCCTGACGGCGACTGGAACATCGGCATGCTCGGCCACTATCGCTGCTGGGAGCAGACCATGGACCTGGAGTTGTGCTTCAGCCGGGACACCCATCACTGGGTGCGTCCGCTGCGGGGCGGCTGGGTTCCTCGCGGGGGCGTTGACGAGATTGACCACATGTCCGCGTACGCGACCAACCGCCTCATTGACCGCGGCGATTCCTGGCTGCTCCTGTATCGCGGCGGCAACGCTAAGCATAACCGCGACCTGCCAGAGGGGGTGACCGAGGCCAGGCAGGCGATCATGGCCGCGGAGGC
>Ga0114922_10003216_pt1 | contig 15265 bp, 9 predicted proteins | sample AartaG_FD_100975 | JGI IMG/M metagenome (GOLD analysis project Ga0114922, IMG submission 100975) | Deep subsurface microbial communities from Aarhus Bay to uncover new lineages of life (NeLLi) - Aarhus_00045 metaG | ecosystem: Environmental > Aquatic > Marine > Oceanic > Sediment | place: Aarhus...
TAATGGAAAGTAAGAAAATTCCTCAGAAACCTATTGAAGACGTCTTAAATGATTTGCTATTAAAAAATAGTTACATTTCTAAAAAGACTAAAGACTCGATATCTAAAATAATATACTCTCCAAAAGACAGAATTATTGTAGTTACGACCCATTTGGGGCAGGATATCATCTGGAATAGAGGAAAACTAATTTATTCCTACGGCTGGTTTTTTTTCGTTTCAAAACCTAAGTCTAAGCAAAAATCCAGCAAGGAAAATAAAGCAAAGAAGAAGAAAGAATCTAAAAAAGAAGAAAAAACCTTAAGCAGAGAAGACTATTCGTTTGAAGATTTAATTATTCCACTAAAAGAAAAAGAAAACATGCGCTCCTTATACAACACCAAAGAATATCTTCAATATTTAAAGCTTATCAAATCAAGAAATATCCCTCAAATGCTAATTAAAGACGTTTTACATGATTTGTTAGTTGAAAATCAAGATGTTCCCATAAAAGAGAAGAAATCTATTGGAAAATTTATTTACTACAAAAAAGAGAGGGTTATTGTTGTTAAATCTCTAATTGGGGATAAAATGTATGAAAATCTCAAGAGCTTAGTAAAAAAATATGGCTGGTATTTCTATATTACGGGGGTCCCCGTAGGAGCAAGTCAAATTTCAGTAGCTATTGATAAGATCGAGAGAAAATTTGATGAAAATTATTTTAAAAACATATCTATATCTAGCGAAAATAAAGACGAGAAAATTAGAGTAACCATTTATCCTATTGTACTTAAACCAAATCATAATTGTCATATTTTAGGATTAGGAAATCTCAATATATTATTAGATTGTGGTATTTCAGAATCAAAAAAAAAAGAAGATACGGTAGATAAAGAAGAGGAAGTAGAAAAAGGAGATCAAGTAGAAAAAGAAGAAAAAGAAACTTATGAAAAACCTGACGATTCGATATATATCGAAGAATATCTCGAGAACTTGCCTCAATTAATTTTAGAAGAAGAAAAAAGACAAATAGAAAAAAAGGATATTGAAAAATTAGCTTCTGAAAATATTCAAATATCGTTTATACCAAAAATAGATGCTATTTTTGTCTCACATAGTCATTACGACCATATTTCGGGTCTTAAAAAATTAATACAGCTCAACCCCGAAGTACCTATTTTTTGCTCAAGAATTACTTTAGATTTGTTCCTCTTAAGAGATTCAAACTTCTTAAAACAAGAAAATCACGAAGAGGTTGACGAAGAGGAATATCGAAATATTGTTAAAAATGTAATTTATGTAGAAAATGGAGATAAAATAGAATTCAAAAATAACGGATGTTTTCTCTCTTTTTTTCCTGCGGGTCATATGCCGGGAGCCTTGATGTTATTAGCAAAAGTTAATGATTTTAGGTTTTTATACACTGGTGACTATACATATTATGATATAACGCCATTTGCTGGGACAAAAAGATTTTTAGAACAAATTTCTCGTCCTATAGATTATCTATTAATTGACGGAACCAGTGCCCATGAAGAACATGGAGAGATATCTGATCAGTTTCATAGTTTAATTCTTTTCTTAGAACAAAAAGCGGAATATGAAGATAATGTTTTAATCGGAGCAGACCCATCAAGTTTAGCCATAAGCTTTATGCTGACGTTTTGGAGGTATTTCAGAAAGTTACAATTAAGAAAAAATTATACAAAACGCCCAAATATTTATGTAGATTTGATGGTTAGAAAAAATATTCAAGTAATTAATCATCGATACGAATATATCTACGGCCCTATTTCACGATTAATACGGGATAAAGCGAATCCTTTTAATAGCATTAAATTTAGATGGTTTGAGCGAAACGATTTAGAGTTTTTACGGAAGAAAAATAATATAATAATTTCTCATCCTCCAGATCTATCTTACGGTTTAATTAGAAATATTATCAATGTAGTTGGTCGTAATCCACACAATTTAGTGTTTCTTGCAGGGGCTATTCACGAACAACCAGGATTGGATTTAATATCGGGTGGTAATATAATAGAATTCTCCGAAACGTGGAAAGCACCATTTAGGGCATTTTTAATTAATACTTTTATGCCTCAACTTAAAATTAAATTACACGCAGATAAGATACAGCTTGCTGAAATGATAAAAGCTCTAGAACCAAAAGAAGTTTGCTTTTTCCATCAGTCTCCAAAAAAACTTATTAAAGCAGTAGAATACGTAAAAGAGTTGGGTGTAGAGAAAGTAAACTTACCTAAAAAAAGGAGATTATTGATTTTAAACTAAATCTAATCGTATTAATCTCGTAAAGTAGGCTTTCTATATTTTAAAAGCAAAAATCATAAAAACTAAATTTGTCAATTTCTTTTCTAATATATTACATGTCAGTAGAAATGGTGAATTGAATATTTATTCAGATAAAGTAATGGATCATTTTCGAAATCCGCGTAATATGGGAGAAATGAAAGATGCTGACGCAATAGGAGAGGTAGGAAACCCCGTTTGTGGAGATCTCATGTATATCTATATTAAAGTAGAAGAAAAAAATGGAGCAGAAATAATAAATGATATTTCATTTCAAACATTTGGGTGTGCGGCTGCGATCGCAACTTCTTCAATGATAACAGAATTAGCCAAGGGTAAAGCGCTTGATGATGCCATGAAGATATCTAGAAGCGATGTTGCTGAATCTTTAGATGGATTACCTCCAATTAAATTGCATTGTAGTAATTTAGCTGCTGATGGATTGCAAGATGCAATTAAGAAATATCGTGAAAGTAAAAAATAACAACTATTTATTTATAACGACGGAATTAATATCTGTACTTGACTAAAAAATAATAAAATAAGTAAAAGAAAGAAAAAAAAATCTTTTACACCTAAAAGGTTTTAACATTAATTTGTTGGATTATTGATTTGTAATCTGGATTCGCGAACAATTTGGCGTTTTTTGGCAAAAATTAAGCAAATTACGCTAAATCCAATGAATACCAAGAAAGAAATCCCAAATGGAATTTCTCCTCCAGACGTTTCATCGTCATCAATAGTTGAATTAATAGTTACCGTAACTGAGTTCGAGATAAAATTTCCAATTTCGTCTGTAAAAGTTATGTTATACATATAAACACCAGGTTCAAAGCCGTCCGGGATATTATATACGACCGGCGTATTACTAGCCCAAGGCGTCGACGATACTACTATACCAGTTCCATTCAGTTCGATCGTATAAGTGTCTGGATTTGCATCAGTTACCGTCCAAGAAAGGCTCTGCCCCGTATATCCCGCTTCTACAGTGAAATCGCTCGGAGCGACTAATACTATCGGGTTTTCCCTATCAACCCTCTTTCTTACTTGAATGACCGCTAAGCCCGAACTATGATCCGCCACGTAGGCGTAATCTCCGCTCACGTAAACATCAAGGGCATCTCCGGTCGTGGCTTCGTAGATGGGCGTTCCCGGGTTTGTAGGGTCGGAAATGTCGATGACCGCTAAGCCCGAACTATGATCCGCTACGTAGGCGTAATCTCCACTCACGTAAACATCAAGGGCATCTCCGGTCGTGGCTTCGTATACGGGCGTTCCCGGGTTTGTAGGGTCGGAAATGTCAATGACCGCCAAACCCGAACTACGATCTGCCACATAGGCGTAATCTCCGCTCACGTAAACGCCACGTGCCTCATGGGTCGTGTCTTCGTAGATGGGCGTTCCCGGGTTTGTCGGGTCGGAAATGTCGATGACCGCCAAGCCGGAAAAATAATCTGCCACGTAGGCGTAGTTTCCGCTCACGTAAACGCCCCATGCAAATCCGGTTGTGTCTTCGTAAACGGGCGTTCCCGGGTTTGTCGGGTCGGAAATGTCGATGACCGCCAAGCCCGAACCCCAATCTGCCACGTAGGCGTAATCTCCGCTCACGTAAACATCAAGGGCATCTCCGGTCGTGTCTTCGTAAACGGGCGTTCCGGGATTTGTCGGGTCGGAAATGTCGATAACCGCCAAGCCCGAGCCAAAATCTGCCAAGTAGGCGTAATCTCCGCTCACGTAAACACCAGTTGCAAGTCCGGTCGTGTCTTCGTAGACGGGCGTTCCCGGGTTTGTCGGGTCGGAAATGTCGATGACCGCCAAGCCGGAAGTACCATCCGCTACGTAGGCATAATTCCCGCTCACGTAAACGCCACGTGCAGATCCGGTGGTGTCTTCATAGACGGGCGTTTCAGGGTCTATAGGCACGGAAATATCGATGACAGCCAAGCCTGAATGCTCATCCGCCACATACGCATAATCTCCACTCACGTAAACATCACGTGCATCTCCGGTCGTGTCTTCGTAGATGGGCGTTCCCGGGTTTGTTGGGTCGGAAATGTCGATGATCGCCAAACCCGAAATACTATCTGCCATGTAGGCGTAATCTCCGCTCACGTAAACGGCATATGCTTCTCCGGTCGAGTCTTCGTAAACGGGCGTTCCCGGGTTTGTCGGGTCGGAAATATCGATGACCGCCAATCCGGAATAACTATCCGGCACATAAGCGTAATCTCCGCTCACGTAAACGCCAATTGCATATTCTGTTGTATCTTCGTAGACGGGAGTTCCTGGGTTTGTTGGGTCGGAAATATCGATGACTGCCAAACCCGAATCAAGAATTGCCAAATAGGCGTAATCTCCACTCACGTAAACACACCAAGAATTTCCGGTCGTGTCTTCGTAGACGGGCGTTCCGGGGTTTGTCGGGTCGGAAATATCGATAACCGCCAAGCCAGAAGTATAATCCGCCAAGTAGGCGTAATCTCCGCTCACGTAAACGTCACATGCAGTTCCGGTTGTGTCTTCGTAGACGGGCGTTCCCGGGTTTGTCGGGTCGGAAATGTTGATGACCGCCAAGCCAGAAGTATAATCCGCCACGTAGGCGTAATCTCCGCTCACATAAACACCAGTTGCAAGTCCGGTCGTGTCTTCGTAGACGGGCGTTCCGGGGTTTGCCGGGTCGGAAATGTCGATGACCGCCAAGCCCGAACCATGATCCGCCACATAGGCGTAATCTCCGCTCACGTAAACGCCATATGCAGCCCCGGTCGTGTCTTCGTAATAAACAGAAGATTGTTGGGGAGGGCGTGTATTAATAATCTCGATAGGACTCTTCTCGTTGATGGGAATTTCGCTATCTCTCTGTATACTTATTAACATATTAGGAATTACGATAAACATTGAAACAAGTAGAATACTCAGAAAGATATTTATTTTTTTTGATTTTTTTGATTTCTGCATTGATTTACACCACTATCTTAATTTTCAAAAAATATCTTTAAGAAAATTAGGACATATAATTATTTAATATTATTATATATAAAGAATGTGATCGGTAAAAAAGACAGTTATCCATTACCCCCGATATAATAGAAAGAAAATTATAGAGACTCTTTCGAATGTGTTATCGTTTTTAGTAATCCCTTCACTTCTTTGATGTTATTTCGAAGAATTGTTAATTTTTAAAGTATAAATTTTAATGAATTTTTAAATTATAAACCTTTTGAGAGTTTTTATTAAGAGTCTCACTTAAACACGTCATTATTATTTCAAAATATAAGCAAAATGTATAATTAACTAAGTTGATAATTAAGAATTAGAAAAAAGGTGCTATCAAATGGAAACAAGCTCAAGCGAAAAAATAAAAATTAAACTTGGTGGAATGACATGCGCTTCTTGTGCCCTCAAAATTGAAACTAAATTGAAAAATTTAGAGGGTGTTAGCGGTTCTGTTGTAAATTTTGCTAATGAAGAGGCTACTGTCGAATTCAACTCAAATAGGACTAGTTATGATGAATTTCATAAAATAATTAAGGACTTGGGATACAAAGCAACCTTAGCAAAAATTGATATAAGAGTAGTAGAATCTCTTTCAGAGTCCGATTTCAACGATTTTGTCGATAATGTTAGGAGAATTGAAGGTATTTATGATGTCAGAGGAAATCTCAAGGCAAGCAAAATGTTTATCGAATTCAATGAACTACAACTTGACGAGAGTAAACTTTATTCAAAAATAAAACAATTAGGCTATAAAATCGAAAAAGCTGCAGGAGCAATAGATAAAGAAATCGAGAAACACAAAAAAGAAATGAAATATCGGTTGCGAATCTTGCTAATTGCCCTAGCGTTTGCTTTTATAATTACTCCTATTAGTTGGTTTGTAGCGGAATCTTTCACTAGAAATGTTATTCTTTTCTTTTTTGCGATAGCTGATTTTAGTATTGCGGGATCCTTCTTTCTTATAGGCGCGTATAAATCCTTAAGAAATAAATCTACCAATATGGATGTTTTAGTTGCTTAAGGAACTACAACTGCCTTAGTGTACTCAATTTTAACTACATTTCTTATTGAAGGGCATACTTTTTACGAAGCAATGAGTATGATTCTTGCTTTCCTTTTAATTGGAAAATATTTCGAACACAAAACTAAAGGTCAAACTTCAGAAGCAATCAAGAAACTTATCGGTTTACAACCAAAAACCGCTACTCTTTTAAAGGATGGAATAGAAATTGAGATTCCCATTGAAGAGATAGAAGTAGGAGATATTTTAGTTGTTCGGCCTGGTGAAAAAATACCTCTTGACGGAAGAGTAGTGAAAGGAAAAACAAAAATAGATGAGTCTATGATTACTGGAGAAAGCAGATATGTGAAAAAGGAAATTGATAGCGAAGTAATAGGCGCAACGCTTAATCAAACTGGGCTGATAAATATTGTAGCCGAAAAAATAGGGAAAGATACTCTATTGTTTCAAATAATCAATTTCGTAAAGGAAGCCCAAAGTAAAAAAGCAGCAAAACAACAATTAGCAGACAAAGTTAGCAATTATTTTGTCCCTGCGGTTATTATTATTGCCACTGGAGCGTTTCTCTACTGGTTTTTAATAGCAGGTATAGGATTAGAAATATCGCTACTAGTTTTTACATCCGTTGTTGTAATCTCATGCCCATGTGCTCTTGGTTTGGCAATACCTACCGCCGTTATGGTTGGTACTGGTAAAGGCGCTGAAAATGGAATTTTATTAAAGGGTGGTGATTCTTTAGAAGCGATTAGCAAGATTAATACAATTGTCTTTGATAAAACGGGGACTTTAACCGTAGGAAAACCAAAAGTCTCAGCAATATTTACCGAAAAAGACTTAAAGGGGAAAGGTTTCGATGTAGACGAGTTATTATATTTTGCAGGAAGCGCTGAAATGGGTTCGGAACACCTTCTTGGACAAGCGATTATCGAAGAAGCAAATCAAAAAGGGTTAACGCTCGAAGTTCCTACCGAATTCGATGCCATACTCGGGAAAGGTATAAAAACCAACATTAAAAGCAAAAGCGTATTGATAGGAAATGAAAAATTAATGGAAGATAATAACATTTCTATCGGTTCGTATAAAGCTAAATTCATTGAATTTCAAGAACAAGGAATAACAACGATATTAATTAGCGTTGAAGATGAGATCAAAGGAATTATCGGAATTTCTGACAAAATAAAAGATCAAGCGCCTTACGCATTAGAAAAACTGAGAGAGAAGGGATTAGAAATTTTTATGCTTACTGGAGACAATAAGCAAACTGCCTTAAGCATAGGCGAACAGTTAAAATTCGACGAGCAGCATATTTTAGCGGAAGTTTTACCGAACGAAAAAGCTGAAACTATTAAGAAATTACAAGAATCAGAAGGAAATAAAGTTGTTGGCATGGTTGGAGATGGAATAAACGACGCTCCTGCTTTAGCTCAAGCAGATGTCGGAATTGCGATAGGTTCAGGTACCGATATTGCTATGGAAACTGCAGATATAATACTCATGAGGGGAGACCTTCGGAATGTGGTTTCTGCTATTAACCTATCTAAAAAAACTTATCGCAAAATGATAACAAACTTGTTTTGGGCTTTTATATACAATATTATTGGAATTCCTATAGCTGCGGGTGTTCTGTATTACGCAACCGGATTCTTTTTACCTCCCTATTTAGCTGCCTTTTTTATGGCATCTAGTTCAGTTTCAGTTGTTGGTAATGCGCTTTTATTGAAAAGATACGAACCAAAAACACCGCAGCAGATCGAAGAAGAAAGATTGTTAATCTCCCAAGAAAAGGTTGTAGACCCCGTTTGCGGTATGGAAATTGATCCAAGACGCGCTTTAGAACAAAAATATCAAGGAAAAACCTATCATTTTTGCGGTTCGAATTGTGAAGCTCACTTTAAACAAGACCCTGAAAAGTTTAAGAATTACAATAACATGAACCCAAAATTAATGCAAATGAAAAGCAGCGAAGAAGATTTAGTAATTGATCCTGTTTGCGGAATGAAGGGAAAACCCGAGGATTGGATTGAACACGAACACGATGGAGAGAAATATTATTTTTGTAACGAATCGTGTTTAGTTGAATTTAAGAAAGACCCTCACAAGTATGTAAAACCTGAAAAAGAGAAGGAAATTAAAGAAATTGATACTATAAAAGAAAATAATGAGGTAGATAAAAAAATGGGAAATTTAAAATGTGCTGAATGTGGATTGGAGCAAGATTTACCTACTCATTGTGGTAAACCTATGCACAAAGAAGGCGAAGAGTTAGTTTGTTGGATGGGGGCGTCTTGTGGAGCTCAAAAAATCCCCGAACATCACGGTAAGCCAATGGAAATCATTAAATAAAATAACCTGAAAAAAAAGTTGAATGTATAAAATGGAAAACATGGAAATATACAAATGTAGTGGATGTGGAAAAGTAATTGAAACGCTTCCTCAGTGTTGTGCCCAAGATATGGTTTTTAACGAAGAGAAAAACGAATTTGAGTGTTTTATGGGCGAAGACTGCGGATATGTAAGCCTATCTGAATTAAAATGCGACGATTGTTGTAAATAATAAAATCCTTATAAATTTTTTTTCTATTATATTTAAATTACATTGTTTTTTGAGGACACCTGTACTTAGTAAGTGTGTGGTTAAATTACATTGTTTTTTGAGCGAGCTTTTTTCTTAATAGACAATATAATTTCTAATGAAATAAAAATTACCAAACCAAATAAGGTAATCAGCGCTCCTAAAAGAAATGCTGCTTGATACGCTAATGTTTTGAGGACACCTGCACTTAGTAAGGCATCTATCATTGGTCCAGATATTAATGTACAAGCAAGACCCCATGACAGAAAAAATGTAGTGTTATAAACTCCGAATAATCTGGCTCTGATTTCTTCCGGAATTAAGTTAGAAGCAATTGCATAAGATGATGCATAAATAATAACTTCTCCTGTCCCTATTAAAAAGCTGCCTAAAAATATAATACTTAAATCAGTGGCAACTGCGGTAATGATTAATGCCGAAATTGCTATTAATGAACCTAAAATTAAAGTCCTTGAATGTCCCAGTTTTTTGCTTAAAAAAGCTGCTGAAAATCCAATTAATAGAACAGAAATCGATCTAGTATTTGCTATCCAACTAATCATGATGCTATCTGCTGCAAATCCAGTTTCCAAATTAAGATATTGAGAATAGGGGACAGAAATACTATTTCTTCCAAAATTAATGAGAAGTAAGGAAATAATGAATATAATAAAGATATTTTTATAAAATTCATTACCAGAATTATTTAATTCGTTATCTTTCTCATTTATCTCAACCTGATGATGGATTCCTCCTTCAGATGTTAATAGCATAGGAAATGTGGAAATGAACATTACTAAGGCTGCAACAATAAATAGTGGACCCTCTCGAAAACCAAATCCATAATTATATAATATTCCTCCAATAGAAATTCCAAGAATTCGACCAATTCCACCAAGACCAGTTAATCTTCCCATAATTTTACTTCTTTCGGAAGAAGGATATAAATCACTAATTAAAGCAGACCAAGCAATATTGCTCATGCTCCAAAAGATCTCTACTATCATTAATCCGATTATAATTACATAACCAGCAATATACAGATCTGATATTGCATAATGAACTAACCAAACCAATATTGTACCTATTCCAGCCAATATTTCTCCAAGTATAATCAAAGTCCTTCGTCTCTGCAATTTATCACTTAAAGGACCCCAAACGAAGTTTTGAAAGATTACACTCACTATCATTGGTAGAGTGGCATAAAGAGTTGTTTCAGTTATTGTTAAGTGTAAAAATGTTAAAAAATAAATTGATAAAAACGTGTAAAACAACCCCCTACGAAACATGGCTAACATTTGAAAGGATGATAGCCCAAGAAATGATTTTGAAAAAAATGATTTAGATCTGACTTTATCCACAATATATCAAAAAGTGAAATGATGTATACTTTATTTATTCATTCAAGCTATTCAAAATCAAAAACATCAATATCCTTTTCAGGAAAAATTTTGATAATTTTTGGCAAATCTTCCCCTAATCTCACTCTTTCAAGTACAGCTATATGTAAAGGGTAATGATTATTCAAAATTTTATATAGCGTGTTCCAAACTTGTTGCTCTTCCGTTTTATTACCCATTTCTTTCCTAAGCTTAGAAAAAATAGCTCTTGCTTTCTTTCTTTTTAGAAATTTCATGTAATTCTTTATTACTTTACTTCTAACTTTTTTGTATTCTTCAGGTCTGAAATTTGCAAGTGTATAGCTTAAATCCTCGTCTGCAACTGGGAAAAAGCTGACTTTTTTATCTTCTGGTTCTTCTGGATTTTTAATTAAACTTAATTCTAAATCTGATTCGTTAATACTCTCTAAAATTGGATAGAGTTCACCTGGAGAGATACGGGTTTCCATTTGAACTTGAGAAGCAATTTCTGATATACTAAAATGGAATTCCGGATACTTATCTTCGTTTTCAATTCGGTATGTATATTCTTTTTTTAAAACATCTATAATTAAATTTTTTAAAGAAGTAGGAATTTCTTTTTTAGTGAAAGAAATCATGGTTTCTTTTTGCTTTTGCCCAAAAAGCGTCTCATCTTTTTGCTTCTTGCTATAATCTGTGGAAAGAGAAGTTAGAAATTGATCTGAAGCTTTATCATTATTGTTATTAGTGCTTAAATTAAGATGGCTGCGTCTTTTATTAGTTGTAGTAGTATAGAGTCTTTCTGACAGATACTTTTTTGCTTTTTTTTGAGCGATTCCTTTTTTGTCGTAACTTTCTGTAACGGAGGTAAAATCTACCATCTTTACCATAGTCCCATAATCGTCTTTCTTTTCAGTTAAAAGAATGTCCATGTCAATTTTTGCCAAATTCTCAACTAACGAGTAAACTTTATTTTTTGGAAGTTTTGTTGCTCTTATTAACTCCCGATCTAAAATTTCAAGAGGAAAAGCTTTAGCTCTTCTTATGTATTCGCTTCTTATCAGTTGGTAGATGATATCCCTACTTTTTACTTCTTGATTAATGGTTTCCTTATGTAATCGAATAAACATTGATGTTTCGTGTGGTTTTAAATAGTAAAATAACAATGTACTTCCAAGGAAAATTATCATTATTAAAGAAACAATATATTTATCAGCCATAAAGAACTGGCCTAGAAGCGTGATTTCTTGATTTGGAATTTGAGTTTGTAGAGCAAAACGCGTTAGAGTTTGAGCAAAAACACACCCTAAAATTAATAAAATTAGCCCGTCTCTTTTAAATACAAGCAATCTCCATTCTAAAGAACGCCCCAATTTTTTTACAATTCTATATAAGAAGTACATTGAGAAGGCAAATTCAATAATAATAATAAGCCATATAGTCGAGCTTGTGTCTCCAACTGTAGCCTTTAATGCGGTGATAGTGGCGGGGTTTAACACAAGAAACATAGTTAATTGAAACACTTGAAAGAAAAAAATGAATAAAACAACTAAAGAAAAAGTATAGTTGTCAAATAAACCGGCTCTTCTTGTTTCAGCTCGTCGTCTTGTAAAAACATACTCAAAAATGATAAACAATAGCGTTAATATTAAACTAAAATAAATTAAAGGCATAATTAATCGCATTTCTAATACATAAACACCTACTGCTTCAGCAGGAGCAAACGGTCCAAAAAAATCTAACGATATGAAAACTAATAATCCTCGGTAAAACAATGATATTACAACAAGCACTCCTAATATGAAATACGGGGCGACAAAAGCCAAAAATCCACGAAATGCTGAGTACTTTGTTATAAGTCTGGCTTCTATTTTTGTAGCAAACTTTCTTGAATACATAAAAAACCTAATACTTAATAGAACAAGCCACACTGTTGATAATCCTAATAAGTAGCTTATAAAGTTAAGATTTATTGAATTTAAAAATAAAAAAAGCAAATAGAAACCAGTTATTATTACAATATATAAAACAATCTGTTTAATTGCTGTATACTTCTCAAAAATGAAAACTCTAATTTTATCAACACTGTATAATAAAGACAATGCAAGGAAAAAAAATACCAACGCGTTACAAAAAACAAACGGGTTTCCAAAGGTAAGGATGTTTAGATAAGATCCCGGAAAATTTATCCCAAATAAAATTAATAACGAATATAATACAAATATCACATATAATCCAAAGAATTTTCTCTCAAAACAGTACGATTTTTGAGGTTCCTTTCCCTCAACGTATAATTCTTGAATAAAAATTTTTCGAATAATATGTTGTAAAGTATCCCTAATTTTTGTTATAATTTCTATCGGTTTCATTTTCAGACTATAAGTCAGATTATTGCAGAGAATCAAAAAAAAAAAAAATAATTATTTTTTTAAATGAATTTGAGAATATTAAAGTATTTCTTTCGCTGAAGTATCACAACTAGATATGAGAATTGCATATCACATGTTATTTTATTGGTGAAAATTTTAAAAGGATTCAAAAATAATATTATAATGTATATGGAATCAAATCAACCAGACAAAGAAGCGTTAACAAAGCTAGTTAAACAAGCTATTGAAATGTTGTGCGAAAAAAACATTTCTAGTGTAGTAATTCTATCTTCTTATAAAGTAAATTCCATTTTAAAGGATAATTTTGCGATAGATATTAAAGTAGATAGAATCGGACGAGTGTTAAGCAATGTAGCAAAAAGAAATCAGTTAAAACGGTTAAATACTAATATTCCGAAATATAAATTACAAATCTCAAAAGTTTCCAGCCTTAAGTATTTTTAGTAGTCTAAAAATATTAAAGAAATAAAATTATTTTTTAATATTGCGGAAATCAGGAATTATCTTTTGTAATCTCTCGATAAACGTTTCAAATTCGTCAAAATTGTCTTTGAATGGTTCGAGTTCCGAGATTAATTTATCGTAGTTAGTAGATAGATTTGTTTCGAAAGGGTGGTTTATCGCACTTATACCTTTCAACATATCAATCGAGAGATTTTGGATTTGTTCCGTCAAACTTGAAATCTCTTTAGTTGAATTTTCAATTCTTTCTTTTATCTTCGCATCTACCATCGAAATCTCGTATAATTTATTAATGGTCTCGTTGAGATCTTTTTTAATCGACTTAGTGATATAATCGATACTCTGCTCTAAATGTTTGTTTATTTCGCTCGTTAAGATTTCTTTAATTTCGCTTGTATTAGCTTTCAAATATTCTTGTCCTGGAAGGCGCCTATTTACGTATCCTTCTACTTTTTCTTTATATTCGTCAATTCTTTCTTTAAATTTCGTTTCAATCCATTTTTCTACTCTTTCAAAGCCACTGTCTATTGTTAAATTCATATGTGCTAGCGAATCACTAATTTTATTTAGACCTTTTAACGCACCGTCGTTAAATTCAGACGACCAAGTTTCTAATTCCGATTTGTAATCATTTAAAACTAAGTTTGAAAAATTTTGTAATCCTTTTTTAAAACCATCTACAACGGGATTAATATCTTGGTATTCTAAATCGATTTCCATTTCCAATTGCTCCGCGGACATCGGAATTTCTTGGAGGTCGTGCGGAACTTGTTCTCTTAATTCTAATCTTTCCTTAATTATTATAGGGTTTTTTGTTTGTCCATATTCAACGAATTTTTGAACCCATTTGTAAAAATCTAAAGAGTTTGGTGCCTCTATTTCGTATTTAACCTTTAGATAATCGCTCTTATCTCCTTTTGAGTGATCTTTTAATCGAAAAACTTCTAAACCAAAATTATCTGAATTTTTCATTTTGGAATGGTCGAAAACAATTCCAAATCCATATGGGAATTTTTCGTTCTGAAAATAAAGGTGATTTTTTTTATCAACATCAGAAAAGAAAAGCGTTTCAGCCTCAGGATGAGAGTGATACCATCCTACTACTGAAAGATTCTCGTTTGAAGCTTCTTCTTGGATTTGGATAAGTGATTTGTGAATTCCTTCAGAAAAACCTAATTCTACTTCATCTCCATGAGTGATTGGAATAATTTTTGTTATGGTAATGTCATCGTTATCAGGGTTCTTTTTTCCAATGCAAAATCCAAGAACTTGTTCGTTATATTCTAGTACAACATTAGCAAACCTTAATACATGAGTAAACATATCCTTAAAAGGGGTCATCTCAATGAAAACTCTACCTTTCTCGCTGATTTCTCGATTATTATCCGTCATCTTTATTTGTTACCTCCTTGTTCTAGCTTCTTAATTTTTAATAATAGTTGTTTTTTTTCAGATTCTAATTTATCAATTTTCTCAAAAATAGGAGCTTTCGTGCCCTCCAAAATTAAAATAGCAGCTTTTAAATTTGTTAAAAATTTTTGCGACTTTTTATTAAGGTTGTTCAGGTTATTTAACACTATATTGTGTTTCTTTGAGGTCACATCGTAAGTTTCTTTTTGCATTGCTTTTATCTTATCAAGAGTAGCATTTTTTATCGATTTTATTTGTTCAGATAAGGAATTTAATGAATTTTCTAATTTTTCTAAATTATCAAGATTAACAGACACTTTACCATTATAATCTATTAATTTTTTCTGGCAATCATCAAAATCTCTCGAGAAATCATTTATTAATCCTTCGAACTTTTCTTTAAATAGCGTATTAACTTTTTCTCTAACGATAACATTTATCTCTTTAAGTAACTCGGCAATCTCTTCTTGATATTCGTCAATTTGGTCAAGAAAATCGTCAACATACCCTTCTGCTTTGAATAACTCAGAATTTAAATCGTCTTTGTATTTCTTTTGTATTTTATCAATTCCCGCGTTTATCATTTCTTTTAAAAGAGTTAAATCTTTTGATATTTTTATATTATTATCTTCTATATTTGCTGAAATATTTACGCTAAGAGAATTAAGGAAATTAATTAAAGGAGTTAAGGATAAATCCAAAAAATTAGCGAGTCCTAACTGAAAAGAATCAATTATTTTACGCTGATTTATCTCTGGCTGTTTAAA
>Ga0114922_10003217_pt1 | contig 15264 bp, 16 predicted proteins | sample AartaG_FD_100975 | JGI IMG/M metagenome (GOLD analysis project Ga0114922, IMG submission 100975) | Deep subsurface microbial communities from Aarhus Bay to uncover new lineages of life (NeLLi) - Aarhus_00045 metaG | ecosystem: Environmental > Aquatic > Marine > Oceanic > Sediment | place...
CCGAAAAATTAAAAGACGCTGGACTGAATCGGGTAAATATTAGTTTAGATTCCCTGCAGGAAGAAAAATATAAAAGAATCACTCGAGGGGGAAGTTTAGAAAAAGCATTAAAAGGAATCGATTCTGCTTTAAAGGCAGGATTATTGCCTATCAAAATTAATACTGTACTAATTAGGGGAATTAATGATGATGAAGTAGAAGATTTTGTAAGATTAGCTTTAGAAAGACCATTAAATATTCGTTTTATTGAATTTATGCCCACCGGGGAAGAAGTAATAAATGAATTTGAAAATAAATTTATTTCAGTTCAGGAAATAAAAGAGAAATTAATAAAGAAATATTTATTAAATCCTATAAAAATATATAATAGTAATGGACCTGCAAATTATTTTCGAATAAAAGGAGCTAAAGGCACTGTCGGTTTCATTACCGCTTTAAGCCAACATTTTTGTGAAACCTGTAATCGAATAAGGTTGACTTCCGAAGGTAAATTAAGACCTTGCCTTTTCTCTAATAAGGGAATCGATATTAAGAAGACAATTAGGAAGTTAGCAAGAGATAAAAAAAACGACCGGTTTCTAAGAAAGGAAATTGTAAAGGATAAGTTAAAAGAGGCCGTTAAACTAAAACCGGTAGGTCATAAATTAAATATAAAAAATCAAGAGAATTTATCTTTTCATATGTCCCGAATTGGAGGTTAATAAATAAAAACGGAAGGTAAGTTGTAGATAATGAATAAAAAAATAAAAGGAAGAATTTTGGCAGTATGCCAAAGCAGAGAGAAAGGAACAGTAAAAAAAGACATAGGTTCAGGAGTATTAATAGAAAATTACGGTCTGGAAAATGATGCCCATGCCGGAAAATGGCATCGCCAAATTAGTTTGTTGGGAATAGAAAGTATCAATAAAATGAAAGGTAATGGTTTTAAGATTAAATTTGGTGATTTTGCAGAAAATTTAACCACTGAGAACATTATTTTGCCTGAATTACCTCTTGGGACAAAATTGGCAGTAGGGGAAAGTGTGTTGCTGGAAGTAACTCAAATAGGGAAAGAATGTCATCGTGATTGCGAAATTAGGAAAAAAATTGGGGATTGTGTAATGCCCAGAGAAGGAATATTTGCCCGAGTATTAAAAGGCGGTAAAGTAAATACCGGAAATTGTGTCGAGGTATTATAAGAGCGAAAAATATGGATTTATTCCTTAATCGATTAATAAAGATCGGCAATAAGAAAGAGAAGTTTTTAGCCGGCGTTTATTTCTTGAACCAGCATTTTGATAGAATTGAAAAATATACTTTTTTAAATGTTTCAAATTGGAGGTTGGTAAATAAAAAATGAAAAAACAAAAGTTAACTCATTTTAACAAAGAAGGAAGAGCACGTATGATAGATGTAGGTGGAAAAAAGAATACTCTAAGAATAGCTATTGCCGAAGGAGAAATAATAATGCAACCTTCTACCTTAAAAATGATTAAAGATAAAGAAATTTCCAAGGGTGATGTTTTAGGAGTAGCTCAAGTAGCGGGTATTATGGCTGCCAAAAAAACTAGTGAAATTATTCCTATGTGCCACCCTCTGTTATTAACCGGTATTAATATTAATTTTAAAATTGATGAAGAAAAGAACAGAGTCATTATTCAATCACAGGTAAAAACTATGGGAAAAACCGGAGTAGAGATGGAACCTTTAACCGCTGTATCCGTAGCCGCTCTTACTATTTATGATATGTGTAAGGCGGTAGACAGAGGAATGACTATTCAAGATATACATTTAGTAGAAAAATCCGGTGGGCAAAGCGGACATTATCAGGACAAATCAAAAATGGGAGAGTAAAGATAATGGGAAGAAAACTGAAAGGTAAGATATTAGCCGTTTGTTGCGGAAAAATTAAGAAAGAGAAGAAGATACCCATAAAAAAAGAAGGGTTAATTATTAAGGATTGGGGTTTAGAAGGCGATGCCCATACCGGTAAATATCATAAACAAATTAGTCTTTTAGGTCTTGATAGTATGAATAAAATGCGAGGCCAAGGCGTTAAAATAAATTTTGGTGAACTCTATGAGAATCTAGACGTGGAAGACCTTATTCTATATCGACTTCCTTTGGGAACCAAACTAAAAATCGGGAAAGACATTTTATTAGAAATAACTCAAATAGGAAAAAAGGATAGCTATTTTTTGGAAATTGATGGTAAGAGGATAAGTTCAATAATGACTAAAGAAGGGATTTTTACCCGTGTTTTAAAGGGAGGAAAAGTAAAAGCCGGTGATGAAATTGAGGTGGTTTCCGAATGATTAAAGTAGGAATTTTAACCATAAGTGATAAAGGGTCGAGAGGAGAGAGAGAAGATCTAAGTGGAAAAGTAATCGAAGAAGTAGTCAAGAAGATTAAGGGAGAAGTTAAATATTATCAAATTATTCCAGATGAAAAGGATATTATTCAAGAAGAGTTGATAAAGGTAGTTGATGAGTTACATCTCGATTTAATCTTAACTACCGGAGGAACGGGTTTAGCCAAAAGAGATGTTACTCCTGACGCTACTTTAGCAATAATTGAAAAAGAAGTTCCGGGGATTAGTGAAATTATAAGGAGCGAAAGTTTTAAGAAGACCAATCGAGCGATATTATCCAGAGGGGTGGCAGGGATTAGAAAAGAAAGTTTAATTATAAATTTACCCGGCAGTCCTAAAGGAGTAAGAGAATCCTTAGAAATAATATTAGAAGCGTTGCCACACGGTATAGAAATTTTAAAAGGCCAAGCTACTGAGTGTGGAGGAAATGATGAAGAAATTAGGTGAAAATTAATGAAAGTTATATTTTTAGGCACCAGTTCGGGTATGCCTACGTTGAAACGTAATGTATCTTCTATTGCCCTTGTTTTTATCAATAAAAACAAACTGTGGTTATGGGATTGTGGAGAAGGTACTCAACAGCAGATTCAAAAAACCTCTTTGAAATTATCTAAATTAGAGAAGATTTTTATTTCTCATTTACACGGGGATCATCTATTTGGGCTTCCGGGTTTATTGGCTTCCCGGGGTTTAAGGGGCGGAAAAAATCAGCAAAAAGTTCAAATATTTGGTCCGGAAGGCCTTGATATATATTTAAAAGACACCTTAAATATAACCAAAACTTATATCCCTTATAAAATTGAGGTAAAAATTATTCCACCAAATTTATCAGCAGGAGTCATCTGGGAAGATGAGGAGTATATAGTTCGATACACAGAAGTAAATCACAATATCAAAGCTTATGCCTATTCTGTCGAGGAAAAAAAGGATAGAAGTCATTTTTTAATAGATAAAGCCCGTCGATTGAATATCCCTCCTGGTCCAATTTATCGTACTCTAAAAGAGGGTAAAACGATTGAATTGCCCAATGGAAGAATCTTTCAGGGTAAGAATTTTTTAAGCAAAATTAAAAAAGGAAGAAAGATAGCCTTTTGTGGTGATACTACCTATTGTAAAAATTTAGTGCACCTGGCTAAAGGTGCCGATCTCCTAATTCACGAAACAACTTTCTCTCAACAGGAAGAAGACCTGGCTAAGAGAAATTTTCATTCGACTACCACAATAGCTGCCAGGGTTGCTAAAGAAGCCCAGGTTAAACAATTAATACTAACTCATATTAGTCCACGTTATGGTTCAAGTAATAATAAACCATTAATAACTGAAAGTGAATTACTTGCTGAGGCCCAGAGCGTATTTCCTGAAACCATATTAGCAGAGGATTTTATGGAATATGAGATTTAAGAATTATTGACGGAATATAGAAAAGTTGTTAAAAAACTTGAAATTTATCTTTTTTTAAGGTATGCTTTTGGTGTCCAAATGATTTTTCTTTTAATAAAGAGAATTATCTGATAAGATAGTTAAAAAATTATTGGTCGATAATTGCAGGGAAAATAAAAATTAAAGTTATGTTGATTTACCCATGATCACCTAATAAATTCGAAATCGTCAATTATAATAGAAGGAGGAAAATACAAAATGAAAGCTGCAGTTGATAAAGATTTATGTACCGGGTGTGGATTATGCGAAGATACCTGTCCTGAAGTATTTGAAATGAAGGATGATATAGCGATAGTAAAGGGTAGCAAGGTACCGGAAGATTTGATTGAATCATGCAAAGAGGCTGCCGATGGTTGTCCTGTAGAAGCTATAACTTGTGAGTAAGATTAGATAAAAAAAGAAAATAAAATAATATAAATAAAAAGGAGCAGATTTTGTTTTAAGTCTACTCCTTTTTATTTTAGTAATTAGTATAATTTATACACCCTTGCTTCATAAGGAACTAGATAGATACTTTTAATATCTTCTTTTTCCTCAACATTATAATTACTGATTAACAGCTCTTTTTCTTGGTAATTAATATTTTCCGGAAGATTAAAAATTGTTTGGCTGGAAAAGAAGTTAAGAATAATTAGTAATCGGTCTTTATTAAGAGTACGCAAATAACTATAAATATGTTCATCCTCTTCCAAGATAAGTTGATAATCTCCATAGATCATAATTAAATTTTCTTTTCTAAGCTGGATTATTTTTTGGTAATAATAGAATATTGAATTTGAGTCTTTTAAATCATGGGCAACATTTATATCTGGATAATTTAGGTTGTTTTTCATCCAGGGGGCACCGGTAGTAAAACCAGCATTAGGGTTATCACTCCACTGCATAGGAGTACGGGCATTATCCCGGCTTATTCGATGGATAGCTTCCATAATATTTTCTTCAGTAATACCCTTTTTAGTCATTTCGCGGTAGAAATTTAGAGTTTCTATATCACGGTAGTCATCTATATTGTCTAAAGCAACATTCGTCATTCCAATTTCTTCGCCTTGATAGATATAGGGAGTACCGGGAAGAGTATGTAAAAGAGTGGCTAACATCTTGGCTGATTCTATGCGGTATTTTTTATCATTACCGAATCGGGAAACCATTCTTGGTTGGTCATGGTTATTCATATAAAGGGTATTCCAGCCTTTCTCTTTTAAGCCCTCATACCACTTAGTAAAGATTTTTTTTAATTCAGTCAATTTCCATTCTTTGGACCTCCATTTATTTATAGGGTCATGGTCAATTTCCATCAATTCGAAATTAAAGACCATGTTAAGTTCATGTCTATCCCGGTTAACGTACTTGGCTGCAATTTGGGAAGGAGTCCCGGGAGTTTCTCCTACAGTCATAATGTCGTATTTTGAAAGCACTTTTTTGTTCATCTCTTGCAGATATTCGTGAATACGCGGGCCATTTAAAAAATAGGGGCTACCATCACCGTATTTGTATCCTTTTATTGTTTTCCCATCGGGCAAATCGGGGACTTTAGAGAACATGTTTACCGTATCCATCCGGAAGCCATCGATTCCTTTATCCAACCACCATTTCATCATCTTGTAAATTTCTTCTCTTACCCGAGGATTTTCCCAATTTAAGTCAGGCTGTTTTTTGGAAAAAAGATGCAAATAGTACTCCTCGGTTTTTTCATCATATTCCCAGACAGGCCCGCCAAAAACGGAACCCCAATTATTGGGAGGTAAACCATTTTTACCTTTTCTCCAAATATAGAAATCTCGGTAGGGATTATCTAAAGAGGAGCGGGATTCTATAAAACAGGGGTGCTCGTCAGAAGTGTGATTTACTACCAAATCCATAATTAATTTTATATCTCTTCCGTGTGTTTCCGTTAAAAGATTTTCCATATCTTTCATGTTGCCAAAATCAGCCATAATATCCTGGTAATTACTGATATCATAGCCATTATCATCATTAGGAGATTTATAGACCGGGCATAACCAGATAACATCTATCCCTAAATTTTTTAAATAATCTAATTTCTGAATAACCCCCGGTAGGTCTCCGATACCATCTCCGCTACTATCATTAAAACTTCTGGGATAGATTTGATACACTACCGCTTCTTTCCACCATTTTTGTTCCATTTTATACCCCTCTTTATTTTTTTAAAAAATATTGCTGTGTTTTATACAAAAAATTTCAATCTTATAAAAAGTATTATAAAGCATTATTTAAAGTTTTTAAAGCTGAATCAGAAAAAATATGATTTTCTACAGCACATTTCTAATTAAGTAAAAAAACACAATTAAACAAAAAATATGGAGAGGTGCTGATTTTAAGGGGTTTATTAAGGAGAAAGCGTTAAAGAGAAAGTTGACAAAAATGGTCATAAATAATATAATTTTTTAGTAAAACCAGTTTAATTATGGAAATTATTCGCAAATTTACCATTTAATATTAGTTATCTAGTTAAATTAGTCGTTATATGTATGGTCATTGCTCTGATTTATCAGAGCGCGGCAATCTCTCTTTATTAAGCCAAAAGCTTAAAACTAAAAGCGAAAAACCATAATCCAAAACTCTTAACTAGTCGATAGTGAATAGTCGTTAGCATTAAATACAGGATTTTAGTTGACAGTTTTCAGTAAGTAGAATCGTATTTCTTGTTGTATTGACTGGTAAACCGGAAGACTGGCTAACCATCTTAACGAGATACGATTCACGAGATACGAAATACGAATTTAATTTTGCGCTTTATTGCTAAATACTATTCACTAAATACTAACGACTACTTATATAGGTAACTAATTAACCACTATTTAAAAGGAGAAAGACCAATGAAATTATCTACACGGGGACGGTACGCACTTCGGGCTATGATAGATTTAGCCCAAATTCAATGTAATAATTCAAAGCCGATTTCTTTAAGAGATATTTCTCTAAGACAAGATATTTCCTTACAATATTTGGAACAATTGTTTAATAAATTAAAGAAAGCAAATTTAGTAAAAAGTATCAGGGGAGCAGGTGGAGGGTATTTATTAGCTAAAGAAGCTGAGAGGATTAATACCGGTGATATAATTAGAGCAGTTGAAGGACCGATAGTTTTAGTTGATTGTATTTTAGCTGGCAAAAAAAATAATAAGAATAGCCCAAAGAAATGTAAAAAAATAGAAGATTGTGCCATCAGGGTGTTATTAGAGGAGGTATCCCAACAGATAAACCAAACATTAGATGCTACTTCTTTGAAAGATTTATGTAAAATAACCCAAAGAATAAAAGAAGGACAAAAATATGAAAGATAAGATAAAAGCAGTAGCTTTGTTCTCCGGAGGTTTAGATAGTATTTTGGCGGTAAAACTTATCCAGGAACAGGGTATAGAGGTAAAAGGGATTAATTTTAATACTCCCTTCTTTGGTTTGGGCGAAGCTTTTGTAATAGCAAAGGATCTAGATATAAATTTAGAAATAATTGATATTACCGAAGAGCTTCTAAAGATTTTAAAAAAACCCAAGTATGGGTTCGGAAAGAATATGAATCCCTGTATAGACTGTCATGTTCTTATGTTCAAAAAAGCGGGAGAATATATGAACAAGATAGGAGCTTCTTTTATTTTAAGTGGCGAAGTATTAGGAGAAAGACCGATGTCTCAGAACAGAAATAGCTTAAGTATAGTTGGAAGAGAATCAGGGTTTGAAGGTAGAATTCTTCGTCCGTTATCTGCTTTATTATTAACAGAAACCATTCCCGAAAAAGAGGGATTGGTGGACAGAAATAAATTGTTGGATATTTCTGGCCGCTCGAGAAAAAGACAGATAGAGTTGGCTGCCAAAATCGGGATAAAGAATTATCCTTCACCGGCTGGAGGTTGCAAATTAACTGAGCCGGCTTTTTCTAAAAGACTAAGAGATCTATTTACTCAAGGCAGTTTTTCTATAGAAGAGATAGAACTGTTAAAATTAGGCCGACACTTCAGACTAAGTAAAGATATTAAATTGGTAGTAGGAAGAAATAAAGAAGAGAATGAACAACTACAAAATTTTTTTCAAGATGGAGATTTTCTTTTTAAAGCTAAAAATTTAAAAGGCCCGGTTTCTTTGTTGAAAAAGGGTTCAAAAGTAAATAACGAACTGATCGATAAATCCTGTCGGATTACTGCAAGGTATTGCGATAGAAATGAAGAAGAAAACGAAGAAATCAATATTAATTATTATAATAAATCTAACGAATTGGTCAGAACCATAAAAGTAAAACCATTAGTAGAAGATGAATTAGAAATACTAAGAATACAAGGATAAATGCTTAGCGCAAAAAGAGAATAAACTATTATGATTAAAAATTTAAAAAAGAAAGTAGTAGTGGCTATGAGTGGAGGGGTGGATAGTTCGTTAGCCGCTGCCCTGTTGAAGGAAAAAGGTTATGATGTTATCGGTATCACTATCCATCATTATGAGGGTAACGAAAATTTAGAATCAGTGGAACAGGCCGCTCAAAATCTAAAAATTCCCTGGCACGTTCTGGATTTTACCAAAGAATTTAAAAATATAGTTATAGACTATTTTTGCCAAGAATATCTCACAGGCCAAACCCCCAACCCTTGTGTAGTCTGTAATCTTAAAATAAAATTTGGATTATTATTAGAGAAAGTAAAATCTTTAGGTACGGATTATCTTGCTACCGGCCACTATGCTATTAATGAATATGACCGGAAGAGCAAAAAATACTTGCTTAAGAGAGGGATAGATGAAAACAAAGACCAGTCTTATTTTCTTTATAGATTAAATCAGAAAATATTACCTTATGTTTTGTTCCCTTTGGGCAAACTTAAGAAAAATAAGACTAGAGAATTGGCTAAAAAATATGGATTAAAAAATTATAAAAAAGAAGAGAGTCAGGAAATTTGTTTTATTCGGGATGATAATTATAGAAAATTTTTAGTTCAACATATTGAAGATGCTGTTAAACCTGGCAAGTTTATAGATAAAGAAGGAAAAATATTAGGAGAACACCAAGGTATTCCTTTTTACACTATTGGCCAGAGAAAAGGGCTGGGAGTATCTTTGAATAAGCGTATGTATGTAATTGAAATAAATCCCCAGCAAAATACAATTACTCTGGGCGATGATAAAGATCTTTATAGAGATAAATTATTAGTAAAAGATTTAAATATTATTTCCGGCGATAGACTTTCAAAATCTGTAAAGACAGAGGTAAAGATAAGATATAATAGTAAAAAATCTCCGGCAATTATTTCCCTTTATGGTGAAGACAGGGTCCTAATTAATTTTGAAAAACCGCAAAGAGCGATTACTCCGGGGCAATCAGCAGTATTTTATCAGGGAGATGTAGTTGTTGGAGGCGGGATAATAGAACATTAAAAATATTTAAACTTTAGTCTATTTTTTTGCTCGATTAAAAGTAGAAACTTATTTGTATATTGAATAAGTTAAATGAAACTCCCCGCAGCAGAGCTACGGGGAGTTTCATTACAGATTATAATTTGGCTTTTGCTTCTTATTTGATGGCCATGGCACCTTTAGTTATAATTTACACAGTTGCCCAGAAATGGGTTGTTAGCGGTATTACAAAAGGGTCAATAAAATGATTTAAAAGGACAAAAAGCTTTTTCCTCACTACATCTCCTTTATCCTCAAAAAAAACAATTCACTTAGTCGTTATTTTTAAAATTCATATTATTTCTATTTTCAATAGAATTATTCTGAAAATTGTTTTTTATAATTTTTTTGTTTCCATCCAAACTATTTCCGTTTTACTCATAATTGATGGTAAAAAAATGATATTTTATTTGAAATATATTCAATATTATTTTGATAATTTAGGTCGATGCCGACCTTATTAGATCTTACGAGATAACTATTTGTTAAAAAAAGTTGCTTTGGGAAATAACTTGTGGTATATTATGTATACAAAAATGTATACAGGAGATTTTAAAGATGCAGTTTATTCGAATTGGGGAAAAAATTATAAGTAAAGAAAAATTGAATAAGGAAATAAATAAAATTTTAGAATTACGCACTAAAGGCGTGACCCAGGAAGGAGTAGCCCGCAAATTGGGAATTGAACGGACTTTTGTCTCCAGGCTAGAAAGTTTAGGAGAAATAAGGAAAGGTAAGAAAATTGCCTTAATCGGTTTTCCTATTAAGAACAAAGAAGAGTTAACTTGTTTGGCAGAGGAGTTGGGAATTGAGTTTATCTTACTTTTAACCCAAGAGGAACGCTTTGAGTTTATAAAGAAAAAAGGGAAAAACGAATTATTTGATGAGATTATGGAAATAATTGTTAACTTGGCAGATTTTGATTTGATTATTTTTATGGGTTCAGATATGAGGGTACCTGTAGTAGAGAAAATATTCAGTGTCCAGGTTATTGGTCTGATTATCGGCCATTCGCCTATTAAAGAAAGTAAATATGTTAGTCCCGAAAAGATAATAGAAATAGTAAAACAGGTTAAAGGTTAATTTAAATTCTAAATAAGAGAGGGTTTAAGAATGAAAAAAGTTTTAGGTGTTAGCCTGGGTTCTTCAACCAGAGATCATAAAGTCGAAGTCGAGGTTTTAGGAGAGAAAGTCGAAATCGAAAGAAGAGGAACTGACGGTGATGTTAAGAAGATGATGCAAATATTCCAGGAGTACGATGGGAAAGTCGATGTCTTCAGTTTAGGTGGAACAGACTTATACTTGTACTCCGGACCTCAAGGGAAAAGATATACCATAAGAGAGTCAGAAAAGATAATTAGCGTTATTAAAAAAACTCCTATTGTTGATGGTACCGGGATAAAATATGTATTGGAGAAGAGTGTAGTAAAATATATTGATGCTCAAACTGATATTCCTTTAAAAGAAAAAAAGGCTTTAGTCACTATTACGGTGGATAGATTTGGCATGGCTGAAGGTTTAATTGAAGCAGGATGTGAGATGACCTTTGGAGATTTGATTTTTTGTTTAAACATTCCTATTCCGCTCCACTCTTTTCGAAGTATTGGAATTTTTGCTCGGCTGCTTTTGCCTATATTAGTTTATGTTCCTATAAAATATTTATATCCAACCGGTGAAAAACAGGAGAAGTCTAATTTAAAATATGTTAAATATTTTCAAGATGCTGATATAATTGCCGGTGATTATTTAGGCATAAGTCAATATATGCCTGAGGATATGGGGGGTAAAATAATTATTACCAATACCGTTACCAGTTCCAATGTGGAGGATCTTAAGAAAAGAGGGGTAAATTATTTAATTACGACAACCCCAGAATTTGAAGGAAGGTCTTTCGGGACCAATGTATTTCAAGCTACCCTGGTAGCTATATCCGGAAAATCTCCGGAAGAATTACAACCGGTAGATTATTTAAAATTAATAGAAAAGACAGGCTTTAAACCAAGGATAGAGAAGTTAAATTAAGCAAAAATTTAATATTAAAAAGGAGAAGAGGAATGGTAATTCCATTAGAAGAAAAAATAAGCGCGCTTAATCAAAGATTGAAAAAGATGAAAGATGAAAAACGGTATTTTTACTTAAAAAGCATAGATGGAGCTTCTGGAGCAAGAGTAACTATTGATGGAAGAAAGATGATAATGTTTGCTTCTTATAATTATTTAGGATTGATTACTCATCCCAAGATAAAAAAAGCGGCCATTGATGCCATTGAAAAATATGGTACAGGTGCTGCAGGAGTTAGATTATTAGCCGGTACTACCAAGGTTCATGAAAAATTAGAAGCGACAATTGCAAGATTCAAAAAGGCAGAAGATGCAGTTACTTATAGCAGTGGATATATAACTAATTTAGCGGCCATAACTACTCTTTGCCAGAGAGGGGATTTAGTTGTAATTGATAAATTAGATCATGCCAGTATAATTGATGGATGTCTTCTTTCTGGGGCAGATCATAAATCATACTTACACAACAATATGGAAAGTCTGGAAAGAATTTTAGTAAAGTCTGGAAAGTATATTAATAAATTGATTATATTTGATGCCGTATATAGTATGGATGGCGATGTAGCCAATTTACCCGAAATATCGCGTTTAGCTAAAAAATATGGTGCTAAAATAATGGCAGACGAAGCCCATTCCATAGGAGTATTAGGAAAAACCGGACATGGGATAGAAGAACATTTTGACCTTAAAGGTGCTGTGGATATTCATATGGGAACATTGAGTAAAACTGTTCCCAGCATTGGTGGTTATTTAGCAGGTGAAAAAGATTTAATTAATTATCTAAAACATAGTTCCAGACCCTTTATATTTTCAGCGAGTCTCCCTCCTGTGGCAGCTGCTACCGCTATTGCCTGTTTGGAGGTTATTGAAGATGAACCTGAGCGCATAGTAAATTTACAGAAAAATATTAAACAATTTAAAGACGGGCTAAATTCTATGGGTTATAATACCATGAACAGCACCACCAGTATAGTTCCTATATTGGTCGGTGAAGAGGAAGATACTCTAAAATTATGTAAAATGGTTAATGACGAAGGAATATTTATCTGTCCCATCCTTTTCCCGGCAATTCCTAAAGGAACCAATAGATTAAGATCTCACGTTCTGACAACCCATACTTCTGAGGATATCGACAAAGCTCTGGATATCTTTGAAAGGGCTGGAAAAAAATTAGGGTTGATCTAATAATAACGAATTTATTTGACAATAAAATATAGATATCTTATAATCTCTATTAAAGATTATTATATAATATAAGCACTATTACCTACAAGAAAAGTTAACAGTGCTTATATTTAATTTTTAGAAGAAATATTTAATATTTACTATTTAAATAGAACAATTTTTAGTGAGGAGAGATATTTATGACACTTGACAGAAAGGTAATGCTAACTGAAGAGGGTTTGAAAAAAGTTCAAGAAGAACTTCATTATCTTAAAAGGGTAAAAAGAAAAGAGATTGCTGAAAAAATTAGAAATGCTGTAACCTTTGGAGAGATTGCTGAGAATGCAGAATATAGCTCAGTTAAAAATGAACAATCCTTTATAGAAGGAAGAATTTTAGCTTTGGAAAAAATTATTGAAAATTATGAGTTGATAGATAAAGAAGAAAATCCGGATTGCGTATTACTAGGATCAGAAGTATTAATTAAAGATACGAAAAGTAAAAAAGAGTGTAAATATATAATTTTGGATTATGTAGAATCTGAACCGGATTGTGGGAAGATATCCATCTCTTCTCCTATCGGAAGGGCTCTTTTGGGAAAAAAGAAAGGTGATATGGTAGAAATTAGAGTCCCGGCAGGGCATGTTAAATATAAAATTTTAGATATTAAATAGCCTATGCATTAATTTAGCAACCCGAATAGTTATTAATTGTAATAATGAACAAAGTTATTAGGAAAATTAAGATATAACAATACTTTGTTCATTATTTATTTCTAATCCTTTTAGCAAAATAAAGCTATTATAAATATAACGGAAATTTAAATTACCATAAATTAGTCGTTAGTGAATAGTGAATAGTCGTTAGTATTAAAGTAAGTTTTAGTTAACGGTTTTCAGTTCTCGGTTTTTAGTAAGTAGAGGCGTATTGCTATACGCCTGTTTTACTAATAACCAGTTAATTAATCCTTAACTGATAAACTGGCAAATCGGGTAACTGGATAACTAATACATACGAGATACGATTCACGAGATACGAGATACGAATTAGGACTTACGAAAAAGAAAATTCCCGTACAATTAAGATATTTATCAGACAGTAAAATAAAAATAATTTTGGTATTGTATTATTATAATTTTTTATACATAATATCTAGTGATACTAGCAATAAGAGTAAAAAGAGGTGGATTGGATGGAAATAAAAAAAAGTACAACAGAAATTATATCTAATAAATGGGAAGAAATAGAAGAATTAAAAAGAGAAGGCATTGATCCTTTTGGGCATAGCTTTTTCAGAACCCATAAAATAAAAGATTTAATAGAAAAAAATAAAGATTTAAAGATTGGTGAATGTGGCAAAGAAAAAGTTAGTGTAGCCGGTAGATTAATGGCTTTAAGAGCACATGGAAAGGCCGTATTTGCTAACATTGAAGATGTAAGTGGAAGAGTCCAAATTTATATAAAATCAAATAAAGTTGGAGAAGATGCCTTTAAACTTTTTAGTAAAATTAGTGTTGGGGATATTTTGGGAGCCTCAGGTATGATTTTTAGAACTAGAACTGGCGAAATTACTGTATTTGTTGAAGAATTTACTCTTCTATGTAAGTCTATACGTAGTTTACCTGAAAAATGGCACGGGCTTAAAGATGTGGAGATAAGATATAGAAAAAGATATTTAGACCTAATGGTAAATCCCTCGGTTAGAGAAATTTTTATTAAAAGAAGCAAGGTAGTACAATCTATAAGAAATTTTTTAGACAATAAAGGTTTTTTAGAAGTTGAAACTCCTATAATGCAGCCTATCCCAGGTGGGGCTACAGCTCGTCCTTTTATCACTCACCATAATGCTCTCCATAGAGATTTTTATTTAAGGATTGCCCCGGAATTATACTTAAAACGCTTATTAGTTGGAGGACTTGAAAAGGTATATGAGTTAAGCCGTAATTTTAGGAATGAAGGTATTTCTACTAAGCATAATCCCGAATTTACTATGTTGGAGTTATATGAAGCATATGGCGATTACCATAGCATGATGCAAATTACCGAAGAATTGATAGTGTATATACTGAAAGATGTTTTAGGCACTTTGGAAATTGAATACCGGGGAAATAAAATTGACTTTACTCCTCCCTGGAAAAGAATAAGTATGTATAAAGCAATAGAAGATGCAGTGGGGATTCGGGCAGATAAAATATCTCCGAAAGATTTTAATAAAGTTGTAAAAAAATATAACTTAAACATAAAAGGTAATATTAGTAGAGGGGAAATCATCAATGAGCTTTTCGAAAAATATGTAGAGCCAACCTTAATTCAACCAACTTTTGTTATTGACTATCCCCTCGAACTTTCACCTTTGTCAAAACAGAACAAAGATAACCCGGAATTGGTAGAGCGTTTTGAGCTGTTTATTAGTTCAATGGAATTAGTCAATGCCTTTACTGAATTGAATGACCCGGCAGAACAGAAACGTCGATTTGAAGAACAAGTTGCCAAAAAAGAAGCAGGTGACATGGAAAGTCATTTTATGGATAAAGATTATGTCGAAGCTTTAGAATATGGTATGCCTCCTGCGGGTGGTTTAGGTATAGGCATTGATAGATTAATGATGTTGCTTACCAACTCTGATTCAATAAAAGAAGTTATTCTCTTCCCGCAATTGAAATCAAAAGAATAAATTAGTATATCGTATATAGTTAAGAATAGCGTATAGCGTTTAGCCTATAGTATTCGTATCTCGTATTGCACCAGCATTAAACTAAGAACTTAAAGCGAAAAGCGAAAAACCATAATCCAAAATTCAAAACTTTTTCTTAGGTTTTAGGTTTTAAGTTTTGGTTTTGCGTTTTTAGC
>Ga0114922_10003218_pt1 | contig 15261 bp, 10 predicted proteins | sample AartaG_FD_100975 | JGI IMG/M metagenome (GOLD analysis project Ga0114922, IMG submission 100975) | Deep subsurface microbial communities from Aarhus Bay to uncover new lineages of life (NeLLi) - Aarhus_00045 metaG | ecosystem: Environmental > Aquatic > Marine > Oceanic > Sediment | place...
AAGTTCTTCCTGCTCGGGAGTCAACCGACCCTTGCCCGGAAAGGCTAACTGACCCTCCTCGGCTAACTTCCGCTTCCAACGATGAAGCTGATTGGCATTGATCCCCAATTCGCGGGCAACCTCCGTAACTCTCCGCCTCTCCTCGGTCACCAGCCGTACCGCTTCCACTTTGAAAGCTCGGTCATAACGGCGACGATTCCCATTTCCTGACATCTGAACACCTCCGGAAAGAATCATAACACTATCCTTTCTACGTGTCCACTAAACCAGGGGAACTTCAACTTCAGCCTATCAGCTTTAAGGGTGTTCTATTGCGTATTCCTACCGGGGAGAGAATAGGTGGTCATTACGATGGATTGGCCAAGGTTAAACAGTATGCACTACATTGGCAGTCGGGAATCTCATTTGGCTCTGAGGAGTTCACGCTGGGTGCAAGCGAAACGTTGAGGTGGTATGGCTACAAGGTATTGGGTGGGGATAATCTTCTGTTCGAAGGAAGTGACGCAGCAAAAGCTACCTATCAACTTGGCGCAACGGTCATCGGACTGCGATACAACACCTTTGGTCCGTTAGCTGGCAACTACAATGAAGCGGTGATATATGTTGACTGGCAGTTGTACGATGCCCTTGAGAGGCAGGTTGTGTTTGAACACTCTACTAAAGGATTTGCAAGAATGTCTCCTCGTGCAAAGCCAGCTGTCTTTGCGGCCTTCAATAACGCTGTAAGGAATCTTCTTGCCGTGACGGCGTTTGCGGATAGACTAAGGATAGACCGACCGACCGCTACGTCAGTGACCAAGCTCGGACGCCTCGACATCGAAGTTCTGGTACCGCCGAGTCCGCTTCATCTCCCGGACCATTTCGTTGATGTCATGCAAGCTGTTGTGACAATGAGAGTTGGTTCAACATTGGCCAGCGGTTTCTTGGTTTCGCCAGATGGATATGTGATCACAGCAGCGCATGTGGTCTCGGGTGTTGAAGAAGTCCAGCTTGTATTCAACTCTGGGCTGACACTTACAGCATCAGTACTCAGGAGAGATGATAGCCAGGATGTTGCGATTCTAAAACTGCCGGGGAGCGGACACAGGTGCTTGCCGTTGGCTTTGGAAACGGAACCACAGCCGGGAGCAGATATCTACGCGGTGGGTACGCCTTTCAGCCAAGAACTTGCATGGACGGTGACCCGGGGTGTCGTAAGTGGACATCGCGAATTTCAAGAAACCGTGTATCTACAGACGGATGCCAGTCTAAATCCAGGCAACAGCGGTGGACCTCTCCTTAACCAACGAGGCGAAGTCGTGGCGGTGGTAAGTTGGAAGATCGTGGCGCCGGGATTCGAGGGGCTTGCCTTCGGTGTTCCCATCTCCGCAGTCGAAAGGTCTTTGAATGTTTCATTTCAGTCCGTTGAGAGAGATACCAATCCATAAGAAGATACTCAGTCACCGAAGGTCGCAACCCCCGGGTTTCGACAGCCTCAAGCGAGCTTGACGACAACCAGTGTCCAGTCGTCGTCAAAAGACGCTCCCCGGACAAATTCCCGGCACGCTCCAAGCAAACAGTCCTTGATCTCGTCGGTGGGACGGTTGCAGTTTTGACTGACACAGGCTGCAATTCGGTCTTCGCCGAACTGCTTTTCCGGGTCATCGCTACCCGCTTCGGAGATACCGTCGCTGTAGATGCAAATCACATCCCCCTTGTGCAGGACGATCCGGCCGGTCGGCCATGAGATGCCGTCAAACAGCCCCAGCGGCACTCCGCTCTCCCTGAGCGTCTCTGTCTTCCCCCCTGCCGAGCAAATTATCGGGTAGCAGTGACCGGCGTTGCTGTACACCAGCAGGCGCGCATCGTAGTCCAAAACACCATAGAACAGTGTGACAAACTTGTGCTCCGGGCTGGTGGAACCTACCGCGGTCTTGTTGAGTTCGGCGAGGATATCGGCGGGGGACGCGGATTTGCCCACTAAGTGCCGAAACGTGCCCTGTATGTTGGCCATGATCAGTGAGCCGGGCACGCCCTTCCCGGCAACGTCAGCCACGAGCAAGCCTAACTTGTGACTGCCCAGGTCGACGACGTCGTAGTAATCCCCACCCACTTCCCGGCAGGTGATCTGCACTGCCCCGAGGTCATATCTGTTGCTCTGCGGTAGTTCTTTCGGTTGCAATTTCCGCTGTATGGCGCTGGCCTCGATCATGTCCTTGGAGATGTCCGAAAGGAGTGCCTGAGAGCGCCCGGCCAGATTCCTCAGAAAGGCGGTGCGCGAAGAGAGGGCCAGCAATCCCGTTCCCACGATACCCACGGCATAAGCCCCCACCGGTATTATCAGCGACAACCCGGCCACCGCCAGCAGGCCTGCCACGATCAGCAGAAAGAGGGCGGCCGCCGTCACGGTCATCCCGAGGACGGCGTTCAGTCCTCGCACAGCCAGCCCCAGGGCAACCATAATAGCGGCTCCCAGCAGGAAAGCCACGGCCCGGCCCATCGGCCCCGGGCTGGTTCCCGTCAACAGCGTTTGCACCGCCAGCGTTTGGATCTCGACACCGCTGATCCTGGAGAATCCCGCTTCCCTGCCCGGGGACAGGGGCGTTAAGTGGGTATCGGTGGGTCCATTGCCGGTCACACCCACGATGGCGATTTTCCCCTTGACGGATTCCTGCCAGTTGTCGCCATCGAGTATTTGTTCGTAAGGGATTCTCTCTGCCGCGCCGGCCAGTGAGTAGTCGATGTAGAAAGACGAGCGGTCCGCTCGCACCGGCGGCTTGCCGCCCATGTACAAGGCCGCGACGACCGATGACAGAGACGGGAGGTAATCCCGCTGAAAGACCTTGCCGAAATAGCAGCGCCGAATCACGCCGTCCTGGTCGAGCGGCACGTTTACCAGTCCGATGACGGCAGCCTCACGGAGTTCCTCCGGAGGCAGAACCAATCTCGTCTGCGTGGCGACCTGGCCGCCCCGCATGTCACTTAGGGCGTGACTCTCAAGAGCGCAGGCCAGGACGACTTTCCCGCTGCGCGCGAGAGCGTCGGCAAAGCCGCGCAGATTGTCGGTGTCGGCCGTGTCTGCCTGGTCGAACAGCAGGTCCAGGACGATCAGAGTTGCGCCGGCGGAATCGAGCCGCTGGATTATCCGCGAGTGCTGAGCCAGATGCCTCGTGACCGGCGGGGCCGGGCGGGGGAAACAGGTCTGAAGTGAATGGTGATCGATCGGAATCAGCGTCACGTCGGAACAGGCCGCCGTCGATTTCATCCTCGTACCGAGGTCGTAGACCTTCAGATCGACGCTGGAAAGCCACTGGTATTTCAGAGCCAGGGCGAAGACGAGCAACGACAGCAGCGCCACGGCCAGCCGCCCGGCGAGGGCACCCGACAGGAAACTGAGTAAGAACCGTGACCGACTACCTGGCCGACTCATTTGAACAGCAGAGCCTTGTATATCTCAGCGGCCCGGTCGTACAGGCCCATGTCTTCGAGCAACTTCGCCTTCATCATGCGCGCTGCAAAGTCGCTGGGATCGCTCTCGCTGATTTCCTGCACCTGCGCAAAGCAGGCGTCCCTCAGGTTGAAATCACTCAGCGCGATCAGCTTCAACCTGGCGGCCAGTTTTCCGTCCAGAGACATGTTGTCAATATCAGCCAGGACATTGTTCAGTTGCGTCACGAGTCTCTGATTGAGAATAGAGAACGTCGCCGGCTGCGAACGCAGCGAAGAATTGCCGACGACAGCCTCCACAGTCCAGGTGTACTCAGCGCCCGGCGCCAGGTTCAGGTCGGTCGTTGCAATATCGACGAAGTTGTTCCTGGTTGTCCCCTGCCACAGGAGTTGGTTGTTGTCGAAAAGGGACAGGGAGTAAAGGAACACTCCCTCCACCGGCTGCCATCTCAGTTGCCGGGGCGCCTCTTTCAAACTGGTGTTGGGTATGGGCAGGATCAGGCGGGGGACTTTGAGGCTCTCCCGGGAGGCCAGGCCGATGTCGCGAACTCCCAATTGAACGTCCTGGCCGGCATCGGTACTGGAGAAGAGCAATTCTCTCAACGATCCGGCCAGCCTGGTCAGAAGTCCCTTGCTGTCGCCGGTTGACCCGGACTGCAGGCCTATCGTCGTTGGTCCCTCGAACTGCACCACCCGGCCATCGTGAAAAAGTAATGTCACCTGCGCCCCGGCGGGGACGTAGAGCGTGTCCTGCTGCGTCAGGCGCGTTCCCGTGGCGACAGCGGGATCATCAGGGCGATTGATCCCGATCGGCGCGCTGCATTCCAGCACACGGGCGATGCTGGTGTCAGGGGAGCGCGTTTCGTGTTCCCTGGTTTCGTCGGCGTTTCCGGCCGGCGGGGAAGACACTGCCAGAACCGCCGACAGCGTCACGATCCGGGAGAGGTCCTTGACGTTCATGGCGCTACCTCCAATCTGCGGGGACATAGGGCGCCCCCGGCACAGGGGTGGTCAACCTCAGTTGTATGTGCGACCTTGATCAGTCCTGCTTAACTATAGTTTACGAATTCACGACAGCTATGTTCCGCGGCGACGCTCGGCCCGGGTTTTCGTCAGCTTCGGCTATGGCTCGATACAGCGCCCGTGTCAGACCGCCGGTAGTGTCTCCGCGCTGCACAACGTCGCCGTTCCTGTGCTCGATAGAATATGCGCCTTCAGGATGCTCTCGTCAATGTCAAACCTCAATTGCGATGACTTTCGCAGGGTCCCCGTTCGCAGTTACAGGCTGAACGTTCACAGGAGAAACCCGGTCGTTTCCCTGTCGTCAGGGGCTTGACGGCATCGCTTGACAAACGGCAGGGGCTGCAGTTCCTTTTGATTGTCGGGATTGGGGGGAGGTGCAATCAAGAGCGCGACGGCCCGCTCTCACACCGACCGCGCAGGAAAACAATGAGGGCAGGTTTTTAGGCGGCGCACGGCGCAAGGAGTGACGATGGATATTGAAAGCTATCTCAAACCGGTTATTGACTGGCTGCTGACCACGGGGTTAAGGCTGCTGGTAATAATTGTCCTGACCGTACTCGTCCTGTGGATCGGCCGGAATCTTCTGCGGCGTTTGTTCGCTCGCATGCTGAGTGACGAGGCCCCTGTGGAAACCCGGAAACGTCTTGACACGCTCCGGTCGGTGGTGCTGTCCGCGGTTAACGTGGCGGTGCTGGCGGTGGCGGTGGTTATGGCGCTCGACGAACTGGGCATCAGGATCGGACCGGTGCTGGCGGCGGCCGGCATCGTCGGCGTTGCGGTTGCCTTTGGCGCGCAGCAACTGGTCCAGGACGTGATCAGCGGCTTCTTCATTCTCCTCGAGGATCAGATCAGGGTGGGCGATGTCGTACAGATCGCCGGCAAGAGCGGGCTGGTCGAAAAGGTCAACCTGCGCCAGACTGTTCTCCGTGACTTATCCGGCAGTGTGCATTATGTCCGCAACGGGAAGATCGATCTGGTCACCAACATGACCAAGGACTACTCCTACTGGGTGCTTGACCTTGGCGTCGGCTACGGCGAAGATGTCGATCAAGTGACCGAAGTCCTTCACGAGGTGGGGCGGGAGCTGAGGCAGGACCCTGCCTTTGCGGAGGATATCCTTGAGCCGCTGGAGATCCTCGGGCTCGATCAGTTCAGCGACTCTGCCGTGATGATCAAAGCGCGCCTCAAAACCAAACCCATTAAGCAGTGGGGGATTGGGCGCGAGTTCAACCAGAGGTTGAAAAAGAAGTTCGAGGAGAAGGGAATCGAGATACCCTACCCTAACGTTACTGTTCGGATGGTCGGAGGAAGGCCCGAATAGAGGCCGCCCTGCTGCGATGCAACGGAAACGATAAGGGAAGCGCTTGACAAGCGCAGCCCGGGCAATCGGCTTGCAAAAAAACTTGCCACGCCAAAACCGCTCCGGTAGCTTTCCGGCCAGAAACGGATCATACCTGCTAACCTGAAACTAAGGAACAGGAGTTGTGATGAAGAAACTATTGCTCTTGGTGCTGGTGGCCTGCCTGCCGTTGGGCTGTGGCGGCGGAAAGACCGTAACTCGTCTCGATACTGAGACCGTGACCGACCTGAGCGGCCGCTGGAACGACACTGACTCGCGACTGGTGGCCCGGGAGATGATCGCCGATTGCCTCTCACGGCCCTGGCTGACGGACTATGCCGTCGCCAAGGGAGCCAAGCCGGTGGTGACGGTGGCCACGATCAGGAACCTTACGTCCGAACACATCGCCATGGAGACATTTATCTCTGATTTCGAACGTGAGTTGATTAACTCCGCCCAGATCAGGTTTGTCGCCAGCAAGGAACAGCGCTCGGAAATCCGTGAGGAACGTTTCGAGCAACAGGAATTCGCCTCCAAAGAAACAGCCAAGCGCCTGCGCGAAGAGACGGGGGCTGATTTTATCCTCCAGGGAGCCATCAAGACGATCACCGACCAGGAAGGCGGTAACCGGGTGGTCTTCTACCAGACCGATCTTGAACTGATCAACATCGAAAGCATGGAGAAAGTCTGGATTCAGACCAAGAAGATCAAGAAGGGGATATCCCAGGGCAGCCGCAAATGGTAAGTCCCGGTGACACCTCGTTCCCACATGCTTAGACTGCTCGTCCTTGCGGCGGTTCTTTCCGGGCTGGTCGGATGCAGTTCCGTAGCTACCAGGAAAGGTTTCTATGAACCGATCACGGCCGAGTTGCGCTCCGGTCGTCCCGAAGCCGCCCTGCAGAAGCTCGAACTCGCCCGGGAGGACAACCAGTACGCCGAGAAAGACCGGCTCCTCTATTTCATTGACGCCGGCCTGTTAGGCCACTATGCCGGCGACCATGAATTCAGCAACGCCAAGCTGCACCTTGCCGAAGAGGCCGCTGAGGAATTGTTTACCAAGTCGGTGTCGCGGGCGGTCGCCTCGTTCCTTCTCAATGACAACGTGCTGGAGTATGCCGGAGAGGATTACGAGGTGCTCTACACCAATCTGATCAAGGCCCTCAACTACATAGCGTTGAGCGATTTCCAGGCCGGCTTTGTTGAAATACGACGCGCCAATCTCAAGCTCGAGTTGCTGGAACAGAAATACACCGACGCCGCGACCCAATTGCAGCGCGGTTCTCCCGATGACACCGGGCGGGTCAAGATAGACTATAACGTCGACAAGGTCAGGTTCCATAATGACGCTTTCGCCCGCTACTTGAGCATGCACATGTACGCGGCGGACGGCAAAATGGATGACGCCCGGATCGACTATGATTTCCTGGTCGAGGCTTTCCGCTCCCAGCCGCACATATACGATTTCCCCCTCCCCGAGGTCAAGTACCAATCTCCCAGCGGAGCGATTCTCAGCGTGGTCGCCCTGGTTGGACTGCCACCGGTGAAGGAAGCTCTGAACCTGAGGATAAGGACCGACAAGGATCTCGACCTGGTCCAGGTGCTGTATGACGACCCGGAATATGAGCAGGCGGAGTATGGTCATCTGCCGATAAAAGTGTCGGCCGATTACTATTTCAAGTTCTCAATACCGAAGATCGTCTCGCGGCCGTCTATTGTCGGTTCGATCCGGGTTCTGTCGGAAGGCCGACCACTCGGTCAATTGCAGCTCTTAGAGGACGTGGGCCGCGTGGCCGAGGAGACATTCGCGGCTAGGAAGTCTCTGATCTACCTGCGCACGCTGGCGAGAGCCATCTCCAAAGGTCTGGCTGCCCACAAGCTCAAGAAAGAGGCCGACACCGGCGGGCTGGGTGGCTGGCTTAAGAAAGCGGCCATCGATATCGGCACGGACCTGATCGAGAATGCCGACCTTCGTTCGAGCCAGTACCTGCCCGGCAGAATCCATGTCGGCGACTTCGAGTTGGAGCCCGGAGTTCACGATATTTTGGTCGAGTTTTACGATACCGACGGACATTTGAGCGGGCAAAGCCGCCATCCGGATTTTGTGGTTTCCGGTCGGACATTCAACCTGATCGAAGTGCACTCGGTCGATTAGCCGGAGCGGGCTGTCAGACCGCCCCGGTGACCCGGCTGCCGTTGAGTTCTTCCCGAGAGCTCATCCACTCTATATCGCGTTCGTAATTTACCGATATACCGAGCGCCGCCTGCAGGGACTCTCCTGATCTCTGAGCCGAACCGGCAGAAACTGCAAGAGACACAGATGTTTTTGTAGCCAACGGATTTCCAGATACCGACCTTTTTCGGAGTGACGCTGTCTTCAGGGGTGTCGCGGGTGTGACTTCCTGAGGATCGGCCTGGGAAGTGAATGAGAACCGACAAGGATGTTACGCCTGCGATGGAGATCACCGAGCGCCGGGCAGAATATGGATTGCGAACGCGTGTTGTTCGAAGTGTCATCGCTCTTTCGCTGACCGGATGGACGACGATAATCGCCCAGATCGCCCCCGGTAGTGCTGTAGCGGGCGGTATCACGGCCACGACGGTCAGTCTGACCTGGTCGGCTCCGGGCGATGACGGCAACGTAGGCACCTGTAGTACTTACGACTTGCGCTGGTCAACGGACTCAACGGCATTGGTTAACAACTTCTCGGCTCAGTCCGGCGGGCTGTTGCCGATGACTCCGCAGACAGCGGGGGTAACGGAGACATACATTGTCAGGAACTTACAACCGTCGACAGAGTACTACTTCGTTATTCGGGCGGCCGACGAAGTCCCCAACTGGTCAGCGCTCTCGAATGTCCTCAGCGTCCGAACCGAAGATGTTGCTCTCTCGGCGGCCTTCTCCGGTTCACCGACCTCCGGCCTACCGCCGCTGACGGTCAATTTCACTGATCAGTCGGCGGGGAATATCGTGAGTTGGGCGTGGGATTTCGGTGATGGCCAGATGTCTGTCGAGACTAACCCTTCGCATACCTTTGCCGGCAACGGCAGCTTCACCGTGTCGCTGACAGTGAGCGGCCCGTCCGGATCGGCAACGGAGACGAAGGTTGACTATATTGTTGTTTCCGATGTCCCGACAGCGGACTTCTCCGGTTCGCCAACTTCCGGCCCGCTGCCACTGACGGTCAGTTTCACTGATCAGTCGGCAGGGGAAATAGCGGGTTGGGCGTGGGATTTCGGTGACGGCCAGACATCTGCCGAGGCCAACCCGTCGCATACCTTTGCTGATAGCGGCAGCTTCACCGTGTCGCTGACAGTGAGCGGCCCGTCCGGATCGGCAACGGAGACGAAGGTTGACTACATTGTTGTTTCCGATGTTGTCACCGGTGGTCCGACGGCGGCCTTCTCCGGTGCACCCACGGCAGGGTGCGCACCATTGGTGGTTTCGTTCGTTGACGGATCGGATGGTGAAATCGTCTCCTGGTCATGGGATTTCGGTGACGGCAGTATGTCCGGAGAACGAAACCCGGCTCACACTTATGACAGGCCGGGAGTCTACACAGTCTCTCTGACGGTATCCGGCCCCGAGGGTTCCGACCGCCTCGTCCGGTCGGGCTACGTCAGGGTGAGCGAGCAACCACTCGCGGCATTCTCCAGTTCGCCCGTTTCCGGGTGTCGGCCACTGCAAGTGACTTTCGCCGACGAGTCGACCGGTGAGATAACCGCCTGGGCGTGGGATTTCGGTGACGGCGGCACATCCAACGAACGGAATCCGACCCACGTATATGAGGCTTTAGGGGTTTTCACAGTATCACTGGCGGTGACCGGGCCGTGCGGCCGTGACACTGTCATCCTGGCAGAGGAGGTGGTCGTCGTCGATCCGCCCGCAGCCTATTTATCGGCCCTGCCGCTATCGGGCTGCGCGCCACTGACTGTTGGTTTCGCTGACGAGTCGACGGGGGAAAATACGGCCTGGGACTGGAGCTTCGGAGACGGTGAGACTTCCGGTGAGCAGAACCCGGTCCACACTTACATGGACCCCGGGACTTATGACGTGTCGCTGATCGTGACCGGCGCCTGCGGTGGCTTGGACACGGTAATAATGACGGACCACATTGTTGTCGGCGGCTCGCCGATCGCCGACTTCTCCGCATTCGTGACGTCGGGGTCGGAACCGTTGGCCGTCAATTTCTCCCCACTCTTCACGACCGATGTTACCGCGTGGGAGTGGGACTTCGGTGATGGGGTCACTTCACAGCAGATGTACCCTTATCATATCTACCGGAATCCGGGAGACTACACGGTGTCGCTGTCTGCGACCGGTCCCTGTGGTTCCGACACAGTTATTCGAGTCGACTACATTTCCGTGACAGGACAGCAGGGCTATTCGCTCTCGTTCGCCCAGATGGACCTGCCGGTCAGGGGAACGGTGCTCGGTGATTATACTATGGGCACCACCAGCGACAACGTCTATCAGGTTATAACCGAAGTTGCCTCACGGATCGATCCTTCAAGCAGCCACAGTACTCTGGAACACGGCTGGAGTTTTGACGTTGTCAGCGGCGGCGCCGTCACGTTCTGTGTCGAGGCCTATCGCCCCGACAATGACGACCATGACGATTTCGCTTTCGAGTATTCATTGGACGGCGCGGCATTCTTTCCCCTGGTGACGGTCAACAGCGCCGCGGAGGAGATCTACTCGGCATCCCTTCCGGGTGGGATTGCCGGTACCGTCTACGTCAGGGTGGTGGATACCGATACTACCAGCGGCAGGCAGTCGTTTGATTCCATTTGCATAGACTTCATGTACATCGAGTCGGGCGGCGAACCGCCGCCGTCGGATACTCTGTTCGTTTCCAGCATCGAGGTTACCCAGGAGATGCTGTCCGATGATGAGTACCGTGCGCAGGCCGTAGTCGCCGTTCAGGATCAACGTGGTTTCGCGGTGTCGGACGCCACCGTCTACGGGCACTTCACCGGGCCGAGCCAGCAGCTTGTGTCGGGCACAACCGTCGACGACGGCACCGGCGTCTTCGTCACTGCCGCTGTGATTGACCCGGATGGATACTGGTATTTCTACGTTGATCACGTAGTCCGCGCCGGCGCCTTCTATGATCCTTCCCTCAATGTCGAAACCTACGACATGGCCAAAGCCGAGGGCCTTCCGGAGCGGTGCCAGCTTGCTCAGAACTACCCCAATCCGTTCAATCCGGTTACCGTTATTACATTCTTCCTGCCGGAAGCGTCGCTGGTGAGGCTGGATATCTACAACATCATGGGGCAGTGCGTGACAACGCTCGTCGAGGGCTACCTGCAGGACGGCTATCACAGCTTCGATTGGAATGGACACGGGTGCAGCAGCGGCATCTATTTCTACCGCCTGCAGGCCGGTGGCTTCGCACAAACCAGGAAAATGGTCTTGATGAAGTAGCCCGCGGCAGAGCCGGGTGAAACGAAGGGGGATGGTTCATCCTCCGTTTTCATGCCCGAATCTGAGAACAGTGGGCTGATGAGCCTTCGCTGGTTTCCGTGTGTGTAGTACGTCCGGCCGTCGGCCCGCTGTGAAACATTGCCGGGTCTGTTGCGTATTCAATGATAAACACATCAATAACGGGAGATAGCCCCATGAAGTACCTGGCAGGCCTGCTGATACTGTCACTGTCGGCTTTCTCGGTTGCCGGCGCCGGTGACGCTGACGACGAGAACGAGCGGAAATCTCAACGGCACTACTATTACGATGACGGAATCTCGATTGATCTGGATGACGCCACCCTTGTCATCGTCAGCCAGGACCGGCATGATGAGCGCATTGAAATCACCGAGGACTTTGAACTCTACGTAGACGACCGACGTGTCGCCCTCGACGATGACCAACAGAAGCTGGTCGAGGAGTTCTACCTAAGGGCGCTGGAGATTCGCGACTGTGCTCACAATATCGGCTGGGAGGGGGCAAGAATCGGAGTCAGTGGGGCGAAGCTCGGGCTGAAAGCCGTCGGGCGGGTCTTCAAGATGTTCCTCACGTCTTATGACGGCGACGACCTTGAGCAGGACATGGAGAGGGACGCCGAGAAACTGGAAGCCCGGGCCGAGAAACTGGAAAAGAAGGCTGAGAAGATCGAGCAGATGGTTGAGGAGCTCGACGAACTGGCCTACGAAATGAGGCGCGAGATACCGGAACTGGACGAACTGGGCTGGTTCTAACAGGCCGGGCCGATATATCCACCGCTCCGCAGCCTGGCCGGTCGGGCACGGCCTGAGTTGTCACTTGTGCCTCCTGACGCTTTCACGCTTCGGGGCTTGCTCGCGCTAATGAATGGTCGCCTCGTCGGCCTGTGTGGTACCTCCCGCTACCGGCAGTTTTCTCTGTCCGCCATATTGATTTCACCTCGAATGTTGCGCTGTTTTGTCGACTTACGTATATAGTTGTCAACTGACCAAAACGTTGTCGACAAGGACTAACCGCTCATGAATCTCCAGCGAATGACGGGGTTGTCTGTTTTCGTTCTGGCTCTATCCGCTCTGCTCCTGGCAGTGTGCGACGGCGAGGACCCTGCCGGCCCGACCGGCGACAAGATTCGGCCCACGGTGAAAGTCACCAGCCCCCAGGACGGAGCCACGGGCGTCGCCGTCGATATGGGTGTCAGCGTCACCTTTTCCGAGCCCATTGATACGGCGTCGGTCGATTCTTCAACGTTCTTCCTCGACGGCGACGTTACCGGCGCTTTCGGTTTCGGCGGCAATACGGTCACGCTCACCCCGGACAGCTTGCTGGCCTATTCTAGCCCTTACACGGTAACCGTCACGACGGGGATAACCGACAACGCCGGCAACGAGCTGTCCGAACCGTTCAGTTGGTCGTTCACCACCGTTGACGATCCGGCCACCTTACCGCCGACGGTTGTCTCCACCGATCCCGCAGACGGCGCCACAGGTGTGTACGCTCCGATATCGGCCACGTTCTCCAAGGCGATGGACCCCGCCACGCTGACGCCGTCCTCGTTCGGCCTCAGCCCGAGCGTCGGCGGCGTTGTGACTTACTCCGCCAGGACAGCCACCTTCACTCCCGATGACACGTTGGAATATGACTCCCCCTATACGGCCACCATAACGACTGCCGTTGCCGACACTTCCGGCATTCACCTTGAGAGCGACTACAGTTGGGAGTTCACGACCGGGCCGGATCCGATGATCCCCGTGGCCGCACTGGTCTGGCCGCCGGACAGCGCCATAATTGGTGACAGCGTCACTGTGACGGCAGAGGCAAGTCACCCGGTCGGAATCAGCTGCGTGGAGTTCTACATTGACGGGCTATATCTTGCCGCCGCCGATGACTCGGTAGCTCCTTACGAGTATTCCTGGGATGCCTCAGATCTGGCCATTGCCGGTGTGCACACGCTGCTGGCAAGAGCGTACGACTCGGCAGGGCGCGTGGGGATATCTGATACGGTGACCGTGTTCTATCGGTGGGAGGAGCTGATTGCCGACGGCAACGATCCCTGGAGAACTGACATCGCCCGGGTGCTCGCGCGCAGCACGAGCACGCTGCTGGAAATGCGCTATGAGTTCTCGGAATCCTGGTACAATCCCTATGACACCATTCTCGACGATACCACTCTCGATCTGGGCATCTACTTCGACACCGACCAGAGTGGATTGAGCGGGCGCACGGATTTTGCCGGCATTCAACTCAATGACATCGGCGCCGAATACCGGGTGATTATAGGGCTTCATGGAGTCGACACCGCCCTGGCGGTCTGGCAGGGCGGGGTCTGGCAGCCGGTCTTTGATATCGAAGGTTTTGCCTATCTGAGCCTGCCGCCGGACACCAATGTTCTCGAGTTCGGCATCAACTGGAGCGACCTTCCGCCCGGCCCGGCGGCCGATATAGTCAGCATAAACCTGTTTTTCCGCAGCCCTACCAGCTTCTACCCGGACTGGGTGCCCAACCAGGGCCAAGGCCACGTGACCGTAAGGCACGCCTCGCGGTATATTGGCGAGGAATTCAGCTACGGTTCGCCTCATCCAGAGCGACCGAAAGACAAACCGGCCGTCATGCGAGATAACCCGTTCAGCAGTAGATTGCCCCGGAGATTGTAATATGCGCTTGTTTGGTTTGTGTTTGCTGGTTACCTTTGATGTGGGAAATGATCGAAGAACTCCGGGCAGATAGAAGGAGGCAGTCTTGGAATTCAGTAAGAACAGCCTCAAGATAGACGCCGCGAAAGTGGCTGACCATCTGAGCCATATAGTACTCACGCAAATCGGCGATCTCCTCAAGAAGGGGGGAGCGGTGGTGGGTATCTCCGGCGGGATTGATTCATCGATAGTGGCGGCCCTTTGCGCGCGGGCGCTCGGCCCCAGGAAGGTTGTCGGCATAATGATGCCTGAGACCGATTCATCCCCCGATAGCGCGATTTTGGCCTCCGAACTGGCCGCCAAGTTCGGCTTTGAGACTATCACCGAGGACATCACCGGCGGATTGGCCGGGATGGGCTGCTACCAGCGGCGCGATGAAGCTATGAGGCTGGTGTTTCCCGAATTCGATTCGACCTGGAAGGCCAAGATCGTCAACCCGGGCAACATCATGGACAAGGGCACATTCAACTTCTTCAACCTGACCATAGAGAACGAGGCCGGAGAAGTGAAGTCCAAACGGATGCCGCTGAGAGCCTACCTCCAGGTTGTGGCCGCGTCGAATCTGAAGCAGAGACTGCGCATGACCACTCTCTACTATCATGCCGAGAAGCGCAACTGGGCGGTTGTCGGTACCGGTAACAAGGACGAACACGAACAGGGATTCTTCGTGAAGTATGGCGACGGTGGCGCCGACCTGAAACCGATAGCGCACCTTTTCAAGATCCAGGTGTATCAACTGGCTCAGTACCTGGGAGTCCCGGAGGAGATTATCGTGCGTACTCCAACAACCGACACCTATAGCGCCGAGGTGACGCAGGAGGAGTTCTTCTTCGGTCTGGACTTCTACAACATGGACATGCTCTGGTATGCTCTGGAACACGATGTCCCACCGGCGCAGGCGGCCGCCGTGCTGGACCTCACCGTGGAGCAGGTGGAGAGAGCCTACGCCAACATCAGGCGGAAGATCGTCGCCACGGAGTACCTGCGCATGAATCCGCTTGAGGCCGACTGAGGACGGAACGCTCGCGCCGGGAGATACCGGGGAGTCAATTCCAAACGACCCATGTGTGGCATTGCCGGATATTATCAACTGGAAGCGACGGGAACGGCGCCCCATGACGATCAGTTGATCGGCCGCATGGTCAACGCTCTTCGCCACCGGGGGCCGGACGAGTTCGGCGTCTACCTGGACGACAAGTGCGTCCTGGGCCAGGCGCGGCTGTCGATAATTGACCTGACCTCGGGTTCGCAGCCTCTCAGCAATGAAGACGGCACAGTCTGGATCACCTACAACGGCGAAATTTTCAACTATATCGAACTGCGAAAGGAACTTGAAAAGG
>Ga0114922_10003219_pt1 | contig 15260 bp, 13 predicted proteins | sample AartaG_FD_100975 | JGI IMG/M metagenome (GOLD analysis project Ga0114922, IMG submission 100975) | Deep subsurface microbial communities from Aarhus Bay to uncover new lineages of life (NeLLi) - Aarhus_00045 metaG | ecosystem: Environmental > Aquatic > Marine > Oceanic > Sediment | place...
CACCTTGTGGATAAAATCATAATAAACGCCGATAAAATCATAAAATTAGAAGAAGAAGAAATAGGGGATGCTGAAGTTGTAGTCATTTCTTACGGAATAACTTCAAGGGTCACAACAAAAGCTGTACAGCAAGCCAGAAAAGCCGGCATAAAAGTTGGGACTATCAGACTAATCACTGTCTGGCCATTTCCCGAAAAACGGATAAAAGAGCTTGCGAAAAAAGTCAAAGCATTTGTTGTTCCTGAAATCAATTACGGCCAAATTGTCTTGGAAGTTGAGCGATGCGCTGGAGGTCAAGCACCGGCTATTCTCGTCCCCCACTGCGGGGGGGGGGTCCACAATCCAGATGATATCTTCAGCGCAATCAAGGAGGCTGCAAAATGAAGGAAGAAGATCGTATCGAGGAAAAAAATCCGATCGAAACTTTGCTGAGAATGGACAGAATCCCCCACATCTGGTGCCCTGGCTGTGGAATTGGAACTGTAGTCACTTCTTTTGCTGAAGCTCTGCGCAAAAGCGAAATCGACCTGGATAAGGTTGCCGTTGTTTCCGGAATCGGGTGTACAGGAAGAGTAGCTGGATATATTAAGCTGGATTCTTTCCACACAACTCATGGACGAGCTGTTCCCTTTGCCACCGGATTAAAACTTGCAAATCCTGAATTAAAAGTTATTGTATTCAGCGGCGACGGGGACATTGCTGGTATCGGAGGCAACCACTTCATCCATGCAGCAAGACGCAATATGGACATCATGATAATCTGCGTTAATAACTTCAACTATGCCATGACAGGAGGCCAGGTTGCCGCAACAACACCAACAGGTGCCAATGCCTCCACAGCCCCTTATGGCAATTTTGAATATCCTTTCAGCCTTCCTTATCTTGCTGAAGCCAGTGGAGCAACGTATGTCGCCCGCTGGACAGCTCTTCATCTCAGGAGAGTGACCAAATCCATCCAGGAGGCTCTCACTAAGAGAGGATTTTCTTTTATAGAAGTCATAACCCCCTGTGTAACTCTTTACGCACGCAGGAATCGTCTCGGGGATGGTCTGAACCTTTTGAAATATTATTATGAAAAATCTGAAATCCAGCATGGCGCAGACACCCGAACCCTTGATATCAGTTACCAGGGAAAACTCATCGTCGGAAAGTTTATTGACAAAGAAAAACCAACTTTTCTCGACTGCATGAATGAACATCTCGCCAAAAAGTTAGGCGACAAATACCAACTATACGGAGTAAACAATGGCTGAGATTAGATTTTCTGGTTTTGGGGGTCAAGGGATTATCCGGTGTGGCCTTATCTCAGGCAAAGCCCTTGCCCTTTATGATAATAAACATGCAACAATGACCCAGAGTTTTGGCCCTGAGGCCCGAGGGAGCGCCTGCAGCTCTCAACTCGTTGTTTCTGAAGACCGAGTCCTCTATCCTTACATCTCAATTCCGGAAATCCTCATTTCCATGTCACAGGAAGCCTATGACAAATACGAGCCGGAATTAAGAGACGATGGAATTTTAATCATTGACAAAGATCTTGTAAAGGCTAAACCTCCTCGGGGCAAAATCAAAACTTATGCCATCCCTTCCACAAGGTTTGCTGAAGAGTTAGGAAATCGTATCATTGCAAACCTGGTCATGCTGGGATTCTTCTCAGCAATAACCAAAATTGCTTCCCCAGAGGCTATGAAAAAAGCACTCCCAGGTTTAGTCCCTGGAAGATTTCTTGAACTTAACATCAAGGCTTTTGATAAAGGATATGAATACGGCAAAGAAATATTAAAAAAAGAGAAAAAAACAAAAAGCAAAAAATAAAAAGGTAAAAAAAATGAAGCGAACCGGTGTTTTTGTTTGTCACTGCGGTATAAACATCGCGGGGACAGTGGATGTGAAAAAAGTTGCCAAGGAGCTTTCTAATCACACAGGAGTCGTTCACTCAGAAGAATACATATACATGTGTTCTGACCCGGGTCAGAACCTTATTATAGAAGCCATAAAAGAAAATCAACTGGACAGCGTGGTCGTCGCCTGTTGTTCTCCGACTCTCCATGAAACAACTTTCAGAAACACCGTCAAGTCAGCCGGAATTAATCCGTTCCAGTGTGAGATCGCAAATATCCGGGAACAGTGTAGTTGGCTTCATAAAGATATGGAAAAGGCGACAGAAAAAGCGATAAAAGTCACAAAGAGCGTAGTTGAAAGAGTTCACAGAAATGAATCTCTGGATCCGATAAGCATCCCTGTCACCCGGAGAGCGCTGGTGGTTGGTGGAGGGATAGCAGGAATCCAGTCAGCTTTAGATTTAGCCAACAGCGGTTATGAAGTAATCCTAGTAGAAAGGTCCCCTTCAATTGGAGGCCATATGATCCAGCTTTCTGAAACCTTCCCTACCCTGGACTGTTCCCAGTGTATTCTGACACCGAAAATGGTAGAAGTATCCAAACATCCTAAGATCAAACTTTTAACCTACAGCGAAATTCAAGATATTTCTGGATATGTTGGAAACTTTAAGGTCAAAATCCTTAAAAAACCCACTTATGTTGATCCGGATAAATGTACTCTCTGCGACGAATGCACCAAGGTTTGTCCTGTAGTTGTACCTGACGAATTTGATCTGGGTTTAACTGGACGGCGCGCTATCTACATGCCTTTCCCCCAAGCCATTCCTGCCACTTATACGCTGGACATAAAATCTTGCCCTGGCCTCCTGCCTATTGCCTGCGGCAAATGTGCAGACGTTTGCGAGCCAGGAGCCATTGATTTTGATATGAAACCGGAGATTGTCGAAGAGGAAGTTGGAGCGATCATTGTTGCTACTGGATTCGACCTTTACGATAAAAAACTGATGGCTGAATATGGATATGGAAAATACACGGACGTTCTGGACGGCCTTCAGTTTGAAAGGCTCCTTTCTGCCTCGGGTCCAACAATGGGAAAGATTCTCAGGCCATCAGATCACAAAGAACCAAAAGAGGTTGCCTTTATACAATGTGTTGGCTCTCGTGATCCTGAACTTCACTGCGCTTATTGCTCAAAAATATGCTGCATGTACACAGCCAAACACGCCATGCTCTACAAACATCATGTTCCTGACGGGCAGGCTTATATTTTCTATATTGATATCAGGTCTGGAGGAAAAGGCTACGAGGAATTTGTCCAGAGAGCTGTTGAAGAGGATGGTGCTCTTTATCTTCGAGGAAAGGTTTCAAAAATATTTGAAGACAAAGGCAAAATCAAAGTCTGGGGTGTTGATACACTCGCTGGAAAAGATATTGAGATTGATGCAGATATGGTCGTCCTGGCGACAGCAATGCGACCGCCTGAAGGATCTGAAAAGCTTGCCAAAAAACTTAAAATCGCTTTGGATAAAGACGGTTTTCTCTCAGAAGCCCATCCAAAACTCAGGCCTGTTGAGAGCGTTACTCCCGGGATGTTCCTTGCAGGAGCCGCTCAAGCCCCAAAAGACATTCCAGAAGCCGTAGCTCAAGCAAGCGGCGCTGCTGCTAAAGCCATTTCCATTTTATCCCAGGAAAGACTTTTTCACGCTCCTACAGTAGCCAAGGTTAATGTCAATCTTTGTACAGGCTGCGGAATGTGCGTTCATGTCTGTCCCTACGAGGCTCTCTCACTTAAAGACGGCAAAGCAGAAGTGAATGAGATTCTCTGCGAAGGATGTGGAACCTGCTCAGCTACATGTTTAAGGGCAGCCATAGAGGTAAAAAATCTTACTCCTTTACAGGTTCATGAAATGATAGGGGCATCGCTTGGAGGCTGATAATGCCAGAAGAATTTGAACCAAAAATTGTTGCATTTCTTTGTAAATGGTGTTCTTCGGCAGGAAGTGACCTGGCCGGAGTTTCTCGCATGGAATATCCCTCCAATGTCGTCCCTATCACTGTCATGTGCTCAGGGAGCGTTTCACCACTTTACATTTTATCCGCTTTCAACAGAGGAGCTGACGGAGTTCTGGTTTCCGGATGCCATCCCGGCGACTGTCATTATATAAAAGGCAATTATTATGCACGCCGGAGAATCGCGCTATTAAACAAGCTCCTGGAGTTCATCGGCCTTGAACCCCAGCGCTTCCAGATGTCCTGGGTTTCTGCGGCTGAAGGAGTAAAATACACTCAAATCATCAAAGATTTCGTCAAAGAACTCAAACCACTTGGACCTCAAACAAAGCTGGGGAGAAACTTGTAATGGTAAACCTCGAAGACCTCAAAAAAGAAGCCAGACAAATTTTAAAAGATGGAAAAGCAAAATACATCATCGGCTATAAAAAAGGCGCTAATGACCTGATGCCTACTCCTGCATTTATAACAAAGCCTGAGGATGCTGAGGATCTTGTCTGGAACCCGGCATGCTTTCATAACCTTACTCACTTTCTTGTGGATGAAAAAAGAAGGAAAGCCAAGGAAAAGGAGCCGGATGAAAGGCCGGTGGGAATTGTGGTCAAAGGATGTGACAGCCGAGCTATTATCACCCTGCTTCAGGAAAAATTCCTAAACCGGGAAGATGTCTACATTCTAGGAGTCTCCTGTGAAAATACTGGAGTTCTCGACGAGAAAAAACTTGCAAAAAAAATAAAAGGCAAAAAAGTTAAAAAAGTCGAATTTGACGAAAAAAATAATTTTATCATCACTACTCCGGACGGAAAAACCAAAATCCCTGCTGAAGAAATACTTGCTGAAAAATGCATTGAATGTAAAGCTAATTTCCCTGTCATTTATGATGTTCTTTTTGGAGAAAAAGTGGAACGCAACATAGATAATCCTTTTAAGTCTTTAGAGAAAATTGAATCCCTACCCAGAGAAGAACGATGGACATTCTGGAAAGAGCAGCTTGACAAATGTATCCGCTGTTATGCCTGCCGCTCTGTATGCCCGATGTGCTACTGCGATGAATGCGTCGCGGATACTATAAACTTTGCTGTAACCGCTGACACAACCGCAGAAGAAAAGGCACAAAAAATAAAATGGGTAGAAAAATCGCCTGTTTCTTCGGAAAATTTTGCCTACCATTTGGTCAGAGCCATCCATCTCGCCGGCCGCTGTATTGACTGCGGAGAATGCGAGCGAGCCTGTCCTATGGATATTCCTATCAGGCTCTTGAATAAGAAATTGGAAAAGGAGGCTAAAGAACTTTTTGACTATGACGCTGGCTTTGATCCCGAACAACCTCCTTTAGTATCTTGCTTTAAAGACGAAGACCCGGAAGATTTTATCAGGTGAGATGATGGAAAAGGTGCTGACAAAAAAATTCTTCCCGAAATGGGTGGAAAAACTTAAATCCTACAAAATATATGCTCCAGTTAAAGAGAACGAACACTGGAGCTATACAAATATCGATGATCCAGAGAATATCGACCTGGATTATCCCCTCACCACCCTCTCTCCAAAGAAAATCATTTTTCCCCAGAGAGAGATCTTTTTAGAATTCACTGCTTCAAACGAAGGGGGCACTGAAGTCAAAGAAATTCTTCCTGCGGAAGAGCCATCGGTTATCTTTGGTGTTAAGCCATGTGAGGCAATAGCTCTTACTCTAACGGATAAAGTTTTTAGCGGCGACATTAAAGACCCTTACTACTGGAAGAGAAGAAATCAAACGACACTGATTGGAATCTCCTGCAACACTCCTCCTTCCCCGAATTGCTTCTGTGTTTCTGTAAATGGCTCTCCATATTCCAAGGAGGGGCTGGATATCTTAATGACGGACATAGGTGATAAATACTATATCGAAATACTTACAAAAAAAGGAGAGAAACTCTTAAATCTGGCAAAGGGCCTTTTTAAAAGTCCAACAGCAAATGACAAGAAAAATACAGAACAAATTCATATCGAATCCAAGAAAAAAATCAAACGTCAAATTGAAAACATAAAAAAAATTCCTCCAAAGCTTAAAGAAATGTTCGATTCTCCCTTCTGGGATGAAGAATCTATGAGCTGCCTGCAATGCGGCATTTGCACTTATCTCTGTCCAACTTGTCACTGCTTCGATATAAATGACGAAATTGCCTCTTCCTCTCCAATCAAAGGGAAAAGGATAAGGACATGGGACACCTGTCAGTTTCCAGATTTCACCATGCATTCTTCAGGGCACAATCCCAGGCCGGACAAAGCCTCACGTTTGCGCCAGAGAATCCTTCATAAATTTCAATATTTTGTCGACAGGTACCAGAATTATCAATGCACAGGATGTGGAAGATGCATTTCGTTCTGCCCGGTAGGCATAGATCTTATAAAAGTTCTCGATAAAGTGAGCGATTATGGATTATAATACCTATATTCCAAAACTGGCTAAAATAGCCCAGATCAAAGAAGAAGTTGGCGGCGTCAGGCCCATCAAAACGTTCCGGACTCAATTTCTTAAGAATAATGATTTCTCCTTTAAATGTGGACAGAGTGCCATGCTCTCTGTGTTTGGAAAAGGGGAATCGATGATTTCTATCTCATCTAGCCCGCTTATTAAAGACTATCTTCAATTCAGCATTTTAAAAATGGGAAGAGTAACTTCCTCCCTCCACGAAATGTTGCTCGGAGATATCATTGGAATCAGAGGCCCTTATGGTAATGGTTTCCCTGTAGAGAAATGGAAAGGAAAAAACCTTATCTTTATCGGCGGCGGAATCGGCTTAGCTCCTATCTGGTCTGTCCTCAACACAGCGCTTGGTAATAGAAAAGATTATGGAGACCTCACATTGATTTATGGAGCCAGAACTTCAAAAGACCTGGTTTTTAAAGAAGAACTGGAAGAACTCAGAAAAAAAATGACAGTCCATCTTTCCGTGGATGTTGAGGAGCCTGACTGGAAAGAGTTTGTCGGGTTTGTTCCCCAGAATGTAACAGATAAGAAGCCCTCCCAAAAAAACGCCATTACTATTACCTGTGGCCCCCCTATCATGATTAAATTTGTTATAAAAGCTCTCGAAGACCTCGGATTTAAGGATGAACAGATCTACACAACTGTCGAGAACAAGATGAAATGTGGTGTCGGGAAATGCGGAAGATGCAACATCGGCATGCACTATGTATGCCAAGACGGTCCTGTCTATTCATGGGCCGAACTTAAAAAATTACCACAGGAATATTAGCAAAAACTCAAAGGCGGAGGAAGCCATGAAAGCAAAAATAAGTATTATGGATAGAATTGCAGAGTCAAATAAATCTGTAACTACAGGAATTGATGAAAAGGATATTAAGTACTGGGTAACAATTTACATAATGGGAAAGGCTTACAATGTTCCAGCTGGGCTGACAATTATGCAGGCTATGGAGTTCGCAGGGTATAGGTTCGTTAGATCTGCAGGATGCAGGGCAGGATTCTGTGGTGCCTGTGCTACAGTTTATAGAAAATCCGGCGACTATAAGCTCCAGACCGCAATGGCATGCCAGACAAGGGTTGAGGATGGAATGTTTCTGGTTCAAATACCCTTTGCACCTGGAGATAAAGCCATTTATGACATTAACAAAGAAGAATACAATGTCGGCACATTGTTTAAACACTACCCAGAGCTTGCAAGGTGTTTAGCCTGTAATACTTGTACAAAATCATGCCCTCAAGACCTCGAGGTCATGGATTATGTCCAAGCAGCAATCAAAGGTGATTTTAAGGCTGTGGCTAATGAATCTTTTGATTGTATTCAGTGTGGGCTTTGCGCCATAAGATGTCCTGCAGAGCTTGTCCAATATAACATAGCTCAACTAGCGAGAAGAATGTACGGGCATTTTGAATTCCAAGAGCCAGAGTATCTTAAAATTAGGCTAAAAGAAATAGAAAAAGGTAAATATAAAGAAGGCTGGGATGAATTTCTTAATGCCACTATCAAAAAACTTGAAAAACTGTATGCTGAAAGAGATAGGGAAGCAGATTAATAAAGGAGGAGAAAAATGGCTGAAATAAAATTTATTAGAGGTTATCCAGAGTACATGTGTAAGCTTATAAATATAGTCAATAAGACTAGAACGAAGAGAAAGGACTATAACCCTCCTGCCATGAGCAAAGAAGAAAAGGAAGAGGTACTCAAGCTTCATCCAGATTATGCTCCCGGAGGTAAAAGAAAAATATTAATAGGTCAGAATAAAGGCGATATAGGACCTAATGAAGTCGTGGACCTACTTGAGGCATATCCTCTCATAGAAGAAGAAGAAATTGATCTTTCCAAGGTTGATTACGATGTAGATATTTTAATCATAGGCGGTGGCTTGGCTGGAACATCCGCAGCTATCTGGGCAAATAATAAAGGCATTAAACCTGAAAAAATCCTTCTCACAAACAAACTAAGACATGGCGATGCCAATTCAATGATGGCTGAAGGAGGGACTCAGGCAGCTGATCGTCCAAACGATTCGCCACTCATACATTTCTTAGATGCCATGGGAGGAGGACATTTTGCTAATAAGCCAGATGTTCTCAAAGCATTAGTGGAAGATGCTCCCCTGATTATGCATTGGCTTTCAGAATTAGGGTCAATGATCGATAGAGAGGAAAATGGAGATTTTATAGAGAAATGGGGTGGCGGCACTTCAAGGAAGAGAATGCATGCCTGTAGAGACTATACAGGGCTTGAGGAATTGAGAGTCATAAGAGATGAGTTTAGAAACAGAAAAATTCCCTGCTTGGAATATTACCCAGCAATTGAACTTCTCATAGATGGCGAAGGAAGGGTTGCCGGTGCCGTCCTCTGGAACTGTGAAACAGGCGACTATAAAATTGTAAAAGCTAAAGCTACGATACTTGCAACGGGTGGTTTTGGAAGGTTACATATAAGAGGATTCCCAACTACAAATCATTATGGCGCTACATGTGATGGTGTCGTCCTTGCATACCGTGTTGGAGCTAAACTGAGAGATGCAGATACAGTCCAGTATCATCCAACAGGAGCTGCATACCCACAACAAATAATTGGTCTCCTTCTTACAGAAAAGCTCAGGAGCATGGGTGCTCAACCAGTAAATAAGGACGGAGAAGCATTTGTCTTTCCTCTTGAACCAAGAGATGTCGAAGCCTCTTCATTTATAAGAGAGTGTTATATAAGAGAAAAAGGGATTGTAACTCCTACAGGCATGAGGGGCGTCTGGCTTGATACTCCTCTTATTGAAATTAAAAATGGTGAAGGAACTATTGACAATGCCTTTCCAGGAATGAGAAGGATGTTCAACAGATTTGATATTGACATGCGAAAGGATCCAGTTCTAGTTTTTCCTACACTCCATTACCAAAATGGAGGGGTTGAAACAGATCCTGAAGGAAGAACAAATGTAGAAGGACTATATGTCGCTGGTGAAATATCGGGCGGAGTACACGGTAAAAATAGACTTATGGGAAATTCTACCCTTGACTGTATGGTTTTTGGAAGGAGATCTGGAATACATGCTGCAAAATATGTAAAATCCGCCAAAAAACCAGGAAAACTATCATTAAAGCACATGGAAAAATACGTAAACTTGCTAAAAAAAGCTGGCATAAAACCTGAAAGAAGAGCTCCAATACTCCTGCCAGAATATAGAGGTAAAGCAGTATTAGCAAGGATGATTGACGTGTTTTAGGAAAAAAGAACCAATCACATTTTCTTTTGAATTTTTAAAAAATTTGATATAGTGTAAACGCGATTTATATTAAGGGTGAGGGTATTTTTCACTTCTGCTCATGAAAAAACAACATATTTTCTTAGAGGTACATTCACAAGAAACAGAAAATAAAGAGGGCGAGAATTTAAGCCTCACTTTCCCACAGCTCAATTTTAACGCTGTTGAGTAATTAAAAAGGAGGCCATGAATGGAATATAAGGGGCAAGAAAGAAGAGAATGTAACCGGTTTAAGATTCCCGGCGCAGCAGTAAACTACTCGTTAAAAAAGAGTTCCTCCTCAACAAAAAAAGAGAACGAAGAACCGAATTGGGAAGAAGAATTTTGTCCTGTTCTAGATTTGAGCTGCGGGGGACTTAGATTTCAGGGGAAAAAGCCTCTTGAAATTAATTCTGAGATGACAGTGAAAATATCCATTCCTGGCGAACCCCTTCCCTTAAGCCTTAATGGACAGGTTCGATGGCTGTCTTATGATAATGATAAAGATATTTATCAAGTCGGGATCGGATTTAATCCTTATGGAGAAAAAGAAGGCCAGAATTATCCCGGTCTTATGGTAAAAATCCTTGCGTTAGAACAAAAATTTTCAACTCCAGGCAAATCTGATACTGAAAAATTTGAAATAGAAGGCTGATAGTTAATCAACAATCCTGCCTAATATCTTAAACACTAAGCTCGCAGATAAACTTCTTCAAACCAATACACTTTCGGGATTCTTTGCCTATTCGGCAGTTAAAGACAGACTATTATTGTGGATTATTAATCAGTTTGATTTTCGCCTTCTACAACTACCTTCGAGTAATCTGCGACTTGACTTAAAAGCTTGCTAATAGCCTGGAGGAGAGCAAGCCGATTTCTCCTGATTCTCTTCTCATCAGTCATCACAAGCACATTGTCAAAAAAGCTATTTATTGACGATTTTATCCTGAAAATAATTCTTTGAGCCTGGGAAAAATCCCCCTTGGAAATCAAAGGAAGAACATTATTATTTATAATACTATAAGTTGTATAAAGTTCCCTTTCTTCTTTTTCAACCAGCAGTTCTGAATTAATTTTATATAGAGGTTGGTCCCGCAGAATATTGTTTACTCTCTTGTAGATGAGTATTAAAGGTTCAAAATGCGCGCTTTCCTTTAGGTTATCCAGCGCCTTCACCCTGAGGGAAGAATAATAGATGTTATCAATACCCGTTGAAATGGCAGCATTGATCAAGTCGTAACGATATCCCTGCCTCTCATAAATGTAACGAAGCCGGTTTAAAAAGAAGTCCAAACAATAACTTTTAACTAAATCAACTGGCTCCCGAAGCTTCTCTCCGTAAACTGCCAGCACTTTATCTAAAAGACGCGAAAAAGAGAAGTGAAGTTTTTTATCAAGGATTATTTTGCAAATACCATGAGCATTTCGACGTAAACCAAAGGGATCTTTAGAACTTGTCACTTTAACACCGACTCCTATTACACCTACAATAGAGTCCAGCTTATCAGCTATTGACAGAATGGACCCGGATATTGAAGACGGAGATTCGTCATCAAGGCTTAAGGGTAAATAATGTTCATAGACTGCTTTCCAAACCGGAGCAGGATGCCCTCCTCCCCTGGCATAAAGCCCTCCTACTTTTCCCTGTAAAGAGGGAAACTCTCTTACCATCTCTGTAAGTAAATCAACCTTTGATATTTCTGCTGCTTGAATAACCTGTTTTTTTATCTTTTTAGCATCGATTTTGTCAGCCAGGTAAGAAACGATTTTCTTAAGTCTCTGGGATTTATCTTCATAGCTCCCCAGCTTCTCCTGAAAGACAATTTTGTCCAGGCCTTTCGCTCTTTTTTTTAAGGTAATTATTTGATCTTGTTTCCAGAAAAATTTGGCATCCTCCAGCCGGGCTTTAAGCACCCGCTCGTTCCCTTTTCTAATAAGTCCCTTAGGGTCCTGATAAGCGTCTGCCACTCCTAAAAATTTTGGCATTTGCTTTCTGTCTTTAACAATAGAGAACACTTTCTGGCCTTCTCTCATGGCCGTACTAAGGATTTCCAGAGGTAAATCCAGGTAATCTTCCGGAAAAGAGCCTAGAAAAACATAAGGACATTCAACGTTATAGACAAGTTTCTCAAAGAGGTCCTCATCCGGATGTCGTTTAGCCTCAAGAGGAGCTAATTCTCTTTCCATCTGATTTAAAATCACCTTTCGTCTCTTTTCCTGATCAATGACGACATACCTTTCTTCAAGGGCAGCTTTGTACTCGCAGAACGATTTCACTCTGATTTTTTTGGGGGAATATATCTTATGACCTGTAGTTGAATCCCCTGCCAAAACTCCGTTGACTGAAAAAGAAAGCGGTTTCCCGTCAAAACAACAGAGAATATTCTTTATAGGGCGGGAAAACCTAAATGAACTTTCCCCCCATCTCATCATTTTCGGAAAGGAAAGGGAAGAAATAATTTGAGGAAGAATTTTAGAGAGAATATTTTGAGTGGGTTTTCCTTTTTCGACTTTTCTTAATCCCAGATACTCTCCTCGTTCAGTTTTTAAAATCTCAAGCTCGCTGGTTTTTACTCTCTGAGACTTAGCAAATCCCTTCGCTGCAGGTGATGGAGACCCATCCGCTCCATAGGCAACAGCTTTAGGTGGGCCGACAATTCTCTCTTCTCTGTCCTTTTGAGCTGCAGCAAATTCGCCAACAACAATCAATCGACGGCAGGTTCCATAGGTCTCAATTTTTTTTACATCAACATCCTGAGAAGAAAGTTCTTCTTTAAATTTTTCCTTCAGCTGCGGAAGAGCTGTCTTCACATGTGTGGGAGGCATCTCTTCGGAGTTTATTTCCAAGATAAATTCCATCAGGATGAATCCTCTCTGGCTGTGTATTTTTGGGCGATCTGACTGGCCATGCTTCTTATCTGGGCAATCATCTTGACTCTCTCCGTGACACTTATTGCCCCTCTGGAATCAAGAAGATTAAAGTAATGTGAACACTTCAAGCACATATCATATGCGGGAAGAAGCAAACCTTTATCGACAAGCTGTTGGGCTTCTTCCTCATTCGAAAGGAATGAAGCCCTGAGCCTCTTTATATTTGCATGGTTAAAATTATATTCTGAGAATTCTTTCTCCTCAGAAAATCTTAAATCCTTATAGTTGACATCTTCTGACCAGTTGAGGTCAAAGATGTTATCTTTCTCTTCAAGAAACATTTCTAACCTCTCCAGACCGTATGTTAATTCAACCGGCACAGGAGACAGGTCAATCCCACCAGCCTGCTGGAAATAAGTGAATTGAGTGATTTCCAGCCCATCCAGTAAGACCTGCCAGCCTACACCCCAGGCTCCAATAGAGGGAGACTCCCAATCATCTTCGTCAAAACGAATATCATGCTCCTGTAGTTTGATACCCAATGAAGCAAGACTTTTAATATAGATCTGCTGAATATCCAGAGGGGATGGCTTTAATATAACCTGGTACTGGAAATGCTTCTGGACTCTGTGAGGATTTTCTCCATATCGACCATCTGTTGGCCTTCTTGATGGTTGAACATAAGCAACCTTCCATGGCCTTTTATCAAGAACTCTGAAAAACGTATCAGGAGTCATTGTCCCCGCACCAACCTCAAGGTCATAAGGTTGGGCAAGATAGCATCCCTGGTCTGACCAGAACTTCTGGAGATTCATGATAAGGTTTTGTAAACTCATTTTATAATCTGTAGGGGTTTGATTTATCAAACTCACCTTCTAGTCTGTAGGGGTTTGATTTATCAAACCCATCTTTCATAATTTGTAGGGGCTTGATTCATCAAGCCCGTCTCCATTTATTTGACTGCGCATTTATTTTTTCTCTACCCATCTCAAAACAGGAGAACGCGCAGCGCTTGTCTCGTCCAAACGTCTAACATAGGAAGAGTGCGGAGCAGACTTTACAATCTCAGGATTTTCCTTTGCTTCCTTTGAAATTTGTTTCATAGCATCAATAAAAAGATCTAAGTCTCTCTTGCTTTCAGTCTCAGTTGGCTCAGTCATCAAAGCTCCCTGAACAATCAAAGGAAAAGACATTGTTGGAGGATGTACTCCAAAATCAATAAGCCTTTTGGCTATATCAATATTCTGCACACCATGTTTTTTCTGAAATTTATCTGAAAAAACACACTCATGAAGAGTTGGTGTAGTATATTTCAGAAAATAATCTTTCTCAAGACTCTTGCGAACATAATTAGAATTCAAAACTGCAATCTCTGACACTTCCTTTAATCCCCTCGGTCCTAAGGATAATATATAAACCATGGCTTTTACAACAACTAAAAAATTCCCAAAGAAGCTCCGGACTCTTCCGATACTTTTTGGACGGTCAAAATCGAGAATATATTTATCCTCACTCTTTTTTATAGCTGGGAGAGGAAGATATGGCTCCAATTCGCGCTTCACTCCAACCGGACCAGAGCCAGGGCCACCACCACCGTGAGGTGTGGAAAAAGTTTTATGCAGATTCAGATGGATCACATCAACATCCATATCTCCAGGCCTGCAGATCCCAACTAAGGCGTTCATGTTGGCTCCATCCATATAGACAAAGCCTCCTTTGGCATGGACGATTTCGGATATTTTTTTTATATCAGCTTCAAAAACTCCTAATGTATTTGGATTCGTAATCATCAATGCAGCTACATCTTCTGTCATATTCTGTTCAAGACTCGAAATATCTATTGTTCCCTTCTCATTGGACTCTATTTCTTGAATATTATAACCGCAGATATGAGCACTTGAAGGATTGGTCCCATGGGCCGAATCCGGAATAAGCACAATCTTTCTCGGGTTCCCTCTTTCTTCAAGATAAGCACGGATAAGCATCATTCCAACCAGCTCACCCTGAGCGCCTGCTGCAGGTAAAAAACTAAAGGCATCCATCCCTGTTATTTCATTCATAAGCTCTTCTGTTGTTTTTAGAATTCCGAGATTCCCCTGTACTAAATCAATAGGAGCATAAGGATGCGAAAAGACAAACTCTGAGATAGCTGCTATTTTTTCATTTATCTTGGGATTGTATTTCATAGTGCAAGAGCCCAAAGGATAAAATCCTTCATCAACACAGTAATTTGCCTTAGAAAGCCGGGTAAAATGCCTGATTATCTCCACTTCTGAGACCTGAGGGAAACCTTCTATGTTTTCTCTTACAGGGAGGCCTTGAAGAATATCTTCTCTGGAAGGGACATCAAGCTCGGGCAGCGAAAAAGCCCTCTTCCCTTTCCCGCTTATCTCAAATATTAAAGGTTCACGAATCATTTTACTCTTTTAACGCCTCTTCCAGACTCTTTACGAGCCTATCGATCTCTTCTCTTTTAAACATTTCAGTCACACACAAAAGAGAACAATTCTCTAGCTCTGGATAAAATTCACGAAGGTACAAGCCCCCAAGAATCCCTTTTTCCCTGAGAGAGCTCTCAACTTTGGGCAAGCTTCCCGAAAACTCGATAACAAACTCATTAAAAAAATTACCCTGGAATTTACGTTTTATTCCCTCCACCCGGGTTAGTTTTTCCAGGGCATAATTGGCCTTCTGAATATTCTGCCAGGCAAGCTCTTTTAATCCATCCAGGCCAAGAGTCTCAAGGAAAATGGTAGCTCTCAGCGCACATAAGGCTTGGTTAGTGCATATGTTTGAAGTTGCCCGTTCCCGTCTTATATGTTGTTCCCG
>Ga0114922_10003220_pt1 | contig 15256 bp, 9 predicted proteins | sample AartaG_FD_100975 | JGI IMG/M metagenome (GOLD analysis project Ga0114922, IMG submission 100975) | Deep subsurface microbial communities from Aarhus Bay to uncover new lineages of life (NeLLi) - Aarhus_00045 metaG | ecosystem: Environmental > Aquatic > Marine > Oceanic > Sediment | place: Aarhus...
CAATACGGGAATGGCCCGGTCTGGAGTGAAGCCTTGATCCTGGTTCTCGCCTTAATTGGAGGTTTGGCTGCCTTCCGGCCGTTTTCCCATGGAGAGTCAAGTCCATTCTTCATTCGTTTTGTCACTTTCTATACACTCCTTGCAACAGCGGCGTACTCCCTGATTCCTTACAAGACTCCCTGGAACATGCTTCCTTTTTATATCGGGTTTATCCTCTTAGCCGGATACGGCTCTGCTTTTCTACTCAAAATCAGTAAAAAACTCACATTTCGGGCCGCAGTTGTTCTTGTGCTCGGTCTTGGAATTTTTCACCTCGGGATGCAAAGCTACAGGTCAAACTTTAAATTCTACGCAGACTCCCGCAATCCCTATGTCTATGCCCACACCAGCACTGACTTTTTGAATCTCGTCAAACGTATTAATGAGCTGGCCCCCCTTCATCCAGACCAGAATCTCATGCTGATTAAAGTGATCACACAGACTGACGAAGCCTGGCCACTCCCCTGGTACCTGAGGGAATTCGGGAGGGTCGGATACTGGCAGGACGTCGATGAGGCCGGAGCAGTCGCTGATGTTCCTCTTATCATTTCCTCTTTAGATAAAACAATCCAACTCCAGACTTATCTGGAAGACAATCATATCCTCGAATATTACGAACTGCGTCCCGGAATTCTGCTGGCTCTGTATATCGAGCAAAATCTCTGGGACACGTTTTTGCAGGAAAAGAAAGTGAAGTAATGGACATTTCGATCGTCATTCCCGCATTGAACGAGGCCACAAAAATTCGCTTTGATGCGGAAGCGGCTGCCTCTTTTATCAAGGATACCGGATTTAGCGGCGAGGTGATGATCGTCGACGATGGGAGCACGGACGGCACAGCAGAGGCTGCACGAAATGCGACCATCCCCTCTTCTGTGAAACTTTCGGTTATCCGTCTTGAGAAAAATTCGGGTAAAGGGTATGCGCTGAAGACAGGAATCCAAAAAACAGGGGGAGATATCGTATTGTCCACAGACAGCGGGACATGTGTGCCTTATGCCAACGCTTTAGGACAGATTAAGCGAATTCGAGCCGGAGAACTAGAGATCGCCATTGCCTCCCGTCGCTTGAAAGAAACCCGCATTCTCAGAGACCGAAGCCGGAAGCGTCGACTGCTTTCCTGGATTTTTCGCCAGGCTGCAATAATAATCACAGGACTGCCCCGCAGGATCACAGATTCTCAGTGTGGATTCAAGTTGTACAAGGGAAAGATTGCCAGAGAATTATTCAATGAATGCCAGACCAGAGGTTTTATGTTTGAGCTGGAAACTCTTCTTCGAGCCCTGCAAAAGGGTTATAGAGTCGAAGAATTTCCGGTGGAGTGGACCTGCGACCTTGACACCCGCCTGAAGCCAGGGCGTATCGCCTTGAGTGTGCTCAAAGAGCTGTTCAGAGTCAAGTCTACCATCAAAAAGTAAAAAAGGTAAAAAAGGGGACAGGCAACTTTTTTGAAAAAAAGTAGCCTGTCCCCTTTTTTTTATTCGAGTTCCCGGATCCAGATATTGCGGAACCGGACCGGATTGCCATGGTCCTGGAGCGAGAGAGGGAGTTTGGCTGCGTGCGCTTTGTAAGGCTCTCGTTTTTTCCAGGCCGTGGGCCCCATCAACTCCACGTTATCCTGAACAAGAATCCCGTTATGAAACACGGTCATCAGAGCCGGACGAATCAGGCTGCCGTCCTCAGTAAAATGCGGCCGGCGGAAAATAATAACGTATTCCTGCCATTCTCCGGGAGGACGGCAGGCGTTGACCAGCGGTGGATACTGGCCGTAAACGGCGGCAGCCATCCCATCGGCATAGGTTTTGTTTTTGTAACAATCGAGCACCTGGACTTCGTACTTCTCCATAAGGAACACTCCACTGTTCCCTCGACCCTGCCCTTCTCCTGTCGCTGGAAGGGGAGCTAACCACTCGATATGGAGCTGACAGTCTCCAAAACCACGTGCGGTGCGGATCAAGCCCGTTTTTTTGACGACCTCCATATACCCATTCTCGATTTTCCATCGAGCAGACTCGCCATTGCTCCCTGCCCATTGAGACAGGTCACTCCCGTCAAAGAGGACAATGGCGTCCGAGGGAACGGGCGCAGGATCTTCCGCCGGACCCGGATCCACAACAGGAGGCAACGGACGGTCCGGGTCGTGTATTTTCCATTTCTTCTCAAGCTCTGGATTTGCCTGCTTCCCGAAGCTCTGCTGACAACCGACTGTGAATAGAGTCACGAACGCTAAACACAGAAATAATATCCATGCGGTTTTTCCCATATTCGCCTCCTGTCGAGATAATCTATGAAGACGCAATTTCGGAACTAATAATAGGATTCACTCTGTCCGGAACTAAAAAAAATCTTAAAAGAATTATAAGGACCAGCCGGGCCGGTAATCTTTGTGGATATACTTGTTCGCCTCGGGCAAATTGGTAAACTCCATCTTCTCTCCGTCCCACTGAAGCTTTGTGTAATGTTCCTGCATCCGGACTGCGATGTTGGCCAGCAGCATCATTTCTGTTAAAGGCGCTGCATACTCGAAGTCCGTCGTCGACTTTTTACCGGCTTTAATCGCTTCGATCCATTCCGCATGGATACCGGGTGACCGAGGGATCGTCTTTTCCGGCCGCTTGTATTCTTTCATCTTTGTTTCGGGGACAAGACGGGGATGCCTGCCGTAAGTGCTGTTCATCAGAATCCCTTTACTGCCTATGAACAGCACGCCTCCGCCGTCGTCACCCATCTTGCGTCCCGGTTCCATCACTTCGGGTCTGGGGGGCATTAATCCTCCGTCATACCAGGTCAACTGAACAGGAGGCATCTTCCCACGAGCCGGGAACTCATAGGTAACAATCTCGGCCACAGGGTAGGAATCCTTAGTAAACCTCGTGGAACTGGCTTGAACTGTTGTCGGATACCCGAGTTTCAAAGCCCAGAATGGCTGATCAATCAGATGAGCTCCCATATCCCCTAAAGCGCCTGTTCCGTAATCCCACCATCCCCGCCAGCGAAACGGCATATAATCGGGATGATAAGGCCGGAAAGGAGCCGGGCCGAGCCACAGATTCCAATCCAAGGTTGACGGGACTGAAGGAACCTCTTCCGGGGCATCGATTCCTTGAGGCCATATCGGCCGATTTGTCCAGACATGAACCTCGCGCACATTACCGATGGCGCCGTCCCATATCCATTCGTTGATTAAGCGCGCGCCTTCACCCGCATGTCCCTGATTCCCCATCTGGGTCACAACATCCGCCTTTTTTGCAGCCATGGTGAGCTCCCGGGCTTCTTTGATCGTATGAGTCAGAGGTTTTTGCACAAACACATGCTTGCCCATTTTGATGGCTCTCATGGCGATGACGGCATGGTTGTGATCCGGTGTCGTGACTGTGATGGCGTCGATATTCTTTTCCTTATCCAGCATGATGCGAAAATCCTGGTATTTTTTTGCCTTGTTGTACATCTCGATGTGCTGTGGATCATTCCTGTCTGACTTCAAGAAGTCCGCTATCTGCATAGTATCCACATCGCACAGGGCAACCACATTCTCTGAGCTGACACTTCTCGTGTCCCATGAACCCTGTCCACCGACACCCACACATCCGATGTTCAATGTGTCACTGGGCGCTTTCACTCCTGGCCCTCCCAGTACATGGCGGGGAACGATCATCAGCCCGGCGGCTGCAGTCGCCGTCCTGCCGAGAAACTCCCGCCGTGTGAGATTTTTTCCTTTCGAAAGATTATTTTTCTTATTTTTTTTCATGGTTTCAATCCTTTCACATATTTATTTTGGTAATCGACCTTGTCTCCCTATTAATATAAATTCGTGGAGACTTAGTCAACAATTGCTTTGTTCCCGGTGAAGCATCTAATTCGCATCAGAAAACCGACCATTCGGATCAACGGCCCTTACTAATCAAAATATCGACTGCAACCTCATCTATCGATTTGACTCTGAGCTCAACTCAACTGTTTTCGGCTCGAGCCCGAGTTCACTCAGGATCAGATAAACGGCAAATCCGACCACGAACGACATCAGCGTCTCCAATCCGTAGTGAAAACCAATACCAGGAATCACGCCTAAAATTCCGACGGCAAATCCAACCGCCCAGGCAATATAGCCTGCCCAGTTGATCCCCTGACGCGGACCCAGCCATTTTCCGCTTCTCAGATAATCCGCGGTCATGGCTCCAATGATCGGTCCGAATGATGCGCCGATGATCAGGAAAAAGCCCACCAGGTCCTGAGCCACACCGGTCGCAGCCAGCACTGTTCCGACCGCGCCCGCTCCCAGAGTCAACCCGATCCTCGGAAGCTTCGGGAACATGGTGGAAAAGGCATTGCCTGCCAAGAAGGCACAGAATCCTGTCGGACAGATGCAGGCGATGACAAACACCCAGAACATGATCAAGGCCACAATCCCGCCGACTGCGCCGATTGAACCAATAAACACAGAAATAACATCCAGGTTTGCGGTTCCCATGCCAGCATCAGAAGCAATCTGGGGATTCTTTCCCACGGCCCCCGCGATCGTCAACAAGGCAAAAATCCCGGCCACTAGCGCCGCCAAAGTGATTCCAGAGAATCCTCCCAGGACCACATCCTTTCTATTCCGGTTGTTCATCGTGAAATCCGCGCCCGCTGCGCCCGCTGTCGCAAAGAATCCCGCTGCAGCCTGCAGCGCGGCAAAGGCACCCAAGGCCATGAGAGGAATTACGACCAAAGCACCTTCAGGAATCGATACAGATGAGCGAAAACTGGCCAGCCCCCCCATATTCGAGAAAGCAGCGATGACAATGATCAACAGCGGAAACACGGGAATCCAGCTTGACAGCCAGCCCAACCATTTGATCCCGACAGCCCCGACCAGAGCCAGCATGAAACCCCAGATGACACAAACAACCCAGAAAAACGCGGAGTTGGGGCCTGCGTCTGAACCCACGGCAGACATGAAGAACGATGCCGCCGAAAAAGTGAACACCGCATGCCAGCCGATCTGCAAAAATCCCATAAGCAATCCCGGGATAAGAATCCCGCCTTTGGTTCCAAACGTCGAGGAGCCCACGACGTACAGCGGCATGCCTGTCTGCATTCCCAGCAGTCCCGGCACATAGAACAGCGCAAAACAGAACAAAGCGCCTAAAAACAACCCGACGATTCCAGCCCACAGGCTGCCGTACTGGAGCGCTCCGGCCATCCCCGCCATGAACGGCACAGAAAGAAAAATTCCTGCGTAGGACTGCGCGGTGTTCTTATACCATGCTGTCCGGTTTTCGGCCGGATTCGGGGTTGCGGATTTTAAATATCCCGGTAGTGTCCCATTACTCATTGTTTTCCCTCCTTAATCTAAGATGGGCAGACTCCCTCCCTGATTGAATGCGATTGCCTGCTTATCAAATTCTTCCCGATTCTTCATAATTATATAAAAATATCTTTTTTGAGCAAGCACTAATTATTTCCTCTTGGATTCACCGGAAACCGTTTCGCAATGCCTGCCAAATTATATGCTCGAACAGTGAGATCTCCTGAGGTGTTTAACTGAAAACTACACATACAAATCTCTCTACGACAGGTGAATAGTATTTTTTCAAGATTTATTTTTAGAGATGAGATTGGAACAGTAAAACAGACCGCACGCTTCTTAATCGATGTTTGGCGAAAATGAAAAAATCAGGCGATTCCCAGCTTATACTTCAAAGCGTTCAGTGTGTTTCTCATGAGCATGGTGATGGTCATGGGTCCGACACCCCCCGGCACAGGTGTGATCCATCCCGCTATCTCTTTGGCCGCGTCAAAATCCACATCGCCCTTCAGGATAGCCACTTCCCGGCCTGTTTTCTCGCTGATCTTGGTCCCGACTCTGTTGACGCCGACATCGATGACACAGGATCCGGGTTTGATCCAATCAGGCTTAACTAAACCCTGGACTCCGGCAGCCACAATCAGAATATCCGCCCGTTTGCAGTGAAATGCCATGTCCTTAGTCCGGGTGTGAATCACGGTTACTGTGGCATTGGCATAATTTTGCTTCTGGAGCAGCATGATAGCAATCGGTTTACCCACGATATTCGAGCGCCCGACCACAACGACCTCCGCTCCTTCTGTTTTCACGCCGGCCCGCTTGATCATCTCCTGGATACCAGCGGGAGTCGAGGGCGGAAACTTCACCTCGGAACCGCCGATGACAAGCCTTCCCATGTTCACCGGATGAAATCCATCCACATCCTTGTCCGGGTCGATGGCATTGATCACCTTTTTTTCGTTGATGTGACTCGGGAGGGGGAGCTGAACCAGAACACCGTGGACTGTTTCATCTTTGTTGTATTTATCCACCAGGGCTAACAGTTCCTCTTCCGTGATCGTTTCGGGCTTATTGACCTGGACTTCCTTGAAACCCAAGCTGTTGGCTGTTCTGATCTTCCCTGTGACATACGAGACCGAAGCCGGGTTTTCTCCGACCAGAATGGTCACCAACCCGGGGACAACACCGTGCTCTTCCCTTATCCTATCCACCTCCGCTTTTATCTCAGCCAGGATTTCCTCTCGAATTTCCTTTCCCTTGATCAGTTTAGCTGTCATTTGGCTCTCCCTTTTCTGTATTGGATTTATTTATCCAAAACATTTTTACTTCATTAATTTTTTCGCTCTCATTCTTATTTATAAATTTATTGACTTGCTTACAGCTAGTTTGGTTGAAATACACGGGAAAGGAAGAAGCGACCTTGAGGATTTAGCCTTCCTGAATTGTCCCTCGAGGGAATCCGAAGAATTTGGACGGCGAGTATGTATTGAGCTTGAATGAGGCAGAGGGAATAGTGAGGAAAGAACACTGAATTCTGTAGAAAACCAGGAACAACCGCGCGAGTTACGCAGCCGCCGAGAGGGACGGTGAGGGAATGGCGTAAAAAATCCGAAGGGAGCGATGCCATTTCCGTGTATTTCACTTGTTCAACCACCACTAAATTGAAGATAATCAATTTATATTGTCCTAAAGTCATTCATGAACAATCTGCCACACGACTGGAAAACTTCATAAATCCAACAAGATTCTTTCGAAGTGTGAATACCACAAATGACATCCTATTTCAAATCCCTTTATCAAAGAAAGTGAATGGTTGAAGGTTATAATATTTTCAATTGATAACGATTTTCCATTATGGTATTGGGTATTAGGTATGAAAACGGGATTTTTTTTAAAATCCAAAGGAAACTTTGATGTTTAAAAACTATTTAAAGATCGCTTACCGCAACCTGATCAAGCACAAATCCTATTCATTGATCAATATTTTCGGGCTTTCTCTCGGTATCACCTGCGGCATACTGATCCTTGCCTATATCGGATATGAGTTCTCCTATGACAGCCATCATAAAAATGCAGATAGTATTTACCGAATCGCATCAAAGAGAACGACGATGGGCCGAACACAAGAGTTTGCTGTCTCGCCTGGGCCGGCCGGACCGACGATGATCAAAGACTTTCCGGAGGTTGTCGATGCCGTCAGATTTATGCCGACCGTTAAAAGAGCTTTTGCCTATGGAGATAAGAAATTCTTTGAAACAGGAGTTCTGTATGTTGACCAATCCGTTTTCAGGGTGTTTTCTTTTGAATTGATCGAAGGCGACCCGGAGACGGCTCTCAAGGCCCCGTTTACTATGGTAATAACACCGGAAACGGCTCAGAAATACTTTGGGAATGAACGCCCGATGGGCAAAATAGTAAAGTGGGATAACAATTTTGAATACCGGATTACCGGAGTTGTGAAATCTCCTCCCCCGAATTCACATTTCACGTTTAATGTTCTGGCATCGTTTTCAACTCTAATCCGATATGACCCCCGATTAGGGAGTTCATGGAATACGAGCTATCAGACCTATTTGCTGCTGCAGGAAAATACCGATCCTGAAGAACTTGAGCAGAAAATGGAAAGTTTTAATGAAAAATATCTTGGACCGATGTTAAAGGAAAGGGGAATAGAACTGGAGACTTATCTTCAGCCTTTAACAAGCATACACCTGCATTCCCATCTTGAACGTGAATTAGGAGCCAACAATGATATCAGAATCATTTATGCTTTTGCGGCCATAGCCATAGTGATTTTACTGATTGCATGCATCAACTTCATGAACCTCTCTACAGCCCGTTCCGCAATCAGGACAAAAGAGGTGGGACTTCGAAAAATTCTTGGAGCGGAAAGAGGCAAATTGGTATCTCAATTTCTCAGTGAATCTTTTATTTTTACCGTAATCTCCCTGGTGATTGCCATCCTGATGGCTCAGTTATTGCTTCCCTATTTTAGAAATCTTGCGAGTCAAGAAATCTCTTTGAATTACCTTGCAATACCCCACCTCTATGCCGGCTTGGTGGGGATTGTATTGTTTGTTGGTTTTGTTGCGGGAAGTTATCCGGCGTTCTTCCTTTCTGCCTTCAAACCCATTTCAGCACTCAGAGGAAATATTCAACAAGGCTCCAAGAGCTCTCGTTTTCGTTCCATACTGGTCATCTTTCAATTTGCGATCTCAATCATTTTAATAATCTGCACAATAATTATTTTTAACCAGCATAAATATATGCAAAACAAAGATCTCGGTTTCAATAAAAAGAATTTATTGGTTATTGCCATTCAGAACAAAGAAGTTAGGTCCATCTTAGAATCTTTTAAAAATGAAATCAGGAGTATCAAAGGAGTTGTGAACGCCGGTGCGTCTTCAATGGTTCCCGGAGAAATGTATTTGTTTAATATCGGGACTTACCCTGAGGGCTTTTCCAGAGACCAGCTGTTCAGGATGGATAACTTTCTTGTTGATCAAGATTTTCTGGATACATTTGAGGTTGAAATTGTCAAAGGGCGAGGATTCTCGAAGGAAAGACTAACGGATGTTACAGATGCTGTGATGATCAATGAAACAGCAGCCAGAATATTAGGATGGAACAACCCGGTGGGGAAAACGATTGATTTCCCTTCCTCTTCTTCCGAAGGAACAGTCAAGAAAACGATTATCGGGGTTTTCAGGGACATCCACCAGAGGTCTTTATATTCTTTTATTGACCCAACCGTTATTGAATACGTCAGAAATGAAGGGCCCATTGAAAACAGAGCAAGGAGGTTGAGTGTACGATTAGATATCGATGATCTTTCCGGGACAATGAAAGAAATAGAGCAAAAATGGAAGGAAGTCTATCCCGACCATCCATATTATTCATTTTTTCTTGATGATTATTTTGATAGTCAACATAGAGCCGAAGAAAGACTCGGCAGTCTTTTCCTCGCTTTTTCCGTATTGGCTGTAATGATCGGATGTATCGGGCTGTTTGGGCTTTCTTCTTTTATGACCGAAAGAAGGACCAAAGAGATCGGTATCAGGAAGGTGCTTGGCTCAACAGTGAGTTCCATAGTGGTTTTACTCTGCAGAGAATTTGTTTTTTTGATTGGTATTGCGAACGGGATTGCCTGGCCTGTCGCTTTCTATGCAATGAAAAAATGGCTGCAAAATTTTCCCTACCCTGTAAATATTGGAGTGAGCACGTTTGCTATAACCGCTTCGTTTGCTTTTATCGTGGCTTTGTTCACGGTCAGTTACCAGGCAATGAAGGCATCCCGTGCAAATCCGGTCGAGTCTCTGAGATATGAATAAAAGGACAAAAAAATAAAATCCTAACAATATAACTCGCTTTTTTTGGTATGATTGAGTTTAAACAAGGACAACTAAGGGGAAAAATCAGATGAAAAGACGTCAATTCGTACAAACCATCGGTCTGGGAGTGGCATCACTGGCTGTTCCCGGCTGTTTGGCTGGAAAAAAATCCTGGCCCAAAAAACCCAACATCCTTTTTATCATGACCGACGACCATGCCTCCCACGCCATGAGCTGCTACGGAAGCCGGATCAACACGACACCGAATATTGATCGCATCGCAAAAGATGGGATTCGATTCGAGAACTGCTTCTGCACCAACAGCATCTGCGCTCCCAGCCGGGCTGTTATCCTGACCGGCAAACACAGTCATCTCAACGGTGTGCGGGACAACGCACTGAGGTTTGACGGCACCCAACAGACATTTCCCAAACTCCTCCAGCAGGCCGGATACCAGACAGTCATGATCGGCAAGTGGCATCTCAAGAGCGACCCGACCGGATTCGATTACTGGAACGTCCTTCCCGGACAGGGGCACTACTACAATCCGGACCTCATCGAGATGGGCGAGAGAAAACAGTTTCCCGGTTATGTTACGGATATTGTCACGGATATCGCTCTCGACTTTATCGAGAACCGGCGCGATAAGACCAAGCCTTTTATGATGATGCTTCACCACAAAGCGCCTCACCGCAACTGGCAGCCGGCTCCACGCCACCTGACAAAATATGATAAGGTAAAATTCCCGGAACCGGATACACTGTTTGACGATTATTCAACCCGTTCCGCAGCGGCATCCGAGCAGGAGATGACTCTCCGCGACCACATGCAGAATGAATATGACCTGAAGATGGGACCTCCACCCGGCCGTCTGAACGAAGAACAGAAAGCGGCCTGGGAAGCGGCTTACGGACCGAAACGGGAAGCCTTCGAGCGGGAAAAACCAGAAGGCGAAGAGCTTGTCCGCTGGAAATACAAGAGGTACATGGAGGATTATCTGGGATGTATTGCGGCAGTGGATGAAAATATTGGCCGTGTCCTGGACCATCTGGACAAATCCGGTCTGGCGGAAAACACTATTGTTCTCTACACCTCAGACCAAGGTTTCTATCTGGGTGACCACGGCTGGTTCGATAAGCGGTTCATGTATGAGGAATCCCTGCGCATGCCGCTTGTGGCCCGTTTTCCCGGCACCATCAAGTCTGGATCTGTGAATGAAGAGCTGGTCTCCAACCTTGATTTTGCGCCCACTTTCCTCGAACTGGCCGGTGTGGATATTCCACAGGACATACAGGGAAGTTCATTGAAAAAACTTTTGCAGAACCGGAAGGTCAAGGATTGGCGCCAGTCTGTATACTATCATTACTACGAATACCCGGCCGTGCACATGACCAAGCGGCATTACGGGGTCCGGACCAAGCGTTATAAACTGATCCACTTCTACCACGACATTGATGCCTGGGAGCTGTATGACCTGGAAAAAGACCCTAAGGAATTAAAGAATGTTTACGATAACTCTAACTATGCCAGTGTTGTTCAAGAACTGAGAACAGAGCTGAAACGCCTTCAGGCGTTCTACGGAGACTCGGATGATTTAGCCCAAAAGTTCATTCAGGAAGACCTGGAGAGGCGGAAGAAAAGAAAAAAATAAAAGGATTAATTCTCTTTAGAGGACAAATACAGGAACAAAATAAATCCCCCCAGGCAGATCCCGAAGATTAGAATCATGGTGATCAGAGCTTCAATCGTCATTTTTATCCAGAGAAAGTTTTTTAGTGATAAGCTTGTTGAATACAATGAAAATTCCCAGGGCGGCTGCCCATTGAAAGATTACAGTTCCGATCGATGTATTGGAGAATATATTCCACCAGTTTCCTGGATCTTTAGAATAGCTATCCCAGAACCACCATGCCAGCATGCCGATAACTTGGAGGGGAAGCAAAAAAGTCACCAGAAAATCAAACCATCTCCCCAATCTGATCTTGTGTTCAGGACGGGTGATAATCTCTTCGCGGAGCCTTCTCGGTCCCACTTTAAGAACAAGGATGAGGAAGAAAGAGCCGCTCACTACCAGGCCCATCGCCCAAACCCAGTCCTGGTTGTTGAAGAAACCCATGCTGATGGCAGAAGGAAGTCCAAGAGTAAAACAGCATGCTCCGACAATAACCACAGCCTTTTTCCTGGTCAGTCCCGTATCCATGAAAATCCGGGAAATCAGCTCCAACTGAGTGATGAGGGAGGAAAAAGCTGCAAAACACAACGCCAGAAAGAAAAGCGCTAAAAAGAAATTTCCAGATGGGATTTTTGAAAACAGGATAGGGATCCATTTGAAGGTCAATCCCTCGTTTCCCTGTTTCATGATATCCAGCACTTTCTCCTGGGCCATATTCTGGCCGGCAAAAAAAGCAAAAACAGTCGGGATCACAGTTACAGCAGCCAGAAGAGAGGCAAGGTTGTTGCCGAATCCCAGTGTGGCTGTGGTCAGAAACGAGTTTTCTTTTTTCCGGGAGTAAACTCCCAAGGTCAACATCAAACCCCAACCCGCTCCGGTTGACCAGGCTGCCTGACTCAGAGCATTCAGCCAGACTTTGATGTTTCCCAACTGAGAAAGATTCGGCGAGAATAAAAAGTTCAATCCCTGTAAAGCACCGGGAAGCGTGAGGGACCGGCCCACGGCTATCATAAGAAGAACAAACAGAGACGGGATGAGAATCTTGTTCGCTCTCTCAATTCCTTTGACAACTCCAAAGTAGATGATCGAACAGCCTATGAACACAGCGGCAAAGTGAAAACCAACAGGCTCCCAGGAGGAAGTGAAGCTTTCCCAGTATTGAATCGGATCTTTGCGGATCAAACCGTGAAAACATGTGGCGAAGAAGTATTTGATGCACCAACCTGTCACCACTGTGTAGTAAAATGTGATCGCTGCTGTCACAAAAGCCACGAATGTCCCCATCCAGGCATAATTTCTCCCTAACATTGTCCCGAACGAACCGATGACTCCCTGTCTTATTTTTTTGCCCAAAGCGAGTTCCACGGTCAGAAGAGGAATGGCCCAGATAAAAAGAAAAATTATCCAGGCTATCATGAATGCTCCGCCTCCATACTGAGCGGCGATACGCGGGAAACGCCAGAGATTTCCTGTGCCGATAGCCATGCCTATACCGGCAAAGATTATCCCCCAGCGAGAAAAAGTTTCTCTTTTTTTCATGATAAGGTCATCACTTTACCGATTGTCACTCTTAGTGTCAATACGGGAAAGCAAAGAATCATTTTATACGTTTGGAACTTTCCCTGCAGGGACACTCTTTTTTTATCATAAATGAACGGGAAGTGAGAAGAGCAAAAGTGTCCCTCTGGGGAATTTCCTCTCAATCGAAAAATACAATTGTAACTTTCACGATTTTTTATTAACTTAGTCCTACTGCTATCTTGTCATGGGTCAGGAATGAAAGTCTCTCGTCCAATGGAAAAAATCAAAATAGATAGAAGAGAAATAATCTTAGTCTTAACATTTTTGTTCAATATGATTAACTATTCTTCGGCAATCGGAGGTAACAAATGAATAAAAAAATTCTAATCTCGATGAACATCATATTCTTGTTTTTATTCACACAGCCTCTAATCGCAGGAAGCTGGTTTGAAAAATCCGAGCATACGGCGAGGCGAATCAAATTCATGGAAAATACATCAGATGGAGTGACAATAATTCTCGGTGCGACGACTCCCGTATCGGACAAACAGTTCTTGCAAAACAGCGATTTCTTCTATTTCACCGGCGTGGAGATTCCAAATGCTATCCTGGTCATGGACGGGATGAGGAAAGAGAGTATTCTTTTCTTCTCGATCACTGAAAGGGAAGCCCAGGGCGAAGGAATCTCTCTTGAACTCGTTCAAAAACCTGAGGAAGTGACTGGGATAGAAAGGATTTTGCCGATCGAACGGCTGTCCTCCACCCTTTCGAGGCTGAGCTTGCAGACCGATGTTTTTTATACGATGTTCAGACCCGAGGAACTGAGCCGGGAGAACACCAATGAAAAATTCCGTGCCTTACAGAATACAATGACCATGAATATGTGGGATGGAAGGCTGACACGTGAGCTCCAATTTGTAAAGCAATTGAAGGAAAAATTTCCCCATATCACGGTCAAAGATTGTTCTCCTCAAGTTTGGGACCTTCGAAAGATAAAGTCGCCGGCAGAAATTGAGCTCTTGCGTCAAGCCGGTCAAATCGGCGTTAAGGCGCATATCGCTGTGATGAAAGCCACACGCCCTGGAGTTTCGGAAAAAGAACTGGCGGCCCTGTTCGAGTATGTCTGTAAAAAGGAAAAAGCACAGGAACTGGCTTTTTATGTCATCCTGATGTCCGGGCCCAACCATGCTTTCGGCCATTACCACAGGCATGACAGAATACTCGCGAACGGGGATTTTATCATCCTGGATGCCGGGCCTGAATACGGCTACTACAATGCGGATATATCCTCTACATTTCCAGCCAACGGGAAATTTACGCCAGAGCAGAAGAAAATCTATGAAATGTCCTACGGCATCCGGAAAACATGCCTGGACAATTACCGGCCGGGCATTACGTTCAAGGATGTGGGGGAAAAAGTAAAGGAATTCCTGATAAAAAATGGTTATGACCCGGAAAACCGTAAATTCAGAGGACTGATCCGCTATGGAGGGTACAACCATTCGATTGGCCTGGCCACCCATGATCCTATGGGAACCTTTGCCGGTCCGGATGAAGTCCTGCGTCCGGGATTTGTCTTTGCCTGCGACATCAACATCCCTTACCCAGATCAGGAAATGGGAATCCGGCTTGAGGATACGGTGGTGATCACGGAAAACGGCTATGAGAATCTTTCACACGGAATCCCCAGGTCATTGGTTGAGGTCGAAGCGTTAATGAAAAAGAAATAGACTGAATTATTCATAAAATATGCCGCCACCATATAATTCGAATAATTCAGGATAATTGTTTCTAAGGAGTTACATCATGAAAAAACTCATTTCGATTCTAGTCATCCTGCTTTCTTTATCTTTTTTTCTGAATGCCCAAAAGATCGATGTCTATCAAAGACCCCTCCAGACCGAGCGGGGCCGGGATTTTGACGCCAAACATTACCGGATCACTCTGACTTTCGACCTGGATAAAAAATATTTCGAGGGAGAAAACCAGATCACTCTGTCTCCTTTAAGAGATGACTTCAGAGAATGCCGGTTGGACGCAGAGGAACTGGTTGTCACTGCTGTATTGGACTCCAATAACAATCCCATCAAATTCAAGCAGGAGGCTAAACACATAACCATTACTTTTTCGAAAACATATGGGTACGGTGAGACAGTGATGTTCACAGTCAATTACCATGCCACTGATCCGAAAGCGGGCCTTTTCTTTGACGAGGAAAGTCCCAGCAATCCCCGGATGGTTTCAACCGTCTCCTGGCCGGAAAACGCTCACCACTGGTTTCCCTGCTATGATTTCCCCCATGATAAAGCGACCAATGAGATGATCATCACCGTCAAGAATGATTATAAAGTTCTCTCCAACGGAAAGCTGGTCAGCGTCAAAGAAGATAAGAAGAACGGGACGAAA
>Ga0114922_10003221_pt1 | contig 15255 bp, 9 predicted proteins | sample AartaG_FD_100975 | JGI IMG/M metagenome (GOLD analysis project Ga0114922, IMG submission 100975) | Deep subsurface microbial communities from Aarhus Bay to uncover new lineages of life (NeLLi) - Aarhus_00045 metaG | ecosystem: Environmental > Aquatic > Marine > Oceanic > Sediment | place: Aarhus...
ATCCGCATCCTCCTCGCCGAGGCCGATGCCCAGCACGTGCCCGCCGTCGCGCAGCCAGCCGGCAATGGCCTCTGCATCGCCGGCGAGCTCTTTGCCGCCGCCCGGCCCGACGATCAGGACCTGGTTGTCCGAGAGCTTCCCGCCCTGGTAGGCTGCAAGCGACAGGGCGGCCGATTCGAGGTAGCTCCGTCCGGCCGGATCGCCCACGTAGACGCCCTTGCGCCGGGGCGCCGGCTGCCAATCCGAAACATACCGCAGTATGTTGCGCGCCAGGGCCTCCGCGGCAGGATCGGCCTCCGTCCGCCCGGTCACGTCCGCCTGGCAGAACAGCACCATGCCCTTGCCGTCGCGGTGCTCCATGAGCGCCGTGTACTGGAGGGCGTAGCCGCCGTCAAGGATGGGCAGGAAGTCGCCGCCGGCCGGCTTTTCGATGAGGGCCGAGGCCACGCTGCCGCGGTGGCCGCACCGCCAGAGCCGCGGGACCGGGATGCCGCACCACTTCACTGCCGGCACGTGGTTGAACTCCGGGATACGCTCGTAATCGAGGCGCGCCGGCAGGATCGTGGCTTCGCCGCGCCAGTTGCGCAGGTGCTCCTCGCCCAGCCCCGCCAGGAGCGGGTGACCCGGCACGCGCTTGAAGACCCAACGCAGCCCGTACTCCGCCACGCGGAAGCCAAGCCGCTTCTCCAGCACGCCCCCCGCCTGCTCGAACACGACCACCTTCAGCCCGTCCCGAACGCGCGACAGGTCCGGCCCCGGCCCTTCGAGCGTCAGGGCGCCCTTGCCGATCAGGAGGACATCGTACGCGGAGAGCCCGGCGTCCGCCTCGACGGGATCGAAGCGAACGCCTAACCCCTTCAACAGCTCGGCGGTCTCGGCCTGAGGGTCAAAGAGCGCGATCTTCGCGCCGGTCTGCACCGATTCCGGCGGGGCCAGGACGTCGACCGTGAAGGAGTCCTGCTGCGTCTCGCCGTTGCTGAAGCGGACGGTCGCCGAAAGCTCGTACGCGCCGGGAGCCAGGTCCGCCGGCAGGTCGAAGACCAGCGGCATGCGCTCCTGCTGCCCCGTGGGCAGAGGCAGCGAAGTGCTGCCGGTCACCGCCCGGGGCAGGCCCAACGACCACTCGCAGTCGCACGTCAGAGCCTCGCGCGAGTTGTTGATGACGATGAGCTGCTTTTCGACCTTCCCGCCGGGAAGGCAATTGTGGTCCTTGCTGGTGAAGGCTTCGGGCCCGCCCGCGATGTAGGCCAGCAGGGACAGGTTGTTCCGGTAAAGGGCCTCTGCGGCGGCGGTGGGCTCCCAATCGGCCGGATCGTAGGCGAGCTGGGCCCGCGCTTCCTCCTCCCGGACGTAAACGGGCCTCGGTCCGGGCCGCTGGAGGTTCTCCCAATCGATGTCGAGCTCCAGGGGCCCGATATCCCGCCCGCGGCCGCTGGGACGCTTCCAGTAGCTTCCGTACTCCCACGGGGAGTTCGCCGACATCCCCCACGTGCGGAAGGCACGCCAGTTGTCCGTCAGGTACATGGCGACGATTTCGAACCGCTCGTCGAACTCCTGCGTGCCGATGCGCTGGGGGTAATCCCAGCGCTGCCACGCCCTGCCCTGCCGGAACTGCTCGGCCTCCCAGCGGAGGTTCTCCTTCTGCCCCTCGGGGATGTCGTAGGCCTCGGGGCCCAAGAACTGGGCGTTCCACTCCGCCAGGCAGAACTCCCACGGCGCTACGGCGCTCCCGAACTCGCGCTTGCCATTGTACCACCCGCGGTACATCGCCCAGTCCCACAGGAACGGCGCGCTGAACTCGCAGGTGAAGACGGGCTTGACGCCGAGCGTGGCCCAGTGCTCGAACCAGTCGGACATCTCCTGGATCGGCACCCAGTTCGGGTAGAAGTTGCTCGTGTGCATCGTGCTCAGGCTGCCTGAGGAGTGGTGGTAGACGAACCGGCTCGGGTCCAGCCGCCTGATGATCGTCTCCGCCCGGAGCGCCAGGCTGGCATTTCGCAGGGCCCACGGGTCCCGGGGATTCTGGATGCCGTCGATCATGTCCGGGTTCATGTCCTCGGAATACCCGGTCGCGTTGTGGCTGGTGGAGTAGCAGACCACGGACGGATGGTTCCGCGCCACGTGGACGTAGAACGCCGCGTGCCGCGCATACCCGTTGTTCAGGTCTGCATCGGGCGCGTCCCACTCGTAGTGCCCGAAATGCGGCTGAGAGAAGGACAGCAACATGCCCTCGTCGTCCGCGGCCCTCAGCACCTCCTCGAAGTTCAAGTGGGCGCCGGGCTGACAGCCGTAGTTGTGCGTGTAGACGAAGTTGATCCCGAAGCTCTTGTACCACTGGAGCGTCCCCCTGGTGCCCTCATAGCTCGCCATGCTCGGGCTCATCTGGCCGTTGTCCAGGGGGATGCCCGACAGGTAGATGCGCGTGCCGTTCAGGTAGAAGTCCCTGCCCTCGATCCAGAACTCGCGGAAACCGAAGCGGACGGGCAAGGCCTCGTCCAGCAGGTCACCGTCGGCGCCCAGAAGGGAAAGGTCCAGCTCGTACTGGTTCTGCGGCGTGTGCACGTCCCATAGCTTCTCGGGCCGCCAGTGCTCGGTCAGCAGCACACGGCCGTCCGCCAGCTCGCTCCCTTTGAAGGGCGCGCCGGTAAACTCCTTCACCGTCCGATCCCCGTCCCTTACTCGGGCATAAAGGGCATACCGAGCGTCGGGGTCCAGCCCGTCAAGCGCCGCCTCAAACGCGATCTGCCACCTGCGAACCGAGGTCTCCACCTTGACTTCGGTGATGCGCGGGCCGGCCGGCTCGCCCACCACGTACACGTCGCCGCACAGTCCCCGTCGCGCCACATTGCCCTCGACCTGCCTGGCCGAAGCCGTGTCGTTGTACGACAGCATGACGGCGTTGAGCGGCATGGCCAGGACGAGCATGCTCAGGACGTGCGTCTGTCCCGGGCGGCAGGCAGAGGTGAGGTCCACCTCTCCCCACGGATAGCGCATCTCCCCGACCTTCGTCCCGTCGACGTACACGGCCGCGTAGGAGTTCAGGTACTCCGCCTTCAATGCGATGCGGCGCCCCGCCCAGCCGGCCGGGATCGTGATCTCCCGCTGGTGCCACGCGGCATTGACTCCGCTCAGCCTTTCCTCATCCCAACCGGGATGCGCGAACAACGCACTGGACCGTCCGCCCCGCCCGCCCCCGGGCCATGGCTCCGGCACTCTGAAGTAGCCCCAGCCCTCGGCGGGCACCGCGTCCTCCGCGCCCTCGGCCGGTTGCCAGCGCCACAGGCCGTTGATGCAGATACGCTCCCGTGTCTCGGTACGTTCGCGCCAGGACTTATCGATGTCCCATACTGCCTTCACACCTTCGGGCAATTGCATGTCCGCACCCTCCTGGCCAGACGCCTGTTGAAGCGCGCCGCAGCCAAACGCCATCAGGACCCACACCGTAGCAATACACGTACGGAATAGAATGGGCACCGCGTCTCTCCCACAGGCCACCCGCACCCGGACGCGCCGGACACTTCGGCGACCAATGGGACGAGGAACGCCATGATACACGTGGCCATTTACGGCCGCAACAAGATGGCTTGCTGATCGGACAGGAGGGCCTCGTGCCGACAACGGGCGGGAAACACACGTACGGTTGTGGCAGCGCATCTACTACGCCCGGTTCGACGGCCAGCGCCCCAAGCGCCTCATTGTGAAGGTAACGGCGGAGTTGGCGCCGGCTCCTCCCCCTCGTCCCCCTGCCCGGCGGCCGGCTTCTCCTTCAGGGCGGCGACGCGCTCGGCCAGCCAGATAACCTTGTCTGGCAGGTTCGGCACGCGCGCTTCGATCCGAAGCACGGCGTCTGAGACCTGCGCCATCGCCACTTCCTTCAGCGGCGCCGAATCACCGGCTGCGTCGGCGAATTGCCGGAGCCTCTCCTGCAACTGCCCGGCCGATCCGGAGTCCGCGCAAGTCAGGAAGAGAGTGAGAATCGCGTCGAGGTTGTTCAGGCTCTCGAACTGTCCGCTCAGGCAGAGCACCTCTGGAGACGCCAGGCCCGTTGCCGCGAGCTCCGCCCGTCCCTGATCTTCCGGAATCACCGCCATGAGGGCCAGTAATTCGCCATGTGCATTGCCGCAGGCAAACCGGATGGGGGCCGTCCGGCCGAGTAACTCATGGGCGGACTTCATCAGGGGACCCGCCTGCAGCTCGGCGCGAGGGGGCTCGAACGGCGCCCCTTCCTCGGAGGGCGTGTGCAGCTCAAGGCTGTCGACCCATGCCCGCACGAGGTCCTCGCGGTCAGCCAGCATGAGGTTATTGTCCCTGACGGCCACGGCCGTGCCGTCTTCCTTGATGAGCAGCGTGGCTTCCTTGTACTCGCTCGAGGAGCCCTCGTCCTCCTGCGCCTTGATGACGCCGCGGACCAGCAGCGCCAGCAGCGGCGCGTACCTGTGGACGGATACGATCAGACCCTTGCCCGTACGCTCAGGCTCGCCCAGGCGCTCGAAAAGCACGACGCCCTGGATGGGCGCGACTTGCCGCAGGTTCACCCGCATGGTATCGGCATCCATGCTCAGTTGACGGCCTTCGGGGGTCGGTGCCCTGTCGCGGATGGTCGGCAGCATGAGCAGCCGGACGGTTGTCCCAAGCATTAAGGGATCGTCGGGCTGAACAGTGGCGAACACAAACGCGTCCGTTTCGGCGGTCACAAGAAGCTCCGGGGAGACCATCGGCTGAGGGCGCTCCAGCATCCTCTTGAGCAACCGCCCTCCCACGAACATCAAGACGACGACCACCACGATGAAGCCGAGGCAGCCACCCGTGCAGCCCCAGAGCCACTTCTTGCGCCGCTTCTGTTCCGGCGTCACAGCTCTCATTCCGCTTGGACTCTCGCTGTTGAAGACGCCCTAGACTCTCAGGTCCGGAGCGGGTCGGTCGGTCTCGGGGAACTTGCCGAGCAGAGGCCCCACGATCTCGCGGAGGAACTCCTCAACCTGCCGGGGCGCGCGCCCGACGAACGCTGCCGGATCGACCAGCTCGCTCACCCGGTCGCGCACTGCAGCAAATGCCTCATCCTGCCGGATGCGGCCGAGCAGGTCGTTGACGCCGTCGCCCTTCTTGATCCTGTCGCCCGCCGCCAGGGAGTGCACGCGGATACGCTCGTGCAGGTCCTGGCGGTCGCCCCCTGCTTTCACGGCGGCCATCAGTATGGCCTCGGTGGCCATGAAAGGCAGCTCCGCCTGCACACGGCGCGCGATCACGCCCTCGTTCACGACGAGCCCGGCCGTTATGTTGGCGGCCAGGTGCGCAATGGAATCGGCGGCCAGGAATCCCTCCGGCAGGCACAGGCGCCGTATGGCCGAATCGTCCAGCGTGCGCTCGAGCCACTGATCGGCGGCCGTCATCGCCGCGTTCTGCGCGTTGTTGAGCAAGAAGCGGCTCAACGAAGCCATGCGCTCGCACCGCATGGGGTTGCGCTTGTAGGGCATGGCCGAAGAGCCCACCTGGGCCCGGCCGAACGGCTCCTCCAGCTCCTTCAGGCCCGCCAGCAGCCGGATGTCGCCGGCCATCTTGTAGCAGGCCAGCGCCAGCCCGCCGAGCGAGGAGAGCACCTTGTAGTCGAACGCGCGCGGGTAGGTCTGGCCCGTGATGACGAAGACGCGCAAGAACCCCAGTTTCTCGGCCACCAGCTCGTCGAGCTTCTCGACCTTGTCGTGATCGCCGCCGAACAACGCCAGATAGCTGGCCTGTGTGCCCGTAGTGCCCTTGGCGCCACGGAGGGGAATCTGTGCGGACAGGGCCGAAACGGTCTCCAGCGCCCCGATCAGGTCCGCCAGCCAGAGGCAGGCCCTCTTGCCCACCGTCGTCAACTGCGCGGGCTGGAAGTGCGTGTAGGCCAGGCACGGCAGGTCCCTGTAGGTAAGGGCGAACGCGGCCAGGTTACGGCACGCCGAGGCCAGGGGCGCGGCCAGGAGCCTCAGCCCGTCGCGCATCTGGATCAGGTCCGTGTTATCGCCGACGAACACGCTCGTTGCGCCCAGGTGGATGATGGGACGGGCCGCAGGGCACTGCTCTCCATAGGCCCGCAGGTGGGCCATTACATCGTGGCGCGTCTCCCGCTCGATGGCCTCGGCCCTGTCGAAATCCACGTCGTCGGCGTGCTCTCTGAGTTCGGCGATCTGCTGGTCAGAGATGTCCAGGCCGAGCTCTTTCTGCGCCTCCGCCAGGGCGATCCAGAGCCGCCGCCAGGTGCGGTGCTTCTTCAGGTCGCCCCAGTTCTCCAGCATCTCCCGGCTGGCCCAGCGGGTCACGAAGGGCGACGTGTAGATCAGCCTGTTCGGCTTGTCAGCCGTCATGGCTCTCCCTTGATGCCGAGGGATTCGCTGGTGAACAGGGCGCGCCAGGGCACGCCGGCCTCTCGGAAGGCCTCCTCGGCGCCCTCCTGCCGGTCGAGGACGAGCAGGACGGTCACCTTCCCGGCGCCGGCCTCACGAAGGGCCTGGATCGCCTTCAGGGCGGCGCCTGCCGTCGTGGCCACGTCTTCGAGCAGCACGACGTGCTCGCCGGGCTTCATCTCGCCCTCGATGCGTTCGTTGGTGCCGTAGCCCTTGCTCTCCTTGCGAACGATGACGAAAGGGATGCCGGTCGCCAAAGCCACGGCGGTGGCCAAAGGCACGCCGCCCAGCTCCGCACCTGCCAGCCTCCCCACGTCTTCCGGGAGCATGCGGGCCAGCTCGGCGGCGACGTCGCGCAGCAGATCGGGACAGGTCTCGAACCTGTACTTGTCGAAGTAGTAGTGGCTCTTGCGGCCGCTGCGAAGCGTGAACTCGCCCTCTAGGAGGGCCACCTCTTTAAGCCGCCGGCCGAGCTCCCCTCTGTCCATGCGCGAGGTATCCCCCGTGAGGTACCCGTGGAGAAGTGTCACGGAACGGCGCACGGGATTATAGCCGGTCGGCGCAGCAGTGACAAGACAACCTGCGGCTTACGTCCCCTCGCCGTCGTCCTCGTCGTCTTTCTCGTCCTCGGCTTGCGGAGCCAGAGCAGGAGTAGGAGCAAGAGCACGAAGACGGTTTTGCACGGCGGCAAGCTACAGACAGTGGACGCGGCCATGGAGGGAACGGCCTTTCGCCAGCGCCGCCGCCGCGGCGTCCCGCGTCAGGCCGATGACGTTGATGCCCCTGTCCACCGTGTGCGCGAAGATGGCGTCCATGTCGTTGCACTCGGGCTGGGACAGGTTGACGGCGTGGAGGCCGCGCATCTGCGACATGCTTCCGATGTAATGGTCGCCCCGTCCGCAGAAATGGACGGCGCCGCCGCCGAACTCGTCCAGCAGGCGCTGATCATAGGGGCGGACGAACTCGTCGAACATCTGCGGCGACAGGTTCATGGCCGAGTCGTCGCGCAGCATGATGCGGCCCCGATGGAGCAGTCCCCAGTGCGGCGCATATCCGTCAGGAAATGGCACGGTCTTCTCCCATTCTCGCATGAAGGCCACGTAGGTCTCGCAGACCAGCTCCAGGAGATCGCGAACGAGCTCGGGCGTGTCGTGAAGCGCGTAGAAAAGCGACGACCCCCAGAGCAGCTCCACGACGTCCATCGGCCCCTGGAGGTCCGAGTGATAGATGTGGACGTACCGCCCGATGTTCGGATAGACCCGCCGGAGGGCCGCGAACCGCATGCCCATCTCCATGACCTTGGTGCCGTAGCCGCCGCTCAGGTTCGGCAGGCCCCCGTCGAGCACCTTCTTGATCGCGTCCACGCCGGGGAGCGGGCGGCACGTGGGCAAGGTATCCAGCTCCTCGTCCATGATGAACGGCTCGACGCCGAACAGTGAGGGCAGGATTCCGGTCCCGTAGTTGCAGCGGACGCAGAGCAGCAATCCTCCAGCCTCCGCCAGTTGGTGCGAACACTGCCCGAACTGCTGCAGTGCCATGGCGTCGAAGTCCTCCAGAGCGGCGTTGACCGTGACGTGCGGCCATGCCACGGCGGGAGGGGCCGGCCGGCTCCGGCGCGGGGAGAAAACGTCCCCCTTGGAGCACCCGTCCGAGAAGTCAACCCATTCGGTCAGGATGCGTTCCTCTTCTTCGGGGACGATGCGTTCCTCCAGGTCATCCAGGCACTTGCTCAACGTCTCGCTGATTTCGGTGGTATGGCTCATTGCCCTCTGTCCAGTTATGAATCGAATCCGGCCCGCGCCGCTCAACAGCGCACCTTGACGCGTTTGCCCTTCCGGGAGCTTTCCATGGCGGCGAAGACCATCGCCAGGGACCTGATGTTGTCGTGGCACTCGGTCTGCGGCGTCTTGCCGTCGCGCAAGAAACGCAGCATCTCGCGCAGGGCGCCGTGCATGTCGCCGTATTTCAGCCGCGGCTTAAGGATACTCAGGTCTCTCAGTGGCCGGTGGAATCCACTCTTGCCGGCCACGACCTGACCGGTGGGCGGCTGGTCCTGCTCCAGCAGCAGCGTCCCCTTCTCGCCGACGAAGCGCCAATCGCCGTTCCAGCTCGTAGGACAACCCTCGGCGCACCAGCTCCCCCGGTACGTGAACACCACGCCGTCCGTCATTTCGAAGATGCAGCTTGCCGCGGCGTCGCCCCTGTACCAGGAGCCCTTCGGCTTGAACTCGTGCGCATAGACGGCTACCGGGTCGGTGCCCGTCATGCAGCGGGCCAGGTCGAATTGGTGGATTGCCATGTCCAGGATGAGGGGGCTCTCCATCTCGTCGCGGAAGCCGCCGAAGTGCGCACCGATGTAGAAGTCGCAGTTGACCGTTGTCAGCGCGCCGATCTTACCTCCCTCCACCATGCGGCCGACTACCTCGTGCCAGGGATGCCAGCGCCGCGACTGGCTGACCATGTAGAGCTTGCCCGTTTCCTCAGACGTGCGGACCATCCGGCCGGTCTCGGCCATACTGGTCGCCATCGGCTTCTCGCCGATGACGTGGCATCCGGCCCTCAGCGCGGTGCAGGTGACCGAGCAGTGCGCCTCGGGTGTGGTCAGATCGACCACGAAGTCAGACTCGTGCTCGGCAAGGGCGGCCTTCAGGTCCGTCGACGCCTCGGCCGCCAGGCCGAACTCCTCGATCCGCCTCTTGGCTGCCTCGATGTTCAGGTCCACGACGGCGGCTATGCGGACCTTCTCGTGGGCCAGCGCCGGAAACCAGGCCCCCGAAATGCCGCCTGCCCCCACAACCACGGCGCGTTCGCGTGCCATTGTGGCCATCTCCTCCTGCTGTCGCAATGCCCTCGTTCGGCGGTTCAGACCGCTTCGGCGGCCAGTCGGGCTGCGATGTCGGTCCATCGCACGATGCGCTCCGGCTCGCCCTGGAAGGTGTGCGTGTCCTTCATCAGGATCTCCAGGCAGCAGCCGTCGGCGATCTCGATCGTTTCTCGGATGCTCTTCTCAACGGCATCGTAATCCGGGCCGGCGCCGCAGATCATCGCCGGATTTGGCTTCCACGAGTAGACGTATCGATCGCCCAGCTTATCGGCCGCCAGCCTGCGGTCACACCATGGCGAGACGGAGACGCGGCGCAGCCCGGGAATGTGCTTGATGATGAGGTCGAACTTGTGGTCGAGCGGCTCGCAGCAGCCGTAGCAGACCAGGCCGAACCGGTTCAGCACAGGCAGTTGGTACTGGAGTGCGAACTCGTAGAACTGGTCGGGGCCGACGCCGACGAACTCCTGGCTCTCGCCCAGCACCCAAATATCCCTCGTGCGCACGTGTCCGTCAAAGTCCCCGGCGGGCAACTCGTCGGTTGCGCCCACGCCGCCCGATCCGACGTAGTCGTCCGGCCCGTTGTTCAGCGACAGCACGCCCTCTCGCTCATATGTCTCGAGCTCGTGCAAGGTGGCGTCCCGCAGAAAGGCCATGAGCCGGTGCAGCAGGTCGGGGTTCTCGTACATGTCCAGCATCACCTGCTGCAATCCGCGCAGGTTGATGAGCGTCCACGTCATGCCGCAGGTCCAGAACAGAGAGCCGTGCGCCCGTACGCGCAGAATGTCTCCCAGGACCTCCCGGGCCGCCTCGACGTGTCGGGCGGTGGCCTCGTGGTCGACCGTGACCCGGCGGAAGTGCAGCTTCTCGAAGTCCTGCGGTGCCTTCACGGGAGCGTCCCACGTGTACGCGCCGAGGGCCTCTGTGCGGATGAGTGTCTCCTTCAGCCCGTAGTCGCCGAGGCTGACGGCCGGGCGGACGTTGAACCGGTCGGTGACCGGCCAGTCGTCGTGAAGGTGCTCGTGCCGATAGATCGTCCTGCGCAGGGCCATCTCCCAGCTACGGGCCAGCGCGTCCTCACACTCGGCGTCGGCCTCCGTCAGCAGATCGCGCCAGCCCCCCTCAGGGAAGGCAAGCACCATGGGACGGTGTGGGCGAAGGGCGTTGAAGTCCTGCCACAGCCGGGCGCGCTCCGCCTGAACGGGCAGCGACGCGATCTCCTTGACCCGTTTGGCCAACTCGCGCAGTGTGCATCGATCTCTTGCATGCATGGGTTGCCCTTCCTCCATCCCTATGTGGCGAGCCCTCGGCGCTCGTCATTCGCCCATCGGCTTCAACACGACTGCCTCCAGGTTCATCACCGCGTGGTGGGGCATTTCTACGGGTCTGAGTACCAGCTTGTGCGTGCCAGCCGTGCCGAGGTCGACCGTACCGATCTGCTCCGTGATGAAGTCGTCCCACGAGCCGGTGTCCCTGACTTTGCCGATCACTTCCTGCCCGCCGATCAGGACGGCGTATTCGCTGCCGCCGGTGCCGTCGGTGCAGGAGTAGGCCACGTGGACGGCGAACCGACCCGGCGCGTTCACCTTGAAGTCCCACTCGACCCAGTCTTCGGGATCCATCCAGTAGCCGATGTCGCCTTCTTCGCTCCTGGACTCGATCCTGAACGTGCGCCCGTGGAGGGTGGCGTCGACGGCCTTGAGAGCGACGGTGCCGTCCTCGCCCGGCTTGACTACGTTGACTGCATCCGGCTCGCCCTCAATCTGGAGGACGATGACCGTATCGGCGGGATCGGGCGCTTCGGCGGGCAGGGGGATGAGCACGCCTTCCGCCGAGCGCGAGACCTCCAGGGGCGTGTGCGCCGGATCAGTCAGCAGATAGGCCGTCTCGACGGGGCTCAGCAGCCCGGGCACCAGAAGCGGCCCGCCTTCGGGCCACTCGAACACGTGCAGGTAGAGCCGGCCCGGTTTCGCCGTGCAGCGTCCCCACGGGAGGCGCTTGAAAGGGCCGGCCGTGGTGCCGTAGATGCTCTCGCCGTTGGCCTCGAGCCAGCGGCCCACGGCTCGCAGCCGTTCGGCGTGCTCGGGCTGGATCGTGCCGTCCGGCCGGGGACCGACGTTCAGCAGAGAGTTGCCGCCCTTGCTGGCCACTTCCGCCAGTTTGCGGATCAGGTCGCTCACGCTCTTGTGGTTCCGGTCATGCTGGTTGTAGCCCCAGCTATGGTTGATCGTCATGCAGGTCTCCCAGTCGCGGTTGCGCATACCGGCGGGAGGGATGCGCTGCTCCGGAGTGTCGAAGTCCTGCGGAAGACGGGTTCGGTTGTTGATGATGATGCCGGGTTGCAGGCTGCGGATCAGTTCGACGACCTCGTCGGCGTGATGTTCCTCGGGAGAATGCTCCCAGCCGCCGTCGAACCAGAGCACGCCGATCCGGCCGTAGCCCGTCAACAGCTCGCGCAGTTGCCCTTTCATGTGCTCGATGTAGCGGTCGTAGCTGGCGTTCTGTGTCGGGCGTTCGTCCCACTCGCAGCGCGGCAGGTAGTCGGGATGGTGCCAGTCCAGCACAGAGTGGTACCAACAGATCCTCATTCCCTGGCGGTGGCATTCGTCGGCCAGCTCCTTCAGCACGTCGCGACGGAACGGCGTGCTCATGATGTCGTAGTCGGTCAGCTTGCTGTCGAACATGCAAAAGCCGTCGTGATGCTTGCTGGTCATGACGATGTACCTCTGGCCGGCGTCCTTGGCGAGTTGGACCCATTCGCGCGCGTTGAACTTGACCGGGTCGAACTGAGGCACGAGCTTCTCGTACTCGGCGAGGGGGATCTTCTGGCTGTGCATGACCCATTCGCCCCGGCCCGGCAGGGAGTAGACGCCCCAGTGGATGAACATCCCGAACCGCGCCTCCCGCCACCACGCCATCCGCCGGTCGCGCTCCGGCTGGGTTTCCTCGCCGGAGCCGGCGCGGATGGACGCCGGCGCCAGGGCCAGCAGCGCAACGGCCAGAGCCAACGCCAACCGCACTTTGCCACCCCATCTATCAGCCATTGAGGACCTCCGCCGTTTCCTGGAGCTCTCCATCATGCTCGATCTCAGGTCGGGTTGGGCACGGGGACGCAGCGCACGGTCGATTACTCCCCAGACGGGATGAGGCGGTAGAGCCCGGCCCCGTGCGGCGCGATGGTCGGCGTGAACCGGCCGTCGAAGTCGCCCAGGTCTTCCTTCCTCCACAAGTCCCGCACTGCGCACGAATCGCCGGCACCCACCTCGTCGAACGCCGCCTCGACCTCGGCCGCGCCGTCGCTGATGTTGAACGCCGCCACGCACTTCGCACTTGCGCCGGGCACGTCGGCGACCCACACGATCTTGTCGCCGCGCCGGTAGAGCTGGCGGTTGTTGCGGCTCTCCTGGTTGACGGCCAGCACCTCTTCGTTCGTGATGAGGGACAGAGTGAACGGGTCCATGCTGAGCAGGTCGCCCCCGAACATGAGCGGCGCGCGGCTGACGCACCAGAGGGTCATCATCGTGGTCTGCTCATCTTCGGTCAGGCGCGTGCGGCGGTCCGGGCCCTGCTGGTTCTGCATGGCGATCCGTCCCAGGGGCAGCATGTCCGGGTCGGGCCAGTTGCCGGGGCCGATGTGGGGCGCCCACCTGGCGCACAGCTCGAACTGGCCCTTCAGCGTCGCCGTCCACTCCTGGCCCGGGTCGTGCTCCTCCCAGATGTCCCAAACGTCGTTCGAGATGCGCCATAGTTGGGCGTGCCGCTTGACGAAATCGGCATGGTCCAGCGGGGTGACGCCCGATAGGCTCAACACCATCGGTCGTCCGCAGGCTTTGGTCGCGCTGCTCAGGGCCTCGACCTCGCCCGCGTGCTCGGGCCGGCACATATCGTCCGCCTTGATGAAGTCCACGCCCCATTCAGCGTAGAGCCGGACGATTGAGTCGTAGTATGCCCGCGCGCCGGGCCTGGACATGTCGATGCCCCACGTGTTCTCGCACCAGACGATGGGGTGGTCTGTATCGGCGATGTCGGCCGCGCGGGCGGAGGTGCCGAGGACGGGCAGGTTCCGCTTGGCCGCCAGGCGCGGCACGCCGCGGACGATGTGCAGGCCGAACTTCAGGCCCCTTCGGTGCACGTAGTCAGCCAGGGGTGCGAACCCCTGCCCGCCCGCCGAGGAAGGGAACCGGTTCGGCGCGGGCAGCAAGCGGCCATGCTCGTCGAGCACGAGGGCGTCGCTCTCGGGATAGAAGCTGGCCGACGGCTCGGGCTCGTACCACTGGATGTCGACGACGACGTACTCCCAGCCGTAGCCGGCTAGGTGCTCGGCCATGTAGTCGGCCGTGGCCTTGATCTGGTCCTCGGTGACGGCCGACCCGTAGCAATCCCAACTGTTCCAGCCCATCGGCGGGGCCGGGGCAAGGACGTCCTGCGGCTTTGCCTGCGGGGCCAATGGCGCACCTCTTGTGGGGGATGGGTCCGTGGCTCGAATCCCGGCCCGGGCGTCGGCCGTCGCCGGTCTACAAGACGTGCTTCGCCGTCAGGCGGCCGACTTCGGCGATGCTGTCGGCGGCCGCTATGCTGCTCACGTCCCTGCCGACCAGCAGCATGGCGTCGTCGTAGGTGTGCATCCCGCTTCGGGGTCCCTTCTCGAACAGGTGGCCCGCGCCGAGCTTGGCCTTCAGGTCGTAGCCGTTGCAGGGATCGACGATGATGTCCGGAGCGGCGTCCAAGTGCGGACCCTTGAAGACCTCCTCCTTCTTCATCACCTGTTTGCAGACCACTTCACCCGTCTCGGGATGCCTGATCTCCCGCAGCTTGTTCATCAGCTCTTTGCGCAGGGGCTCGTACTCCTTGCGGGTGACGGCGCCGCGTTCCCACCGCTCCTCGGTGAGGATATGGATCCGGCCCGGCACCAGCGCAACGGCGCGGGAACCGTCCTTCACGGCTTTGTACTGCTTGCCGGGATCGTTCTCGTAGTCCAGGTAGCCCTGATTCTTGAGCCAGCGGTTGAGCTGCACCTCCCATTCCAGATCGCAGAAGCCGTGGTCGCTGCATATCATCAGCGTTGCGTCGTCGCCCAATGCCTTGAGCACGTCGCCGAGGAAGTCATCCAGCTTCTTGTAGAAGTCCCAGAAGAAATCCGCGTTCTCGCCGGTGGCGTCCTGATCCTGCCACATGAAGTGATGGAGCCGGTCCGTGTCCATGACGTGCAGGAAAAAGAAGTCCCACGGCTCGTCCTGCCGGAGCAGCGAGAGGGCCGTGTTGCGTCTCGCCTCGGTCACGCGTTTCAACGCTTCCCTGAACTGCCTCGGCGATTCGGCCGCCAGGCCCGGGTCAACGTCTATCTCGTACTTGAACCCCTTGAGCTGATCGAGCACGCCCGGGGTCGAAACGGCGCGCTCGTCCAGCTCCGGCGCGAGAAAGCCGCTCACCACGAACCCGTCCGACTTCGGCGCAGGATAGGTCATCGGGATGCTGAGGGCCGCGAACCGCTTGCCCGCTTTGGCAAGGCGGTCCAGAACCGTCTCGCACTTCAGGTCTTCATAGCCGGGGATGCACATCTCGAAGTCGGGGCGCAGGTCGACAAAGCCGTAGACGCCGAACTCGGCCGGGTTCTTGCCCGTCAGGAAGGCGGCCCAGGCCACGTTGCTCACGGCGGGGTAGACGCTCGTGATTCTCTTGAAGGTGCCCCGCTCGGCGAGCCTGTGCAGGTTGGGCATGACGCCCTGGTCCATCATCTTCTCTGCAAGGGAGAAAGGGAACCCGTCGAGCCCGATGCCGACGATGCGTCTGGACTTGCCGAAGCCGAAGATCATGGTCTTGCCTCTGAGGTTGGTTGCTCGTTCAGTCGCGGACGTGCGTTACGATGCCGCCGGCCACCACGTCCCGGCCCCGCACCAGCACAAAGCGTCCGAGTTCCTGCACGTCGTAGAAGGATTCCAGCACGACCGGGCCGGCAGTCTCAAGGACGAGTTCGCCCACTTCGGTTTCCTCCAGCCGTCCGGCGTCGGGCGGCAGGTGCTCGAGCGTGCCCGAGTCGACGCGCTCGCGAATGGC